>Ga0214921_10001458_pt1 | contig 40313 bp, 36 predicted proteins | sample LL1505_MetaG_FD_177992 | JGI IMG/M metagenome (GOLD analysis project Ga0214921, IMG submission 177992) | Freshwater microbial communities from Lake Lanier, Atlanta, Georgia, United States - LL-1505 | ecosystem: Environmental > Aquatic > Freshwater > Lake | place: USA: Georgia | collected...
TCAGTTGTATACGAAACTGAATTACTTATTCTTGAAGATGGTAAAACTAAACATATAAAAATAGGAGAATGGATTGACAACTTAATGGATAATGATAAAAATATAGAGAAAGAAAATGATGAAAATAGAGAGTCTCTTGAATTGAAAAAAGATATATATATACCTACAACAGATTTAAAAGGTAATGTAAGTTGGGGAAAAATAACTTCAATCACTAGACATGACCCGACAGAAACTATGTATGAAATTAAAACATTATCAGGAAGAAGTGTAACTGTGACTGATTCGCATTCATTGTTAATATGGAATGAAATAAAACAAGAATTTGAGAGAGTAAAACCTGAAAATGTTTCTGTAGGGTCATTTGTTCCAACTACATCCAAACTAATTGAACCTATTGTAACAATATCAATCCATACTTTTGAAGATGGATTAATTTATGGTTACAAAATTAAAGATGAAATTAATACAGAATATCTATCTTACAATAAAGAATTTATTAGAGGATTACTTACTTCATATTTTACACAAAGAGCATTTATTACTAAAACTGTAAACATCCAAGTTATGCATTCCAAGTTATTAGATGATATAAATATATGTTTATCAAGGTTTGGTATATTTGGAAAAATTGTTGATACATATTTAGAAATTGATGCAATTGAATTTAAAAGAGAAATAAAACTTTTGGATTATGAAAAACAAAAACAAATTGAAATCCTAGAAAGAAAAAATGAGTTTAAATTAAATAATGATGTAGTTTTAGATAAAATTGTGTCTATTAATAAGGTTGAAATTAAACATAATAAAGTATATGACTTGACAGTTCCTTCAACCTTAAATTTTGGTCTTTATAATGGACTTCATGTAGTCGATACCGCAAAAACAGGCTATATACAGAGGAAAATGGTTAAGATTTTAGAAGACATCCATTTCAATTACAACAACATGGTTGTAAATAATTTTAACCAGATTTTGGAGTTTTCATACGGAGATGACAATTTGGATATTTCCAAGATGATCAAGACAAATTATGGACACAGTTTTATAGATGTAGAACATACTACAAACATTTTGAATAAAAATTTTGAGTGGAATGAAAATAAATTAAAATAATATTTATACATAATAAATGAACGATATATCAATCCTAAAGAATAGACTTGCATATTTTTCCAATAGAATATCATATGAACTAACCGAGGAATATGAAATAGATGAGTCTGACCTATTAGAAGAAAAAATGATAGAGGATGAACAAGTGAATGAAGATGAAAGAGAAGAAAGAGTGATTGAATACGATGAACAAGATGAAAGAGAAGAAAAAACTAACGAAGATGAAGAGAAGGAACAATTCAAGATAATTAAAAATCTTATAAAAATAGGGGTTATAGATTTGAATAGAGATGGAACTAAACTTTTATCTACTTTAACTAATATACCTCAGACAGAAGTTAAAAAACTGGTTGAAAAATATTATGATAAATTTGAAAAAATACAACAAAAAGTTTATGAAAAAAGAGAAAAGCGTTCACAAAAAGAAAAGGAAGAAAAGATTAATAAAAAAGATGAACAAATAATTAATATTATTAAAAATAATATGAAATATGGGTTATTGGATATCGATAAGGATGACGCAAATAAAATATCTGATATAACAAAAATACCTTTGAAAGAAATAAAAGAAATTATAACTAAATTTGATGATGTATTTCAAGAATATCAAATTGAGATTGAAGAAGAGAAGAAAAAACGTTTAGAAAAATTTAAAAAGAAATTAGAGAGAGAAAGGGAAAAAGAAAGAGAGGGAAGAATTTTATAAAAATAAATGAAAAATCAAGATAATTTATAAAGCAATTATCTTGAAAATGTATTGGATTGAAGAGACTAAAACTGGTGTTAAAAACATCAACGGCGATATCTACTGGTACAAGAATGGTAAACTTCACAGAGTAGGAGGACCTGCTGTCATGTTTAAGGATGGAGGTTATGAATGGAGATTCGAAGGCAAACTACACAGAAATGTTCTTCCTGCAGTTTGTTATGCAAATGGACACAAAGAATGGAGAGTGAATGGATTGCTACATAACTTAAAAGGACCTGCTGTGGTCAATAAAAACGGGGATGTGGAATATTGGGAAGAAGGACAATTCATGTATGAATATAAAAATTAAATTATAAAAAAGTTTAAACATATAAGTATAACTGTGAGGACAGATGCCCGAGTGGTCAAGGGGATGGTCTTAAGATCCATTGGACGAGAGTCCGCACGAGTTCGAACCTCGTTCTGTCCAACAAATTTTAACACACAGTTGTTAAAATTTTACCTTAAAGATATAAGTAAAGTATAAAAAATGTATGTAATTACCATTAACGAAGACCAAACATTGTATTTTGAAAATTTTCAGGAGATTGTTCCTTATGTTAAGCAGGAAATTAGAAAACATATGAGAAACAATGATTCATCTTATATAGCAAGTTATGATGAATGGTTTTTAACTGATAATCACACTATTTATGACTGTGATTCACAAGAAATTGATGATTATTTTATGGATGAAAATAATGTTGTTGAAGTATACGGTATTCGTTTCTATCAAAGACAAAGAAATGTTATTTTCCATTATGAAAATACTGTAAGAGTAATGCATGTTAGTTATATTCCTAAGTTTGAAGCACATAATTTTATTGATTTACCTGAAGATGAGGATAATGAAAATGATAGTACTGAAGAGACTGAAGAGACTGAAGATGATAGTAGCGATGAAGATGTTGAACAAGAAGAGACTGAAGAGACTGAAGAGACTGAAGAGACTGAAGAGACTGAAGAGACTGAAGAGACTGAAGAGACTGAAGATGATAGTAGCGATGAAGATGTTGAACAAGAAGAGACTGAAGATGATAGTAGCGATGAAGATGTTGAACAAGAAGAGACTGAGAATGAAACAAGAGAAAGAACTGAAAGTGAAAAACAAATTGAAAATGAAGTTTCTGAATTTACCTCTATTAACTAAACAAAATTAATTCTTTATATAAAGAATTAATTTTATTAAAAAATGTTCAATGAACTCGTTGCATATATTGGACTTATTATTTATGAACTAGATGAAAAAATTTATAAAGATTCTCACTATGATACAGACTACATGTTTTACGAATCCAAAAAGTTTATTAATACTATAAAATCAAAACTAAAACAAATTCAGCAAGATTTAATAAATGGGAATTTACAAGATATTTCTTATTTGGATAAATGGACTTTAGAATTTAAAGTTCAAACTAAAACCCTCCCTTATGGACATTGTTTTGTAACTTCTTCTATATGCGATAGATTTAAGGATATACAGTATATAGAAAGACTAAAAAACTTTTTAGAAAATCTAGGTTATTTTTTGAATAGTAATATTTACTTTATAGAATAATGGTATCCTTAGTATCATAATCATTAGTGTTGTACCATAGAGTTGAATGTTCATGATCTCCTTCAAAGTCAACTACATTCTTATTCTGTGTATAATAATAAACAGCAATGGATTGTCTTTTTTCAGTATTTAAAGGGTAAGGATGTCCATGAACACTTTTGTTAGTTGTATTAAAAATTACACATCTATTAAATACAGGTCTTATCTTAAAGTTTATTGTTTTATTCACCCTATCACTAAGTAGTAAATGACCATTATATTCATCTTTCCATTCAGGGTTTAGATAAATTAATAAATTTATTCTACGGTCTAGTTTACCTAAACGAGGATGGGTATAAGAATTAAAATCTGTATGATCTTTAAGATAACCTCCTCTAGTGATTCTATGAACTCCTGCACCTAGTAATGTCAAGTCATTTCTAATGAGATTTCTAATACCAGTCATATTTTCAATTTTATCAACAAATTCATCGCTTACGAGATATCTGAATACTTCTTCTAAATATTTGTCTAATTTTATATTAAAAGCATATTTACTATGCTCATATACATTACCTTGAAAGATAGAATTTGCATTTTCATTTTTTAAATTGTTTACACATTCTAAAACTTTGTTAGCAACTTCAGGTTTTAAGAAGTTATCTATAACGCAAAAATGGAATGGAGAGTTATAGGTGTCAATAGATAAATCAGAGCTTATCATTTAAAATATATAAAGAAATTTTAAATGATTTAATTAGTCAAAGGTTCAAAGTTAAGGGACACGTTAGTTTGTAAAAGATTATCAGGAACTACAGCAAAATTATCAATGCTCTTATAAGGTGTATTATCAAATAAAAGAACATTCCCATCAGGATCTGTAATGATGTATCTTATGTTATAATAATTAGGTGTAAACTTAATTCTAGGTTTAGTATTAGATGATAAAACAACAAAATTTTCTTGTTCAACTGCATATTTCATGGGTATTTCAAAAATAGCATTTGCATCTCTAGTAACATTGTTAGAAAAGAAATTATTTATTTCTTGACGACCAAAGAAAAGACCAGTTTGACCATAATATAATCCATTGTCATCAGCATTGAAAACAGAGAGGTATATATAAGGTAAATCAGTAAGTAATCTAGTGCCTTCGAGAGTAGTATTACGAATAGGTCTATTGGGAATGATGAGATTGTTAAGAGACAAATTAAATACTTTAGAACTGTTTAGAGTAGCAGGATAAAATTGAAGTGTATATTCAGCAGAAAGGTTTTTCTTGGATAACCAAAGATATACAGTATCATTTGGTAATGAAGTGTAATCATCGAGTTCTAATGTCATGTAGTATATTTTTTGAGAAGAATTATAAATAACAGAATTAACGAGTGTATAACCAATACTTCCTGTTGAACTCATATCATAATAGTAAAGGTAATATGGTGTTTGTGTTTGACTTAAGTTAGAATAGGTATTAAGAGACTGTCCGTAAATATTAGTAACAGTTATAGGTAGAATACCATCTTGTATATATTGAACAGGGCCAGTTTGTTCATAAGAGATTACATCTCCTACAGGACTCTTTGTGATTACACTTGCCCATTTATCAACACTAGGATCATAATAAGCAAATGGAAAATTCTTTCTATCAATTTTCTTAATGTCAATTTCACTGTTTAATACAATATTAAATGTTTCATTTGTTAAACCAGAGAAAAAATTACTATTTCCTGTAAAGAAATTTCCTCTGATAGAGTAATTTCTGTTTAATACATCGTTGGGTAAAATTATAGTTTGTTTTGTGTTTATGAGTTTAGTGTAAAAATCATTATTTTTTTCATTACTTGTATCAGACACAGTAGGACCTTGTATATATGCATTATAATTTGTAAGAGCATTTGTTCCAGATGGAGCATTAGGACTTTGATAATACTCTTCAAAATCTGAGTAAGACATTACAAGATTAGAGTAAGTGTTACCATTAAGATCTACATAGGATGAGTTATATTTATAAAAATTAATTTGAGTATATTTATTGTTAGTTGTTATGGGATTAGTTTGAAAAGTATACAATGTAGAACCTGTATAAATCATACAAGTTACAGGATTTGTAAGTCCTGTGGATGAAATATTATTCCACCCTGTTCCGCTCCATACCGTTGAATAATTAAGATTTAATCCTGTAAAAGATGATGTAAAATCACCTCCTACAGCAATATCATTTCCGCTATAATCACAAATTACATTAACAGTGTTAGATAACCCATAATTCATGTCATTCCATCCTGTTCCATCCCATCTAGAAATATAGTTAAGAACAGTTCCTGTTGTTCCTAAATTTGTTCCTGTAAACTCGCCGCCAGCATAAAGACTACCATTTTTGTAAAACAATGAATTAACTCTTCCATTAAGACCAGTTGCCATAGGATTCCAACTAGAACCATCCCATCTAGCAACATGGTTTAATATACTTGAATTTGAACCAGTGAAATCACCACCAGCAAATAAATTAACTCCATCACTTTCCAAAGTTCTTACAACACCATTAAGACCATTATCTAGAGCATACCAATCTGTTCCATCAAATCTGATTATATTATTAGCAGGAACTAAATTATCATAATCTCCAGTGAAATTACCGCCAATATAAATATCTCCAGAATGTTTTTTGATGGAATAAACAAAACCATTCAATCCAAAGTTAAGAGGATTAACAGTTTCAGTGTTATCAAGATAATAAACATAGTTAACATCATAATCTGTGAAATCTGCAGAAGTAACTCTACTCATGTTTCCACCAATATATAATTTATCATCAATATTTTCCATAACATTAACTTCTACTGGAATTATAGGGGTAACAGGAATAGGACCGTAAATATCATTTACAAGATAATTTTTATTATCACCACTATAAGCATAAAGTTGAGCGTTTGAAAAACCAAAATTTATTGAATAATCTCTTCTCGCAATATATATTTTATCATTAAATTGTTGAAATTTCAGTATGACCTCATTTCTAAAATCTTTGATGCTAGATGGAAAATAAGTTCTTGAGTCATTATTACTATCAGGGTCTTCATTCCAGTTATTTCCGGTGTTAATGTAAAGCAAAGAGTTTGCATCTACATATAATAATTTGTATATACTATTTTCAGTTGCTAATGTTCCATCTTTGTTATACTTAAGAATAAAAGTATTTTCTTGTGTTGTATCAGTTAAATCTTCTATTTCAATATAAGGGAAAATAACAATTTGATTTATTGTCTTGAATGTTTTAATATCATTAATAAATAGGTTAACTCCGTTTGGATATTTTATTAAATTTGATTGAAGATATTTTCCGTCTAAGTCAAATCTGTAAATGAATAAGGAACTGTTTGTAGTTTGGTTGTATAACAATTGAACATCTATGTTATCACTTTGTGTGCATCTCATAATAGATGTGTTATTAGTTCCTACAATATTAATAGTTTCATCGTCAATGTATATATCTTTTGAACTTATAGTTTTAGCATCTTCATTTGTATAAAGGATAACTTTCCATTTATAGTTTCCTTCTGTATCTAATGTTATAATTGAACTTGTGAGGGAAGAAGTATTGAATAAAACAGTCTTTATTATTTTAGGATTACTATAGGTTCCAGATGAACCAGTAAATGAGTATTGAGGTTCATATAAGAACAAATTGTTAGAACTGAAATTCATGAGGAAACTAACATCATCTTTTACAGAGTTAAAAGATATTTTTTCAGTAAAGTCATCATTGTTTCCGATAAGAGGAGTTAACCATTTGAAACTTCCATCAATAATATCTATTTTAGTGCAAAAACCATTATAAGAAGTTCCTTCAGAAACAATTCTATTAGATACTTCATTATTACTATCGAAACATTCAATCTTACTGTTCCAACCACCACATAAATAAATGTATCGTTTTTCATTGTCTAAAGTCATATTGCTCATATTTGAAAATTGAGAGAAAATACCAGTATAAGAACCACCTATAGAATTCAACCATTCAGATTTACCTTCATAATCGCATTTGTTAATAAATCCTATACTAATACCTTCTCTGTCCTCATATGTTGTAGTTAAAGGTAAAGGGAAAGCACCGCTTTGGTCTTGATAAAATGTATAGGAAAATTCAGGATTACTTATATCTACAAAGTAAACTCCTGTTGCAGCAAAACTATTAGTAATATCTGTTAATAACATACCAGCATAAACTTTATTTCCTAAAGAACCTGCTTTTAATTGAGTAACTCTAGTTCCAAAAGGGTATATAGGAGAAACACCTTCAGGATCATTTGTTATAAAATTACAGTTTGTAAAACCTAGATAAAATTGCTGATCTTGAGGAGTTACATAATCATTTGTGAGATTATTATTTTGAGTTTGAATTGATATAACATTATTATTAGAAGGATTTATATAAATATCTGCAGGACAAAAACAACCAAAATTACCATCTTCATAACTCAATTGCGTACTTATATTAATAGGTGTTTGATAAGAGAAAGAATTCGAAGTTACAATTTCAATTTTATTGTAATTATTGTAATTAAATAATGTATAATCAGTAATATTTATAAACTGAGTACTATCAATAAAAATAGATCTTAAGTATAAATATGTGTTTCCATTAGGATGTTTGATAACCTTCGTGCTATTTCGGTTAGTAAGAGCAACATTAGAAAGAGCAAAATTAATATTACTCTCTATTTTTATAAAATCATACGGGTTTGTTATATCTGCAAAATATATTTTTCCTTTATAATCTTGACGAGCAGAATCAACTAAACTTACATCAGTAACACCAACAGTTCCAAAAAAGTATATTTTACCATCTCCGTATATATTAATTTCTCCGCTTGTTAGATAACCATTAGGAGGAAGCATAAACTGTTCTGTAACTAATTCTTCAAGATTATAAGGAGTAAGAAGTGATATACGATACTTTTTTACATATCCATTCTTAAACAATACAAGGAAATATAAAATTGCGAATTGTCCATTTCCTGTATACTGTGTATAAGGTATTACTTTCCATGCTTCATTTAAAAATGGAGATGAAAACTCTACACGATTCCAAAGATAGAATGTATTAGTTTCACTAGTTATAAAATTAGTATAAATTTCAAGAGAAGATTTACCTAAAACTAAAAACCATTTTGAAACAGGTAAATTATTTGTTAAATCTTGAAGTATGTGAACTTTTATATATGTAGGTTCTGTTATAGTAGTTTCTTGTGAGTAAACTTTCACGATATTTTGGAGATTGGAAATATTGTAAATGTCTACACTAGAAGTTCCTGTAGAACCTTTAGTTAGTAAAGTAGAATATAAAGTTTCAGAAGAATATTGTTTATAAGGATTATTATCAGGAACATTACTGTTCATATTCCATTTTTTACCCAAATAGGAAATTATTTTTTGTCTTTGAGTTACACTTGGTAAAGAACTAGTAACAATTACTTCAAAAATTTCCCCTTTAAAATCAAGATTATCTCCTAATTTAAAATAAGCACTTGTGAAATTAATGTTAATCTCGCTTCCTATTAATTGACTGGGTGTTCCTCTAAAAGATACATCATAAACTGAATTTCCTCCGGTTCCTCCGGTATTATAATACATAAAATCTGCTAAATTTAAAATAGGTTGGTTCTCTACATTGTTATTAAAAGTAAAACTATCAACACCTGTACCTGCAAAATTTTGTGTATAACTTTGTGTTCCGTCATAAAATGATTTTATATTGAATTTATCGGTATTTGAAGGATAATCATAAAATCCAGCAATGTTATATCCAGATGCTGAACCAGTAGTATTCTTATAAGAAACCGCAATGTAAACACCAGTCTTATTTCCAGAGAAATCTCCAGTATAAGCCAATTGTTGTCCTCCATTAAAATTTATACTATAACCATATTTATAAATAAGGTCTCCAGGAGTTATACCTCCTGTTTGAGGTGTCAAATTTCGGTTATTTTCTGAAAGATCATTTACTTGAACTATAAAATTATCAATACCTGTATTTGATACCATAATAGAACCTGTTTTTGAAGCATCATACCAAGCGTATAAAATTGAAGATCCAGAAGGGTCAACTAATTGTTCAAGAGGATTGAAACTAAAACTGTTTTCGATAAGAGATTCTGCAGGTTCATTATAGTAGTCAATACCATAAGTAGATACATTTTGCCCATAATAGTTTATAGGATTAAGAACTGAACTAATGTTTTGATTATAATGCGAACTCTTTATTTGAGCAGGTTGAGTTAGAAAACGACAACTGAAAAATGAGGCAATATCAGTGTTTTGATTTATGGAGAACCCATAACACCATCCTTCATCATCTATAAATAATAATTCACCAATTTCATACTTGCCAAATACTGGGAATTGTTGTTTTCCGCTTATTAATAAAGGATTCGCAGGGTCGTTAATTTGGAATACTTTGTTTGTAAAATAACTATTATATATAGCATATAAGTTATTGTTATACTCTTTAATAAATATTCCAAAATTTCCTCCTATAAATTTACTTTTCTCAGTAATTTCTAAAGTAGTTTTGTTTATATTTAAAATTTGACTATCAGGAGCTGCAGATATTAAGTTTAAGTCTGAATTTTGAATGTATAATTGAGGCCAAAAATATGATTGTGTTTCGAATGTATTAAGTATTTGAGTTCCTGTAATACTTATACTATTGATTTTGTATATAGATGTTATATTATCAAACAATAATCCATCTCCAGTCATTGTTCCAGTTGATAAAGGTGCAGGACTACATACATAATAAACATCATTTCCATCTTGTTCAATACTTGAATAATAATTTACACCATACAAATCCCATCCTCCAACAGTAGGAAGAGGAAAAATTGAAAATGTAACACCTGTAAGTGATACAATAGTTTTTCTTGCAGGACTAAAATCATAACTATTTATTTTTGTAGGAGGATTTATAGTTTCATCCCAATAATATATATCCATTTTACTTCCTGTAACACCATAAACTGAAGTATTTGCACCTATAATATAAGCACCTGTCAAGTTTGAGGGTTCAATCCATTTTGTATCAAACATCTCACCTCCTGGGAAACCTAATCTAGAACCTGAAAAATCACCTGCTCCAGTAGTTGTATAAGAAGTATTTTGTGTTGGTATATCATATGTGTAAATATAACTTTGATAATAAGGAGAAGGTCCAGTGTAAGGAAAATATGAACCTGTAGTATTACTTAAAAATGCATTGTAAGGGGATATATGAAAATAAATTTTATTATTTTTTTCCAAATGACATACATTTACAAAATTATTTTCAGTGTCACCTGCTTTTGTCAATCCTGTAAGACACTGGAATTTAGTTTGTGTTAATATACCTCCTGTATATTGTTGAGTAATAATATTTGTCTCATTTGTAGTTGGATCAGATATTAAATTTACAACATAATTAAGTCCAGTATAGGTATAAGTAATTCCATACGCTTTATCATTTGGGAAAATTGATGTTGTATACCCTGTTCCGTATCCTGTTAATGATAAAACTGATTCATAATTATTTGTATTTGCAGATACAACTTGAGCAAGAGAATTATCAAGTTTTATATTAAATTTGCAGTTAATTTCAGAAGGTATAATGTTATGATTTGAAGAAATTATGTTATATCCCCAAGGATGATTATCTACATATTTTACATTACCATTATAATCAAATAATGAATAAATCAAACAATTGTTGAGAGCATAAGGATATGTATCAGTTTTAGTCAAGTTATCAGGATGATTTGCTTCATAAATTGTAAAGTATTGATTATCGTTTTGAAGAGACAGAGAAGTTAAACTTTGTATATAAATTTTTGGACAAGAAAAATTAAACATAAAACTAATGTTGCTATTGTTTGTATCAATATCGAATGAACAATTAATTTCAGGGTCGTCAAGAGAAACATAACCATCAGGTTGTTTTGACGCAATTACCCAACCAAATGTCCATGCATTTTCAACTCTTGAAAATTTAACTAAAAATGTGCTATTATTATTTTTTGGTAAGGAAACAATCAAATAGGAAGGCGAATTATATATAGAATTTAAATCTTTTTGATAAAATGATAATTCATCTCCTGTAAATATACCGCAAAGAATCACATTATTAGCATCAATTGCCTTCATGTTAGTAATCTTACCATTCACTATTTGAAACAAATCATTGTCAAAATCAGGGTCAATTGAAATAGGTAAATTAAAATTTGTTTGATTTACCGCATATGCTTCACTATTTACAGGCAAACCTTCCACAAATGGAGTTGTAGAGGTGCGTTTTTTGAAACTAACGCCAAAGTCAGTTGTATTAGGATACTTTTCCAAGTCTCTGAATCGAGAATCTACTTGAACTGTATAAACCGGTTTGGACATTATTATATTTAAGTAAATATAATAATTCTTTAAATAAAAATGAAATATTTTCCTCCATATTTTAGGAAAATTTCTCCTCAAATTGCTCTCATCAATTGGGATATTTACATTTCTAAAATTGAAAATGACTGTTTCAACAACTTTGATAAAATTCTTATAAAGTATAGTTTAAATGAATCAGGAAAATATGATTGTTGGTTCTTACAAGTTTATAAAGGAGAGTTTATAAGGAGATTTGAAACTTTGGATTCAAGTTTATTAGATGAGTTTGAGTTTAAATATTTTCTTTAAAATTTAATCTTTACTTTATAATAAATGTCTGATGATTTTTTAGACGAGTTAAGAAGGTTATTATATCTAGGAAGCTTATATAAAAAATGTATGTCAGGTGGTGTCACAGTGAAAGAGATAAATAATAGGTTAAAAGAACTAAAGAAATTTAGATCTGTAGATAAAGATTGTGATTTAGACACTTTTGTAAAAGTTTGCAAACTAAAAACCTATCCTGAACAAAGTAATAAATGCTATGTAGATATGAGCACATTGATGAGAAAGTTAACAGCTGATAAATTAGTTAGATATATTTTGAATGGTAGTTTAGATGAACCTTTAATGGAATTTTTATTAGTAAATTTTGGAAATGTTCCAGTTAGTTTACATTTACTAGAAATTTGTATAGAGAAATCCTATAACAAAAACATTATTAAACTTTTATTGCGCAAACTAGAAGAAAAAAAAATAAAAAAAATAGGTTATACAAAAGAAATTAGAAGTTATATATATCCCAATAAAATATATGAAATAAGCAATGTATTATTCAATGATGTAATGCAACACCCTGTTAGTCGTGAGATGAAATTATATGATTATGAAGATGTATTATCAATAATTAAAATTTTAAATATAGAGTTTAATTTCAAGCAAATAAATTTAATTCAAAAAGAAAGTTTTATGATAGATATCCAATACGACACTTTTGCGAATGATGAAGCAATTGATTTCTTGAAAAACTTAATACAAATTCTAGTAGAACGAAATGTTAAAATAGATGTGTACTCATTTGGAGGATTTGTTGGGAATTTAACCTCGTATTGGGAAGAATTGTCTCTTCCAATTCATGTAGAAGTATTGAGAATGATAAAGGAAAATTTCGATAAAGAGTATAGAATGTTGATAGCAAAAACATTAAACATTATGAGTTACTATGGTTTTATTAATACATACTTTTTAGAAGCTTTGAAAATCATGCATGAACTAAGTGAAAATTTTGATATAGAAAAATATAACGAAGAGTATTATGAAGATGAATATCAAAGAGAACATTTAGATAAAGAAAATGTGCATCAAAAATCAACCAATAAAATTACAAACAAGTATATAAAGCATCTTATACCAAATATTTCAAATAGAAGAGATGTATTGAATGAAGAACGTACAAGGGAATATGCAAATGATTTTATAAATTTTGCTAATGAACACAATTTGAATAATAACAATATAACTGTAGACGAAATTTTATTATGTAAAAATGCATTCTATGATTATGATGATAAGTTAAGAGGTAGAGATAACACTCCACCTGGAGAGGGTGTAGAGACATGTAATATTTTTATAAAAATATGGAAACGTGCTAAAACCCTTGGTATTGAAGATAAAAAAGAATTTACAACTAGATTACTTGACGAATTCATATCTATATTAAATAACCGTGAAAATGAACCAGTATGTTCAACTGGTTGGGCAACAAGATTAATAAATTCATTACACGGTTCTATAATTGATTTACAAATAAGTCCAGACCCTGATAAAACAATTATGAAAGAAAGAATAAATGATTATTTAAAAAAGGTTAGAGACACATTAAATGAAACACAACAAGAACAATTTGATGATAGTATCGCTCTAATTTCAGACACAGGATTTAAATTTGTGAGAGATTTATTATTTGATAATTTAATAAAAGAAATTTTAGAGGAGTTCAAAAACTCAGATTTTACAGAAATACAAATAAGATACACATTTTATAAGGCTGTTTTTGAGATGTTTCCTTATGAATAAAGTTTAAATATTCCCTTTAAACCCTCTTTTTGGTATCATATAATCTTCTCCGTATCTAAAAACTAATAAATCATGCACTTTTTCAGGACATTTTACTTCTACATCTTTCCATTTAATAATGCTTTTATTACCTACTAATGATATAGGTATATCTGATTTTGCAGTAACAGCATCTCTAATCATATCGCCATCTTTTCTTACTAGATAAATATCACAAAAATATCTAAAAGGTGGATAATACACTCTATAAGCACTCCAAGTTTGTTTTTCAATAACTAGATTTTTCTTCTTTAATTCCTTCTTCATTTGTGGTATTTTATCATGAAATTCCTGTGTATCAAATACGCATATATCTACATCATTGTCATCTAGAATAATATCTTTTTCTCTATAGATACCAAGCAGAGTCCCATAGTCTACATAATAGTCTACATTGTTTTCGTTAAAAATTTTTATGGTGTTTATCGCCATGTATCTTAATATTCTTCTTCTACTGTATTCATACACATGAAGATATAGTAATATTATAACTATAAATATTATAATATATAAACAAACATATTCCATTTATTAATATGCTAAGAAAATTAATTTATTTTCATATAACTTTCAAAAACCCTATCTACTAGTTCAGCGGTAAATACTGGGTAATCTTGAACTAAATTTCTATTGCATAGTTTTTCCCTTTTATCTCTTATAAAGGTAATAAGTTCATCATACTTTATAGTTGGATTCCCAAAAGAATCAAAGTTAACAAATCCATTAACATAATATTGAGCAACTTTTTCAACATCTCTTTCTAATCCATATTGCGTTGATGCTAAAATTAATAATTGAGGTAGCATAAGAAATTGTCTAGCAGAGTTTTGTTGTTCTTCTAAAGATTTTTGTCTAAGATTTTGTAAGTCTCCTATAGTTTTTTCATAATTTGTTTGGTCAAGTTCAACTGGTTTAGAAACTCTTACAAAAAGATTTTCTCTTGGACGACATCTACCTCCAATATTATCACTTAATATATTAGAGTTATTAGGTATACAGTTATCAGTATAATCATACACTTTATTAGCGTCCTCTAATTTAGCAGTTGGAAACCCTTCATTTTTGTTTTTCAAGTATTTATTTTGATTGAAAAATGTGCCTTTACATTGTCCTCTATCATCTATAAAACATCTTATATCTTCTTTCGCAACAGGTAAATTAAATGTTTGAGAACCTATAACTTTACTGTCAAGCAAATTGCAATATTGTTTGGTATATATACTTATCATAGTATTTATTATATTAGTCATACTTTCACTGATAGGATTAAGTTCATTGGTTTCCACTTTTTTATTTTCAATTCTATTTTGAACATCATTTCCCAAAGTATTTACTTTCTCTCTCAATTCTTCTATTGAAACTTGTGTTGGAATTATAGATGATACTGCTTCTAGTTTTGCCTTTAATTCTTTCAAGTTATCTAATTCTATAGTAAATTTATATTGGTCATTTAAGTTATTCATCACACTATCAATTGAATTATAAATAGCAGACAATTTTTTGTTCAATACTTCTTTTTCATTATTACAAATTATTTTTTCGTTTTCAATTTGTGTTCTACAAGAGTTTTTTTGTTCTTGAATATTAAAAACATATTTTTCTTTCTCTTTATTAAGGGCATTTTTGTAGTAGAAAAAAACTACTAAAAGTAAAACGGCTAAAACTCCACATACTACCGTAAACATTTATTAATAGAATTTAAAAAAATAAAGTTTTTAAACTCTAACAATTATAATTCTTCCTGGATTTCCTTGGTTTCCTCCTCTTCCTGACAATGTGCTATTTGCACTATTTATTTGTCCTGTTCCTAAACCACCTCCAAATACTTGTAATCTACCTCTACTAATATTTGTGGAGGAACTTGTTACTAATATAATTACTCCACCACCTCCACCACCTCCTCCTGAACTTCCTCTTGAAGTTGTACTACTAAAACTTGGTAAAGATATTTGACCAGAACCTCCAGCACACCTTATAAATCCTCCTTCTGTAACAATTTCTTTAGCACAAATCATTATAACCCCCCCTCCACTTCCTCCTGCTCCTCCAGTTGAAGATCCTGCACCTCCTTTTTCTCCTCCACCTCCTCCACTTCCTCCCTGTATTATATTACCAGAATTATCTTTTCCTACAATAGCATTTAATGGATTGAATAATACATTATAATTTTGTGGAATTATATTGCATATACCTCCAGTACCATTTAGTCCAGAAACTTGTCCTCCATTTCCTCCATTTGCATCACATACACAGTTTGCGTTTGAGCTTCCAGCTTGTGATCTTACACCTGTGGTAGTAGAACCATCGCCTCCATTACTGCCCATACCTAAAGGTCTTTTTAAGTTATCTAATTTAAATGCTATACCGCCACTTCCACTTACTCCAGAATTAGATATAATGCCATTATTAGTTAATCTTAAAGTGCAAAATATTCTAAATCCATTTGTATTTAAAGTTATACCAGAGTTTACTGTTAGATTTCTACAGAATATATCACTAGTTAAAGTAGTATTAGAAGATATAATAACATCAGTTAAGTTTAAAGAACGAAATTCAGTATAAATTCTGTTTTCCATGCTACCTATAAATACTTTATCTTTTACAAAAAGCAAATTATTATTTTTTAGAGAAACATTTTTCCAGTTTGATACAGTATTATCGATAGATGTAAATAACTTTGATTCACCTTCAAATACTATACCTGATAGACTGCTTTGACTTCCAGGTGTTATAACTCCATCTAAAACGATTCTAAAGTTATTATAATAATCTATGTTTCTAACCACAAAAATAAGTTGTTCTAAATTATACGGTGTAGAGTTATTTGTGATGTTTATCAATTCTTTGAAATTTCGTGTATCATTGCTACCCATTATTCTTAAATTTCTTATATTGTTAAATAAATTATTAATCTTTCCCTGTATAACTCCTGCGTTTATAATAATTTTATTCATCTTAAAAATAACATTAGAATCAAATTGAATATCTATAAATTCAGCGTTAATATTTATTTTTTTATCGACATCATAAGTAGAAGATCTCCCAGTATAACCAGTTGAACTATAAGGGAGAATAAACCTAAAAAGTCCTTGAGGACTAAAACTTCTAAAAGCGTATAAAATATGTGCTCCATAATAATACATGGTAGTGTGCATATATGAGTGTGTTCCAAACCAATTCGTTAAGATATCGATGTAGTTATTAAACAACATGGGACTACTGGTTACTATAAAATGATTATCTGATATATCTAGTTCTTTACGTTTGTAATTATATTCTCCATAAAAATTCCAGTCTTTATTATCTTTTGAAATAATTATTTTTCCATTGTTTGCCACTGCTAAAAAAGTTTTACCATCTTCGGATACACTACAATCAATAAAATTTATAACATAGTTTCCTGATATATCTTTCAAGTTGTAATTAAAATTAATAGATGACCACGATAAACCGTAATCATAACTTACAAAAGGTAAATTCTCTTTACAAACAGCAATTTGAACCATACCATCATCAGACATACTTATAGAATTCCAAAAATAGGAACTTTGGTCTTTGTTTGCTGTCCATCTTAACCCTGAATCTGTTGATACAAAAATATTTCCATATTGTTCTATACAACATAATGTGTATCTATTAATACTGTTAACCTGAGATGAAATACAACCCATTACCCATTTCCTTGGAAGCAAGTTTACTGTATTCCATATAATACCGTCTTTAGATATATGTATTTGATTAGACAAAGCCATAAAAATATTTCCTTGTTTGTTTGTAGTTATATAAACAAAGTTTTGATTAGTTGAAAATACCTCTTTGTTTGTTATATCAAATATTTTATTATCAATTGTATAAAAAAGTGTAGTTGAAGTTCTACATATACTGGAAATGTTTATAGGAATATTCAAGTTTACAATAGAATTTCCCTCATAAAAAGAAACCTTCGTATCATCGATAAAAAACAAATCTCTTCCACTTTTTATAATTCTATTATAACTTATATTTGTAGGGTAAGTATACTTATATTCATTATCAGGTAAAATCATTTTCTCATCATCGGTTACAATGAGTGTATCAACTGGTAGTTTTGTATCTATAAAATAAACATTATTTATTTCACTTAAAACTAGTTTAGAACCATCAGGTAAAATATCTAATGCTTTCCATTCAATTAGAGTATTATTCAAAGTAAAATTATCAGTTTTAAATAACTCGAATGTACTTCCATAGTCTGTTGAGTAAAAAATGTATCCTCTCCATACAGTGTCTCTTTTAGTCATAATTAGAAAAATATATTTTCCAGTATTACTGATACATATATAATTTCTAAAATAAAAAGCATTAAGTAAATTTATCATTGGAGTTAATGTGTTAATTTTCCAAGTGGCACCGTAGTCATTCGAATATTGAAGTATTCTTGTATACAGAATATATATATTTTTAGAATCGCTTGAAATATGAATATCTGTAATACTGTCAGTTGTATCAGGTAAATCAAATGTAAATTCAGATTCATTATTTAAATAGGTTGAAATATATTTTTTAGTAGTACTATTATGTTCTATTATCATTGCGATTTCACCATTTTTGGAAATTACAAGAATTGAAATTGGTGTTAGTCTTTCAGTCTTTATAAAAGTAGTTCCATAATCATAACTAATTTGTAGAATAGATTTAAATGCTGTACTTCCTGAAAAAGTTTTATAATTTATTCTTTTTATTGTTGCTATTTGCACTCTACCATCAATAGACATTTTCACTTCAAAATATGATCTATATATAAATGTACTTATATCTAACACTTTTGTTGAAAATGTATTTCCACTGTCAGAAGAATGATAAAAATTAGTTCTATCTATAACTAATACATATTTTCCGTCAGAAGATACACTTATGTCTTCTATATTATTAGAAGAAATATTAATTGTAGACCAAGTTTTTCCTAAGTCTCTTGAAATATAAACAGTTGAAATAGTTTGATTAGTAGAAGAATAATAGTTTTGTATAAGTAATAATGCATTTGTATTTGATATTTTTACTTTTGTTGATACATCGCTAGGAACTGTAAGTGAATATTTAGTTGGAATTTTTAATGTAGTAGGAACAGATGTAGTAGTTCCATCTTGAATATCATCGGTTGATGCTATGCTAAAAACACTCGCAAATTTTTCTAAAGGAATGCTTAAATCTTCTTTATCTATTTTCATTATCATAGAACACGAAGATATACTCAAAGGCGTATTATTAGGAATAGTATTTGGATAATATGTAGTTGGATTTATACACAAATTATTATTTTTAAATAAAAGTTTATTATTGTCATAAAATATATTATTAACTTCAGAACAAGTATCAGACCATACTATACTATTTTTAGAATCGTAACTTACATACTTACCAGAAACTACACTTTTTAAACAACTATTTGTGCCAGTATTTTCCATTATAAAAATAGTATTTTGATAATCTGATGGAGATTTTAGGATAAGATTTTCATCAAGGTAAGCACTATTCTGAAACTTAAGTCTAAACCCAGGATTTGGTTTTTGAATTTCAAGTATAGGAGGACTGCACATAATAATGATATTTGTAGGTTGATTACAAGCAATAGGGATGTCATTAAGAGGAATATTTGAATATCCGTCAGATTTAAGTAAGTCTAATCTACCCTCTTGAATGTAATTTTGCGATAGTTCGTCGTAAACACATTTTCCGTAGTTATAATAAGGCACTCCACACGTATATTGGGTTTTAATGACTGTATAAATTCTCTCAAAGTCATTCATATTACTTATTATATGGATTTTAAAATTTAATATAATTTTAAAATTCATTTACGATTTTTAGTTTGTTTTCTATGATACCTATTTCTAGTAATTTTGTTCATTATGATATCTCCTTCAAGATCTTTTCCTTCTTGTTCAACATCCATAGGAACACTATTATCAAATTCTTCAACATCCATAGGTAAATTATCTCTTACTAGGATAAAATAACTAGACTTATTGGCAATATATGAAAAACAAGCATCAGTCTCTAAACTGCAAATAGAAGGATTTAGTTGAGGATCAAATAGAAATATTTTACCCTTATTATCTTTACCAATAAGATATACATGTCCAATATCATTATGGTGTAAATAACCACAAAAAATCATAGATAATGAAGGCATTTCATTTATAATCCAAGGAATTAACTCTCTCATGCTTATTTGTATAAAATCATAATTGTACTCTGGATTCTTTTCTTTAAATTTTTGTAAGAAATGTTGTGGAGAAATACCACCACCTATGCGTTGTCTTACTAATCCTGCTTCTTCACGACTTAAAATTCCTAATATTTCCATTGCATTAACTACACAATCTACATTTGAAGGATTCAATCTAGGAACATATTGTATTTTAAATATTGTTTCAGGGTTAATTCTATATTTAGCAATAAAATTTCTATGGATTTGAAAGTTTGTTTGCATATTTATAATATATAAACAAAATAAAAATTAAACAAAAACAACCACAAGACGTCCATCTCTACCATTTTCACCATTTAGTCCACTTAAACTAGAGTTTGAAGTATTAACTTGTCCAGAACCTCCTTTTCCTCCAGATACTAACAGTTTTGTATTATCAAGCGTGGAAGTATAGGTAGTAACTATAATTATTGTACCTCCTCCACCTCCTCCACCTCCGCCTGCTCCTGAACCACTAGAAATATTTGAAGTTGAGGTGAAAGAAAATCCGTCTTGTCCGCGTGCGGTAATTATTCCATTATTTTCTATTTGATTCGCACATATCATAATTATACCTCCACCTGCACCACCAGAACCTCCATTTATTGTTGTCCCTCTTGAACCACCTCCACCGCCAGCACCTCCATTTATAACATTATTCGAAGCATTTCTTCCTACTATAGCAAACTGTGGTAAACTTAATATTTCTACATTTGATGTAGTATTAGCAATTCCTCCTGAAGCACCATTTCCACCTCTTCCTCCATTTGCATTTATTACACAATTTGTTGAATTTCCTCCAGGAGAACCATTTAATATTGAAGTAGTGCCTCCATCACCACCATTTGCACCTATACCTAAGGTTCTTATAGTTTGAGACTGAATACCATCATTGTTGATAATTCCATTATTAGTTAATTTACCTCTACAAAATATTCTAAACCCATTTGTTATTAAAGTATAACCAGAATTTATAGTTAAATTATTAACATATAAATCAGATGAAAGAGAATGACTATTTGTACTTCCTGTGGTTGCAGGTGTGTAAGTAACATCACTTACAACTCTATTCAAATCATTTTCTGTAAATATGGGATGGATTTTAAACCCTTGTAACAATTGATTATTATTTCTTACTGCTAAAACTCTATCAGGTTTAATTACTATATTGTTCCATTTTGAAGTTGTATTTAGTGCAGTAGTAGGAGTGTATATATCACCTTCAAAACTTAAATTAAAAATATTTACTGATCTAACCAAACTTTGGTTATTCACACTTCTTATTACAATTCTGAATACTTTATAATAGTTAGAATCATTAACTATAAATTTAATAATAGGAGCATACCATGTTAACTTACCTGAAAAAGTTGAACCTATCAGTGTAAAATTAATTCCATCTAAACTTGCTAATATATTACATTCTCTAACAAAACTATCAAATGTACTGGAGTCGTATGATATACCTCCAAGTGTTAAATTATTTAACTTAAATAAATAGTTATATTTAATTTCTATAAAATCACCTAGTATATTTACATTACTTGTCTTTGTTGTAGATAACCCTGTATATAATAAATTATTACTATTTATTTGTCCATAAGTTATTGAGTATCCTGATTGATTTGGAAAGTATGAAAAATAAGAACCTGTAGCACCTGTAGCACCTGTAGCGCCTGTAAACATATTTTTACTAAAAACATTTAATATATTACTATTTGTATATGTATATCCGCTTATATTTGTATTAACTAAACTAGATGAAAAAGTGTAAAGAGTATCCTTTTTATTTAGGTCTATATCATTCTGATAAAAATAGTAATCTCCATAATAGTTCCAACTTTTACCAAAGTCTTTTGAAATTATAATTCTGCCATTATCCAAAACAATGCTAATAATTGAACCATTTTCATTTATACTACAATCTATAAATTGTTTGATATAATTACCACTTATATCAACAAGGGTTTCATTAAATTTTATAAAATTAAAAGATAATCCTCCGTCATAACTTATAAGAGGTAAATTATTTTTTATAGTTGCAATTACTATTTTCCCATCAGTAGAACAATCAATAGAAATCCATGAATAATTTTCTAAAATGTCGTTTGACTTCCAAGTTATACCATTGTCGCTTGAAAAATAAAATTTACCAAATTCTTCTATACAATAAATCACATAATTATTCTGTATTAAAATAGGAACAATACACGCTGAAACCCACTTTTTAGAAATCATATTTACAGTATTCCATAAAATACCATCATTTGAATAATGTATTTTATCAGATAAAGCTATATACATATTTCTATTATTGGGTAGATTTTTAAATGTTAAAAATACAATTGGAGATAGTGCTGTAAAAACTATGTTTGAATTTTTATTATAAATATTATTTCCAATAGAATATAACACTATATTATTATCATCAGATTTACATATAGAAGATATGTTTCTAGTATTTAAAGAAACAGGAACTGTTATTAGAATTGTATTTGAATCGTCTACAAGTATATTTTGTTCGCTAATTCTATAGATTGTACTTCTATTTTTTATGGATTTTGTAAAAGTTGATAATGGTGTTAATGGTGTTAATAAATATTTGTATTCATTTGAAGGGATAGATATAATAGTATTTTTATCAGTAATATCATCTCCAATTTCATTATCAGACAAACTTGTTTTATATACTTTTATTGTATCAGATAAAACAAGTGTTTTCCCATCAGGAGATACATCAAGACTTGTAAAGTTATTTAAGTTATTATTGATAAAATTATCATTTGTTTTTAACTGTTGAAAAGTATCACCATAATCCTTTGAATAAAAAATTAGTCCTCCATAGGTTCCATCCGACTTTAACACTTTGTATATTAAATAAACAAATTTCCCGTTTTTAGAAATACACATATCACCTTTTACATTATTTATATCTATAGATATTCCTAGTAAAATTCTTTGTGATTCTTTAATATTTTGAAGACTGTTAACTTTCCAGAATTGAGGTCTAAAATAAGATGTATTAATAACTAGACCATTTGAATCAAGTATAAATATATATTTACAATCTTCAGATATTAGCACTTTTTGTATATTATTTATTGAATTTGTAGGAACATTATCTTCTATCCAATAATTTTGACTTGGAATATCAATTATTATATTATTTAAAAAATCTATACCTAATACGAAGGGAGTTCTTTTAACGTGTTTAAAAGAAATACTTATAGAACCACTATAAGATGTACAAAAATAATAAAAACCTATATCAATATCATATAAACCAATAGAATTATTTTTAAAAGTATTCCCATAATCATTACTTATAAAATTATTATTTCTAAATTGTAAACACTGGAGTTGTCCTGTTTTTGATAAAATTACTTTGTAGTTTGCTTTATCTATCAATTTCATTCTAAATGTAAGTGAAGGTGTATCTGCATTTTGAGATACATAATAACGAGAGTCTTCACACAATGTAATATACTTTCCGTCTGCAGACATATCTCCATCTAATATATTTATAGAACTAGTTAATTGTCTCCATGTAATACCATCGTCAAAAGTTAAATAAGCACGTTTAGTTGTTGATGTGTGAATTATTGTTAATATAGACACTGATGAATATCTTACTTTTGTATATGTAACTGTTTCTGAAAAATATTTAGTAGGAATTGTTGAAAATGTGCTTGGAACTATAGTTGTGCCTACACTCATAATATATTCTGTTGTAGCTACTTGTCTTAGTCTTGAATAAAATGCAATAAAATCATTCATTAATTCCAGTTTAACATCTACATCTAAATTACAATCTGATAAAACAAGCGAAGTATCATTTGGAACTACATTATAAAATGTATTAGTGTTGAAACAATTGTCTGTTAATTTTCTTTTAAGTGTAAAATTATCCTTATCATATTCTAAATTATTGCTTTCTGTGCAACTATCAACTAAAATAAAATTATTTCTAGAATCAAACCCAATGTATTTTTTTGTGTTTATATGTTTGAAACAATTATTAAATCCTAATTTTTCATTATAATAAAGAGTGTTATACATATTTTCTAGTCCTGTGGATGAACTTATATCTAAATCAAAATCATTGGGGTTTTTAAGAATCAAACTATATTCTTTAAAATCAATTTCAACTATCCTTACTGGTCTATTTGATACATCAAAACTCATTTGAAAGTGTATGACTACATTATCAGTTTGAATTTCATTATCAAGAGAAAATATCTGAAAATCTCCTGTATTTAAAACTGTAAATTGTTTTACTTCTTGATTATTATTAAATAATCTAATTGATACAGGGCAATAATTTAACACAAATTTTATTAAAAACTTTTTAATGAAGTAAGTATTATCAAAGTTTATTCTTAGTTCATATCTTCTACTTGATGACCATGTGACCCAATCAGACAACCAAAAAGTTTGTTCATTTTTATCAAAAATATTACTTTCAGTTCCAGGATTATCACTTCTTAAAGTTGTAGCACTCACAATAGGAATAGATTTTTCTTCTGGATAAACATAAGCACTATTTACGTTTATTCTAAAACCAGATGGTAATTCTACTTTTTCCTCTTCATCAGGTGGTTCGGATGGCACACACTGTCTATAAACCGTATTTGGAAAACCGCATGCAACTGGAATATCATTGAAAGGTACATTTGAATAACCTGTTGAGTTTTGCAGTGATAATACTCCTTGTTGGTAATACATATTGCTTAAAGAATCATAAGTGCAGTTATCATAGTTATAAAAAGGAACACCGCACGAGTATTTGGATTTGATGACTGTATAAATTCTTTCAAAGTCATTCATTCTTACTATAAATTATTTATTTTAAATAATTTATAAAAAATTTTATAACCATTGTCCTAATGTAGTATCTAATGAAGCATTACCTCTAAATCTATATCCTAACTTTATGTACTTAATAGTCTTTGGAACATTTACAAGTGATTTGCTAAACTCTGAATCATACACGAATATTAATGATGTTAAATTTACAGGTAGACTATTAAGTTCCTGATTAAATTTTTTTCCAAACTTTATTTGCTTTATATTCGAAGGCAGTTTATCTACTTTTTGATTAAAGTCTCTTCCAAAAGTTATATGCTTTAAATTAATTGGAAGATTATCTACTGATTTATTAAACAAATTCCCAAACATAACAGTATCTAGATTTTTTGGAAGTTTATCTACTGATTGGTTAAAACTATGGTCGAACCGGAGTTTTTCAATACTGTCTGGAAGATGATCTACTGGTTTATTAAAACTCTCTCCAAACACTAGTGTTTTAAGTGTTTTTGGAAGGTTATTTACAGGTCTGTTGAACCAGTATCCAAACACCAGTCTCTCCAATTTAGGTGGTAGTGCATCTACCGACTTATTAAAACAACCATCTAGTGCAAGTGTATTTAAGGTTTCAGGTAATATATGATCAACTTCTTGATTAAAGCAATAATCAAAATAAAGATGTGTTAGTCTAGGAGGTAGGTCAACTAGATGTTGATTAAACCAATAACCAAACATTAAGTGGGTTACAGTCTCTGGAATTATAGATATATCATATTCTTTCTTAACATAGGGAGTAAAGAAGTTAAAATTTATTATTTTATATTCTTTGTATAACCAATAATCATAATTATCACACCATTTTTTAAGTTTATACCATTTTTTGTTTTTCCTAAGGATTTCACTATACTTTTTACAAGTTCTAAAAAGTTTGAATGAATCATCATCAGATAGGAAATCTGATACGTAAAAAATAACTTCTTTTAAGTCTAGCATTTATATAAAAGTTTATGACTTTGTATTAAACTTTCAATTTTTTATAATTAAATTCTTTTCTACTATTAAATGGTATCTCGTAAAATTAAACGTCGTTCTCCTTCCCGTCGTTCTCCTGTTTCCAAAGGTTCCAAAGGTCTTAAACTTGTTAAAATTATGCGCTCTCCTAATAAAGACAAGAAATATAGAGCAGTTTTTTCTAGGAATGGTAAAATAAAAAATGTAGATTTTGGAGCTGCTGGAATGAGCGATTTTACAAAACATAAAGATCCTGAAAGAAAACAACGTTATATTAATCGACACAAGTCAAGAGAAAATTTTAATGACCCTACTAGTAGAGGTGCTTTATCAAGATGGGTTTTATGGAATAAACCTAGTCTTAGTGAAAGTGTTAAAGACTATAAGAGGAAATTCAAGTTATAATTAATTGATAATAATTTATATTTACACTGTAAGTTAAAAATGGGAGGTCCTGCATTAATTAAAGAGAAGTATTATCACGAGTTTGATAATTTTTATGCGTGCCATTTTGTAGAAGATGATATTCTATATAAATCTACAGAGCATTACTATCAGTCTAAGAAATTTTTAGACCCTAAAATTCAAAAATTAATAATTGAAGCGAAAGATGCTCATGATGCTTGGTCATTAGGTCAGATGTACCCTTTAAAGAAAGGATGGGATGATATTAAGGTAAAAATAATGTTAAATGCTCATAAACTAAAATTTGATCAAAATCCACATCTTAAAGAATTACTAGTGGAAACTGAAGATGAAATTAAATTTCCTTATTCTGATGATTTTTGGGGAACTATACTGGGGAAAATTCTTATGATAATAAGAGCTTATTACAAAAAAGAAAATAGGAGATTTTTTACGTTACAAGATGTATTTAATTTTCATATTGATTGGCACTAATAATTAATTGATTAATTATAGAGTATCTATGAACATTATAAAAATGTCCATTAAGATTGAATTTGAAAGAATTTTTGAAGCGTGGGACAACAATGAAAGTTCATCAGATATTTATCACTTAATTTTATACTGGATAAACAAATATAAAGATGAAATTAAAACAAAAGAAGATATAGAGGATATTTATGAACGAATGAATACTAATGATTCTACCAATGACATTGTAGAGGATTTTATCTATGGAGAAAAGTATTATAAGTTGAGACTAGAAGTTCAAAACATTATATAAATTATATAATGTTTTATAGTTCATTGATAAAGGATAAAAATCTATCAGTATTTCCTCCTACAAGAGTGTTAATGATTTTTCTTTCATGAAAAACTAGAAATGTTGGTAAGGATGATACTCTTAATTCTTCGACATCTAAATTAAGGTCTGCATCATACTTAAAAAACTTAAAATTAGTATTTTCCTCCGATACTCTTTCGAAAGTAGGAGCGATTCTTTTACAAGGTCCACACCATTCTGCAAAAATATCAACAACGCAAATAGTGTCATCGCTAGCAGAAAGCAACTCTTCAAAGTCTTCTAAACTTTCTATATATTTCATTTATTATAAAATCAATCTTTTAAGGTTTTATTTAGGGTCTAAATGGTTGAGTAAAAGGTACAAATTCTTCGTGCAATTCTGGGTTTTTTCCATAAGGAGAATCTAACAAATCCAATAACTTCAAAAAGGCAACTCGACTATCATAATTACGCTCTCTAAATTTTTCATTTTGTCTTTGAAGTTCATCTATAATATCATCTCGTTTTTTTAGTTCTTGGTAAAACTGCACAATATCAACTGTAAAATACTTTCTGTCGCATGCTTCACAGTCGCAATCTTTAAATCTCAAAATATTAATATATTCCCTTTCTTTTTGTTCAGGTTCCTTAACAGGTTCCTTCACATGTTCCTTCACATGTTCCTTCACATGTTCCTTCACATGTTCCTTCACATGTTCCTTCACATGTTCCTTAGCAGGTTCCTTATCAACTTCATTAACATTACTCTTACAGGTGATAACATGCTTATCAAAAGATGCCTTAAATTTATATTTTTTGGAACAAACTTCACAAGTATATTCAGACATTGTTATAATTTAAAATTAAATTTTAAATTATATTTTATTTTTCAAACTCATATATGCTTTCTATCATTTCAAACATTTTATCCATTTTTTTACCAAATGAGTCAATGCTTTTTCTTATGTCTCTAAATTCTTGTTTAAGATATCTAACTTCTTGCTTAATATCATTTACTTCATATTTCAATTCATCAGAATCAATTTTTTTCTTTTTATTATCGCATACACTCTTATACAATTCACTTTGTTTATATTCATTATATCCTCTTGTTTCAAACCTATTTTTTACAATGTCCAATTTTTGTAATCTCGCAGCAATACTCCCTGGAGTTCTTTTAAATAAAAGTCCAATATCAATACAATCTAGATTTTCAATACAATATAAATCTTTTAACTTTTTATCGTCTTCTTTTGTCCATGTTGCGTAACTATTTGACAAAACATCCATCTTTTGTCATAAATGTATATGTGGGTAAAGGAGCAGGATGAACTTTAGCGTAACTTCTTTTAAAAAACTTAAAACACATTTTATAATACATCCTATTAAAAAAAATATAAATCAGTTAATTATTCTATAAAAATTTTTACACCTTTAGATGTATCTACTTTTTTTATATTTTTATTTTCACTATGAATTTTATCGTGACATTTATCACAAATAATAATTAAATTTGATATGTGATTTTTACCTATATGTCTCTTTTCTTTAACGACATACTCTGTACAGTCTTTTTGGTAGTTAATATGATGGGTTTCTAATTTGGTCTGTTTCTTGCATAACAGACACTCATCTACAAATAATGAAGAATTGTATCTACTCTTCTTCATATCTAGAATGGTGTTTTTTTGTTCTAGAAAATTATTACATATTTTTTGTGCTCTTTCCACAAAGGATAAATTGTTAATTATATTTCTTGCTACTAATAAACCGTATAAATCATCACTTTTTCCTCTTGTTAACTTTCGAGAATATTCAATAGTTCCATCTTCATGCACCTTTACTTTCATATGGTAAATTTGAAAATTAATTTCTGGTATATTAACTATATCGTGAAAATGAGTAGCAAATATGGATGTTGTTCCGCTATTTTGTAATTCTATGAGAGCCGAACCTAAAATTGATAAAGCAGATACTGTTTCAGTACCTCTCGCAAGTTCATCGCCTACTACGATAGTGTTTTTACCCTTGTTATCAATAATGTTTTTCAATTCAAACATTTCCACTGCAAAACTAGATAATCCTTTGAATATGTTATCATTGCCAGTCAATCGAACATACAGTTTTTGATAAGGTGAAAGTATAACTGATGAACAAGGCACATAACATCCTGCTTGTGCTAGAATAACAGCAATACCAATGCTTTTTTGAAAAGATGATTTCCCACTGCAATTAATACCAAACAAAAGAATATTTTTTTCACTCTTTAAATCAATAGAGTTTGTGATGTATTCGGTTTCAATGATTTTTTCTATTACTGGATGACGGATATTTTCAGCAATTATATAGCTTGTATCAGATTTATCTAATGATGGTTGGCAATATCCATGACGATGTTTCAGAATGCAGTTATTAATACACAAATCTACTTTTGCTACAAATTTACTCAATTTATTTAGGATACCTTCAAATTGATAAAATGTGTCTAATAACTCAATATATTTCTTTCTCAAGAGGTCAATAAACTTATCGTATAAATCATTTTTAGGTTGTTCTTTTACGAAAATCCTACAGTTTTTATTTATATTAACAAAGGTATATTTATCTCTTTCAACTTCAGATAGTAAATTTTTAATTTTATCGCCTCTTACAAGAGTGGTGTTTATAAATTTCCCATCTTTAGTTTCCTTGATCTCAAAATTTATAGTCTTTTTTTCACTCAACAACTTATTGAATATATTTATAGAGTTATTATAAACATCTTGATTCTCTTGTAAACATTTTTCCATTTCTGTTAACTGCATATCCTTAATAAAAGTTTTTGAAGTATCTTTTGTATTAGATAAATTATTCATTATATCGATAAAAAAATGCTCATCAATATACTCTATTATATTTAAAATTTCAGTTGTATTTTCTCCAAGAGTTTCATAAATAGAAATAATGTTTTTGATACTTGTATAAAAAGAATAAAAATCAGATGGTGAAATGCATCCTAGATATATTTTTCTAGAAAGTCTCTCTATATCTTTGATATTTTTTAGTATGGGTATCATGCTTTCATAATGAGGTTCTATAGATTGCGTTAAATCTAAAATTTGTTGTATATCTTCTACTTCAGTATAAGGATATAATATATTGTTCAAAAGTTGTCTTTTACCCATATTTGTTAAGCAATTATTTACTACATCGTATACACACTTATATCTGTTGTTTATATACTGTAAGTTATTGTTGGTCGTAATATTTAATTGTGAGTCTGCGTCGTTTCCAAGAATTAGACAATTATTTTTCATTAGTTGAGGAATCTTGATAAAATTCAGAAGTTTATCATTAACATTATTACAGAAGTCTAATCCCAAAACTAATGCTAATCTGGCAACAGGGTATAAACTGAGTCCAACATAGTCAAGAACTTGAGAAGTATTTTGTCTATAAATTTTACTGAAAAATTGTCTTTGATATTTTATATTCTCAAATTGAGAGTAATCATCCACTTTTAAATTACACTTATGCACACTAAATATATAGGTATTTATATCTGAGTTTTTATCTATATAAACATTGCATTCTCTAGGTTTAATTTCATTATAAACTGATGTTATATAATTATCTAGGTCTGATTCTATGTGATTTTCGGAAATTTTTATGTCCCCTGTAGATATATCTATGACATTAATTCCAATGTTAATAAATTTATCATTTTTTTCAATATAAATAGAGAGAAGATAATTAAATATGGTTTGAACTTCTTCAATATAGGTAGAAGGTGTATAAATATTTTCTAATACACGAATTATCTCTTTAGTTTGAGTTTGTACTTGTTTGAAAAGAACTACTGTATAATTGTGATTTACCAATCTTTTGATGTATTTATTTACCATTTGACAAGGAAATCCAAGCATATAAGGAGAATCATCTTTAGAGTTGTTTTTTCGTGTATAAACTATATTCATAATTTCAGAAAAAACACTTAGATCAGGATTTTGATTGTCATAGGAATAACTTTCATAAAAACTTCCAACTTGGAGAAATACGATCGTATTTTTTCCATATTTCTCCTGATATTGTTTATAGTATGTTAAATACTCGTCAACAATCATTTTTATGAATTATAAATGACTATAAAATTATACTCATTTATTTAATTTACATTTAAAAAAATCGTAATAGTAGAAAATGGAAGAATTATATGATAAAATAAATCATAGATATGAATATGGAGAATTCATAAATAATCCTACTCTATTGAAAGAACATACTATAGATGTAGTGTTCTATAAAAAATTAACAGACGATAATCCTCTTATAAGTATAGTAACTCCAGTTTATAATCAGGAAAAAATAATAGTTAATAATATAAAATCCGTATTAGAACATACTACAGAATGTAAGTATGAATATATTATTATAGTTGATTGTTGTTCTGATAATACATTGGAAAACATAAAAGAATTTTTTTCCTCTTTAGATACCTATCCATCTAATTGTGTGCTAGTTACAGTTCTTAAAAGCGATGTTCCTATGTTTGAAACAAGTGCTGATAACTTAGGATTTTATTGTTCTAGAGGAGATTATATAATCGAAATACAGGCAGATATGAATATGACTGAAAAAGGTTATAATGAAGTCTTAATGAAACCTTTTGATGCATCAAATTTTGATTCTTCTAAAGTAATAGGAGTATCTGGAAGATGTTGTCATAAATTTAGTGGACAAAATGGTATAGGTAAATTGGGATACTATGTAGAAAAAACTATTGAACAGTTAGGAATTGAGAGAAATATTTTTTATATGAGTGAAACTTGTAATAGAGGACCATTAATGCTAGACAGAAAAAAACTTGTTCAACTAAACTATCTAGATGAAAAAAATTTTTATTTAGATAATAGCGACCACGATTTATTTGCTCGTGCTTATTTTTATAAAAAATGGATTTGCGGGTATGTTCCAATTGACTTTTCATCACCTTTACAAGAAGGTTCAACTAGAAAAGGGAGAGACTCAATAAACCAAAAATGGTTAAAAATAAGGAAAGAAGAGAGCGATGGAGGGTTTTATAGAAAGTATTTAGAATACTTACATGAACCTATAAGCAATACATCAATAAAATTGTAACTATATCTTCAATAAAGTATTTCTTCAATAATAGTTTGTATCTATTTTTTAACTTTTTAGTTATCTTTTCTATGTAGTGTTTCCATACTCTAATTATTTTAAAATATTCAGATTCATAATAATTTATACCGTATATATACCAATCAGAATAAAATGAGAAAATACTTCTTCCTGTTACAGCGGGTCCATCTAACCTATGTAAATGTCCGTGTCTATACCAAAAATTCATACCATTTAAATAAATTTTTGCAGGTTCTTTCTCTCTATGTAATTTACCATTAAAATACCATTCTTCACTTCCGTTTGAGAATTTTATAGAAATAATACCAGATTTATCCCACATATCGGTTCCACCTAGAAGTGTAATCATTATATTTTTTTAAAATCTTTTATTTCTTTAAATGAAAGATTTTCTTTTATTAGCATTTATTCTCCTTTTACTAGATCTTTTATGGTTAAATTTTGTGGTTAAAGAAAGTTGGAAAAATAATGTTAGAAATGTGCAAAAGAGTGAACTTGATGTTAAAGTTCACTATGCTATTATATGTTATATTTTTATTATTGTTGGTGTTTACATATTTGCAGATAACCTTTACAAATCGTTTATGTTTGGGTTTATTGCATACGCTATTTTCAATTTAACAAACTTGGCAATTTTCAAAGACTACAGTTTAAAAACAGCGATTATAGATACATTTTGGGGAGGATTTTTGGTATTAAGTTCAGTATTTATAGTATCTAAATTTCAAAAATAAATTCCAGCATAACGACACACTCCGGTAATTTCGTCAATTTCAATATTTGCGCCTACGTAAGTATAACCATCATGATTAGGTTCTTGTATAATAATACTATCTTCTCCTACTTGCTCTCTCTCTTTTTTATCTATATGAATTAATATTACGTTCTTTACTTTATTATAAACCACTTCTTCTAGAAATATTTGGTCTAGTTGATATTTACCTACTAATTTTTCGTTATTTTTAACCCAATTAATGTAAGAAGATTCGAGCTCAAGGTTTTCAATTCCCTTTTTTACACCCCACATACCACCCATAATTTTTTTCTTATGATGATAATGGTCTCTAATAATATGAAAAAGTTTATCACTTTTAATAAACTCATTAATACACCATTGATCTCTTTTATGAATTCTGCTGTCAGCATCTCTTACAAACATAATTTCAACATCTTTATGGTCTATGGCAAAAAATCTATGAACCATTAATGTTGCTGTTTTATCATCTACAAAAATAAGTTTAACATTTTTGTAAGTTTTAAGTTCTTCTATATATTCATTCTTAACGTCGTTTCCATAGTATATCCATGTTTCAAAATCAGGATAATCTTTATTAATAATTTTTAAATTTTCAAGTAAGCCAAAACAGTATTTTTTCAAGTTTCCATATATACAAAATGTAAATACTTTAGTCATTTATTATATACAATTTTTTTTTAAATAATCTATGTATTATAGATTATTTATTTTGTTTTTAGCGTTTGTAGTTATTAGTGTATATAGTGTTTAGTTAAAGACAAGGCGACGACGAGGTCTAATATTATAAATATCTCTTAATACTCTTCTTTCAGCGATAGGAGTTCTTGGTGTTCTAAGAACTCTTGGAGTCGCAGGTAAAGGAGTTAGATAATCTTCTGGTGTTTCTCTTCTCAAAGGTAAAGGAGAAAGAGTTATAGTATCTTGTGCAGAAAAAGGATGAGAAATAGTTTGTTCACTGAAAAATTGTCTCCTATCAGGGTGAATATAGTCTTCTGGTCTTTCTCTTCTAGATACAGGAGGTACATTCTCAGTTTCATTAAACTGAAGAGGAGTCAATCTAGTGAAAAGAGCAGAAGAGGACATAGTGGAAACAGAACGAGAAATGTTAGACATTTTAGGATAAAATATTTTTAAATATTTCAAAAATTTCATTTAATTTTGATTATAGGAAATAACTTGGATATCACATCCGCGCAAGCGTGGGCAATTTCCATATGTTCTTTTTGTGTCCCATTATCACCTCTAAGTTCGCAGTAGTGAATCCAACTACGTATAGTTCCATTTATATACAATCTAGATTGAGTATTTCCTTCTGGTAAAACACAACGTGCTTGTTCTTTAGCAATTCCTTTTTCAATTGCCCATACATATGCTTCCTTTGCTTTATCTATTACTTCTTGCTGTTTTTGCTCCCATTCTGTTTGAAGTTCTGTGTCATCAGTTGAAATGCTATTTTGACGGTTTTTGAGGTCTTGTAAACGTGCTTCTCTCAATTCAAATTTAAGTTCTTCTACAGGGTTGGCATAACGCTGGGAATTATGAACTACAAAACCATTTGCAATATAATTATGAGATGAATGTTCAACTTCTATATCATAAGTATCTTCTTCTCCTAAATACTGGACATCTATAATATTAACAAATTTAGGTTGTTCGCAACACGAAATAAGTTCTCCAACTGCAATTTTAGGTTTTAGTTCATGTGTATCTTTTATGTTTTCTAATGTATCAAACCCATAGGTTGTAAGAAACTTGTGTTCTTTAGTAGTTTTGATACTCTTTCCATCAGATGTTGTTACCTTATATACTGGTTTTTTACCAGTATAAAATATCTCTTTAAAACTACTAGAAACGAAACTGTTTGTATTTTCATCGTAAACTTTCAATTTATGATTAACTAGATGTTTTTGAGTTTTGAATAATAGTGAAATCTTTACCTTTGCATTAGTTGGATGAGTTGTATAAATTTCGCTATCACCTGATAAACAAAATTCTTGGAAAGAAAAGGAACGATGTCTCAGAATTTGCCTTGCGATGTCCCTTGTGGTTGTGATTTCTAAACAAACATTTGCCATTTCAAAAGGAGACCAGTGTTTATTTTTTATAAGATATTTTAACAACCTTTCAGATGTTTCTGTGTTTAGTTGATTAGAAGGATTAGAAACTCTTGCACAATATGCAATTAAATCTTGCATATTTTCTAAACCTTCCATATCATAAGAAGGAGCACTATAAGAAACAAGTTTGACCTTCATTTTATAAAATATATTCATACTTTAAATTTAAAATCTTTATAAATAATGGACTCTAGAGATATTCTTTTTTATGTGTCTGATTTCTTAGATGATAAAGATGCTTTCCGCTTGTTCAATACATGCAAATACTACACTCAATTAGTAAATAAATATCCAAATAGATATAAAGCAAAAATTAAACCTTATAATTTTTTAAAAAATTATAAATGTAGACCATTATCTGCTGGAACATTTGAAAGATTCGAAGATGTAAATTTAGATAATAGACTCATTAACTATTTAAGAGATTTTCGTCCTAATAAATATATAGACCAAATAGTGGTTGAGATAAATTTAAGAGAATACTTTGATTTTTCAGAATTAAATTTAGTTAGATATTATATAAGTAGATTAAGTAATAATTTAAAAATAAATGTTCCATATAAACTTATCATTAAAGAGCAAAATAAAAGAATTTATATTCGCTCTTGTAAAAATAACGATGTTTCAATTTTGATTAATGTGTTGAGTTTTATTTTTGAACTTGAATAATTGAAATATTTTATTAAATACTCTTTTATTAAATAAAAATGATAGAAGAATTAAACTCTGAAAAAAGAGTTAATAAATTTAAATATGATTTAGAAGCAAAGAAAATCGTTTTTGAAAAATTAAGAATAAACACATATAGTTTACCTGTAATTGTTTATGTTAAAAACCCTCACATTTCGGATATAAGAAAAACAGTATATCTTGCTCATAGATTTACAGACATTAAAAAATTAATTTCTACTATTAAGAACAATATGTATTTTAAAGATGAAGAAGGACAGTATGGTTTATTGACTGAATTAGATGACATTGGTTTTTTAGAAGAAGAATATCTTATAGAAGAAGTTTATGAAGATTTTGGAAACAGAGATAAATTTTTATATCTAATATTCGATAAGAAAACCTAAATTAACATATTTTTTTCTATCTTAATTATAAATGTCAAACTATTTACAACTTCGAGACGACATGACTCTAGGTATTAAAGTTTCTCAACCTCCCAGTCAATACATTTGGAAAAATAATCCTCTTTCATCATCAAGTATCATTGCAGATAATCAAGCAGGATACACAAAACCTGATGTTCCTAATCAACATCAACCCGTAGGTGCTGATAAACCTTATGAATATTCTTATCAAGGATGTTGCAGTGTTAATCTCCCTAAAAGTGAAGAATATAAAAACTTAAAACAAGTTATATTTTCACCTTGATTTAATTTTTATTTATAAAATAAAAATTAAATTATATAACTTTAAAATAAAATACGTTTCTATTTTCTCTACAAAATAAACATGAAGATTTATAATAAATACATTTTTTAATTTCATCATAGTTATACACTGGTTGATTAACTTCAATAACTATAGAATTAAAATCAGCATTAATTTTATAGTCATAATCAAAAAAATATTTTTCAATATCTTTAATAGTTCTATTAATGTGTCTAGACAAACTCATCTTATTAATATATATAACTTGAAGAAAAAATCAATTAACTATTGTTCAAGGTGTCTAAAGTATGCTTCTTCTCCTTTATACAAATCATATTTTTCTAAAATTTCTATAGTGTCTTCATAATCAGACTTCATACGAGCAATTTCGTATAAGTTAAGATTTCTAAATTTAGATTTTATACTACTTGTTATATGATCAAAATTAGCATTTTCTTCAAGTAAAAATTCTATTAAATCTTCATTATGATTATACACAGCAATTTGTAAAATACTTTCTCCATTATTATTGAGTGCATTTATATCGTAATTATATTCGTCTATAAGTTCTTTTAAGATATCTCTAATATCTTCATCGTCTAATTCTTTATTTTTGAAAAGCAAATGACCTACAGTATCTCCATCACTATTCACTGCAAAAACATCAATATTTTGAAGTTCATCTATAATTTCATCTGCTGTTTCTATTTTTTTAATCTTATTAATTGCATTGTTAAATCTTACATCAGAAGCACGGGAAGAACGTCTAGGGGAAGAACGTCTAGGCGAAGAAAGTCTAGATGAAGAAATTCTAGGGGAAGGACGTCTAGGGGAAGCACGTCTAGGGGAAGGACGTCTAGGGGAAGAACGTATAGATGTGTTACTCTCTAAAATTTTCTTACCTATTTTTCCTGTCTTAGAGACGCATCTTTTAGTTTTAGTATTAAGTATTTGGTTGTCTCTACATTTTTTTAATAATGATTTACCAATTCTTCCAGTTTTGGAAACACAACGATTAGTTTTTGTATTTAATACTTGATCATCTCTACACTTTTTAGTTGACATTTTAATTATTGATAGTAAAAAAAAATTTAATATGGATTTAAAAATTAGAAATTATAATAAAAATGAGTAGACAAAAAATCAAACAATTTATGAGAAAATTTGATGATGAAGATTTAAGAGTTGATAAAAAGAGTGTAAAAACTCGTATGAATGAAAGAGTTGTTCGTGATAAAGAAAGAGAACAAGAACATGAAAGAGAAAGCGAAAGAGAACGTGAAAGAGAACGTGAAAGAGAACGTGAAAGAGAACGTGAAAGAGAACGTGAAAGAGAACGTGAAAGAGAACGTGAAAGAGAACTTGAGATGGAACAAGAAAGAGAGCGTGAAATAGAAAGAAATAGAGTAAAAGAGATAGAGCATCAAAGGGAAGAAAGTGAAACAGAACACAATAGAGAAAATGAAAGAGAACCTGAACAAGAGGTTGGAAAAATGCATGAAAAAATATTGGAAAATGAGACTGAGTCTAAATCTTCAAGTCACGAAGAAAGAAAACAAGGTAGAAGAAAGAAGGAAGAACATCATGAAGAAAAAAGAGAAATTGTTTTTGTAGAAGAAGAAGATGAGACAGAAGAGGTAGATAGTAGTAATCCCTTTTCTGACCTTAATAAGCAAGTTTTTGCCAAGTACTTGAAAACTATCGGATTCTCAGTTACTAATGATGTAGTAAATTCTCTTTATGTAATTATTAGTGAATTGGTATATACTATATTTTTCAAAATCTTGTCTCAAAAGAAAGATGAAGGAGTTACAATTACATTGTCAGATGTAACAAATTTGATGTCTAACTATGTAGAAGATGAAGATATGCCAGAAGAAGTGTTTATTCCTATGAAAATGTTTTATGCAGGTATTAACAATGTATGTAAAGATTGTAAGTGTGTTATTAAGAGAGATGCTTTAATTCATTTGCATTTATTTACAGAATTCTTATTGAATAAGATCGTTAATAATGCTTCTCTCATATCTAAGAATGCTAAGAGAAATAGAGTATCAGGGAAGGATATAATTTTATCTCATAAACTCGCTTTATTCTAATTTAAAACAAAGACAAACTTATAAATGCCCAAAAAAGTAAAATCAAAAAAAAATTTACAAGAAGTTGTTTCTATAGAATCACCAGTAGAATCACCTATAGAATCAGTAGAATCACCAGTGGAACCATCAGTAGAATCACCAGTTGAACAACCAGTAGAATCACCAGTTGAACAACCAGTAGAATCACCAGTTGAACAACCAGTAGAATCACCAGTTGAACAACCAGTAGAATCACCAGTTGAACAACCAGTAGAATTACCAGTGGAAACACAAGTAGAATCACAAGTAGAATCACTAGTAGAATCACTAGTAGAATCACTAGTAGAATCAGTAGAATCACCAGTGGAACCATCAGTTGAACAACCAGTAGAATCACCTATAGAATCAGTAGAATCACCAGTTGAAATAGATGAACGTAAAGTAATAAATATGAGTGATCTAAATAAACTTATTAAGAAAAAAGATGATAAAAAAATTCCTCTAAGACTTCAAGCACTAATGAACAATAATTCAGCATCATTTCGTCTAAGATAGAATAATTTATAAATCATAAATTATTCTTTATTTATAATGCTTTCTACAAACTGGTATATATTCATTTCCTTCTCCAACTAATATTTGTTTATTTGAGTCTGTTATACGTTTACTAAAAGGTGCTTGATTTTTAACACCTTCCCTTGCACATAATACACAAAAACTATGTTTAACAATGATATTATCAGCGTGAGGTATAATTTCCATCATAAATCCAAAAGGTCTGTTTAAAAAGTCTCCTTTAAGTCCAGCAACAGTAACATTTTTACCTTTATCAACCCAATTTAAAATGGTTTGAATAGTATTAGGTTCAGTGAAGAATTGAAATTCATCAATAAAAATATAATCATACTCATCTACATTTTCACCACTCAAATTATTCGTTTTTTTCAAGTTAGAACCGTCTAATGTTAATTGTTTGTTATGACAAGAAAGAACAGTTTGACATCTTGTATCAATTGAGTGATTAAATACAATGCTCTTAAAATTAAGACTAGATAAGATAGAAACTTCGTTAATAATATGAGTAGTTTTACCAGAAAACATAGGAGAAATTACAACAGTCAGACTCATTTTATAAAATAATTATGCAGTTATTTTATAAATCAATTATTTAATTTTGTTTTGTAGTTCTTCTAGATATTGCTTTATATCTTCTGTATCATTGTAATACATATAAGTAATATCATCTAGAGAACTATTAAACTCTATTATATCATCAAAATCGTAAGATTTATCATGGTCATTAGATGCTAAAAAGTAAGTTTTATTATCAAATGATACATGAAATATTTCCCCTTTATTTCCTATAAAAGTATAAGCATTTTTATCAAAATCAATGTTATGCTCGTAACAGTAAATCCAATCATGATTTTCAGGTATTTCAAACTTATTTTCTTTCTTGTATTCAAAATTGAAATAATCTAGAGATGTCATTTTATATGAGTTTATAAGTTTTGAAAAGTAAAAATCATTTATTTACTCCAAAATTTTCTGACCAATATTATAAAGTCCACACACAAAAAATGTGTGTGACCAAAAACTATTTTTAGGAAAAGTTTTAAAAAAGTTATAAAAAAATATAAAAAACAAGATTTTATCCTATTTATGTATGATGATAAATATACTCTAAA
>Ga0214921_10001459_pt1 | contig 40283 bp, 29 predicted proteins | sample LL1505_MetaG_FD_177992 | JGI IMG/M metagenome (GOLD analysis project Ga0214921, IMG submission 177992) | Freshwater microbial communities from Lake Lanier, Atlanta, Georgia, United States - LL-1505 | ecosystem: Environmental > Aquatic > Freshwater > Lake | place: USA: Georgia | collected...
AAAGCAATCTCAAAAATTCAGGAAAAATTCGCGAATTATTAATTCTTGAAGCCGACGAAATGGCCGACATCCTGACGGCACTTGTAGATCCAAGCTATTCGCCCAAGACTCAAGATCTACTAGCTCAGCTGATTGCTCATAAGCCACTTCGCAACTTCGTTGATAGGTACTCTGTTGAACTACTAGAAAAACTTTACCAGCGTTCACAACGAAGCCTTTTAGCAGGCATGGATTTAGAGCGCAAAAACTTCGCGAGCCTATTGATCAAAACATATGTCACAAGTGGCGGAGCGAATGAGAAGCTTATTGCCAGTTTAAATGCGGATTGCGGAAAAGTTCAGCGTTTACTGGCCGCAATTAACGGGCAGCCGAGCAATACCTGCTCTGCCAAAACAGGATTTAATTTAACAGGCGCCTACTCGGTGAACGATGCTGTAAAAGATCTTGGCGGATCGCCTCGTAAAGCATTTGGTATTTTTGCTGGCATCGCCTCTCCCAATGGCTTTGCTGTCCGCGGCGCGGCATCGCCGCAGTTAAGTATTTTTGCTGGTCGCGATCCAAACGCAAATGATCCATTCTCCGGACAGTCCACGAATCTTGGGAATAACTCGGGCGGATCGACCGGCGGATCAACGGGCGGATCGACCGGCGGATCGACCGGCGGATCGACCGGCGGATCGACAGACGGATCGACAGACGGATCGACGGACGGATCGACGGGTGGCTCACCAAATCTGATGAGCGTACTTGGAACGCTCCTATCTGGATTAGGTTTTGATGATAGCGGGAATATGGAACTGACTGCAAACTCGAGTCAGACACGTCAACTGCCGCCAGCAGCTAAAGGACTCTGCAAGAACAAAACCGGCATGCAGCTCGTGATATGCCAGCGCTACATCGAAACACTTCCTACCTCTGCAGCGCTATTTGGTAACCGTTCAAACGATCGCTCCCAGTTTGAGGCTACTGATCTTGCAGATTCTTCATCCGGCTCAGGTTATAACTTCTACATGATTTCCAAGTATGCGACGAGAGTCCAAAATCAAGGCGCAGAGGGCGCTTGCACAGCATTTGGCAATGCTCACGTCCTGGGCGTCATCGCTCGCACAAAGGGGAAAAATGGCGAGTTCGATGCCTGGAGTATTTGGCGTAATCAAGGTCAACAACCCGACATGGACTCATCTTTGTCCGCAGCTAAGCGTATGAATTTCGACGGTCTGAAAATCAAAAGCGCGAGGCAGTTTTCGTCTAATATCCAAAACATTAAGCGTCAGCTCGACTCAGGTCGTCCTGTTTACTTTGGCTCCGATGTAGACTCTTCTTGGGACGGAGCAAATAGAGCAGGAAAAATTAGCTGCGGAGGTAGGTCCACTGGCGGCCATGCTTACGCGATCATGGGATACGATGACGCCTCGCAACAGCTGATTATCAAGAACTCATGGGGAGATTCCTGGGGAGACCGCGGATATGCCTACCTAAAATACAGCTGCATTGGGCGCATGGGCGTTGAAATGGGTATGGAAGTCGCCTATGATATACAATTAGAATGACACAATATTTTGCTGCTTCCTGCGATATTCTCAAGGTTTCCAAATTCAAGAATACTTGTGAATTTCCGATATGTTGCACATGGACCAGGTCTGGGTCCTAAGATGATGGCAAGGAGTGGCTATGACTAACAGCATATCGCTAGGAAGTCTAAAGGTCGAAATAACGGAGTCTCGAGACAGCGTCACGTATCGCTTTACCGGCGACGTTGACGACACCTTCCGACACGGCGATGTTCCGCGCATTAAATCAAATCACATCACTCTTGATCTTGAGGGTATTACTAATTTCAATTCTTGCGGCGTACGTGAGTGGGTATTCCTCATAAGAGATTTAGGAGAATTGGGAAGTCTTAACTTCACAAAATGCTCCATCCCCATGGTGGATCAATTAAACATGGTTCCGGAATCACTGGGCCGCGGAACAGTTTCCACGTTCTATGCCCCATACGTTTGCGAGGCGCACGGTGATGTTGAACAATTACTGGACGTCGTTAAAGAGGGCCCTTCGTTACTAGCACATCAGCCGCCGCACAGGTCGTGCTCGAAATGCAATCAAGAACTTATTTTTGACGCAATGGCCGATAGCTACTTCCTATTTCTCTCCCCCAACAAAACCAAAGTGAACAAAGCATCCTAATCAAAATAGCATTGGAAAATAAAAAAAATAGAGGGCGCCCCTATTAAGGGCGCCCTCTTAATTCAACCAAACCTCAGAAGGATTTCTTATTAACGTCTCAGGTTCACAACTTCCTCAATCATGGAGTCAGCCGTTGTAATCGAGCGACTATTCGCTTGGAAACCACGCTGAGTCATGATCATGTTCACGAATTCTTGAGCCAAGTCGACGTTGGACTCCTCAAGCGTCGATGACACGATAGATCCACGAGTACCGGTTAGCGCGACGCCGAGTTTTGCGGGACCAGACTCACGTGTTTCGTAGAATTTATTACCACCGGCCTTGGTCAATCCATCTTGGTTTTCAAAGCTTGCTAGAGCTAAGTTACCAAGAGTTCTCTGAATGCCGTTCGTATAAAGACCACGAATTGAACCATCAAGCTCGATTTTTAACTGTTTGATGTTACCGGTCTCGTATCCATTTTGGCTGTGGTAATTCGTCACGCTTCGAGCTGAAATACACTTCGTTGCGCCAACTCCATTACCTTTATCAACCCCCATGTTCTTACCAAAATCCAACTCAATTAGCTGCCCTGGCTCTGCACCGTCAGCGAAATTAATTGTTCCACCGTCGGAAATCTCTTCTAATAGATTACCTTTGGCATCAAATTTAATACGCCCGCTGGTACCAACGGTTAGCTCTTGATCCAATGGTCCATCTTGCACATCCTTTGAGGACACACATGCATTCCATTTCCACTCAACACCATCACTGGTTTCGACACGATTGTAGAACACCGTCATCGGATGGCCGCGACCGTGAGAGTCGAAGACCGTGATTGTGTGGTTGAATTGGGATGTCGCCTCAGGATTCTTGACATCGAATTCGACTTCAGATGGCTTAATACGCGCATCTAGGTTGATATCTAGAACTACTTTGTCCGTGCGCCGCGGAGCGATCGCATTCGTATCGATCCGGATATCTTGCAGTCTTGATCCCATACTGCCGTCTGCTTTAGCTAGATAACCCATAACGTGACCACCAGAAGGCTCAGCAAGGTAGCCATCTTTATCGAACACAAATGATCCTACACGAGTATAAAAGTTAGCAGCGGAGTCACCGCTATCTGAGTTTGGGTTTTTAACAACGAAAAAACCCTCACCTTGGATAGCCAAATCGGTCAGGTTATCTGTAACCGATAGACCGCCTTGCGTGTGAATGGTACGAATCGAGCGCAGCAACGCACCACGACCAAGCTGGCCAGTTCCGCTACCCGTCGAGCGATCTGCTGACAGCATATCCTCAAACTCAACGCGATCTTTCTTAAATCCCTTGGCGTTTGCGTTCGCGATATTGTTGGCAACAACCGTCATACCGTCAGCCATTACTGACATCCCGGTTACGCCCGTATAAAGCGCTTGTGAAATAGGCATGAGTACCCCCTGCGGTTGAACGAATCGGTTAAAACACGATTGACTCGTATTTCTGATACTAGCAACCCAGAATGTCGCATTGGGAAAGATTGAGACTTTTCAAGGTTTACTCAAGAAGCAGGAAAAAAAAACCACCCCATGACGGGGTGGTCGGCAGATTTTTCCTAAACAAACGGCAGAAAAGATACGCTTTTATGAATTAGCCAAAATTATAATGCACTCAAGCCACAACTTTCAGATTGCCGCGAGGCTGATCTTTTTCGTTACCACGATTGGATTCTGGCATTTCACCGCCATTTGCGGCAACTTGCTCCTGAAACTTTTTAAACTCCTCAGGCTGCAATGCTGGAGAAGGAACTCCATCTGCACGAGGATTTTCAACAACATCTTTCCACGCCGTGTAGAGTGTGTTGAGTAATTTTTCAACATCATCGAGACACTCGACTTTATTGTGTACGTTTGCTTCAATCAACTTATCAATCATGAAGATATAAAGATTTTCTAAATCTTGAGCTAATTGGCCGCCGATCTTAAAATCCAGCGTTGCCATTAGCTCACTTAGAATAGCTGTTGCTTTACTAATGGCTTTGCCCTTCTCAGCAACTTTTTTATCATTCATCGCCATGCGAGCTTGCTTCGTAAAACGAATCGCACCTTCGTATAACATTAAAAGGATCTTTTCACGGCTTGCTGTTACAACTTGAGTTTTCTGATACTGCTTATAAGGATTCGTCATGGCCGTTCCCCTCTCATGTTATTCGTCTCGTCCTTAAGACGACTCACCACCTCCGCCCGCCGAAGGTTGTGCTCCCATACGCGCCGCAAGCATACCACCCTGCGACTTCAAATCGGCGATCTTCCCATCCAATGAAGCAAAACGTCGGCGAATCTGTTCACCTTTTGATTCAGCCATCCGCTCGCGATTGGCAATGTCTTCGTCTTGTGATTTGATGATGTTTTCGAGAGCCCTCATTCGACTCTTGACCGCACCACTCGCCGGATCACGCAGCTGCTTGAGCTTAGTTGCCATCGCCTCTGCTATACCCTGCGACTCACGTCCACGAATGAACAATTGAGCAACGCCTTCATAATCTTCGGTCAGCGCCACTTTTACTTTAGCGTCGTCCATCTTTAAATTGCCCGTCTTAGGGTCAGTGGTAATTCCAACATCCGCCAGAGTTTGGAACTTTTCACCATTTGTTCGACTATTACCAACCACACCCTGAACGCCTCGCAGAACGGTCGATAGAGACTGTTCGCCGGCCAAAACACCTCTTTTCCCTGTATTGGGATCCTCTTGGTACTGCCCGTGCCCAAACGTGCTCAGCTGGTTGTATTTATCTACAAATGACTTAATCCCCTCCAAGGTTTTATCAACATCATAGGTAATGTTCACTTGAACTCGGGTGCCTGCTTCGGCGCGCTTCACATTAAAAGTCACACCATCCACAAGTTCATCAAGACTGTTATCAGTATCTTTTACAGGAACGTCCTCGAACAGGACGTCCAAATCCTGACCTGAGACTTGGTTTTGAAATTCCAGAAACGTCGTGTCCTCATCGAGCTTGACACGTGCCTCCTGCCCGGATTTCTCACTGACAACTAAAAGTCGATAGCTATCAGGATTGTACTTAGTGTTAATAACCATCGCACGCACACCAGCCTCAGCCTCATTGATCTGCCTTGCGACGTCCTGTAATGTCGACCCAGGTTGGATTGCGATACCTGCGGGAGTTTTGTCCTCTCGTTCGATCTCCATATAACCAAACCCAACTGCCGTCTGGTCTTTATCAGGAAACCCTAGTGCCAGCTGCTTGTCGGAGCGCGCCATCCCACGAACTTCAAACTCATAGGTTCCGATTAACGCGTCCGTCTTGCACATCCCGTCGATAATATCTGGATGTGACGACTCTACTTTCATCTTAAAAAAATCTGCCCTTGATTTGAGGCCGTTCAAAGTCGTATCGAGCTCTGAGAGGAACCCATTCAGCTTGTCCATTTCTTTTTTTTCAGCGGAAAATTTTTCTTTACGCTGCTTTGCCGCTTCCACTGGAATTTTTTCAGCCTCGATCAGCTGCTCCACCAGCTTTGGGTCAAATCCCCCGCCAACTCCCGTCATTCGCACAGGCATGACAAATCCCCCCTCAATGAGAAGCCGCTACAGAAGCATTAATCGAAAACACTTTCAGAAACACCGAATCCAAATCATGATATACTTTGATCAGACAACACTAAAAAAAACGGAAGAACGCATAATCGATAACATGAAAATCTCGAACCCACAAACCATTGAAGACTATGAAGTACGTAATGCACTTCTAGCAAGCTCACTTCGGGACACTCCCACTTCGTGGAAATATGAATCCGAGTACCCACTCGTTCTATCTCCCGCCAATTCAGATACCAGCTGGTGCTTGCATACCGCCGGTAAAATTGTGGCTCACGCAAATCTTTGGCCGCGCGACCTTTTGAACGTTTCGCCCCAGAGGGTGCTGCGCATAGGCCTGATTGGCAATGTCGCAACCGACTCAAACCATCGTGGGCTTGGGCTCATGTCAGCTATGTTCTCCCACCTGGAAAAAACAGCCCAGTCTCAAGGCATTCAAGCTCTAGTCCTTTGGAGCGATCTATTAGAATTCTACCAAAATTTGGGTTTTTCGTCGATCGGGCGGGAGGTGCGTTTCAGCCTGACTCGAAACCCCAAAATAAAGGACACCGGAGTCAAACATTGTGTCGTTGAGACCTTGTCCGATTTAGACCTGGCAGAGATGCTCAAACTGCGCCCCAAGCAGGAGTGGTCCATTAAGCGCTCTATAGAGGAATTTAGGGCACTCCTACGTATCCCAAACACTAGTCTATTTATCCGAAGAGAAAATTCCAGAATCAGAGCATGGCTGCTCATTGGCAAGGGTTCTGACATGCAAGGGGTGATTCATGAATGGGGAGCCCATAAGCCCGAAGAGCTCATTCAGGATATTCAGTCGATCCTAGAAACTTGGAATATTCCTGAGCTTCTGCTTCTAACGCCTAGTCATCTTCCACATCACTGGATTCAGCATTTAAAGCAGCATTGCAACCAATACACCGAGCATCCCATGGCCCTTGGCTTACCTATAGGTCATCGCGGTTGCGAAGCTATTGCTGCCTTGACCCAGAGTTTTATCTGGGGTCTTGATTCCATTTAAATTAGCTAAAAACTCATCCGCCCTTCAATAGCTGCAGTGCCATCTGGGGTATGCTATTCGCCTGAGTCAACACCGACAAGCCGGACTGCATTAAAATATTATGCTTCGCCAACTCTGCCGACTCGTCTGCGACGTCGACGTCCTTAATACGACTACGAGCGGAGGAAAGATTTTCCACGCTAATAGAAATATTTCGGATAGTCGACTCGAGACGATTTTCTATAGCACCGAGCTCACCACGGACAGAGGATACTGATTCTAACGCCTCATCTAATATTGACAAACTGCGCTGAGCACCGTTCTTGTCCGCTACACCGATATCTTCAAGGCCGAGCTTATCTGCATTCACATCGAGCCTGAACGCGTCAAAGCTGATTCGATCAACACCTAGAATGTTTTGACCTCCGGTGTTGATCTGAAAATCCAGAGATCCGCCAGTGCCATCTAACAAATAGGTTCCATTAAATTCAGTGGAATTCGCGATTCTATCAATCTCCTGTCTGAGACTGCCGAACTCTTCGTCCAGATAGCGTCGCTCTCGCGCTCCAATTGTGTCTGATGCTGCCTGAACTCCCAACTCACGGAGACGCACTAAAATATTTTGAACCTCGTTCAGTCCACCTTCGGCCACTTGGATCAAGGATATACCGTCTGAAGCATTTCTTTGGGCCTGAACCAAGCCACGCGTCTTAGCTCGCAACTTCTCTGATATTGCTAGTCCGGCTGCATCGTCTCCAGCACGGTTAATGCGGTAACCGCTGGACAGTCGCTCTATAGAGCGATCAAGTAACTGACGAGTATCCCGCAAATGACGTTGACCGGTCAAAGAAGAGACGTTTGTTGAAATTCTTAGACCCATTCTGAGGACCCCCGCGCATGATCTGTCTAAGAAATGGTATCACAGTGTTTTTTTGATACATAACTTTTGGAGGACCACTACAGCTACACGACTATTGCGTCGCGTCGGTCTTTTTTCAAAAACAGAAGTTCTTTTCTAATAATTCAGAGGGTTGGGTTCACTGCTGTCCCAAAATTTGGGGTAAGTCTTTGATCAAGGTTTCCGCTCTTGCAGTTGCCACTTTAACGTGCCACCCCAAAAAACCACTAGTAAGCCAATACTCTTCTTTACCTTCAGAGGTTATTTGGCGCACCTCCACAACTTCCTTGGAGCCTGCGTCATCGACCTCCAATACTAGTATGGGAGGTGTCTTGACGAGTCGGTCCTGCAATTGATCCGAAGCGTATAGCGCTGCTTTCAACCCACCAAACTTCTCAAACCACGTTGTAAAACCCGGAGCCTTCTCTCCTCCTGCTACATTGATGGCCCATTCTGAAAGTACGCCTGCTGCCGACTTGTCGCGCAGAAATTTTTTGCTTTTACCGCCCGAATTGATCGATACGGAAAGCACTTCTTCCGGGTTCCGGTGAGTAATCATGCGCTGATAAAAGAGACTTTGAGGTTTTTCCAGATCAGTAACAACTTCTGACGAAACTACCAAAACTTTTTTGTCTTGATCGTTCTCTACATAAAAACTCCTGGAGGCATAAAGCTGCTTGCCAATCTGAAGTTTCAGCAAAACATTATTGGCCAAATCTCGCACAACTAAACTTTTGCTTGGCTTGTCCAAACCAAACTCGCCCTTCCTTTCGCTTCCCACAGACCCCAGATCGCGCAGCGCCGAAAACTCAGCTATTTGCTTCAAATAATCTGAGAAATGATCTGACGCGATAAACTTTTCGGAAAGCGAATCTGCTGCGACGTCACGACCGCTCTCATCTAACGCAGTGCGTTTTTGACTTTTATCTTCGAACGATATCCACCACTGGTCTGAATTTTCTTTGCGACGCCAAGCACGCACTTCTACCTGGGCATCGCTAAGCTCGACGGCGCCAACATTAGACACATCAAACTTTACAACAGCGATCTTACCCTCTGATTTTTCTGCCTTGGGTAACGAAGCCCAATACGCTAACCCCAAACACATGGACATCACCAAAAACCACACCCAAAGTGAACGATATCTAGACCTCATACCTGCCCTCCAGCAGATTGATCTGCATCTTTACCGGAACTGTTCACAGACACCCTACCTCGCGACCTTCGAGCCCTAGCAGTTGCAAATCGCCCCGCCAATAAAACAAGGCCCGGAACCATCACAATTGCGCCGTAGAACCACGCCACATCTTCAGTGTTGGTGTGACGGATACGAACATCCTCCTCAGACGTCGCCACTCCGGAAGCCGCCGGATCGCCCATCAACCATCTCAGGCCGTCCACAAAATAAACCAAGTTCGCTTGATTCCGAATGAGTGCATCACTAACTGCTGAGGCGTCTGCAAACGTCAAGACTCGACCGGGTTTTTTGCCAGCGTCCTTGGACGCAGGCGCACTATTGTTCTGCTCTGCAACTGCGCCTAAAACGCGGGGATCTCTCCGCTCGGCACGTTCATTGAATTTAAAGTCTCTATTTTCATCCGCAAACGTATCCGACAGCGAACGAACAGTGTCGAAAACACGCCAACCTGCTAAATCTTGCTTTGTAGAGAAATAGCCAGACCTAAACAGAAGTAGCGCGGCTCGCTGCTCATTCCTAGCCAGAGACTGCACGGACTCGTGAGATGTAAAAACATTTGAATAAATGAACCACACGTCTGCTTCTGTGCGAGTGGCAGCAATATAATTCGTGGCATTAGCCAGAACGTTAGCATGATATTCGATACCGACTTCCTTTAGCCAGCTAACAAGCGGATCCTTGGTCGCGTCGCGAACACCCTGCGCGATCGAATTTTCCATCGGCATATCCACGTCTAGCATCACTAGCAATTTGCCGCCGCTTTCAACATAACGCTGCAATGATCGAGCCTCTTCCGGCAAAAACGGCTGGTCACCACCGATGATCACCACCGCATCCGCATCGGACGGGACCTCCCGCCCCGCTCCATCGCTCACACCTAAAAAATGCATATTAAAATTGAGCGAGCGTAAGTACGCCTCAAGTAGCTTTATCGACTTAAGCCCGCCTGCCGTCTGATCATCGCCCATCCACGACAGTTCCCCGTGCCCTCTCGTAAAATAAATCGTTCTTTTTTTCTGCAAGACGCCGAGTAATGCTTTTTGAAAGTCCGCATCCAGATTTTTAAGACCTTTTCGGGCTCCTGCGATCGTGACCCCTAAATCAAAACGCTCAGTCAAATCGGCCGACTTCAAGACAACAAATCCATTACGACTAGTTTTAAACTTCTCGGCCGCAAGAGGATTTGTTTCCATGTCAAAATAGGAAACTGCTAATCGAGGGGAGCGGTCCTTAATTGACTCGAAATAAAGCCGAACTTTAGATAGCACCTCATTGCCCGTCGGGAAAAATAACGCCACTTCTACATCTTGACCAAGGTCTTCAACCATCTTTAGCGTTGATGGACTAGGCTGTGTGGTTTTGAGATAGCTGAGGTCCCAAGTGATATTTTTTCTGACTGCTGTATAGTTAAGGGATGCAATAATGATCGATAAAACCCCAACCTTTAACCAACTATATGCTGCAAGTCGAACCCGTTGAGGTTCAGCAAATTGCCCACGACCATTATTAAATTGTGCCCATTCAGTTCCAATACCCATAAAAAAACCAATCACAAATAGACAGAGCCAAAGCACCAAGAGCCCCTTCGTCAGCAAACTATCCGGCTCTGGCCTGCCGCCCATAACTTTTACGTAAACCAGGTAAAAAACGAAGCTTGCAACTATTTGGACCTGCCAGACAATCGAAAGGCGCCAGGAAGGCAGCTCGTTCTTGAACCCTTCGCGCCGCGCGAATCTCAGACACATCGCGGCAGCGAGAATCCCCAAAAGCATGAGCCCAATCCCTGCTCCTGTTAGAATCCAATGCTTGTTGGACCCAGTAAAGTAACGCTCGCCCATAAAAGCAAGCAGAGCGCCGCCTATTGCTAACAACAACCTTGCTGCTTCAAAAAATCTAATATTCATCATCCCGCCTAGTCGAAACATCATATTTAATGCTCAGTCTTATCATCCCTGACAGCGCCGGCTCACCAGGGACCTCGTTGCACACTCTAAGAAAAACACGATGAGACCTGCGTAAAAGACTAAATCTTTCAGGTTTACGATTCCATTACTGAATGGCGTGAAATGGTCGTTGTGAATTGCCAGCCATCCAAAAATATCTTTGAATGGCTGATCCACCACCTTGGCAAGCATCCAAAGCGTCAAGAAAACCACCACAAGAAAAGCTCCGCCAACGGCTGCAACTAATTGGTTTGGCGCTAAAGTTGAAGCGAAAAGAGTCATGGCAATCGTCGACGCTCCCAAAAGGGCCAAACAAGCGTAGCCCGCTGCCACGTGACCAAATGAAATTTTGCCATGGACCATGACTAATGCAGGCATATAAAGAGAAATGCCATGGAGCACGAGCGAAAAAATAAAAGCGGAAAGAAATTTCCCATAAATAATTTGACGTTCAGACACAGGAGACGAGTAAAGCAAAACAATAGTGCCGTTTTGTTTTTCCTCGGCTATGAGACGCATCGCCAAAAAAATCCCAGCCACCATACTCATACCACTAGCGAAATAAAAAAAGTCGGCCAGGACCTCCGCCGAAAGTTTCGGCTCGCTACTAACTGCAAATGAGTTAAACAATAAACCATCAACAATTAACACCGCAGCGGCAATGACGTAACCCATCCAAGTATTAAAGAAGGCGCCCAACTCTCGAGAAGCAATTTGCCAAGTTTTTACCATATTCAATTCCTCACTCATTTAGTGGTTTGTTTTAGACGCCTTAACTAGATTCATAAAGACCGCCTCCAACCCATCACCCTCTCGCCCTATTTCAAGAAGTTCGACCCCTTCCTTTACAAGGAGCGCAGAAATCTGCGCGCGCAAATCTCCATCACATTCAAACTTTAGTATTCTCGTGTCCTGCGCTGTCCCTACGACCTCTATAAAGCGTTGCACACCTTTTAGCCCGTTCAATTTTTCACGCGGAACAGCACCCCTCACCTCCGCTAGGACTTTCATCGACTTAGCATAAACTTTACCGAGTTCCGCCTCTTGGCCCTCTGCCACCAAACGCCCCTTGTCGATGATGAGTATTCGATCGCACGTTCTAGTTATTTCGGACAAAATGTGACTCGATAGAATCACAGTGTGCTTGCCGCGCAATGAAAGAATCAGGTCTCTCATCTCAACAATTTGAATGGGGTCTAGACCATTAATCGGCTCGTCCAAAATAATAACTCTTGGATTATGGATTAGCGCTTGAGCAATGCCCACTCTCTGTCTATAGCCGTGTGACAACTCCCCAAGGGTCTGCCATGCAACGTCGTTTAAATTTGTCTTCTTGAGAACTTCAGTAACCCGCTGATCAATCGTAGATTGGGCCACATTTTTTAATTTGGCCACATAACGTAAATAGCTAACAACCCGCATTTCATCATAGAGAGGCGGTCTATCTGGCAGGTAACCAATTAACTCTCGGACCTGGTCTGAGTCATCCTCAACTGAAAACCCTGCCATTAAAGCTTTGCCTGCCGAGGGCAACAGGAAGGATCCCAATATTTTCAAAATCGTACTTTTACCGGCGCCATTAAGACCTAAAAGCCCTATAATTTCGCCTTCGTTTATTTTAAAGCTCACATCTCGCACAGCGGCGTGAGAACCGTAAAACTTAGAGAGTCCATCAACCTCAATTAAAGCCATAACAACCCGCCCGCGAAGCTTACAAATTCAGAATATGTTTGATACGATACCCTTACTGTGCCAATCACTTAAGATATCGTCAACATGTCGTAGGGCTAAACGGCCCTGGAGCGACTACTGGCAAGATGGAATCGTCCAAAGGAGTGCACCGATGCAGCTTTTGAAGGCAAAATCTCGACTCACCATGTTAAGTTTACTCTGCGCCATCTTGCCTACTAGCTGCCGCACATCTTTGCGCCCGATTACAAATACAGCAGATCCTGCAGCTATTGAAATGCGAATTGTTGGCCTAAGAGAAAGTGACCGCGCAAGGCCAGAGCTTGTCTATACTTTAACTGGATGTGGCTCTAGCAATGCCACTGGAGAAAAGAATGCCGAGAACGTAGTTCAATTTCAGACCGTCGGTGTCCGCAAGGATGACAAGTGCGACGTTAAGGTGCAAACAGGAAAGTCGGACGTCGGTGTTGCAAATTGGTTTGCCGAAGAAGGCCTCATGTATGAGGCTCGTCGTGTCAGCATTACAAGCACTGAGGGTAAGCTTTCTGGTTTAGCTATTGTTCAGCAGATGTACCAGAACCCACCACTCACTCCACAAACTACCAACCCGGCCCCAGCGCCTGCTGTCTGGAAACTAAACGCCTCGATGAAAGCACCTAAGGCTTTCGTTGGAATTTGTACCTGCACGATTTCTTGTAGTCCGCCCCTCTTAAATAACGTCGCCATGCTTGACGCGTCTGACGATAAGTCCAGTGGCACCTGTCAGTTTGCAAACTTGACTGGCCCCAGTCTCAAGGGCACCACATGTTCAAGAATGACAGTGCAATGCGGCGTCGACTTTTACGTAGCAGGCTTGCCAAACGGGACAATGGTCGATGGCAGCCTAGCCCAAGAAAGCTCTCTACCGAATCTGATGATGACCCAAGGCGTACCCGAAGCCACGAGCGATGCCACCATCGAAGTCGTCATACCAAGCAAGTAACCCTGTTTTGCGACAGGATCCCCCTAGCCGTATTTTAATCATTTATTCTAGGCAGTTACACAAATCTCGCTGGTTGGCAGGGACATTTTTAATGTTGGATACGCAGTCTCGATATTTTCGCGACTAGGTTTTCGCGGCTTATCCTCCCTCGAAATTAGCCTAATCAGCCGATTTTATTAATTATTTTAATATAAACCATAGTATTTTTTAATATTCTATTAAAATAACTTGCTTTTTAATATTTTTAATGTAGAACCATTTGAGACCTTCCCCATGGAAGGGCTGATGTCCAAGCTGTCGTTGTCTAATTTTGCTGTTGAGGTGGTTTATGAACAAAAAGCTCCGAATGCGTCTATCGAAACGAGGCATCGCTACGTCGATGCTATTGCTGAGCGGCCTTTGCGGCTTCGCAGCAGTTGCGATCTCCCAAGAAAACGCAAGCTCTATCATGCCAGTAGAGAACTCAGGCGAAGAAATTTCGAATGGCACAGCAATTAAACTTGATAATGGAGCATCCATCACTCCGATTGCCGGCTGGAAGATTGAACGCAAATCTTTAGGCATGGGACTTGTGATGAAAGAGGTGCTGCCTCAGCAGCCTCAAACCGTAGACTATTCCAAGCCTACGTTCGCAAGAAATATTACCTTAACGACTCTTCCCGAAGCACGCCCCATTGATCAAATTGCCATTGAAGAAATAAAAACCGATATCTCTAAAATGATCGCCCGCGACCCCTCGCTGAGGGACTTTACTTTTACAGATCAAAAACTCTTTGACTATAAAGGCAAAAACGACGGGGTTGTTTTGTTCTCACAATTGACGGTCAATAACTTTCAAATGATGCAGATGCAGATCGTCGTATCGGGTGAGAAAAAATCTTACCTGATAACTTACAGCGACCTCGCTGCAAATTTTGCAAATCCAGCTGCCTATGATGCTGCTTGGAAGTCCATGACATCGCTCACGGTTCCTGGGGTTGGTCCAAAAAGATTTGAAAAAGAAATGATAATCGGCGGAACTCTCGCAGGTTCTTTAATGGCTCTTATCGTACCATTTATGTTCGTGCGCTGGGTCAGCTCGCGTCGCATCCGGAAACTTGCTGATGAACTTCAGTATGATTGGGATAATGGCTCCTTGAAAACAGATGCCGACTATGCACTTAGTGACATAAGCTCTCTTGGCGCAACGGCCGCGGCGAAACAGCTGGGTGTTGGAAAGCGCGCTGTTGGAAGTAGTTACGAAAGCGACATAAATAGCCATTTTGGTCGTGACTTTGTATCTAGCTCGGCCAGTAGATCCCTCGAAAGCTTTAGCACTCGACACAGTCGGTTTGTTTAAGATAAATAGCCAATCAAAACATCCCTCGTCATGGAGGGTGTTTTATCCTTTGCAATCGTGACTCTAAATTTAGGGAGCATCCATGTTAGACCCAACGAAGTTATTTCTAATGATGGCAACACTAAGCGCATTTTTTGCCAACACATTAAAAGCCGCCACCACTGACTCGAATGACTTCATGAACGTGCTTTCAAACCGGTCAACAATTGTATTAAGTGCAGATTTCACAATCCCGGCAAACACGTTGACAGTATTTGCCAATGCACAAAGTCGCCCGGGCCGACAATGCTGGTTCGCATTGAAAAATCGACTGACCGCGGATCTCGTATTATCAAAAAACTCCGTGATTACCCTGTCAAACACTCATCGTACACCCTCGGTCATGTCGCCTTTTCATGAAATTGTAATCGCTAGCCCGTCGCCAATTTATTCTTTGAACTGTAAAGCTGACAAACATTTTGAATCTGGCGGTCCAGGAGCTGCAACTATGTCGCAGCTAATTGAGGCACTAGCCGGCTCCGCTGAAGTAATCGTTCATTAATTAACGAATTTAACCCATGGTAAGGTTCGTCTATGCTTACAATTGAGGGCCTCGGCCCTGCAGCCGTTGGTACGATTTATGGAATTGGCAGGAACTACGCAGATCACGCGAAAGAATTAGGCAACGCACCACCCAAGAGTGAACCTGTTGTTTTTTTGAAGGCGGCGTCTTCCATCCGAGCGTTAGCAAACGGTGCTGTTGCATTCAACGTAGGCGAAATTCACTATGAAGCAGAACTTGTTGTCCGTGTCGGGCAGACCGTGCCGATGGGATCGGCAATTACAGGTTGGTCCGCCATTGACGCCGTTGGACTCGGTCTTGATCTGACGATTCGCGAAAAGCAAAATGAATTAAAATCAAAAGGACTTCCCTGGACCCTTGCAAAAAGCTTTAGCGGTTCAAGTATTGTATCCCCTTTAATTCGTACCAGTGAGTTAAACGGTCAGGATTTTTTTAAATTTAATTTTTTTGTCGAGGATGAATTGAAACAAATCGGAGACACACGCCAAATGCTGTTTGACGTGCCAACACTCCTAGCTTTCCTGGCAACTTTCAACACGCTCTTACCCGGCGATTTGATCTTTACCGGCACACCGGCCGGCGTCGGACCACTCCGCAAAGGGCAAAAGTTTATTTTGGAATTATTAGAGCCACATCGAAGATGGGAAGGAAAGCTCTAGGCCTAACCAGCTGCAGGTTCCTGCCCATACTTTCGATTTATCTAGCAAGTGCTGCCGCGCCAAACAGAGCCTTTAAGTCCTGATCATTAAATGCGAGACCCAAGCCCCCAAATGGTACCGGCCCCTTCTGCTCCTCATATGTGAGCGGGTTCCGGATCCTTGTAAGATCATCCAAACCTGCCATCAAATAAATATGATCGAAGAACAAGACCTGCATATACGCCTTGAGTCTTGCGACGCGACGCCACTCGTTGTCGTAACTTTTGAAGTCAAATGCTTCGAGCGAAAGTCGAAGCCGATCCCTGAAGAAATGTAGATCCGCTGCAAAGCCACCGGTGCTTTCGAACAACCCAAGGCGAGCTGTTGCGAAATACCAACGTTTCGCCAGCTGTAGGTTGAATCGGAGCGATTTTCGATCTGTAATACGTTCGCGCGTTTTCGAATAAGCTGGCGCATCGCCCTGAGATGCACCTTCGTCTAATTGCTCTGTCTTTGTGTCACGCACGCTTTCTTGCACGTCCGTCATACCCACCAAGTAAAAACGATCTGGACGCGTTTTGAATAAAACATTGAAATATGTTTGGCCTGTTTTGTCTTTCCGACCTTCGCCATGCGTATCGATCACGATCTGGACTTTTGTGGCAGGAGATAAAACCTCGCGCAAATCTCTAACAGCGCCTTCGATCTCTTGAATCGTCGAATCATCATTGACCAGCTTACCGATAGTACCTTCGCCTTTTTCAATCTTCTCACTGATCAAACGGATGTTTTTTGTCGCGCCTTTCACTTCACTCATGCTGTCATCAAAAGATGCGATGATCCTGTTAAGACGCTCTTTGTTAGAGTCATCTAGCACTTCGTCTAAATTACCGGTGAAGCTTTTTAAACTAGCAAGGGTCTTGTTAAGATTCAAAATAATGTCTCGAACTTCATCAGGATGGTCGCCAATAGCGCCGCGAATAGAGGAACCAGTTTTACGCAAATCAGCAGTTAGAGTTTCAACATTGTCTAATATATTGTGAAGGGACTGGCCCCCTTCCTTGCTACCTATGACATCGGCCAAGGTTCCGGTTATTTTCTTAACGTCTTTGCCAATCTGACCTAACAATGACATGACGCCCTGCATATCCATTTGATCTTCAGACCTAGCGATCAGGCCACCTGGGGCAATATACTGCCCGGTGTCTTCGGGTCGGACAATTTCTAAGTAAACGTCTCCTAACAAGCCCCGAGTTCTAACCTCCATGGTACTACCCACAGGGAGCTTAATGTTGGAATCGATTTCAACGAAGATTTTAGTGGTGTTGACTAGCAACTCCACAGCTTTAACTTTTCCGATCGTTACACCATTTGTCTTTACATGCGTCTTGGGAATGATCCCCGCCGCGTCTTTCAAGATTGTGTGGTATTCCTTACGAGTTGTGTCTTTCAGCATGTTAGGATTTAGCACGAAAAGCATATAGCCGAGCGTGAACAGCGCCACGATCGTGAACACACCAACCTTAAATTCTGTGCCCATTTGCTTCCACATGCCAAACTCTCCAGATCTTAGTTCCAGTTATCGGCAGGCTCCGTAGTCCCTTTAGCGAGCTCCGCAAACTAGCCGCCGGATCCCTTTAAAGAAATTCCATTGGCCCTTCAACCTTCCCACTAAAAAACTGTCTAACTACCGGATCCTTAGTCGATTTGAAATCTTCTGGCGTTCCTGCCAAGGCGATTTTGCCTTTGTATAAAAAAACAATATATTCCCCAGTCGCTAAGGCGGCTTTTAGATCATGCGAGATCACTATGGAGGTAATCTCTTTAATTTCGCGATTTACCTGAACGATGAGCTCGTCGATCATTTCTGAAACAAGAGGGTCCATCCCGGTGGTTGGTTCGTCGTAAAGAATAATCGCAGGTTTACCCACCAGAGCGCGTGCTAAACCAACCCTTTTTTTCTCACCAGTGGATAACTCTGTAGGATATTTGTGCTGCATATTCGGTAACCCCACTTGAACAAGAACCGTCTCCACTCTCTTCAACATCTCCGGCAATGACAGTTTTGTATGTTCTTTTAGTGGGAAAAGGACATTCTCGCCGACGGTCAACGAATCGAATAACGCGGCTTGTTGAAAAAGCATGCCAAATTTTTTTCGATATTCACGTAGCTCTTCGTGATCAAAATCGGTTATCTCCTCGCCTTCAACCAGAATCTTGCCTTCATCAGGCTTAAGAAGGCCCATAATATGCTTGATCGTGACTGATTTACCCTCGCCAGATTTTCCAACGATAAAAGTTATTTTCCCGCGAGGAATCTCAAGATTTAGATGATCAAGAACAGCCCTAGTTCCAAACCTCTTGGTAATATTTTTAAATTCAATAATTGCTGACATCTCAAAGCCTCAACTGAACGTAAGTGATAAAAACATCACACACCAAAATGACTAGCAATGTCATCACAACCGACATCGTGGTAGCTCGCCCCACACCTTTGGCTCCGCCGTTAGCATTAAGACCATATCGACAGGCCATCGCTGCAATAATGATTGAAAATACAAAAGCCTTCTCCAGGCCATTAAAAATATCCTTGGCTTCAACCATCCACTTGATTCGATCTATAAATATACCTACGTCCACATCAAAAACAGCCACACCGGTGACAAACGCACCCACTGTACCAATGAAAATAAAAATTCCGCATAGCAATGGCATGATAACCATGGAGGCGATGACACGAGGAACCACCAGATAGTTAATGGGATCTACTGCCATGGCTTCCATCGCGTCAACTTGCTCATTCACTTTCATCGTAGAAATCTCAGCAGTCATCGCAGAACCCGCTCGTCCCGTCAAAAGAAAGGCCGTCATGAGTGGAGCCATTTCTCGCGTTAACGCCTTGCCAGTCGCTGCGCCCATAATACTTTCAGCGCGAAAAATTTGAAAAATGCCGCCAATTTGTAGAGCAAATACGGCTCCGGTGAAAAAACCAGTTAAGAGAATAATATTCAGGGATTGATTACCAACAAACTCTAGGTGCTGAAATATCAAATCCCAGCGAGCGGGCGATGTCACTGCCTGCCTTGCAATCTCATACAAATACATTCCAAACGCACCGAAATCCGTCATCACGCGAGTAGCCCAACGCCCCAGCGACTCGACCAGCATCGTCAAGTTGTGTTTTTCTATTACGGTATTTTGCGATGTTGTCACTTTTACCGAGACCTTCTAACGCAGTTAAATCGCGCACTTGTATGCTTTGATTTTACTCGAAAATTGGTCCGACTTTCACTAGGCAGAATATGCCCGAAAACGATTCATGCTGTTCATATTTCTAGGAAATCTAATCCGAGGAGTCCGCTGCATACAACTTTGAAAACTTAAGAATTCCATCTAAAGTATGAATGTCTGCGGTCTGATCATCGATCCGGACATCCCACATGGCGCGCCCCTTTTGCAATCCGACAAGCCCATCTTTAAAGCCCTCAACGACTTGATCCTCCGACCTAGCGCGAACCTTTAGAATGGCCAACTCATCGGCATTGCTAGCCGCCGCATCGTGACTCACAGTGCGTGGCAGGCAGCGATTAAACACAACTCCGTCCAGCATATAGCCCATGGCTCCCAGTTCCCTGCTAAGAGCCGTTGCCGCGCGGGCTGCAGCCTTATGAGGCGCCGCAACCAGAACAAAACTAGTGGAGTCGCGCCGTAAGATCTCGATAACTCGCTCACCAGAGCGGTGAAAACCTTCGATAACCTCCTGCATAAGCAGTACGAATTCCCCAAAACTCTTTAGCGCACCAAATCCAGTGACACTTGTAATTCCGCCAAGAACTTTTTCGCTTATGGCCATCACTCGCCCCAGTCCCGCGCGACCAGCCATGACGACTGGCTTCAATAGCCTGGACATGACTTTATTTTCTACAAACCCAGATAAGACGTTCGGTCGCGCTAGGAAGTCCAATGCATGAGAGTCTGGCGGAGTGTCTAAAACCACAAGATCCCATTCAGGACTCTCAGCCAGCTCTTGAAGTCTTGCTAGAGCCATATATTCAAGTGGGCCGCTTAAGTTCGTTGAGGCCGCTATATAAAGCGGGTCCCGTAGAATACGATCTGCGATGTGGGGTGACGGCGCATGTTTGCGAACCATGCCATCGAATACAGCTTTTTGATCCAGCATTGCGGCTGAAAGCGCACCTTTTATCTCGGCTGCTTCCGGAAAAATAACAGGTCGCAATTCGTGACCCAACTCAATCCCTAGCGCTGCTGCCAACCTTTTTGCCGGATCAATACTGAGTAACGCAACCCGACGCCCGAGTCGCGCGGCATGTATGGCCAATGCGACAGCAGACGTGGTCTTTCCAACGCCACCCGCACCAATGATTATCACTACACGCTGACTCCTCAGCATCCGGTCCACTAGAGGACCTGCAATAACCCCAACCGCATCCTTTGTACCATTCGCTGAATTCTTAGTATCATTTATCGCCATCGTAACCCCCGAGGAGCGCTTCGACTAATGAATCGTTCATAGGCTCTTCAATAGCTCCGAGCTCTGGTAGTAAAGCAACGGGCAGGTGATTAAGCACCTCCGAACCGCTCGCTAGTTTGTTGTAAGTCGCAATCGCATGCTGTTGCCTCTCGTAGCGACCTTTTAGAAAGCCTAAAGCAACAGAGTCTGAAGCCCCAGATCCTGAAGACTCTGAATCACCTAAGTGTTTCGGCAGGCAACGATTCATGATCAATGCAGCTAATTTAACTGACGACCTGTCCGCGAGCGCAGGAAGAAATTCAACAGTCTCACTAATGACTAAATCTTCAGGAACCGCAATATAAAGAGTCGCGCATTCAGCAGCGTCATTTAACCATTTTTTGACTGTTTCAGTTTGTTTGATGATGGGCCCGGCCAAACCCGAACGCAAGACCGCATCTGGCGTCGTCATCAGACTTAAAAAATGACCCGACGCATAACCGTCAAACAGCACCAAGTCTGGGCGCCTGCCGGGCGCAAGATTTAGAGCATAATAGAGACGACCCAGTAACATTAACTCCGCAAAGCCTGGTATGGCCGTAAAAAAGCTATGTACAATCTTGTTTGAAACCAAGATCTCAAGCAAACCAGATCGCATCAAGTGCTTCGTAATAAAATCCTTGAAGTTACCGCTTGGAGTAAAATTTGCGACGCCCAAATCACCACGCCAAGTCTCCTCATGCGAGACCCCTGACACACCCAGTAATGCCCCAACTTGCTCAACCGAAGACTGTTCCACCACCAAAACACGACGACCAAGCGTCAAAGCCCGTTTAGCCAATGCACACGTAATTAGAGTCTTGCCTATGCCACCTTTACCAGTGATCATTAACAGCTTCTTTTGAGTCAACAGATCATCAATAACTTTGTGATGTGTCACGTCATGCCCTTGTAATCGCGAGATAATATCTCGGCAAAACTTTTTGTTCTACAGCTGATTCCAACAATTTTGCTGTTGACTTAAGCGAGCCTTCCGAGCGCCCCCCGCGTGGCAACATTTTTGTAAAATCCTTATTCCCCACATCAATGCGACTCGTGTCATAACTTACAATAAACACATGATCTGTAGTCATAGGCGCAAATATCTCCCAATAGCGCAAGTCTCTTCCATCGCGAAGGCGGAGTGTCGCCTGGTTAAACGCAGTCACTCGGTTCTCAGCACCTAAAACTATTGGCCTAGACGGACCATAGTGCCCTGAGGCCACCATATCACCATCTTTTTCAAACAAACTAAACGCCAGCATGATATCATCCATCCGGCCTGCCAGACCATGAGAATTCATTAGGTGTTGGATCTGATTCCTCAAGTCCATGACATCCGTCTTCGCTTGCCCCATCATACCGACAATCTCCCTTGTGACGAGAGCCTGCATCAGCAACTCGCGCGAGAATCGGTCGCGATCCATAACGTCTCCCTTGAGACAGCAATAGACGATTAAATATTGATTTGAGGCCCACTTTAAACCTAAATACCAGCTTGACTCTCGATCAGTTCGAAGTTTCCCGTGAAGCTGTATTTTTAGCCATGGTACAGGATCAAAGAAAGTCCCACCCATGACCGAGAAATGAACAGGCAAACCGCGGTTTGATTCCTCTAAATAATCCGAAACAGATTTCGACTTGTGCGCCATGAGTACACCTATCTGCGCACCAAATACATCAAGGTCACGTTTTGCTCGCTGAAGTTGTGTCTGACTGTAGGAACCAATACTTCCTATCACAAGTAAGCCAACAGTCTCGCCACCTGTGCGAATCGGCACCAGGGCCTGCATTCCTACCCAAGCAGGCGTCCCGGAATCTAACGACTTCATTTTTTGCTGATGACTGGCGCCAAAAGAAGACGCGCCTGATGTTTGATCCGTTTCGTGATGGGAAGACGAACCTCCCAATACCTGAGTTACGTCAAGATCCTGTGGTTTGAGTGTTTCAATTAAATCCCTCGCCGGGGACCTTCCGATTGAGGTTAACTGGGCCGCCCCAGACTCCTGAGCAGAAAGGTGTAACAGCAGAGTTGAACGAATGGTAAGATAAGGTGATGCTGCGAGTACAAGCGCCTGAACTTCCTCGTCACTTCCATCGCCATATAAAACAATCTCTTTTTTGAAGTTATCTGCAACAAACACCGTCATGGGAGCCTCTGGATAGATCTTCTTGATGATCGAAACTGACTCACGTAGATCTGCAGTAAAATCGCTATCCGAATTGATGGCTGAGACCAAATGCTCCATATGACTCGAAATCGCATCAGGCCACGGATCCGTATACGCAATACCGCTCGCATTTGAACTGTCATCGGCAGCCTCTTCAACGGGAGGCTTAACGTTAACTTTCTCCATGATGCGTCGCACATATTCTGACAGGCCGCCCATCCCGTGCTCTGCTGCAATATTGTGCGCCGCGTGCAAATAATCACCGCGGCGACCCAGACCAGAACGCACTAAGAACGCACCGAACCAAACGTAACTCAGAACCTGAACGATGATATTACCCTCTGTTTTTGACGCTTTTAGCGCAGTGTCAAATATTTTCTTAACATCGCTCGCCCCCATCAACTCTCCAACACGCGCTCGAATCAAAACCTGCACGACACGCTCTGGAGCGAAGTACCTCTCCGACCACCTCTTGTCACGCAGCTTCAACAGCCACTCAAACATCTCCTCATTTCTTGCAAGTTGCCTTCCAAATTCGGCCTCAAACAGAGCTGGAAAAACCAGAATAAAGATGCCAACAAAGTCTTCCTGCCAGGGCAACAATTCTTCCCCATCGAAACGATTGCTCCACAGTTTCGCCACTCTCGCGAAGCTCAGTCTGGTTTGATCATCTTCGCCTCGAGCAAAAACCAGCATGGTATTGACGATGACACTAAAAAAATCATCCCGGGCTCCAACCGCCCTCCGCCTCCTGGTAAAGTCTTCACCGATCTTAACAAGTCGCTGCCTTCGCCCCTGCAGAAGCATCGAAAACAGCAGAATTGCCATGGATACCGCGCTCATCCAATTCCGCGTTGGGACCGTTCGACGAAGTTCGGCGTTGATATCTTCCTGCGAGTCTACGTTACCATGCGACAAATCCATGAACTGGCGAAAAACCAACAAAATCGCGTAAGACAAACGATCCTGATCCCGATCAATTTTCTGTGACGCCTCACGAACATGAAGAGCAACATCTTCAAATCTTGCTTTTATATAATCAATAGACATGGCCCGCACCAAAGATACATATCCCGAAGCGCGCGAAAAATTCGCCTCCTTCGCTAAACGCTCCGCCAAATCGAATAATTTATATGCTGATGAGACGGAACCTATTCGAGCAAGCATTGCAGCGCGATCTGCTGCTGTTTTGATCGCAATGGATAGGGATGCACGACCTGCCACGAGCTGGTCTCGCGCAGCATTATGGGCCAATCTCGACAGCCACACGCTGTGCCGAGCATTGACCAGCGAAGACAGATATAAGAGCTTGGCTTGCGCAAAAACCGTTTCAGTTTTTTCGCCTGACTTGCGCCAGGCCTGCCAACACCGTCTCAATCCTCGCCCAAGCGGACTAGTCAATGATCCGCCCGTGACGAGATCCACCAGCATCGTCCAAATAAATTTCGTTTTTTCGAGAAGACTCTGCTCAGGGGCGGAACCCCCCAAGGATGCCAAACCTTTGGAAACAATCGAAAGTGCCTCCGAAATATTGCCGCATACAACGTGAAGCTGTGCTGCCTTGGAAGATGCGACACCGAACTCCGCCCTAGGCATAGGCTGTTGCAGCAATTCTGAATAACGCGTCAAAGCGACCTTAAAGTTGGTTTGTCCGGCGTTGACGTCAGCCAGACGTTCGACGACGCGTCGGCGCAAGCTTGCATTGTCACCACTAACAGAAATTCCATCAATAATCTCAAGGGCGATACGATAATAATTATTTGCTGCAGTCCAACCTTGCTTTAAGCGAATCGCATCCCCAGCTTCAACATTATATTTTAAAGCTAACTTTTCACGCGCTGCGTTGGAGACGCCGGAATCTCGACTCTTGTTAAGATGCTGCGCCAGCGCAAAAAGCATTTGATCTTTAGGTTTATCAATAGTTGCTAATAGCTGATCTGCTATCGCGCCATGTAATGTCTGTCGCTCGGAATCGCTTACCTCGTCATAAATTGCATCGCGAACTTTTTTGTGAACGAAAACATAAGATTTTCCTAGGTGTTTCAAGCCAGGAACTTCTGCGCTACGAACAATCAGGCCGTCATCAACGGCTCTTTCAATCAAACGAAAAACGCTCGACGGTGAATTTTTACCCGCCAAGAGTAGTGTCTCGTATTGAAATGACAATCCACAACTGGCCGCAGCTTGCAGGATTGAGCGATCTTGCCCTTTATAGTCGACGATTCTACCTAGGACCAAATCTACGGCCGTCAGACTTACTTTGGCGCCTTGAATTTCGTTAATATCCCATTCCCAACCTCGACCACTCTGATCGGTTCTAATCATATCGAGACCAACCATGCGCCTCGTCAGTTCAACGATCCTAACCGGCACACCGCCACTTCGCGCCATCAATTGTCGCGCTAGATCCTCACTCACCCCCTTGGGTTGGCGCAACATGGAGCCAACGACTGCCTGACAAGCATCAAACTCCAATGGCTTGAGGTCAATTTCCGCATAACGTAGTTTAAGCCCTCTAAACTTCGTCAGAAATCTATTGAATGCAGAATTCTCCGCCGTCAAATCCAGTCGACAGCCTATGACTAAATGAAAGCGCAGTGAGTTCGCATTAGAAAAAAACTGCTCAATTAACGCTAAACTTTTTTCGTCTGCCCAGTGTACGTCGTCCAAAATAAAAACCAGCGGCTGCGTCTCTGGAACCAAACTCTTTGTAAAGTCACTGAAAGCTTTAGCAAACCGGGCATATTTTTCTCCTTCAATATCGATGCCATCGTCTGGCTCTGGAATATCTACTAAGAAAGGCTTTAGTCCGGGCACAACACTGGCAACAAGATGGGCATCAGGACCAATGACTTGCTTCATACGCCTGGACAGAAGATCCGCCTCCACGGGCGTAGTTTTGGAGGTCTTGACCAGCAATTCATTAAATGCATTCGCAAGAGCATTAAATGGCAGAGCATTCTCGTGTTGTGTAAAGACGCCGCTAACAAATTTGATTCGCTGAGTCGCTAAAGTCCCCTGAAATTCATTGAGAATACGAGTTTTCCCCATCCCTGACAGACCGGAAATAACTGTTATTCGTCCGCGAGCTTTTACTTCGGCGACCTGTTGGTATTCTTTCATCAGTGTCGCTTGTTCGCGCTCACGACCCTGAAGAGGCAATTGCGCTGACACTGCAAAAAACTTATCTTTAAGCCCAAGCGTAAATTGTGGAACATTGTTTGGCTTGCGCTCCCACAAACCCTTCGCTCGCATCAGATCCGCTGACAATGAAAAAGCCGTTTGATAGCGATCATCAGGACGCTTGGCTAAAAGTTTGTGGATTATGCTAGCGATAACAGGTGGCACATCCGGTCGAATATTTTGGATTGGCTCGGCCTCTGCAGTTTGGTGCGCCCTTTCGAGCGCAGCTCGACTTTCGCCACCAAATGGCGCATGCCCTGTTAATATTTCGTACAAAACACACCCAAGTGAGTACAGATCGACTCTGTGATCTGGAACTCCAAAACCTGATGCCGACTGTTCAGGTGCCATATATAATGGCGTCCCAGCGCGTTCATCGGATGAACTATCATCTTTTCCCATCACTGTGCCGAGTCGAGCCACACCGAAGTCAAGCACGCGAACATGAACACCCCGATTGTCACCAGTGGCCTCACTAATAATGATATTATGCGGCTTGATATCGCGATGAATGATGTTTTTTCCATGCGTATAATCCAGCGCGTCCGCGACCTGCAGGCCGACTTGAAACAGAAACGCCAGGTCCTTACGTCCATCATCTCGTAGGCTATCCTTTAGGTTTTTACCGCGAGCATAGTCCATGACAATATAGTAGCCATCAGTGAAATCTTTTGATTCCTGCCCCTGAAATATACCAAGCTCATGAAATGCGATAATGTTTGAGTGGTATAGCTGACTCATCAATGCTGCTTCTTTTTGAAATCGCATGAGATCTGCTGATGACATTTTTTGCGTACGATGGATCAGCTTTATGGCCACGTCGTTAGAAGGATCATCGACGTGAAATGCACGATAAACGGCCCCCATGCCACCACGACCAAGCTCTTGCTCGATACAATAGCGCTGTCCGATCCACTTGCCTGTGAACCTCTTGGAAGCCCCGCTCACACACCCTCCGCACTTTAAAATGCCGCCTAAGAAAATAATAATTCCGGTTGTTTAGAACCGCAGCGGTTATTCGGCTGCTTATCTATAAAGCATGAGTCAAACGCCAACGACTGGACTTTGACGCACCGAGATTGTAGGTGTAACATGTCCTAAGGATTGATTTTTTTTGTCCGTTTTTGCAAGTTTCGGCTGAACCTGACACATTTGCCACCTTGCCATGCGACAACCTCAAGGAGCGCTTTTATGACCGATGTAGCCCCGACTAGTTCGGTGACTCTTAGCAACTTCCACAACACTAAACCGGAAGATATTCGGCACTGCAAAATCATTGGTACTCTCGGCCCCTCTTCCTCGAATGAGGAAACCCTGCGCCAGCTAATTCTGGCTGGACTAAATATCGCCAGACTCAACTTTAGCCACGGCGACTATGAAATGCACAAAAAAAATATTGAACTTGTTCGCCGCCTTTCAATTGAAACCGGCCAGCCAGTAACGATACTCCAGGATTTACAGGGACCAAAAATTCGATGTGGTCGCCTTCTTGGTGGCGGCATTGATATCAAAAAAAACGAAACCTACACGCTAGTCTTTGGAGCTGAACAAACAGATCCAAAGATCATACCCATCGACTACAAAGATCTTGTGAAGGATGTCTCTGTAGGTCAGCGCGTCATGATGGACGACGGAAATTTCATCCTGCGTATTGAGGCCATACAGGGAGCAAACGTCATCGTTCGTGTTGAGGAGGGGGGCTTTCTAAAACCACGCAAAGGCGTCAATTTCCCGGATGCAAAACTTTCCTTACCTGCCATGACGGAAAAAGACAGCCGGGACCTACTTTTTGGCATCCAAAATGGTGTCGACTACGTCGCATTATCCTTCGTCCAAGACCCTGCCGACGTTCACGGCATAAAAAAAATGATCAAAGCCATGGGCGCTGACATTCCTGTAATCGCAAAAATTGAAAAACTACCCGCCATCGATACCATTGATGAAATCGCGCAAGTTGCTGACGGCCTGATGGTAGCCCGCGGAGACTTGGGAGTTGAGGGCGACGTTGAAAGAGTACCTGGATATCAGAAGCTCATCCTGGCTGCAGGCGCTCGCCATGCTAAGCCGGTCATTGTTGCAACTCAAATGCTAGAATCCATGATTGAAAACCCGCAGGCAACTTTAGCTGAAGTTGCTGACGTTGCGAATGGCGTACTAGATGGGGCTGACTGCGTCATGCTATCAGGTGAGGTTGCCTCGGGAAAATATCCGGTAGAATGCGTAAAAACTATGGCCAACATCATAAGCGAATGCGAACACTGGACATTTAAACGCCCAGACAGGTATTCCTTGGAAGATTTGGATCGCACCCGCACTTGGGAGGATCACGAGGCCATTGCACGCGCTGCTTGCGAAGCTGCCGACTCGTTGAATGCAAAAGTCATCGTTGCTTTGACGCTAACTGGAAGCATTGCCAGAAGCATGGCTAGATGGCGTCCAAAAACCCCGGTCGTCGCGATTTCTCCACGCCCAGAAGTGGCGAACCGAATGAGCCTGATCTGGGGTGTCTATGGTATGCAGAATCCTTTATTCTACAATACGGATGAACTTTTGCAGCAACTACCAGACCTGCTAAAAAAACTTGGTCTTGTCACGTCGGGTGACACCGTCGTGATCACAGCAGGAATTCCAATTAATCAAGTGCGACCAACAAATATGGTAAAGATTAACATCATTCCCTGAGGACAAACCGTATCACGACGACCAGCCCATTGAGGCCTGACGCACCGACGCAATCAGTGACACCGTCAAAATTCCCGACACCCGAGATCAAATTAACATGCTATAATCATTGCATCATTAATCTGGTACAAGGGTTGCACGACAGCTCTATAAGTACATGAAATCACCCGAAATGCAGTTTCCCAAAAACCGCATCACAGCTAAACCCTTTAGAGGGATCAATCCATGGCTAGATTGAACGCAATGATGAAATATGCTCAGTACGTCAACGCGAAGGCCTGCTGGGCAACTGCAATCATAGCGCTTACAACCTCTACAGCGTGCAAGGATCTAGAACCAACATCTCGGATCAAAATTGACTCGGGCGAATCAATCAACCAACAAAGCTCCAACAAAGTTGATGGTGTATTTTTCACCCTAACCAAGAAAACTGGCATGTCAAGCGGCTCAGCATGCTCCGGTACGGCGGTGAGCACCTCGACTGCGATGACCGCAGGCCACTGCGTTTACGACACCGGTGATCAAGTCACAAAGGACGGTAAAATCCTAGGTAAGCAATACTGCGTTTCTAACTCGCTTTATAACAAGCTCTGCTCATCTGAAATTTACATTAATCCGACTTACATCCAGCACGCAAAAGAATCAGACGGCGGACATGACTTCGCTTGGGTTGTTTTCCCTGCTGGAACATTCAAATACTTTTTCAGAATGAATACGAGCGGTCTAAACGTAGGCGACAGCGTCGCATTAGTAGGCTACAGCGAAGAAAAACTGTCAGACAAAAGCAAGGGAACCAAACGATTTGGTTACAATAAAGTCTCAAGATTACTTGCATCGGATCGCAATGATATTTTCACGGATTATGGTGGGAGTTTTCAAAATGTAGCCGTCTCCCCTGGAGATTCTGGCGGGCCGATATTTAAAAACTGTCAGATCACCGGCGTCGCATCAAGAATGACAGACGACACTAGCGATAAGCAAAGCATTCACACGAACCTGACTCACCCATCGAACGTTGCTGTACTTAAATCCATTAAGAATGCGTATTTTTGCGGACTCTCTGGCGACGACCCTTCGAGCTGCCCCGCGGCTAGCGCCTATACACCTAAGCTGGGCCTGACGGCCAATTCAAAAGATTTCCCGTGCGTTGTAGCAGACGCCAAGCCGAATCAAAGTACCGATCCAGCACCAACTCCGTCACCTACCCCTCAGCCCACGCCAAATCCGCCAGCAAATACAATACAGATATTTGCGGCATTAATGGAAAACAACGACCTACTGATTCGCGGGTCAGACACCATCTCGGCAGCTTCAGCTTGTCTTGGCGTCACTTTGGATTTAGCGCGATCATGCGGAAATAAATTAAGCGCCTCCTCGGACGGAACTCAATTCAAGGTTCGGCTAACGCTGCCGACCACTCCGGGTGCAATGATGTTTGTCAAAATTCAAGCCGTGCGAAAATCTGACGGAAGCTTGTCGGAACGCATGATCAGAATAACTCGCAAACCCTAGTCGCGGGCAGCCATTTTCCTGCAGTCGCCGTTTTTATAATTTTGAGACGTTAACTTATTAGCCAGCCCGCTTCAAGTCAGAGGCGATGCCTAAGGTAAGGGTTTGCGCTCCAATTTTCGTAACAGTGGCTTGCCCGACTGCATCCAAGGCCACGGCAGAAACAACATCTCTCCCTGCGTCTTTACTTCGGTAAAGCATGCTATCCGCTAACTTTACTACATCCTCGGGTTTGCCAACGAAATTGGCTGGAACCCAACAGAATCCCATGCTGCAAGTGACGCGAACTTTAAAGTCTTGAAACACAAATTCACTCGCAGCAATGAGCTTGCGAATTTGGTCAGCCTTTTTCATTTCAACAATATGATCGCTCCCATGCAACACAATGATAAACTCATCACCCCCATATCGCGCTGCAAAATCCTCACCTTTGAAAAATTCATTTGAACTTAGTAGCCTTCCGACGCTTTTTATAACGTGACTCCCCACCAGATGATTCATGCTGTCATTGATCCGCTTAAAATGATCTAGATCCATCATAACAACAGCCAATCCGCCGACTGGTTGCTTCAGTGATTGGGCGTACTTTTTCAAAAAACCGCGCATATTCGACAAACCAGTCAGCTCATCGATCAAGGTTATTTTATGCAAAGCATGCACTGCCGTCCGGAGCTCATCAGATGCTGTTTTATAATTAAATATATTTATGATCTTAGATTTAAGAATCATGGTGCTGAGGTTTTCAGACACCACATCATCCACCCCAGCGTTGTAATTTTGCACAGCTAACCGATCATAATTTTCGGCGACCGGAGCCATCACCAGAATACCCACGTGCCGCTTTCCGTCTAAATCTCTAATTTTTGCCGTCATTTTCTCGGTGTAATCTCCTGTTAACCCCAAAAAAATCACAACATCCGGTCGAACTTGGTGATAGATCTCAAGTGCAAACTGAAGATCCTCAACAACCTTGACACCTGCGATAAAATCGCCCATGGCATGTTCAATGCCAATTCGCAGCAGAGATCCTTCATTCCGATCCCTGGCAATTAATAGAACTGAAATTGGCCTTTTAGGCGGCTGAAAAACCAAAAATCACCCCCAATTTTTCTAATCAAATCGACTCAGATTCCCACACCCGGCAGTCGTGGGGTTTTCGTCCAAGATTGGCCAAACCTTAGTGAAACTTACAATAACAATAATTATATGAATAGTTGTGGTGGGTTGAGAGGAGAACCTAAAGCGAAGTCCTGGCACCATCTAACCGCGCACTTTAGCCTTCCCAACGAAACACCGATAGGCTCCAAGGTACAGAAACATTTAGAGGATTTTACGACTTGAACGATCAGCTGCCATTTAAACCATCGCGACCACCAATGCTTGTGGCGGACGCTGTTAAAACGTCAGGCTCCAAACGCTGGAAAGCTCTACGGATTTTTGTTTCAGTTGTAACGCTCGTCACCATCGCCTTGATGACATCTCTTTACATGTGGCTCAACACATTGGGAGTTTTCAATTTAGATTTAAACAGGCTCGACGCACTGCGCAACTTTACTTATCAGGACAATTCGGTCGTTTTTGATCGCAATGGAGTGAAAATCGGGGAATTTTTTGAGAAGTATCATGTCTTCGCCGCTTATGACGAACTCCCTCAACATTTTATAGATGCTTTGATCTCAATCGAAGACCGTAATTTTTATGAACATCACGGTATCGACCCAATGGCTATCTTGCGCGCAATTTATGTACGCGTCAAAACTGGACATGCCAAGCAAGGCGCTAGCACCCTTACGCAGCAACTTGTCCGCAAAACACTCCTTACAAATGAAAAAAGTCTCGACCGAAAGGTCCTTGAAATTGCGTGGGCACTAGAAACTGAGAGACAGATACCAAAGGAAAAAATTCTCGAAATATATGTAAATTCGATGTTTCTTGGAAATGGGGCTTATGGCGTTGGCGCCGCCGCTCGTCGTTACTTTGGTAAAGCCCTGAAAGACCTAACACCAGCAGAATCTGCGTTGATTGCAGGACTCTATCAGTCACCAAGCCGCTATAACCCAACAAAATATCCAGAACGCGCACGAAAACGCCAGCAGCAGGTTATAACCGCAATGCTTAAAAATCAAAAAATCACCGTCGCAGAGGCGGCAAGTTTAAATTCGCAAGAGATCAAATATAGCCAATACAAATTCATGAACACATCTCAGGCTCCTTGGTTCGTAGATTACATACAGGAGATCATCGCGAAAACACGGGGAAAAAAATTCAAAAACGCCAAAACATCAGGACTTCGAATTTACACATCCATAGACATGGCAACGCAAAGACTCGCAGAAACTGCAATCAAGTCTCATGATTCGCAACTTACAGAGCTAAACAAACGAGCTGCGAAAGTTTTATCAGCTGACCAGAAAACTTCTAAACCTGCTACCATTGAAGCCGCTATGCTTGTCACTGACCCACATTCAGGCGAAATCCTTGCGATGGTTGGAGGGCGCGACTATAAGAAATCACAATTCAACCGCACCACAGATGCACTGCGCTCACCTGGATCCGCTTTTAAGCCCATAGTCTACACGGAGGCATTGTCAAAAGGGTTTAAATGGAGCGATGTTATTTTTGTATCCCCAGTGAATATCGAAAATTATCGCCCCAAAAACACCGAAGACGATTATTTGACTGAAACCACCATGATGAGAGCTTTCTATAGGAGCATGAATGCGCCGACAATGGAAATTGCGACTCAGCTAGGAATCCACCCGATTATCGAACGCGCATCATCGCTGGGAATAAGGTCCCCTATTAAAGAAGAGTTTGGTTCCGCACTTGGCTCGTCTGACGTGACCATGCTTGATTTAGCGCGTCTATACGGAAGTTTCGCCACCGGTGGTAGTCGAACCGAGATCACTCCCATCACTAAAATCACAACCGCAGACGGCCAAATTTTGTGGGAACCTCCAAAGACGGTTGAACGACAGAAACGAGTGCTCAACTCACAAATCGCGTATCTAATGACCCAAGGGATGCGCGCAGTGCTCACCAGTGGCACAGGGCACACCAGTTCCGATCTTGCACAATTTGCTGCAGGCAAAACTGGCACCAGCAATAACAGCGCTGATAACTGGTTCTGTGGATATACCCCGGATATGGTTTCAATTGTGTGGGTTGGCACTGATGAGCACGCCCCAATTTTGGCCAACGCGAGCGGTGGAGTTGTAGCGCTACCAATTTGGGATCAATTTATAAGATCCGTCTTGAAGACAAAACCTACACGGGAATTTGAGCGGCCTGACGGAATCATCGAGGCCACCGTTCACCCACTTTACGGGCATCGCGTAAAACAAGGGGCACGAATGTACTTTCTCAATGACATGCAACCCAAAGAAACTGAGTCTGCTCTAGAGAAAATAGAAAACAATTCGTCAGGGGGATATCGAAATGTTTTCCGCCACTAGAAAAAAACTCTCAACCAATCTGAATCGGTCCGTGATGCTTTTCCTGATAACAATTGTCGGCTCAGCTTCTTCGACTAGTTTTGGCGCTGAGCCGGAAGGTGTAACTGGAGCAATGCCGCAAAGCAATGATCCGTTGTCCTCAGGCAAATCTTCTCCTGAAGAAAACTGCCTCCGTCTTCACCAAAAATACATTCTCCCACTCCAGGATCTTTGGAAACGTCGCGGACCAGAGCTTCGAGCGGAAAATACTGATGGTTATTCCGTGATCGAAGATCTATCTTCTGAACACTGCAAGGAAGACGAGCAAAGAAAAGAGCTGATTGAAACACTCGCGCGGATTCTGAACTCTCACTCCGGAAAAATTGGCGTGGTTTTACCAATTGCTAAACGCAGCTATTTACGACATGTCGTTAATGCTTTTGAAGCTAACATCCGGGCAAATCACTTGGACCCAAAGAAAATACTCGTTGTCATCGATAATCAAGAAAAAGACGAACGAACCCATCAAGCCATTGCCTCGCTCGTATTCGAACACAAGGTTTCAGCCGTAATCGGGGGTACTGAGCCTCGCGATGCTGGGATTTTAAGACTATGGGCGACGAAACTCACACTTCCAACATTTATCTTGAGCGAACCTCCGAATTCGGCAGCACAGCCATTTGTCTACTACACACACCCGACGCAAAAGTCTTTATCCAAGGCCGCAGTGGATGCAAATATTCGCTTTGGTCACAAGCGAGTTGCCATTTTGAGCCCCTCTGATCAGCATAGTCAGCAGTTTATCACAAACTATATTGACGCTGCAAAAGCGGCTGGCATCACCATCACGCACAACGTGGCGTATGATCCAAAGCGATTCGATCTCATGCAAAGTGCCGCCAAAAAAATCTTTCGGCTCGACGGATTGGAGCGCCAGGACGAATTGAAGAAGCTTTATGAAACTGGCAAGCAATACGCGAAAGAAACTGGGGTCAAGTTCAATCCAAAAATGGTTGCTCTTCAACCTGACATTCAACAAGACGCCATCCTCATCCCTGACAACTTTAAGATTGTCCGCCACTTTGCAAAGATCTTTGTTTTCTTAGGAGTGCGGAAGATGCCGCTTTTCGGTCACTTTGAATGGCGAAGCACAGGTCTAATCAACCCTTGGGATAACTTCTTGAATGGATCATATTTTGTTGACTTCCAGGGAGCGTACTCATCGTTGCCAGAGCCGATAAAAGTCCAGACCCCTGAGTCTCCATACTTTATTGCTCCGGACAAGGTCGAACAAACTGACTTTTCCATAATCGGCTGGCGCGCCATTCAAGCCCCCCTGCTTCTCAGCCAAAAAAAATCAGAATTCCGCCGTAAACTTGATAAATCCATACCAAGAAAGACAGACAAGGCCACAGAGGTTCAATTCGACAGCGACAACACGATCCTTTGGAACTCGTACTTATTCAAACTTAATGGCAACGGAAAAAATGGATCGATCAATCTCATGACCCCGTGAAGCGTCCGCCAATCCGTTCAGTCCATTTTTTCGGAATGAAATTATCTCAAATCGTGCCTGAGCGCATGTTGCGAGTTTCAACTGCCACGATATCATTAATATTACAGCCACTAACGGGCCCCGCCTGACCATCCGTCCGAGTCATTTGTAGTGACAAGTTTGACTTCGAAGGTATCGAACCTTCTGTAAGCAAGGCTGCATCAACACTGACTTCATGACCAGACCCTGTCGGCGCTGCGGTAGAGCCCAAAATTTGACCGTTTTTAAGGTTTAGTTTAAACGATACTGGACATAGAAGCTTCCAGGTAAAAATATCGTCCGTCGATTTATTTGTTATTTTGAGTTCTCCAGAGTCGGACGCGCTATCCCACAAAATTTCAGAAAAAACTGGCACTTCCACATCAGCGCGTTCTAGCTCAACCGTGACGGTGCCAATACTGCGATGATGAATACGCGCCGCAAGAGTTTGCGTCATCGCATTTCGAAGCTCAAAAACCTCGATCGATGCGTTACCAACTGAACAGCCCCAAGTCGTCTGACCCTCCTCTGGATCAGCCACAGCATTGCCAAGTATGTAGAACACGTCATTAAACTGAACGGTCGTGTCATGGCGCTGATCTGCCAGAACCACTGGGCCCTGTGACGTTTGACAAGTGAGACGATCTTGCTGATAAATCAATGTTTGCGGTTTCGATAGCCAGGTTTGACCGGCGGTCGTGACTAAAACCGTCACCTTACCTGTCCTAGTTCCTAGCATCGCAGTAGACCGGATCCAGCGCGCTTCAATCGCAGATGCTCCCGACCCAATTGTGCACTGATCAATCTGATCACCCTTCGGAACCTTTTCCGACCGACTTAGGGAAAAGTACTCCCGATTCATGGAGTAAATTGTTTGACGTGAGTTACCAGACTGCATCACCTGCTCGACTGGAAGGTGAGCAAATTGCGCTGCACAACGCGTCTTCAACAATCTGGCTAAGTCTTCGCCATTAGGCTCAGAGGCCGGTAGAACTGTCAATTCTTCCATGGATTCATCAATCCAATCCGAAAAAGCTGAAATACGGGTGTAAACACCAGGCGACGACTTCTGCGCACAACCCTCGCCGTAGCTAACAATTCCTGCAAGTGACCAAGACCCATCAGGTTGTTTTAGCATCAACGGACCACCGCTATCACCCTGACAGCTGTCGACTCCACCGGTTTTCATGTCACCAGCGCAAATTTGCGAGGAATCAACGTCTCCATACTTCTCAATACATTTTCCCAATTCAATGACTGGAATATCAACCTCACGAATCACGCCGTCAAAGATCCAACCCAGAGAGGTTGTATTACCCAATCCAATCACACGCGCGATTTCTTCTCCTGATTTAGCAATCTTTCCATCAAGATTTAGCGGGAGCGGCGCTATGGGGCGTTCAAATTCGACTTGGCTGTAATCAGCTAAGTAGAGCATGGCAATGTCATTCTTAGTTGCCAAACCGCTGTCAGCCGCATAGCCCTCATGAACTATAACGCCCTCTACCTTAATGGGGTGGTTAAGATGCAGATTGTGACCGTCAGCCATTCCGAGCACGACGTGCATATTCCGTACATACTGAGAATCAATACAATGTGCTGCAGTCAAAACAATCCGCGGGGCAATGAGAGTGCCGCCGCAGTAACCCTGTGAACTTTTTTCACCGTCAACAAGCTGAGCAAACCATGGATAATGCTCGGAGATTGGGACACCACCGACAATCTTAGTTTCTGCGAGTTCACCACGTCCACAACCGGCCAATGCAGCGATTATCATCCAAAGCGTCGCCAAGAACCAAACCATCAACAACTCCACAAACATAGTCCACAGATAAGCGAATAATTACTTTGGAAATAATGCCTTACGCCAATTTGCGCAAGACCAAATTCTCAAGGCTTGCCACAAAAACTCTTGGCAGCTTGATCGCAAATGATTCACCACTGCAGTAGCCTTGGAGGTCACGAGGGGAACCCTCGGTAATCATTGAAACCGAATATCCTAGCCCCGACAAAATAGTCCTCACCCGGCTCGCCACTGCTTGGCCTGAATCCACAAAATTTACAGAGGAAGGTACGACCTGACGCAACTCGTCAACAATCAACGGGAAGTGGGTACAGCCAAGCACTAACTGATCGAGCCCACGCTTTGCAGCATCGACGATGACTGCCATTTCTGTATGAAGACTCTGATGGGTCAGACCAGCATTTTGCTGACCACGCATCTTACCCTCTGCTAACAAAACCAAGGAGCTTGAACCGCATTTTAAAACCTCGCAATCGGATGCAAATTCCTTGATTAAGGCATCCAAATACGGACGGCGAATGGTCACAGGTGTGGCCAGGACGCCAATAATTTTTGATTTGGAAGCCAATGCTGCCGGCTTAATCGCAGGCACAACTCCAACCACGGGAATGGGCAAAATCTGACGAATAGCCTCAAGGGCCACCACACTAGCCGTGTTACATGCAATCACAAGTACGTCAATTGCGGCCTGTTCGAAAAATCTCTGCGTCGCGTCCAATGCTGCCGTGATAACATCGGCCTCTGACTTGGTCCCATACGGAAAATTAAAATTGTCACAACAATAAGCTAGCTCAATACCAGGAATAGACTCTTTTATCGCGCCGAGAACCGAAAGTCCGCCTAAGCCAGAATCAAAAACTCCAACTTTCATGAGCCGTTTTTGCCTTATTAATTAATGGTTGGACGCCATAAGTCGACGCATTCCAGCCCAAATAGCTTTGGCCGCACTTAGAGTGATATTGGAATCTTCTGGAAGCACCAGATCTCTATGCCGCAAGATTCTTAACGTTTCGCGTTGCATTTTTTCCAAATCCATCCCACGGCGAAGCTCGATGCCTCCCACCGGCGTGCGCTTACTTCCTCGACTGGCATGAATATAGTCCACCGTGCGGAGGGTTAAGTCCACGTCAATTAACATGACAACATGCCCCTTTTTAAGAAGCAAGTCACCTGGACGCGCATCTCTAAGATCCGTACCAACGTTTACAAATCCATACTGCTCCTGGAGCGAGTCATCCTCAGTACCGTTTAGTGTCCGCGTGGTCGCAAAACGATACTTGAAACCCGCTTCCGCAAAGAGCCTATTCACAAAATTACTGCAATCAACCCCACATCGCTGGCAAGCCGAACAGGACTCGAAGCGAACCATTGTGGAATTAGCTGGATAACGATTTTTCCGAATGCAATCAGAGCATTCTTGACAATCCCTACTGGAGCCAATTTGATGGCCCCCGAAGACGTAGGGAACGCCTGTTTGACGAGACAACTTGTGGGCGACTTCCATCAAACGCTCGCGAGCTGGCCGAGGAGCTTTGGGTCCGACGACGCCAAAGCCAACATTCATTGCAAGGAAGGGACTGGTGGTTGGCAAAATGTCAGTACGGACATACCTGCCGCCAAAAATCAAATTCGAGCCAAACGCCCCAAGTTCAAACGCCACAAAAAATATCACCGCCCAAATTGCGAAGTTCTGATGCCTTGAATTCAATCGGTTAAAGGCTCGGTAGCTAGTTTTAAGAATCGAAAACTTCAAATTTTAAACCTTCATTAATATTTCTGAGGATCTTTTAGACCGCACTGCCAAAGGGATTAAGCCTATCATGCTCAGCCTCAGAGAGCGCGCTTCTTATCATTTGACTGCCTAATTTGGAAGCAGTTCTTGCTTCAGCCAACCCAAACCACCGTTGACACCCTCCTGTTTTTTAACGCAAGTCTAGTAGCCGGTTGGGCTTCATCCATGTAAAATCAGGGACATATGCTCACAAAAAACATTCCCCACAGAACCCGCATTGCTCCGAGCCCAACGGGTCATCTCCACCTTGGACATGTCCTGCACCTGCTCTATGTTCAGGGACTTGCCCGCAAACTGAAAGCCGAGGTTTGTTTTCGTCTCGAGGACCATGACCTCAGCCGTTGCCGCCCCCAATTTGAACAATCCCTTCTTGCGGATCTCAGATGGCTAGGGGTCGACATTCCCCCCAATCCCTGGCGCCAATCTGATCGGCACGCTGTATATCATATGCACCTTGAGAATTTGATGAGTCGAGGCCTTATTTACGCCTGTATTTGTAGCCGCAAAGAAATTTATCAAGTCACTGGGCAGACCTCAGGAGAGCTACACTATCCGGGCACATGCCGCCAAAAAAACTATCCTTTAGACACCGCAGAAGCGTCATTACGACTTAAAATAGATGCTGTGCCTTCGCATTCAAATCATGGCCATTGGACGTTTCATGATTTTTTTGGAGGAGTTCAGTCAGAAGGTGCTCATGCCTTGAGCGGAGATGTGGTCATTAGGGATCGTCTTCGTCAATGGACCTATCAATTTGCAGTTGTCATTGACGACTTGGAGCAAGGCATCGACCTCATCATTCGTGGTGAGGATTTGCTTTTAAGCACCACCCGTCAGTTGGCCATGCGAGAGATTATTTCCCCTGGAGCAGTGACGCCATATTTTGCGCACCATCCGCTATTGCGCGACCAAACTGGAGAAAAACTTGCAAAGAGACGCTTGTCTGAAGGGGTGGCCAGCCTCAGAGACCAAGGTTTCAGCGCAGCGGAAGTCAGAGGACGCGCGGCTTATCTAGGCGGACTCATCCAGAAAGAGCGAGCACTCGATCTCGGCGAGAATCCCGTCCAAGACCTCAAACCTAAAGCATGAGGCCAGAACCACGTTTACTCAGGAGTTAGGACCATGAAAGAAAACCAACTCATCCAGTGGCTTTTACAAGCTGTGCCCCAGTCGAGTATTTCGGAAATTGGAAATGGGGACGATGCCGCGCTTCTAAAAACAGAGCATTCCGATATTCTAGTCGCCACAGATATGTTGCTCGACGGCACGCACTTTGTATCGGAAACGACAAGGCCGGAACTCATTGGCCGGAAAGCCGTGGCAGTAAACTTAAGTGACATCGCAGCCATGGGGGGACACCCAAAAAGTCTATTCGTCTCACTGGCTATTCCTAGATCTACATCGCTAGATTATGTCAAACGCATCATGGCCGGCGCGTCTGACCTAGCATCAGAATTTGATTGCGGCATTGACGGCGGCGATACGAATTCATGGGATGGAGAGCTAGCCATTAGTGTGACAATCATTGGTCGCACGCATTGGCGCGGCGCTCTGACTAGGTCTGGAGCACAAATCGGAGATATTGTGATGGTCACAGGGCAATCACTTGGCGACTCTCTAATCTCCGAGTCCCACTTAAACTTCACTCCGAG
>Ga0214921_10001460_pt1 | contig 40274 bp, 59 predicted proteins | sample LL1505_MetaG_FD_177992 | JGI IMG/M metagenome (GOLD analysis project Ga0214921, IMG submission 177992) | Freshwater microbial communities from Lake Lanier, Atlanta, Georgia, United States - LL-1505 | ecosystem: Environmental > Aquatic > Freshwater > Lake | place: USA: Georgia | collected...
GGTGATAAAAGCGATAATCTTGATGGCGTTTCAGGTGCTGGTCTGCCAACAATTAGCAAAAGATTAAATCAGCTAAAAGAAGAAAAAAGCATGATGCTTAATGAATTATTTGAGTATTGCGCTTCGGTGGATTCTGATGTAAAGTTTTACAAGAACATTTGTGAAAATCAGGTTTTGATCGAACAGAATTACAAACTTATGCAATTATATTCGCCAAGTATTTCTGTTCAAGATTCACAAAAGATTGATTATGCATTAGAAAATAGTGAGTGTACTTTCCATAAAACAGATATTGTTAAGATGATGTTAAAAGATGGATTTGGACAAAATAACTGGGAAGAACTTTTTATTCAGATGCAAAAGATAGTGCTTGAAAACTGCTAACTAAGCAGAGTATCGTATATGTACCTACTGAGGAAAATATGAGCGACTTTTTGAAGGACAATGTTTCATTTGAGCGGTACGGAAAAACATTCCAAGAAAATCTTGTACAATTAATGTTGGATGATCGTAGCTTCTGTGACCAAATATCAGAAGTTATGGATACAAATTTCTTTGAATTAAAATATCTACGTGTCTTCGTAGATAAGATATTTGATTATCGTAAGAAATATGGCACACATCCATCAAGAGATACAATTACAACAATTCTTAGAAGTGATCTAGACAAAGAGAATGATCTTCTGCAAAAGCAGGTTCGTGAATATTATGCTCGTATTTCATCTAATGAATTTAGTCTAGATGGCGAGCAACACATCAAAGATATTTCTCTTGATTTCTGTCGCAAACAGAAGCTGAAGGAGGCAATGATTAAGAGCGTTAGTCTAATTCAGAACTCATCTTATGATGAGATTTCAAAAATTATCAATGACGCACTCAAGCTAGGAACAGATAACAATCACGGTTATGACTTTATTCTTGACTTTGAAAAGCGATTTGAATTGAAAGCACGCAATCCCATTTCTACAGGATGGGAATTAATTGATAATATTTCCAAGGGTGGTCTTGGACGTGGTGAATTAGGTGTTGTAATCGCTCCTACGGGCGCTGGTAAGTCCATGGCACTCGTTCACCTTGGAGCTATGGCATTACAAGCAGGATTGAACGTAGTGCATTATACGCTTGAATTGCAGGATAAGGTTGTTGCGTTACGATACGATTCCTGTATTACAGGTATTTCCCTAACGGACGTTAAAGAGCAAAAGGATATTGTTTGGAATAATGTAAAGGATGTTAAGGGTAAACTTATTATCAAAGAATACCCAACAAAGTCAGCCTCTACCAACACTATTAAGAATCATCTTGAGAAGTTAAAGCGTAAGGATTTTCGTATTGATATGGTCATTGTTGACTATGGCGACCTAATTAGACCTATTAATGCACAAAAGGAGAAACGTATTGAGCTTGAGAGCATCTATGAGGAATTGCGAGGATTAGCACAGGTATATCAATGTTCCCTATGGACAGCATCACAAACAAATCGCTCTGGGTTAAATGCAGAAGTGATTACCATGGAAAGTATCAGCGAAGCATTTAATAAGTGCTTTGTTGCTGATTTCATCTTTACCATCTCCAGAACTATTAAAGATAAAAATATGAACGAAGGAAGATTGTTTGTAGCTAAGAACCGCAATGGACCAGATGGTTTAGTATTCCCAATTTTTATGGATACAAGTAATGTAAAAATTAAAGTACTTTCTCAAAGCACTGAAAGTGCAACGGAAATAATTGAAAAGGCAACAAAGAAGCAAGAAGAAAATTTGAAGCAAAAGTATAAGAATTATAAGAAAGAAAAGAAAGGCTAATATATGAAATTTATAGATTTTGCATTTAAATTATTTGGATATCGAAAAAGACTAGTAGTAACCGGTTCTAAAGATGCTGTTTTAGCAGGAACAGAAAAACCAGTAAAAAAATATATTAAAGTGCATAAGCCAATATTTGGATTAGTGTTTTTTAATGCTTTAAATATGTTTACTGATTGGTACCGTACTAAATTTCTTGGTTTCCAATTTAGTATCGGAAAAACTGCTGCCCAATTTGCAGTTAAAAATCCGATGAATAAACACATGAAAATTGGATATATAGAAGCACCAGAATATAATCTAAAGAAGGAAGAATAAAATGAAAAAAGTCATAATGTTTTCAGCTAGTTGGTGCCAACCTTGTAAATTAACAAAGCCAATATTTAACGCTTTAAAGGAAGAAATAAAAGATGTTAGTATGGAAGTGGTAGATGTTAATGAACAAGAGGCATTAGCGCACGAATATGATATTCGTGCTGTTCCAACTTTCGTACTATTTAATGGCGAAGAAGAAGTTGCTCGTATGAGCGGTGGAGCAAGCGCAGAAAAATTAAAAGCATTTATAAATCAATAAAGGAAATAACAAAATGTCAAACTGGTCCAACCTTGCAAAAGTAGTATATAAGCGTACATATGCTCGTAAAGATTCTGGTCAATTAGAAAATTGGGCAGATACAGTTGAACGTGTAATTGCCGGAAATGTTCAAGGGCATAATGTAACTCAGCAGGAAATTGAGCGTTTACGATATTATTTGATGAATCGCAAGGCAGGACCAGCTGGACGTGGTTGGTGGTATAGTGGCGCTCCAAGTCATAAAAAACTTGGAGGTGTTGCTCTTAATAACTGCTGGTTCGTAGCCGGTGATGAGTGGAATAATTTTGTATTAGCACAAGATTTGCTAATGCTTGGCGGTGGTGTAGGTATGAGCGTTGAACACCGCTTTGTTTCAAAGTTGCCAAGATTAAAGAAAGATGTAAATATTGTTAGCCGTGAAACAAAAGATGCCGACTTTATCGTTCCAGATTCCCGTGAAGGTTGGAATGAATTAACTCGTAGAGTATTAGAAGCTTATTTTGTAACTGGTAAGTCTTTCTCCTACTCTACTGTTTGTATTCGTGCTGCTGGCGAACCTATCAAGGGTTTCGGTGGAGTATCTAGTGGACCAAAGCCATTAGTAACTTATATTGATAAATTGGTAACATTATTAAAGTCTCGGGAAGGTCGTCATTTACGCCCTATTGATGCAGCAGATATTCTTTGTTCAATTGGCGAAATGGTTGTAAGTGGAAACGTTCGTCGTTCAGCTATTATTATACTTGGTGATCCTTGGGATAAGGAGTATCTAAAAGCGAAGCGTTGGGATTTGGGAAATATTCCAACACAACGTGCAATGGCTAATTTCTCTGTAGTTGTAGATGATACAGAAGATTTACATCCACTATTTTGGAAAACATACGAACAAGGCGAACCATATGGTATCGTCAACCGTAAAAACATACAAAAGTTTGGTCGCATGGGAGAACTAAAAGCTGATAGTGCCATCGGTGTAAACCCATGTGCTGAAGCTACTTTAGAAGATGGCGAGCCATGTAATCTTCAAGAGATTGCCCTTCCTAATCTTTTAAATGAAAATGAATTTATTGAAGCTGCTCGTCTTATGCATCGTTGGGGTAAGCGGGTAACAATGGAAAATTATCATCAACCAAAATGCGATTCGGTTGTAAAGCGTAATCGTAGAATCGGTACTGGTATCACAGGCTGCTTACAAAGCGATCTCTTTAATCCCGATTCATTAGATCGTGCTTATGCTGCTATTCAACAGGAGAACCGCGACTATTCTAAAGAGCTAGGAATCCCAGAAAGCATCCGTACTACTGTTATTAAACCCAGTGGTACTATTAGTAAAGTTATGGATTGCTACGAAGGCGTCCATCCAGCATATTCACGTTATATCATTCAACGTGTACGCTTTGCTGGGAATGATCCTTTACTACCACTATTGCGTGAAGCAGGACACTATATGGAGCCAACTGTACGTTTTGATGGTACATTAGACCATAATACACAAGTAGTTGATTTCTATGTTGCAGCACCAGATAATGCTCCCGTAGCCGATGAAGATTGGACAACGTGGAAGCAACTAGATGTAGTTAAAATGGCGCAACGTTTTTGGGCAGACCAAGCCGTTTCAGTTACTGTATATTATAAACAAAATGAAATTGAAGAATTGAAAGGTTGGTTAAAAGAAAACCTTAAATATCTTAAAACCATTTCTTTCCTTTGTCACAGCGAACATGGTTTCAAGCAAGCGCCAAAAGAAAAGATTAGCAAAGAACAATATGAAAAGTTATCTGCTAAAATTAAACCAATTAATATTGATAACGGTATTGGTGATGGTGATTTATTAAGTTCTCTTGAATGTGAAGGCGGCGCTTGTCCAATTAAATAAAAAAATATAGACAATATGATCCTTAAAATACTATTTATTGTAGTATTTTAAGGATCATACTTGGAGAAAATATGAAAATATCAAGTTCTTATTTAAAACAGATTATTAAAGAAGAAATATCTAAAGTAGTTGAAGCATATCCTCAAGGTAAAAAAGTAATAGGACGAGATAGAAAAGGTGAACCACTTAGATTGGGTGATATAGTAGTTGTAGATAGACCACAAGACTCAGATGTAAGATATGGTAGAGTAGATCAACCACCAATTGGAGGCGAAGGTCCATTTAAGGGAGAAATATTAATTAACTTCCATTTCATACCAACTGATAAAATGAATGATGATGCAATACCACCACAAAAGGTTGTAGTTAATCCACAATATTTAACTAAATTACCTGATGATGTTAATAAAGCAAAATTATTAAAACATCTTATAGCTAGACAAGAAAAAAATAGAATAGAACACGGCCATGAAGATGATTTTGAAAGACAATTTAAAAGAGTCGAAGATGGTTCTGAATTTTAAAATTCTATGAAAATTAATAAAAATTATTTAAAACAAATAATTTTAGAGGAATTAACCTCCATTAAAGGTGGTGGACAGGGAAGTGGAATGGCGATAGGTAAATTATCGTCTATTGATGATGATGCACATCAAGATTTAGAAATTGATAAAAATGTTATTAAAGATTTACAATTTTATTTTGATGATTTTAAAAGAAAAGTAGATTTAAAAGATATTAAATATTCTGATGTTAGATCGCTATTTAAAAAAATAGCTAATGTTTTAGATGCTTACGATAATAAACAAACGGATGAAGAAAAACAAAAATTTAGTAAAACATTTGTTAATATGTTTTTAATTAAAAATAATATTAAATTTCCAAAATCTAAAGATGGATATTTTTATGGATACTCCGATTTAGATTCAAGAAAAGAAGAAATTATTAATATCAGCAATACAGTTAGATCTTTTATGGGTAATTTATTATTATTTCAATTTTATAGTTTAGATGACGCAAAAAAAATATTAGATAAAGCAGGTATAGAGCATTTAGGCGATCATAAAAAAGCATTAAAATTAGGAAAATTTATTAGCGTATCAGATCCTAAATACATGACTCATAACAAAGATTAATAAACACTTTACAACAAATATAAGCCATGCTACATTATATTTAGTAGCATGGTTTTTGTTTATGGAGATTTGTCATGTTCAATTTAAAAGTTATTGAGAATGAATTAACGAAACGCTCTAATCACGAAATACGTTTTTCTCATGAATCATATTACATGTCTGATGATTTCGGCTTCTATCGTAAGCTTATCGTCGATAATAGAGATTCAGGAATTAAAGTTCGTTTAGATGTGTTGCAAGAAGCAGAAGAGCATGGTAGAATTGAAGAGAAGTATCGTTACCTTCTTGGAGAAATTCAGAAAGTATCTAACCGTTAGGAGAATATATGTCATACAGCGTTGATAATGTCACCGATAAGCCAAAGTCAAAGGAAGAACACATGAAGGATTTTGTCAAGAGTATGGTTTCTATTGAACAAGCTATTCAACCATATAAGGATCAACGTAGCGATCTACGTAAGAATTATGTAGACAATGGCTGGCTCAGTAAGGATGAAATGAAGAACCTGATGAGAGCATACCGTCTAATGAAGGATCAAACTGATTTCTCTCAACTAGAACAGACATATAACACCATTACAAAACCATAAAGAGGATAACATGGAATTTAGACCAAAGAATAAATATCTCTTGGTCGAACAGGTAGAAGATAAGAAGCCAGAGAGTCAAACCTCTGGCTTCATTTTGCCTGACGACTATAAAAAAGTAGAAACACACAAGCTAGTTAGATTATTGAGCGTACCGAGTGGTTCTTCATATCATGATTGTTTAGGATGTCTTGTAGTCGTTCCTACAAACATGGTTGAGGAAATTAAGGTGCATGGCAGAGCTTATTACGTAGTGCCCGAACAAGGCGTTTATGGCGTATTTTACAACTAGGTGATAAATGAAACACGATACGATTTATTTATATGGTGATGATATTGGTAAGGTGGAATTAGTTGATCATGTAGGTAGCGATTTAACTATCGTTAACAGTGCGCGTGTATCTTTTGGCGTTCATAAGTCAGATCTTGACGATAAGGATAAGAAACTAATTCGTTATCTTATTCAGCATCGCCACACATCAGTATTAGAACATTGCTTTGTTACTTTTAGAATCAAAGTACCGCTATTTATTCGCTCTCAACATCATAGACATCGCACTTGGTCATATAATGAAATTTCTCGTAGATATACAGAAGAGAATTTACAGTTTTATGAGCCAGTTATGTTTAGAACTCAGCATAAAAGCAATCGTCAGGCAAGTAATGAAAAAGAGTTAATTGATCCTGTAGTATATGATATTGGCTCTATGAAAGCATCACAAGCTTTGAGAGATCATCACCTATCATCTGTTTCATTATACGAAAAAATGATGGAGGCTGGAATTTGTCGTGAACAAGCCCGTGGTGTATTGCCGCAAAACTTGTATACAGAATATTATGCAAGTGCAAATTTAAATAATATTCTTAAATTCATTGGCCTTCGTACTCACGAAGGAGCGCAATATGAAATACAAGTAGTTGCTAAAGCTATGTTAAAACTTCTTGAGCAATTATATCCAGAAACTCTCAAAGCATATTATGAGGTAAATAAGCATGATTAGTTTTTTATTTGATATCGACGGAACGCTCACACAACCAAGACAAACTATCACTCCAGAATTTGAAGAGTTCTTTTTTAATTGGATGCAAGATAGAAAAGTATTTCTCGTCACTGGTAGTGATATGGAAAAAGTTCGTGAACAGTTAAGTGAACGTATTATTAATACATGCTCTGGTATTTTTTGCTCAATGGCAAATGAGTTCTATGTCGGTGGCAAAGAAATATATAAAAATAAGCTAGACTTACCAGAAGGATTTCTTTTTTGGCTAACACAACAATTTGATAAATCTCCATATCCAGTAAAGAGAACAAATAATTTTGAATATAGAAGCGGTATGTTAAACTTCAGCGTTGCAGGAAGAAATTCAACCATTGAAGAACGTAATGCTTATAATAAATATGATATATTAACTGGAGAACGAGAAAGAATAGCAAATCAAATTAACGAAATGTATCCCGGTAAATTAGAGGCATGCGTTGGCGGTCAAATAAGTATAGATATTCAAAATGTTGGTAATAATAAAAGTCTTGCTTCTAGATGGATTCGGAATCATACTGATAACGATATAATTTTCTTTGGTGATAAAACAATGCCGGGAGGCAATGATAGAGCTATCGTAGAAGATATAATCAAGAATATGGATGAATTTAGCGGTTTTTATCAAGTAGAAGGACCACAAGACTTAAAAAGTATATTAGAGAATATCTAACATGGATCAGCGCACTCTTGAATTAGAATACGATAAGTTAGTTATCGGCTCTGACTTGAGTGCGCTTTCTTATGCATATGTAAGTAAAATACCATTAATATATTTAAAATTATCCAAACCATTTAAATATGATGAAGAAGATGAATGGAAACAAAAAAGAGAGTTATGGAATAAATTATGTTTTTTGCTATCTATAAATAAATTTATTCCTTTATCTAATAAAATAATAAATTTAAGAATAGAAGAAAATGAAATAAAATGTATAACTAAAGATTCTCTATTAGTAATAATAAAATTTAATCAACTTTATATCTTTGATGATCATAAGCTAGAAGGACTACCAAATCCAATAGGAAAAACAAATAATTATTTGCATGTCTTAGATTACTTTAATGTAAGTATGGGTTGTAATCATGAATATAATTATTTGGTTGATAGCGATGAATTCGTAAAAAAAATAATCTTTTATAAATCTAAAAGAATACCTAAAACATTTATTAATAATAAAACTAAAGATTGTATCTCAATATCAAAAATAAAAGATACTGATATATTATTAGATGAATATTCACAAAATTATGCAAGATTAAAAACTAAAAAAATGATGTCCGATGCTGGTATAAAAGGCGTATATGATAAAAAAGATAATTATTATCGCAAAATACAAATTGAATCTGACAGTAGAAAAATATATGAATTAGGAAAAAATATTTATAGTAATGTATCAGATAATATAAAATTTATCTATGATGATTATAAAACAATATTATCGCAAGAATTAATTCAAGATGAATATATGGATTATATAAAAAATATTTATGGAATTACCTTATAAAAATGAAACAATTCAGCATTTAGCTGGAATAGTACCAATAGCCGGTCAGCCATTAGAGTTTAAATTCCCTTGGCATGATTCTATGATACCTATAGCTCCTGACTTTCTAGCAGTAGAAAGATCAATATATGAATGTGCTATGGCCGGTTGTGAAACTATATGGGTTGTTTGTCATATGAAAACAGAGCCAATTCTAAAAAAAAGAATTGGAGATTTTATTATTGATCCGATATCCCTTGAAAGTATTGATAAAGGTTTTATAAGAGAAATACCAATCTATTATGTGCCAATACATCCAAGAGATAAAAATAGAAGAGACTGTTTATCTTGGAGTATAATGTATGGTGCTCGCATTGCTTATTTCGTAAGTAAAAAATTATCTAATTGGATTTTACCGGAAAAATTTTATTGCTCTTTTCCATATGGTATAACTGATTTAGAAACTATAAGAAATAATAGAAAAAATATTAGTAATTGTAAAAAAATAAAAATATCTTACAATAATCTAACGGTTAAAGATAATTTACATATGAGTTTTACATTTGATGAAAATGATTATTTTGATTGTAAAAGCATACTTCATCAAAAAGATTTAGATAATTGGCAACGAACAAAACGAGGCGCTACCTATTATGATTTAAAAACTGGTTTATCTGCTATAGATAATAATACGGATAGAGAGATACAACTACCTTGGTTTTATGATATTAGTACTTGGGATGGATATGTTAATTATTTAAATTCTGAACATAGTAAGAAAATAAATGGCTTATCAAAAAATTTTTCCAGACACCTTAAAAAAAGATTTAGTAATGACGATTCAGAGCGAGAAACTATCTAAAAATATTAGATATAATTATAATAAGAAAATATGAAAATTCTTTATCCCATAAATCAACATTTTGTTATTTGGTCTTTTTTATGTGGAGATCATGCTTTAAAGAGTAATATATCCTTATTAGATAAAAAGCTTATATCAATACCAGATTTATTATCGCCAATACAAAATGAATTACGTTGGGAAATATTTAAATCTAGACGTAATTGGATAGCCGATGAAATGGGCGACAGGGCTTCATTCGCATTAGCTAAAATATCTGTAAATGATTTAAAAAAATATGATACATGTTTTGAAAATATAAGTTTTCATGAATTTGTTGATGAATACAGGAAAGCTTATGATGGTAAAAGAGATATGGTAAATGACCGCTCCCAGTATTTTATGAAACGGCACTACAAACCTTTTAGTTCTGTAGAATATGAATTTAAATTAAAACAAAAATTAGTTAAAAATTATAAAAATGTGATTGAAAAAGACATTCTGGATATAAAACAGCAAAATGATGAAAATCTCTCCCTTGCGTTGAATCGCTGCTTTATAATGAAAAAGGGCGATAAGCATATAATTATGGATGGCATGCACCGCCTTTCAGCATATTATTGGTCAAAGGCATTTGATAATGAAAAAAAGTTACCAAAAGAGGTCTTTTGCTTCTTTTGGAAAGCTAAATATTAGTATGAGATATATCATACTTTTATTATTACTATCATGCGGAAGTCCTAAAATTCAAAAATATAATGTTTGTGGACAGGTTTGCCATCCTGACTCTAAGAAAGCTGGAGTAGGAGTTTGTACTTTAGGATACTGGGAGTGCGACTACAGCTCAGAGCCTGAATGCGTTGGTTATGGAGCCTCTGGTAAAGAAATTTGTGATGGTCTGGACAATGATTGTGATGGAGTCGTAGACGAATCCATAGTTCAACCTTGTCAAACACAATGCGGTGCTGGTTTTGAAATATGTAATAACGGACAGTTTGTTAATTGTGATGCTCCAAAGCCACAATTAGAAATATGCGACGGAAAAGATAATGATTGTAATGGGAAAATAGATGATTTCCAGTTCTTATCACAGCCATGTTACACTGGCGATGCGGGAGATTTAATGTATGGCGAATGTCATCCCGGTTCTAGCCGATGTATAGCAGGAAAAGTACAGTGCATAAATCAGCAGTTACCACATTATGAAATGTGTGATGGAAAAGATAATGATTGCGATGGTGCTATAGATGAAAATGTAACAAAGCCAAATCGCTTAATAGATATTGTATTTGTTATAGATGAAAGTGGCTCAATGGAAAGCGTAATAAGAAACATAGCTAATATCTCTAAGACATGGGTAGTAAAATATACTAATAGAACAGATTTAAAATTTGGCGTTGTCGCAGCACCTTGGTCTAATACCTTATACGATGGGCAATCTCTTTTAATACAAGACTTAACAAATGCTAGTATAGCATCTGTGGCATTATCAAATCAATATGGTGGTCTTTGCGCTTATGAGCCTACTTGGGATGCAGTATATTTACTAAGCAATTCCCTTAATGAATTAGGATTGACGTGGAGAACAAACTCCGTTAAAGTGATTATCATGTTTACAGATGAAATTGGTCAATCGTATGAATATAATCCGCCTTTAGTGTTACAAGAAGTTGTAGATATGGCTGTGCAGGAAAATAGACATGTATATATTTTTACTGTCCCGAATACTTATTATTCATATCAGCCAATAGCTGATGCAACAGATGGCGGAATGTATAATTTATATTTATCACAATCAGAAATGGAAAGTGTATTAGACTCTATTGTTTCGGAGGAAACGTGCAAATAATCAAGAATGCAGCAAAATGTTTAGTCTGTAATGAGATTGTAGAAAGTAAACATCGCCATGATTTTGTTATGTGTAGATGCGGGAACATAGCCGTAGATGGTGGAAAAGATTATTTAAAGCGTTCTGTTCGTGGTAAAGGAATTAAGGACATGTCAGTAATGGCGCACGATAAAGATTGCTATTGGCATAAAGATTGGGTACAGTGTAGCTGCGGTGCATTCTAATGCGAATTAAAAAAGATGAAGCGTATTTTCGTCAATACGCTAACAAACTATTTTCATTTCCAAACCGTAATGATAAATATGCGATTGTTGATGTGAAAAAGGTTGGCAAAATATACTATTTTGTTTACATAGGATTTGAAAATCATAGCAGCAGCGAGCCAGCTATGGAAGAATGTAAAACTCTTTTAAACAGTATTAATTTATTAGAATTGCCACTTGACAAGAAATGCGAATCGTGTCAAGATATGTGTTCACTAGTTAAAAATAGTGAACAGAATGATATGTCTTGTCCAAAATGTTTTCATGCTGCAAATTGTCAATCTTGCGATGAATGCGGAACAGATGTTTATTGGGAACATGCAAAGAAAAAAGATGATATGAGAGTTTGTGAAGACTGTTTGTAAATATTGGAGGAATAATGTCTGAACGTAAGAAGCCTAGCATACCATTTGTTAATTTCCACAATCACGATACATTCAGTATCTTTGACGGACTCGGATACCCGGACGAGCATTGCGACTTTGCTTACCAGAATGGTTTGCAAGGTATCGCTTTTACCAATCACGGTAATATGAATGGCTTTTCATATTCTTTTATGAAAGCCAAGAAGATGAAAGAAGAAGGCAAGAATGATTTCCGTGTTCTTTACGGTATTGAGGCTTATGTCCATCCTTCCATCCCTCAGTGGAAACAAGAACACTTAAAGCACAAGGAAGATGCAAAGCTAGCCAAACAAGTTGATGATGATATTGGTCTGGTTGTAGAGAATGAGAGCGAAACCAAGAAAGGTATTCGTTCTTCTCTTAATCGCCGTTCTCATCTTGTGCTGGTAGCACAGAATCAGAAGGGTCTAAACAATCTTTTCAAGCTTGTAAGCGACTCATATCGTGGCGATAACTTCTATCGTTTTCCACGTATGGATTATGATCTGCTTAAGAAGCATAACGAAGGAATTATTGCTAGCTCTGCATGTCTTGGTGGAGTTCTTGCTAATGATTATTGGGATAATATAGATAAGGGCGATAAGGCCGTTTACGCGGCAATGGAAAAAACCGTCCAGAACATGATGGATATCTTTGGTGATCGTTTTTATGGTGAGTTGCAATGGGCAAACTATAAAGAACAACATATTGTAAACCAATATGTAATCAATCTCTCCAAACAATTTGGATTCAATCTTATTAGCACTTGTGACGCACATTTTCCTAATCCTGATATGTGGAAAGATCGTGAAATTTATAAAATGCTTGGTTGGATGGGTAAAGGTGGAACTGATGTTAATATTGATGCCCTTCCACAAACACTGGAAGAAATGGAATATCAACTTTATCCAAAGAATGGCGACGAACTATTCGCAACGTATAAGCGTTTTGCAGGTCGTCTTGGATTTGATTATGATGATAAACTAGTAGAAGAGAGTATCGCACGCACTGCGGATATTCTCAAAAACCGTATCGAAGATTATATGCCAGATACAACTGTTAAACTTCCTTCTTTCGTTATCCCAGAGGGAGAAACGGCTGATACCGCTTTGGCAAAAATTGCGGTTGATGCTCTTAAGAATACTGGTTTGTATAAAAACAATGACTATGTTGAAAGACTTAAGGAAGAACTCCATACAATTAAAGATCGTGGATTCTCTAAATATTTCCTTACAATGAGAAAGATTTCTGATAAGTCTAAGGAAGTCCAGCTTTGTGGCGCAGGCCGTGGATCTGGCGCAGGATCTCTTGTGTCTTATCTCTTGAATATTACCGAAGTAGACCCAATCAAGTATAAACTCCAGTTCTCACGGTTTATTCGCCGTAATGCAAAGGACATGCCTGATATCGATTTCGACGTTTCCGACCCGATGGAAATCAAGGAAATGTTTATCAAGGAATTCGGTGAGAACACCGTTGTTCCTATCTCAAATTATAACACTCTAAAGGCACGTTCTCTTGTTAAAGATATCAGCAAGCTCTATGGTATTCCTTTCACAGAGGTAAATGAAGTTACATCCAAAATGATTCATGAAGCAACTCCTGTTTGTAAGAAGATTCATGGAATTATTGCGGGTGTATATGAGCCTACTTGGGAAGAACTAAAGGAACACTCTCCTTCTCTTGTATCATATCTAAAGAAGTATCCGCACGTTGCGACACACGTTGATAACTTGCAGAAGCAAGTTCGTTCAATCTCTCGTCATGCTGGCGGTGTGTTGTTCGCAGATAATATTGACCAAGTAATGCCGCTAATTAACAGCGGTGGAATTATTCAAACTCCTTGGACAGAGGGGCAAACTGTTCGTCATTTGGAACCGCTTGGATTCATCAAGTTCGATATTCTTGGTCTTGCTTCACTCCGCATGATTGAAGGTGCGATTGAGCATATCTTGAAGCGGCACCACAATATGCCAAATCCGTCATTTGCGGATATCAAGAAATATTACAACGAAAAACTACATCCAGAAAAGATTGATCTAAACGATCAAGGTGTTTACAAATACGTATTCAATGAAGGAAATTTCTGCGGTACATTCCAATTTACTAGTAATAATGCACAGAAATTTTGTATGCAGGCAAAACCAAAAAACATTGTAGATATTGCCGCTATTACATCTATTTTCCGCCCCGGTCCATTGTCTGCAAACGTGCATGAAAATTATATTACTGCAAAGAATAATCCTGAGTCTATTCGCTATGCTCATCCACTAATTAAGGAAGTAACACAAGAAACATTTGGCTTCCTTGTTTTCCAAGAACAACTAAGTCTATTAGCCCATAAATTAGGCAAGGATATTTCGCTGGATGAAGGCAACGAACTACGAAAGGTACTCACAAAAAAAGGCACTGGAAAAGAAGCTCAAGTTAAAGAGAAATTGTACAGCAAGTTCATTACCGGCTGTAAAGAAAAAGGTCTTACCGAAGATGATGGAATATCTCTTTGGAAAACTATGGAATTCTTCTCAGGATATGGCTTTAACCTTTCTCATGCTATTTGTTATTCTATACTTTCTTATCAGTGCGCTTATCTCTTTTACTATTACCCTGCTGAGTGGCTTGCTGCCTTCTTGGATAAAGAACCAGAAGAAAGAAAAGAATCAGCCATAAGTCTTGCTAAATCATATGGATTTAATATCAAACTTCTAGATATCAATTCATCAGGTGTAAAATGGGAAGTAGATAATGACGGCAAGACATTAATTCAACCACTTTCTTCTATTAAAGGATTGGGCGAAACAGCAATAGAACAAATAATGAAGTATAGACCGTTTAATACTATTGATGAAATCTTATTTCATCCAGATATTATTTATAGTAAGTTAAATAAAAAAGCCCTAGATGCACTCACGAGAAGTGGCGCAATGAATACACTGGTAGATAACAGGTTCACTGGCTTAAAGCATTTCTGGTCAGCGGCGGTTGTAGATAGACCAAAGACACTAAAAAAGTTTCTAGACAATATCGATAAGTATAAACCAGAAGGCGACTTTTCTGATGAAGAAAAGTTAGAACATATGGTATCGTTAACTGGCGTATACCCTATTAGCATGGTTATGACTCCTGATATGATAAAGCGGTTAGAAGAAAAATATATACCACCTATTGGTCAATATGAAAAAGAGCTTGGAGAAGTGGTATGGTTCATTCCAAGAAATGTAGAAGAAAAGAAAACAAAGAATGGAAAGATTTATTGGATTCTTAATGTAACAGACACGTCTAATAATAATACCGCTATTAAATGTTGGGGCGTAGACCCAGTAAAAGATAAAATTTGGTTTAATCATCCCTATTTAGCTAAACTAGATTTCGATGAACAATGGGGATGGAGTACAAGAAGTATTAGACACACATTTAAAATGTTAGGATAATTTATGATAGAAAATAGACCTTGGGGATATTATAAAATTCTTGAAGATTCAGAAACGCATAAAGTTAAACGTATTTGTGTTAATCCAAATCAGCGTTTAAGTTTACAATCCCACGCTAAACGTGAAGAACTATGGATTGTGTTAAAAGGTAGAGGTTTTGTAACTTTAGATGATAAAGATATTTTAGTAATTTCCGGTTCAATTATACGTATACCTCTTGGAGCAAAACATCGTGTAAAAAATGATGGTGTAGAAGATTTAGAATTTATTGAAATTCAAACAGGAAGTTATTTTGGCGAAGATGATATTATTCGCTATAGCGATGATTATGGGAGATCATAATATGAAAGTAATAGCAGCCAGCGGTTATTTTAATCCCTTACACAAGGGACATGTAGAATATTTAGAAAAAGCAAAATCTCTAGGTGATAAATTAGTTGTTATTGTTAATAGTGACCATCAACGCTCGTTAAAAGGATCAAAAGAATTCATGAGCGAAGAAGAACGAATGATTATTGTGAAAGCTTTACGTTGCGTTGACGAAGTGGTATTGTCTATAGATACCGATGGCACCGTTTGTAAAACATTAGAAATGATTAAACCTGATGTATTTGCAAAAGGTGGCGATAGATTTGCAACAGAAATACCAGAAGCTAAAGTTTGCTTTGATAATCATATCATAATGGTAGATGGTCTAGGAAACAAAATTCAAAGTTCTTCTTGGTTATTAAATAAAAAGGATTAATTAATGATTAAACTACAATGGAAACCACTTTCTGAAACTGCTAAACCACCTTCAAAAGCTCATACACAAGATGCAGCATATGATCTCTATGCTGATATTCCTTCTGGGCATGTATATATTCCCGCTGGACAAACACGTATTGTTCCAACGAATATTGCGATAATGCCACCAGAAGGTTGGTCGTGTGATATTAGAGGAAGAAGTGGTATGTCTAGTAAAGGTAAATTAGTTGCTATTGGTTTAGTAGACGCTTATTATACTGGTCCTTGGGGAGTGATTCTTTTTAATAGTACCGCAGAGACAATTCAAATTAATCATCACGATAAGATTGCTCAATTTACTTTGAATCGTGTTTATGAAAGCCAGCTTGAATTGGTTCAAGAGTTTGACACTCCAGAAAACTCTAGGTCTTCTAATGGTTTTGGTTCTACCGGTACAAAATAATACTATTTATTATTTTGGAGAAAATGTATGAAGATAACTAAGTCTTACTTAAAGCAAATTATTAAAGAAGAGATTGAAAGCCTGCATGAAGTTGATGAAATAATTGAAACACATATTAAGTTAAAGCCAAGCGAATTTCTAGATTTAACTACTGGTGAAAAATATCCAAAATCAGCACTAGAAGCAAGACTTGAATATGCAAAAAAAGATATAGCTTCTAAACAAAAAGATTTGAAAAAAGAACTTAGTAAATCAATTCCTAGTTTAACATTAGATTTTAATGGAAAAGTTATAGATCACGAAGGAAGAATGAGAATGTATTATTTTGAAAATTATGAAAATAATATTCCAAAAGAAGTTTTAATTATCCATCCTAAAAGTTTAGATTTATCTAAGCCAAATTTAATGCTACATAATCAATTTGGTGAGGAAACAAGTGTTCAATTAAATAAGCAACAGCAGCAAAATATTGAATTATCACAAATAGAGAAATTAGTGAATTTAACTCCTGATATATTGTCAGGAAAAATGAGAGATATTGTTTTAAATTTAACAAAAGAAAAAAATATTTCAAAAGAAGAAGCAGCTAATTTATTAAATAATGAGTTACAAAAATATGATGTTATTGTAGAACCCACAAGAGAACAAGAATTTGCAATAATAATTGTTACTTCTCCTATGGTATCTGCCAGAATTTATAAAAAAGATTATAAGGAAGGTTCAATTTTAAATGATCCAAAATCAAAACAATTTAGCAATCCTTTATCTTATAAAGATAAAATAACTTTAAGAAAGAAATAACATGTCATACGAAATTGGTGAATTAATTTTGTTTCATGACAATGAAGGAAATGTTGACGATACTGCTATTATTCTTGGTAGTAGAACGATGCTACATTCAGAACATTATTATCCACAGCACACTACTGAATTAATATATAAAATTCATTTAACAGAGGATGGTAGAGTGTTAGAGTACCCAGAGCATCATCTAAAAATGAGAGCAAGTAGCAGAAAAGAATACGAGGCTAGATATGGGTTCTAGAAGTAAAACCGGTAACAAAAAGAAAAAGCTAGAAAAAAAAGTAGCAGAACAAGCATCGCTTATATTAAATATTCCCGATAAATGCAAAGTTTGTAGCGAACCATTTGACAAAAGGAACAAGATGATGGTAATGTCTTGGTTCGTAGAGGTCTACAACGAACAAAAACGGGTAGACCTATTTTGTCCTAAATGTAATGAAGATCGGAGAGGCAATGAAGTTACAAGAAACTCTGGCGTTTGATGATGTTTTGTTAGTGCCGCAATATTCTGATATCGAATCAAGAAAACAAACAGATATTTCATCTTGGTTAGATGACACAATCAAGTTACAAATACCTATTATCTCAAGTCCAATGGATACTGTTACCGGAGAGGTAATGGCGTGTGAAATAAGTATTCTTGGTGGTTTGGGAATCATTCATAGATACAACACACCAGATCAACAAGCAGATATGGTTAAATACTGCAAAGATAACGAGGCTGGTGCAGTAGGCGCTGCCGTTGGGTCTACTGGAGATTTTCTAGAAAGAACAGAAAAGTTATTAAACGCTGGTGTTAATGTTCTATGTGTAGATGTAGCTCATGGCGACCATATATCGGTAAAGAATGCTATTGGAGCCATAAGAGCTAAGTTTGGTTATAAGATACACATAATGGCAGGGAACGTAGCCACAAAAGAAGCTTTTGAACGCTTGTCTGATTGGGGTGCAGATAGCATACGTGTTGGTGTCGGCGGTGGTAGCATTTGCAGTACAAGAATTCAGACAGGACATGGAGTTCCAACTTTCTGGTCTGTTTCTGAATGTTCTAACACATCCAAGAGAGCAAGATTGATTGCCGATGGTGGTATTAAAACTTCTGGTGATATTGTCAAGTCTCTTGCCGTTGGAGCAGATTTTGTTATGTTAGGTTCTATGTTAGCTGGTACTGATGTATCACCGGGTGATATTTTTGAAGAAAACGGTAAGCGATATAAAGTTTATCGTGGCATGGCTAGTAAAGAAGCCCAAATAGATTGGAAGGGAAGCTATTCCAGTTTTGAAGGCGTAGCTTCTAGAGTTCCATACAAAGGATACTTACCCAATATTCTAGAAGATATTACAAGAAACATTCGCAGTGGTCTATCTTATAGTGGGGCAAAAGACTTGGTAGAATTACGAGCTAAAGCTAAGTTTATCAAACAATCTAGCGCTGCACAGATTGAAAGCTCGCCTCATATTTTAATTCGTCATGGTTAAAGATAGAGACAAGGGCATAATGTTCTATATTAATGAGCATAAACATGCTAGATTACGAGTTCAACTATATTATGATGAATTACCGCAAAGCAAATTTATTAATATATTAATTGATGGTTATTTATCAAATAATCCACATATAAGAAAATATATTGATGAATGCATAATAGAAAGAAATACAAAGAGAAAAAAGAATAATAGAAAAAAAGATTATAAAGATAGAGACAAAACAATCAAAGATTTTGGATTAAACGAAGAAGAAATAGAAAATATTTTTGATATAATAGAAAGCGAGAATCCAGATATATGAGTTGCAATAAGCAATGCCTAAATACGTGTGTAAAATTAGAAGTTTCGTGTCCAAATCAAGATTGCAGGAATTGGATGAATTACGAAGAGGAATATAATTGTGTTCTGTATGCAGTTGACAATGCTGAACGTAATAATAAAGAATTAACTCTTAGAGAAGTAGCAAAGCGTTTGGGATGTAGTTTTGTAAGAGTTAAGCAGATAGAGGATGAAGCATTGATTAAATTAAATGCGCTTAAGGAAGGGATATACTAATTATTTAAATTATTTTGGCTTTTTAACAGTTAAAACTACTATTTACTGTTAAATTGTATGCTTTAATACAATATCTTAGGAGATAATACATGAGCAAGAAACAATTATTAAACGAATCTGAGATTCGTCGTTTTATGAAATTAGCTAATCTTGAACCATTAGCTAAGAATGTTGTAAAAGAAAGTTGGGTAGAAGAAAAAAAAGAAGCTGGCTCTGATCCACAAGAAGGTCTTTCAATGGAAGAAATGCAAGCTCCCGCTATGCAATCTGAAGAAGAAGGAGGCGAAGGCGAGGAAGTAGGTCTAGAAATGGATTCTGAAGGTGGTGAAGATTCCCTAACACCAGAACAAATGAAAATGGCTGAAAAAGTACTTTCTGCTTTATTTAATAAAAAGGTTTCTTTAGAAGACGCAGAGGGCAGCGAGGCAGATGAAGAAGAAGATGCAGATCAAATGGTAGATGATGAAGAAGATGAAGAAGATGAAGGTGATGCAGGTGGCGAAGAAGAAGAAATGGATGAATCACTTTCCGAAGATGCTCTCGTAGAAACTGTTCTTGCCCGCGTTACTGCACGTTTAGTCGCAGAAGCAAAGAAAGGTGAAGCTAAAAAGCCATTAACTAAAGCTCAAAAAGCTATGGCAGCTAAAAAAGCTGGCAAGAAGGGTGAAAAAGCCGATGCTCCAGCACCAAAGCCAGCACCAAAGAAAGAATCACTTGAATTAAAGGGTGACAAGCTTGAAGAAGCAACCAGCGCAGAAGGTGGTGGTCCATTATTAAAGCAAGGTAAGAACAAATACGATGTTTATAAGGGCCACGCAGATATGACCATGGCAAAGGGTGATAAAGGCGGTAAGGGTGGTCATTCACTAGAAACTGCTCCAGCAAAAGCAGAACACACAGTAACTCACGGTGGCAAAAACCTTGCTACATTGGGTGGTAACAAAACAAAAGTATAACAATAAGTCATAGTATTAATTTCCTAAGCTCACCGGCATATCCCGTAAAAAGGTGTGCCGGTGTTTTAGGTTAAAGGATTGCAAAATGCAAATTACTAAAAAACAATTAAAACAAATTATTTCAGAAGAAGCAGAGTTACTTTCAGAAGAATCTGCCCAATATCAGCAATTAATTGAAAATTATGCTTCAGAATATGGTGCCGATGAAGAAAATGTTCCTAAAGAGGCATTAATTGATTTATTGGAAGTACTAGATGAACAAGTGATTCCGAGAGAAGCGTTTGAAGCCTTTGTAGAAAGTTTAAATGAAAACAAAGTTTCTTCTTTGCTAAAAGAAGTTCTAGAAACAGAAGAATAATAACAGACATTTATACAATTTGAAAACCCGTCTACTTCCTGTTATAATGGTGGTGATGGGTTTTTTATTAGGTGATTTATGAACTTATTATGGTTTGCATGTGGTTTTATAACTTGTTATTTTTTGATAGAGTTAGGAAAAAACATTGTCATAAAAGAAGCTTTTATTAAGATGGAACATAGGTTCCTTCTAGGAGCAATCAATTTATTACAATACAAATATCATGCCTTACAGATAATGGAAATAGTTTATGAACGCGCCGCTGAAGAGGATCCTAAATACCTTGAAGAAAAGAAGCAGGTTCTTAATAAGATAGAAGAGAAATATGATTTGTTTGCTAATTTATGGATAGTGGAAATGCAAAAAATAGTTCCATATAATTTGCAATATAAAAACTGGAAAGAGGCTTTAGAATACGCCGATAAACTATTTAATAAAAGACAGTAGAGAAAGAATAATCAATGATTATAGCGACTGAAATGAATTATAAAAATAAAGATGAAGTTACAATAGCTATATTAAAAAAGTATCTTAAAAAAGAAGGTAATATGCTCTTGTCACAACGTCTTTTTGTCGCCAAATCAGTTATAAATTGGATATTTGAAAACAGCAAACACCCTCTAATAATTAAATCATATATAGAAGATGTAGAAAGATACATTGTTGGAACTCTTGAATTATCTTGGAAAGACGGAGTAATAATAAAAAAGAAAATAAAGAAAGAAAACACAAATGAAAACAAAAAAACAACCTCCGAAAAAGAATAAAGAAGATAAAGATTTGCTAGATGGTCGTGATGGTTTAGTGATAATCCAAAACGACATGCAAGATGATAAACACTCAAGAACTATTGGTCTTTTTGGTGATGTCGGAGAGCAAACCTGTGCAGAAGTAATTTCTAATTTAATAGCATTAAGTAAAATGGGCGAGATACCAAAAAATGAACGCAAAGACAAATATACTCACGAACCTATTGAATTTTACGTTAATACACATGGTGGATCTGCCAGCGATATGTTTGCGATTTACGATATGATGCGTCAGGTACGTAAACAGTGCGAAATACATACTATTGGCATGGGAAAAATAATGAGTGCGGGAGTTCTAATAATGGCAGCAGGAACAAAAGGAAAACGCAAGATAGGCGCACACGCTCGCGTTATGATTCATTCAGTTTTGGGAGGAACAGAAGGGCCGCTACATAATCTTCAAAACGAATTTGATGAAATTAAATTTGTTCAGGAAGCCTATACAAAAGCTCTTATTAAAGAAACTAATCTAACTCCAAAAGCAATGAAGGATTTGCTTGAACGTCATGTTAATATTTATTTATCAGCCGAAGAAGCTGTTAAGTATGGTATTGCTGATGAGGTAATCTAAATGTCAAAAGAATTTGAAAAAAAGATTGAAGATTTGTTTCTTGGCGAATCAGTGTCTATTGATTCTGAATCACTTAACAAAATAATTAACGAAGTATTTTTATCTTCCATCAGCGAACAAGGCGCAGAGCCGGTTCAGCAAACTTCGACAGAAACCGAACAAATTTTAAGAATGCTACCCAAGATGGAGTTTAATGAGAAAAAAGTTGGAGTTGTTGGTAATCAAGAACGACAAGAAGTTAGAATGGTTCTTGGAAAAGAACTCAATTCAGCTAAAGATTTGAGATCTAAATTACAAATAATAAATTCATTAACTTCAAAATCAGATGATAAAAAATTAACCAGCATCGAAGCATTAAGAAAATTAATGATATTAAAAATATTTAAAAATTTGTTTGTTGGTTCTTCTCCCGGTCCATCCGGTTATCGTTTTGAAGCTTTTATAGCAGCCTTATTGGGTGGCGAACAAATAATACCAAAAGAAGGTGGTTTGATAGATGTAGTAGTTGATAATAAATTATATCAAGTAAAATTAATAGCCCAAGGATCCTCAGTAAGAATTAAAAGAAAAATGGCGTCAACTATTCAGCCTACTCAGCAGAAAAATAAAGATAACGATTTACAATCCACTGAACAGCCAAAAAAGCAATCTAATAAAAAAATAAATGTAAAAAATGAAAAATTAAGCGATAGTCCTGAGTTAAACTTTATTATTGCAACTAAAAATAACGACTCCAGTGTTTCATTTTATGAATATACAGCTACTAAAGAGCAGATAGCTGGCGAAGCAGACCAAGAAGGAAAAACTACTGTTGAATTTACAATAACAAAAACACAATATGAAAGTAAAGGAGTCATTGGAGTTATAAATATTAATGATAGTGAATTTATTAATTTAAGTAATAAACTACAAGACGGATTAAAACAAGTATTATTAGGAGTAGCATCTTTAGTAAATAATGTTAACAAATTTTATTTAAACAACGATACCGGAGCCGCTAAAGAAGGCATACAAAATGCCAATACAGTTTCAAGTAATTTAATACAGCAAATCTAATATGAATCTTATAAATTATCTACGTGAGCAGATAGAACACGAATTAGAAGAAGAATTAACTAGGCAAGATGAATTAATATCTAGCGTTAAAAAGGTTTTATCTGATTTAGAAGATATCTCTATTACTACTTCCAATAAAAGCGATTTAGCTATTGTTGTTCGTGTTGAAGATAAAGAAAAAATAGAGTCTACTAGAAAAAAAGTTAAATCAGCTATTAAATCTATTGGAGTTTCTACTAGTGATGAATTAGTAAAAAAATTTGATTCAAGTATAAAAACAACAATAGTTGAATATTCGGATGGTTCTGGACGTGTTTATATAGTTTATAAATACGATATTGGTTCACGCGAAGGATTGGCTTTAGAGCATGTTGTTGGCTTTGTGTTAACTAAAAAAATTACTAGCGAGTTGAAGAATCGATTGGATTTACCAGAAGAAGCAAGTAAAGAAGAGGTTATTTCTAAACTAAAAGGAGAGTATTCAGATACTCTTGATGTTGCTTTGAAAGGTAAAAAATTAGTTGAAGAAAAAATCGGTAACATAGTGCAGGCTGAAAGCGTCGGCTCTCAAAACTCTAAAGCCGATCTTGTATTAACAACCGATAGTGGTCAAAAGGTTGGTTTATCTATCAAGTTAGTAACTGAAGAAGGCCGTGGTGTTAGATTTACATATAACAAAAACCTTGGATATGGAGATGAAAAAGATGATAACCTTGTTCGTAATCCTAGCGGAAAGCCTTGGTGGCTTGTGGGGAGGCAAATATTTGCGAGGAAAGTCGGCTCTAGAAGCTATAATCCCGGCAAAGAAGAATTTGAAGCCCCCGCATGGATGACCAGCGCTAAAGAAAAGCATCCTGACTTATATAAAGAAGCAATGAGTGAAGTGTATGAAAAAGTACGTGACGTGTTAACTTCCAATCTTCGTCGAATGAAATTAAAAGAGCTTGTTGCAATGGTTAACGAGGCTCATCTTGGCGTTAAGGATGAAAGAGAAGAATATGATTTGTTTTTGAAGTTAACAGCAACAAGCGAAGGTGTTAATCTAGAAGAAGAAGGTTATGAGAAGCCTGACGTTGAAAAAATTAAAATGAACGATATGAACAAGGCTGACCTTGTTAAACAAGAAGATAGCCTTATAATTATAGATATTCCCGGCATGACACCGTTAACAATTCACAGCGTTAAATTCCACAGTAATATGTTAAGTGGAAAGCGCGATGATCTAAAAATTAAGACACGCTAATGATTAAACTAATAATTAAAGAAAATAAAAAAAAATTACAAAATTTATTAACAGAAGCTTATGTATTTTCTGTTGATAATCCTTTAGTATCTAATATAAGAAATGCGCTTGAGCCAACAATAAAATTAAGCAAACCAACATCTTTTAAAGTAGATATTTTTTTAAAAGACTTAATAGAATATAAAGATACTAGTTTAAGTAAAAAAAATGGAGTTCCATTTTTTTATTATGGTAATATTATTGGTCAAACATTTTCCTTAACTCCTGAATTAAAAAATTATTTAGATAGTAATTTTCAAACCGAAATTTTAAATAAAAAAATACCATTAGAAATTAATTTTTTATTAGATAGTAAAAGCACAGACCCAGCTAAAGCGCTAATTGAACAAAATTCTGATAAGACTATTAATCTAAAAATAAACTTTTATTCTTCTGCGCTAAGGCAACATTTAAAACCATATAATACTAAAAATTTTGATGCTTTGATAGCTCATGAAATTACACATTTCAAACAACACATTGATCCATTGGTATTAAAATATGGCGAATTAGCTAAAAAAGAAAAAAACTATAAAAAACTAAAAGTCCTTCCTCTTATGAATAAAGGCAAGGTGACTGTTGGCTTAACAGGAGTAGGAAAGAAGAGTGATTTAAAAAATGTAAATATCTCTACACCATCAGAAGAATACGCAGTTGATCAAAAGGAATTTTTACCAAATTATGATCAGTTGACTAAAAAATTATTTATTGGTTTAAAAGATAGAGAAAAATCAAATAAGTTTAAAAATGCTCTATCAAATATCAATATTGATTCAAGTGCGCTAGCTGGACAATATGTTAAAAAATTAGCTTATGATAAATATTTTCTAGATGAAATAAGTGGAGAGGATCAACTATTATATGACTATCTTAGACTTAACTTTCTATCTAGAGAAAAAGAAATGCCAACAAAACTTATAAAAACTTTAACAGATAAAATAAATAATTATAGAATAGTTAATAACATTAAAGTGAAAAAATAGAAAGGCATGGTGTTTTGTGAAGAAAGTATATGATTCTGGTTTATCGTTAAATTCAAAAATTTTATCTGGTGTTAATAAATTAGCAGATGCTGTTAGCTGTACTTTAGGACCAAAAGGAAGGAATGTTGTAATTCACAGTAAAGGTAAAACACCAGTAATTACCAAAGACGGTGTTACTGTTAGCGAAGCTGTTGTTTTTGATGATGTTTTTGAAAATGTTGGCGCTCAAGTATTAAAGCAAGCAACCTCAGTTACTGCCACTGAAGCTGGTGATGGAACTACTACCGCTACTGTTTTGGCAAGAGCAATAGTAAATCAAGCGCAGAAATATATTATTGCAGGCGCTTCTCCAACCGATTTAAAGCGTGGTATGGAATCAGCCACAATTAATATTGTTACTAGAATTAAGGAAAATAGCCGTCCGGTAACTTCTCTAGAAGATATTGAACATATTGCTACTATATCAGCCAATGGTGATAATAAAATTGGCAAACTGATCTCAACCGCTGTAGACAAGGTAGGTAAAGATGGCGCTGTCACAATTGAAGAAGGAAAATCACTAGACACTGTTCTAGATATAGTAGAAGGTTTCCAATTTGATAGTGGATTCGTATCGCCACAATTTATTACAGATGAAAGACGTGGCGCAGTGCGTTACGATAATGCTTTAGTGCTTGTGACGGATCACAATCTTTCCTCTATCGATGAAATGATGCCAATACTAGAAGTAGCTGCGCGTGAAAATAAACCATTTGTTATAATTGCCGATAACGTTGAAGGGCAATTATTAGCAGCATTAATATTAAATACAGTACGAGGTTCAATGCGTGTTGCAGCTATCAAAGCTCCACGTTATGGTGAAGAACGCAGAAATATTCTTAAAGATTTGGCCTTGTCTGTTGGTGCTACGTTTGTATCACGCGAAAGTGGCATGCTTATTAGCGAAATGAAACGCCAGCATTTAGGCACTGCTAAAACAGTAGAAAGCTTAAAAGCTTGGACTACCATTGTCGGCGGTGGTGGCAACTATGATGAAGTAGATAAACGCATTGAATCATTAAAAACTGAAATAGCAGCCACTAGTGATATGCGTGAATGTGAACGTATACAAGAGCGTATTACTAGATTAGCCTCTGGAATCGCTATAATTCGCGTAGGAGGGCTAACAGAAGTCGATATGGTGGAGCGTAAGCATCGCATAGAAGATGCCTTAGAAGCCGTTAAAAGCGCTCAACAGGAAGGCACTTTACCCGGAGGAGGAACTGCATTGTTTAGGTTGTCTAGAGACTTAGACAAAACAGTTCATGCGGAAAATCAAGATGAAAAATTCGGTATTGAAATTATTATGAAGGCTTGTGAAGAACCCATACGTAAATTATCTGAAAATTCAGGGCTTAAGGCGGATGTTATATTAAATGATCTCGCTAATAATTTCGATGATTTTTGGCATGGGATGAACTTTGCAACAGGTCATTATTCACATATGGTGGATGTTGGCATAATAGACCCTGCTAAAGTTACTAGGTGTGCCTTACAAAATGCTGTAAGCGCTGCGTCTACTTTACTCACCACTTCACATGCTATTATTGAAACTTAAAACTAATTATATTTAGCTGCCAAATTTCTGGCATAGCGGGAGCTATTTATGAGTCAAGAATCTCTTGAATATGCTGTCAGAGAATTGACAGAGAGTATTCATGAAATAAAATTGAATACTGAAAGATTAGTTACGAAGTTAGAACAAGTTAACGACAATATTGAAAAACTTGAAGCTAGCGTTGAAACACTACATAAATCTTTATCTGAACAAGATAGACGTTTAACAAAACTTGAACAGATGGTTCCAAAGAACTTATTAGAAGATGTAACTATTTTAAAACAAAACCAAAATACGTTCACTAAAATTCTTTGGTTATTAGGTGGTGCTACTGTCGCAACATTAAGTAATATGATTATGAAAATGATTGGCAAGTAGTTTACAGAAGATAAGTATGTGATATAGTGGGTGGGACGGCTTGATGCCGTCCCTATTTTTTTGGAGAAATTATGAATGCTAAAATGGTTATAACAGTACCAATAGAAAATATCCCAAAAGAAGTAAATAAAGTATTTGATAATATCAGTAATGAATTAGAAAATATAATTAATGAAACAAGACAATTAGTTGATAGTCATGATTATTTATCTACTTTAGAAAAGATTGATAATTTAAGAAAAAAATTAATGCTTTTAGACTTAAACTATGAAGATTGCTATGGAATTTTACAAGGTTATATAAAGTATCAAATGCAAAAAAATAACTCCAATAACGATTCAAAGATCAAGGAGACAAATAGTGAACGCAACACTAATGGATAATCCTTTTGCGATAGGTGATTTAGTTCACATTCCTCAAGGAACAACTTTATATAAAATAATCAATCCTAATAATAGTATTACTATGATCTACGATAGACCAATTCCAGTTAAAATATCAGACAAGCCAACCGTTGGATTAATAATAAATAAATCTATATATGATTTTTATATTGTTGATGTAGGTAATAAAGAGTATATGATAAAGTCAGATCAAATGAATTACGTTGAAAAAGGATATAATAATGCTTATTAAACTATTAGAAATATATGAAGATATTATTCATCATAATAAAGCGGAAGGTGTAAAGAATTATATGATCAGAGAAGTAGTTATTAATACTGATTTTATTATTACTTTACGAAATGAAACAATTTTTGAAAAAAATATAAAAGAAAACCCTTCATTATTTGAAGGCTTACAAAAAGATCAAAAATTTACTCGTATTACTATAAATAGGGGAAATGTAGGGCACGATATAATAATTCTTGGAAGCTTGGATTCAACAATGAAATTGTTAGATTTAGGAACTAAAAAAGTTATTAAAGGATAATATAACTATTTATTATAATGTCTAATAAAACTGGAAAGGCGCAATATTACACTATCACTCTAGAAAAAGCACTAAATTTATTAGTAGACTCTGATAGGTGTACTAGAATGTTTTCAACCAACGTAAAAACAATGGTTGAAAAATATGCTTTAGATAGTTGGGATACTAGCCCAATTCCAGATTATATGGATGCTTATTTAAATGCAAAAGTTTTAAAAGATTTTGTACAGAAAAAAATAGAAAATCCAGATGATGAGATAGTTAAATTTGCAGCTAAAAATAAAATAGAAGGGGTATTATTAACTCGTAATGAACTTATTATGTTGCAAACCCTAGTTAATAATTTTGAAGAAACTAAAGAATTTTTAAATAAAACCTATGGTTTCACAACTCTTCTAAATTAGCTTCTTGACATAAAAAAATCCTGTTATATTATATCAGTATGCCGCAAGGCAATAATTAATAAAGGAGAAAATGTATGTCTGCTTATGCTTTAGATAAGTTTTTAAATAATGTTTTTGATGTATATGCTATGCCTAATGTAATGAGTGATTTTAAATATACGGGTACTGAATATTATCAAACAAATACGGATAGTGATATTACTATTGAAATTCCACTACCCGGTATCTCTAAGGAGAATTTAAAAATTAATATAGAAGATGGGTTATTGAATATACAAGCAACCAGTTCTATTAAATCAAGAGCAGTGAGAAATATCAATAAATCATGGTCACTAGATGATTCTATCGATATTAATAATATTAATGCTAAACTAGAAAATGGTCTTTTAACTGTAAAATTAACAAAAATAAAACCAGTTAAAAAATCGGTTACCGTAACAATATCTTAAAAGTATTAATATAATATTGCAGGAGAAGGTTTTTTCGCCTTCTCCTGTTTCTTTTTTTGACTATTTATGTATTATGATAAAACTAAAGTTAAAGAAGAAATTTTCTTACCAACCTCCGATGGGTTCAGCATATGAATATATGCATTCAGCAGGAGAGCCAAAAGATTTGCAACGTTCATCGATGGTAGGAATGGAAGAAGGATGCGGTTGCGGTTGTTCTTCCTGTAGTGCAGGAAAGCATCACGGAAAAACTGATCCATATGAAGAATATGGCGCTGCTGATGGTCCAGAAGATCTTGATGATGATGGCGAGTTATCAGCTTGTGAATTGAAACATCATTTTGATCTTAATCATGATGGAGTAGTAACGCCAGATGAATATGATGCCCATGTAAATTGGCATTGCCGCCATCCAGAAGTTTTGGATAATATGATGAATGATTATGAATCAGTAAAGAATAAAATATATCATGATGACGATATGGTATATGATTATGACCAAGATTCTTTTGAAGAATATCAATTAGATGAAAATAAATTATCTAATTTAAATATTTTACTTGAAAAACGTAAAAAAAAGTCTAAAAAAGATCGTTGTTATCGTTTAGCAAAACAAAAATATGATGTATTTCCAAGTGCTTATGCTTCTGGATTTATAGTTCGTTGCCGTAAAGGTAAAGTTGCTAAAAAGAAGAAATAAAAATGCATCTAAAAGATATATTAAAACAATTAATACTAGAATGCATTCAAGAAGAATATCTTGAAATTGATGATTTATTATTAGAAGGTACGTTCGATAAAGAAAAGAAAAGCGGTTTACATGGTTGGTTTCAAAGGCGCGGTGGTAAAGGAAAAAGCAAAGGATGGGTAGATTGTAATACTTGTAGAACTAATCCTAAAACTGGTCGTAAAACTTGTAAATCTTGTGGAAGGCAAAAAGGTGAAAATCGTGGAAAATATCCTGCATGCCGTCCTACTCCAAGTGCATGTACTAACACTGGAAAACGAAAGAAAAAAAGCAGTATGAGAGTATCTTGGAAAAAAAAGAAAAAGGATTAATTATGTTAATTAATAAACAACATTTACAAAACATTATTAAAGAAAGCTTACAAGAGCATTTAATTTTTGAAAACGAATTGGGACAAGAAACTGCTGTATTAGAAGATGGAACTGCTGTTTGCGAAGCATGTCTTTATGAAACAATGACTTGTGGATGCCCAGATGTTCTTGAAGAAGCTAAATATCATGGCCGTACAGTACCACTTGGAAAACCAATGAAAGGCGATGTAAAAAAGTTTAAAGTTTATGTTCGTGATCCCAAAACTGGAAACGTTAAAAAAGTAAACTTTGGCGATAAGAAAATGCGTATCAAGAAAAGTAATCCAAAACGTAGAAAGAGTTTCCGCGCTCGTCATAATTGCGCTAATCCCGGTCCAAGAACAAAAGCACGTTATTGGTCATGCAGAAAGTGGTAAATATTTAAATTTATAGCTATTTTTGTACTATTTAATGTATGAGCGATAGCAGCGAAATAGCCCGAATACGTGGAAAAATTCTTAGAATAGAAGAAGAATTAACTGTTGATAATAACACCGCCAGTTTTTCTGGTGATGTTAATGTATCCGGTAATTTGTATGTTTCCAATAGCGTTGGAGTTGGCACAGTTAATCCAATATGGAAATTTACAGTAGAAAACAATAATTATTCTTCTGGCGAGCAGATTTTTAATGGGTTTAGGGCGTCTGATCAGTCTACGGGTGTTTTTATAGGTTATAGAGCCGATGGAACAACAGGAACTGGTGGCGTTGTTCGATCAGGCGGCAATACTCCACTTTACTTAGGAACTACTGGTACTCCGCAAGCCGTTACATTATTAAATGATGGAAAAATGGGGGTTGGAACAACCAATCCCGGTTATAAACTTGCAGTTGGAGGTTATAGTGATTTATATCCAGCTTGTTTTAAGATAGAAGAGTCTACACACGCTACATCCAGAAGGGCCACTATATCATTTGGCAATAATTGGGAAATAGGCCAAGATTCTTCAGGAAATGGAATTAGAAACTTTTATTTTTATCAGGCTGGAGTTGGAATACCATTATTTATTGATACTGCTAATAATATTGGTGTTGGAACAACAAATCCGGGCGCAAAATTAGATGTTAATGGATCTATAAAAATACCACTAGCTACCAATACTGATAATAGCAGCCCCGGTATTATTTATGCTGCTAGCGATGACTTTTTATATGATGGATTATATTTGAATCATTATGGTATGGGATTTCATAGTCCAGTAAACACAGCAGGTGCTGGAGCATATATATCTGGATATTATGGAATAGATTTATTTACAGCTGGAATAAACCGTTTAAGTATTGTTAATAACGGTAATGTTGGTATAGGCACAACAACACCAAATGCTAAATTAGATATTAATGGAACTACAAATATTAGCGGCAATTTATCTTTTGATACTACGAGAACCATTACTAAGCCTTCTGCACAAAGAATAGATTTTGCCGCTGGTTCTAGTTTTTGGTCCGGTATTCATTTTGCTACACAAGATGCAATAGTCGTCGGTGCATCAACAAATTATCCACGTACTTCTCAATTTTGGTCTTATGATAACGGAGGCACTAATCCAACTTATTTAAGTTATTATAATATAATAGGTAATTTAGTTAACGCTAACCCAAATTACCTTATTGGCTTAAATGAAGGCACTGGAAGTTTTTCTATCATTACACAAGGTTCTGAAAGATTAAGAGTTGATAAAACTGGAAGTGTTGGAATAGGAGCATTTCCTCCAACTGCAAAAATAGAAACATATCAATATACAAATGATGGTACAGCAACTCCAATGCAAAAATGGTCACATGATCAAAACAATTGGATGTTAAGATTAGATCAAGTATGGCCTGCTGGTCTTGGAAGAATAGATTATGCATTTCGTATAAGAAATGGTAACACAACCGATATTGAAACGCTTTATTTTAGATCAAACGGCAGTGTTGGTGTTGGCGCTACAGATCCATCTGTTAAATTGGATGTTGATGGTGTTATTCGTGCAAGAAGGAATAATACCTCTACTGAAGGTGGAGAATTGCAGCTTTCTAGAGCTTTTGATAATGCTACAAAATGGTATATTGATGCTCAAGGATCTGGAGATTTATCAAATTTTAGAGTTTTTGATAATTCATCTTCTGTAGCATTACAGATTAATTCTCAAACAAGAAATATTGGATTGGGAGGAAATGTTAATTTTACTCCAACAGTGGCAGTGCATGTAAAAAATGCCAATTCTTCATATACAGATCCAGAAAATAATAATCTTCCAACAGTTTTTGCCAGCAATACTAGCAATGCTTCTACTACATCGCACGCAATATTAGGTACAAGAGTAGGTGGAGCTAGCGGGGGTGATCCATTTGTATCATTTGATATTAATGGCGTTACTGGTTGGTCTATTGGAGTTGATAATAGTGATAACGACAAGTTTAAAATTGCTAATTCTTGGAATGATGTTGGAAGCGGAACAGACCTTACCATACAAACAAATGGCAATGTTGGTATTGGAACGACTAGTCCAAATGCTCGCTTACATGTATTAAATAACGGCCCAGCGTTTAGCCTAGAGGGAACAGACCATGTATATATGCAATGGTATCCAGATGGAACTGCCGCTGGAAGAAAGGCTTATACAGGTTTTCCGGATTCAACGGCAAATTATTTCATAATTGCAAATGAAATAGCAACTAATGGCGACATTATTTTACAACCGGGGACCAATGCAGATGTAGGAATTAATACAACCACTCCAGTAGCTGATTTAGATATAAATAATGGCGCTTTAGGCACTACAAGTGGTAATACGATAGAAGCATTAAGACTAACATCCACCGTCAGTAATGCTAGTCTTTTGAGATTTTATCATAGAAGATTTGCTAATGGTAGCGATTGGTTTACTGCCGCTACTAGAATTCAACAAAGTATTGATGGTCTTAATATGGGCTATATTGAATTTAATGGCCCAACAAATGGTAGAGGTGGAATAATTATAGGCACAGATTATACTGGCGCTGGTTATCCTTTATATATTAATGATTCTTATACAATAACGACAGCATATGGATTTTTGAATTCTGCTGGTAGTGTGGGTCTTCAACCATCTACCAACACTAATATATCTTTACGGGCTAGTAGTAGAATAGCTGCTACTGAATTTAATGCAATATCTGATGCTAGAAATAAAGAAGTATTTTTTGATGTAGAAGTAGATTTAAAAGAAAAATTTAGAAGTATAAATGTCACTAATTTTATTCATAAAAATGAATTAGGATCTACAAAAAGTAAAGGTGTTATAGCGCAAGAAATAGAACAATTATTTCCTGATGCAGTATCTAAAACAACTGATTATGTTTATGATATCTTTTGTTTGTGCAAAAATATAATTAAAGTTGATGACGAAAAATATAAAATAATAATTAATAAATTATCTGATTTGAAAAAAAATGATGAAATAAAAATTTTTTATAAAGATTTATCTGATAATAAAAGCAAAGAAAAGTTTTTAACAATTGAAGAAATAGTAGACGAAAAAACATTTATTGTCAATAGTGGTGATGATATAAGTAATGAATGTGTTGTAGTGGGAAGAAAGGTTGATGATTTTAGAGTTGTAAATTATCAATATTTAAATTCTATTACTACTAAAATGGTTCAGGAATTAATGGTAGAAAACGACTATTTAAAGAACAAACTTGAAGAAAAAGATAAACAAATACAAGATATTCTATTAAGATTAGCAACTTTGGAAAACAAATAAGATGATAAGACTTAAAATAAAAATTATTTCATATGATGAAAATACCTTACCGGGTGGTATTGGCGACAATACTGATCCCGATTCATTAGATCAAGATGAATTACACAAGGGAGCCGGTGATGAAATGGAACATACTAATGATCCAGAGAAAGCTATAGAAATATCTACAGATCATTTAACTGGCAATCCCCATTACTATTCAGATTTAGAAAAATCTGGTATGCCAGCAGAGCCTAAACTTCCTTCATATAAGAAAAATAAACTTAGCGATTATTGGAGAAAACGCGCCAAAAGAAGAGCAATCAACGCAAAGCGTACTTGGCCTAATGGTAAAGATCGCAAATGGGCTTTGGAAGAACAGGAAAGATCACAAAAGATTAATGAAAAAGTAAAAAGTATATTTGAAAAAGAGTTTGAAATTACCGAAGAACTTTCCTCTACAATAGAAGAATTTTTAAAAAAAGCAAAGAAAAATAGAGAATTTAAAATTAAAACTTTTGATGGAAAGAAAAGAAAAAAACCCAGTGGCCCACAATCTCCACCAAAATCCGGTGAGGGAATAGCGGGAAGAATTAGTAAGGCAGCTAAAAAAGGACCAGTGGTTGCACCGGGAGCAGGTTTTGGTGGACCGGGAATTGGAGAATAAAATATGAAAATCGCTAAAGAAAAATTAATGCAGATAATAAAAGAAGAAATAACTTTTGTAGCTTCACAGCCAACATTACCAGCAACTACAGGAATCGCTTCATACCCAATTCCAGCACCAATGCCAGACAGTATTGATCCAGATGGTTATGAAGGACGCATGGCAAAAACAAATCTTTTTAAGATGGAAGAATATGCACGCAGCCTTCAAGGAATGATTGCAGACAATGAAAATCTTGAACCATGGGTACAAGAGAAAATAGCTGTTGCAGCATCAATGATTGAAAGTGTTGCACATTATATGCAATACGATAAATCTCATCCACAATCTGGTGAATAAAATGGATAAGTTTTATTCCTCTTGGAAATCTTTTTTGCATGAAAGAGAAATACGCGGCATCAAGGACACTTCAAAAATAACTTCCTTGTGCGTATTTGATTTTGATGGTACATTGTTCAAAAGTCCCGAGAAACCAGACGACGAAGGTAATAATTGGTGGTTGTTTGCTAAAAGCCTTGATGAACCAGCAGCACCACATATTCCCGGTAAGGAATGGTGGTATAATAAAACCGTTGATTTAGCTTTAAATAAAATTAAAGATCCAAGTGCTTATTGTATTATGTTAACAGGTAGAAGCGACAGATTCCTTAATAAAAGAATCAATGAATTACTTTTACAAAGAAAAATGATGTTTGATGAAGTTGGCTTGAATGATTCCGGCGAAGAATCAGAAAATTTTAAAATTGCACGTATCAGAGAAATATTAAAATCTCTTCCTAATATTCAAAAATTAGAAATGTGGGAAGATCAAAAAGATTTAGCAGATAAATATTCACAAGAATTTTCTAAAGATAAATTCAAATTTGTTGTTCATATTGTCGATGATGGATATTCTAAATCCGATAGCGGACAAACAAAATTAAAGATTAAAATCAAGTCTTAACAAGAATTATTTGTAGTTGTAGTATCTTTCGATGTAACTGATACTACTTAGAATATTTTCAAGGAGCTAAATAATATGTGTATGATCTGTAAGGGTTTAGAACGCGGCAAATTCACACCAGAAGACGCTAGAGATAAGCTAGAAGAATTTGTTGATTTAGACCTTTTAGATGAAGATCATCAAGAAGAAGTTGAAATGCTTATTGCAGAAGTTGAAGAAGAAGAATATTATTGGTCTACTGCTAAAAAAGATGCTAGAAGAACTCTTGAAGATGATTATGACTATGGCTATGATGAAGAGCCAGAGCAAGACCCGTTTTCAGACGAAGAACCATACGAAGAAGACTAATTATATGTATGAGGTTTATTTGTGACCATACATATGGATTCGGCAAAATGCGGAATCAGAACATTATATATGTTCCGTTTGGAGTAATGCTGGAACCAAATGAATATAAAGAATATCTAGAGCAAGGCTGGTATCCAGCAACAAACGATATATGGTTTCAAACGCGCAGCACACGAATAAACTTAGATTTCTACAAACCAACAAAAACAGTATTGCGTCTGGCAAAAAAAGTTAAATACTTTCCAGACGTAAACATGACTCCAGCTAAACGCGAAAGATTAGCGAGAATTTATGACAAATATATCGCACATAAAGGCTATAGTGATGATATGTCAATTGATGATATTATCACTAATAGTCACGGGCATATCTACTATGTATATAATAATGAAATCGTTGCATTCGCGTTTCACAAAGTTATTGAAAATGCTTACCTTGGCATAGAATTTGCGTGGGATTATGGCGAGCCAAAGCTTTCTCTAGGTCATGTCAATGTATATTACAATTCTCTTTTTGCACGCTTCAAACGTTGTAAATATATTTATCTATCTTCTGGATATGAAAGTTGTTCCATTTATAAAAGCCAATATCCGGGGTTTGAATGGTGGAAAGGATATGAATGGTCAAACGATGTTGAGTCATATAAAGATTTATGTCTCCGCGATGATCAAATAAAAATAGATGCTGGAGATTTAATATAAAGTTGTTAACATCAGCCAAGTTTCTGTTACAATCAGCCACATCTTTTGGAGGAAAAATGATTGAATATGCAGACGTTATTGTTGATTTAGCATATGGCGATAGTGGTAAAGGAAAAGTAACACATATCTTAACTAAGAACGGCGATTATACGCATTGTATTAGATACAATGGATCAAATAACGCTGGTCATACAATCTATCATGAAGGTAAAAAGATTGTAACACATTCAATTCCTACGGGAGTTGTACATGGCATCAAGTCTATCATTGGTCCCGGCTGTGTAATGAATGTTAAGCAATTTTTTAATGAATTAAAGGAATTGCAAGATGCTGGCATAAAGACTGATGGTCTTGTTTACGTTGCAAAGAATGTTAATATAATCACCGAAGAGCACTTGCAAGAGGATAGACAGGATGCTAAAATAGGTACAACTAAGCGAGGCAACGGCCCAGCATATCGTGATAAATATAATAGAAAAGGAATTCGTGCAGAGCAAATTCCTGAACTGAAAAACTATTTAATAGACCTATATGAAGAACTTCATTCAGAAAATACCCCATGCCGCATTCTATTTGAAGGTGCTCAAGGTTTTGGTCTTGACATTGATTGGGGCGATTATCCTTTCGTTACTAGCTCCACTTGTACTGTTGGCGCTGCTGTTGCTAACGGTGTTCCTCCAAGCAAAATTAGGAATGTTTGGGGGATAACTAAAGTTTATGAAACATATGTAGGTGGCAAAAAGTTTGAACCAGACGATCCAATCTTTGGTAAGATACGTGAACTTGGTGGAGAGTACGGAGCAACAACTGGCCGACCAAGACAATGCAATTGGATTAATACCTCTTTGTTACGTAAGGCAGCAAAGATTAATGGCGTAAATAAAGTTGTATTTAATAAGGCCGATATCCTTAGAATGGTAGATGCTTGGAAGGCATATGATTTAAATGGTAATCTTATCACTTTCCAAGATGAAGAACTTATGAAATCTTGGATGCAAGAATTGTTGCCAAATATAGAAATATATTGGAGTGATAGCCCAGATAGGATATAATATGGATAATAAATTTTTTAATTTTCAAGTTTTTATTAATGATGATGTATCTACAAGTTTAATTTTTAAACCATGCTATAAGTATAAAATTAACGATCCACTATTGAACCTAGAACCAAAATTTAGGTATGGTAGAGTTGTTATGTCAGGTACATCTATTGATGATCCAACAGAAGAAATGTATTATATGGTTTCATGGGATGATAATACTTTTGATGGGCCATACAATCAAAAACAAATGGATGATTTTAGATTAAATAAAATTAAATATCATAATGAAAAGCTTAAATTAATAAAATCTAGCTACACCCATGAAGATAAAATGAACTAAAAGATTGTAGTTAACATCAGCCGTAGCATGTAGTAAAGTAGTGAAACTAACCCTGAGACAACAGGATCTTAAAAAGGAGAAACAAATGTCAAACCGTACCTCAACCGTATCAACCCGTCGTTCCGCAAAGAGCAACACCGCCCGTCGTTCTGCAAAGAAGGTATTCGATGCAAAGACAGGAGTTTATGAAAACAGCCATGAAGTAACTGGTTATGGTGTTCAAATCCGTCGCGGCGATACTCGTCACGGTGGAGAAAGCTTCGTAAAGATTTATGGTCGTGGTTCTGAATCTGATACCGTAACTCTTTCTCTCCGTGAAGCACGTTCACTCAAGGCGTTCCTTGACCGTGAACTTACTATGCTTGCTCGCGCAGAATAGTAAATAGCAGTTGACGTATTCAACCCCACCTGTTATAATGCAGGTGGGGTTTCTTATTGGAGAAATATATCATGACCGAAAGCAATTCAAATCTACTTAAAGTTTCTTATCCAACTGTATTCAAAGAGAATTTCTATTTTGAATGTGGTGATGGTTGGATTGACCTTATTAGTGAAATCGCCAAGTTTATCTCTTCAAAGACAAAAGATTGCTATGCAGATCAAGTCAAAGAAAAGTTTGGTACTCTTAGATTCTATATTAACTGTGGTAATGGCATCAACGAGCCAGAATATGTTGAAATAGCTTCTTTTATTTCAGCCATTGAAAGACAAAGCGCTCATATTTGTGAGGAATGTGGAGTTAAACTTGATGATTCTAATAGAAATAAGATTAAGAGCTATTGGATTAAAAACATTTGTGTTGCTTGCAAACAAAAAGAAGAATTGGATGAGCAAGAAGCATTAATGAAGAGAGCAATGAAGCTTAATAACGGACGCTAATGGAACCAATATTCAAACCGGGGGATCTAGTGGAATATATTCCAGAAGCTTTCGGCCATAAAGATAAATATATTGGTACAGGTTATGTTGAAAAAGCTGAATTTAATGAAAGTACTGGTATGTACTTTTATACCGTGGTATCATTCAATACAGTTAAGCAATCAGCTAAGAACTTTGCAGAGTATCATATTGGTGAAGTAAGACGCATGTGGCATGAGCACGTAGCGCAAAATATATTAAGAAAAATATCATGAAACATCGAATTGGTGACATCGTGGCGTGCTACAATAACGCAATACGATCTAAAATAACAATTGGTTGGATAACAGAAATAGTTCATGAAACAATATATATTGCACACGTTGATCATCAAGAAGAAAGATATCGTGTACAATGGGCAGATAACGAATTTGATGATGGTTCCATTATTCTTTATACACCAGAAGAAATAGCCGATGGAAAGAAATTGTATATTTCATGGCATAATTTATGAATACCACCCCCCACCCATCCTCCACCCCCCCACCTACCTACCTATCCATGGGGGATGTGGTCTTTATTAAATTGGGAACTGTTAGGTCAAGTTATCTAAAACAAATGTTTAAAACATATAAACATTTGAAACCAATAGATATACTAAAACAATTTGGCATCAGTAATAGAGTGGCTAAAGATATAAAGAACGATACATATTTTTATATAGATCCAAATGTGATTGGCTACATTAGTAGCGATCCTATGACCGCCGAAATGGCAGAGCAGCAAAACCTTAAAGTTAATCAGTATGGAGATTTTATGTTAGGTTATGCTATTAAATTTGAAATGCTAAATAAAAAGATGCTCCCAGCAAACTATAATACTTTTATGTTCCATCATTCCTTATTGTCAATCTCAGATATAGTTATATATGAGCCGCATGAACTATACGAGGAAATCATGAATGAGAAAGGAAACGGATGAGAATTCTACAAGAATTATAAATATAAATAAAGATAAAAATATTGATGTTACCGAACTTGTTCTTTTGTCCGGTTATGCTGGTCTTGTTGTGATGTGGGTTTTTGCTTGTTGCGCCTAATGTGTGATATGTAGTTATATATCCTACATCACCGTTAATTTGTTGTCATTGGTTTGACGCCATTTATTTGACGCGACTTATATTTGGCGTCATTTTTCTGTCGTCAAAAAAAAACACGTCACCCGTTTGACGCCACAATATTGGCGTCAGGGAAATGGCTTAATAATTTCAACCACTTACAGCGATATATGTGAACGTATGGTCACGTCAGCATCCTAACCCGCCATATTTCCGGCGTCAACGCACCGTCATTAATGATTTCAATGGTTTAGCGGCACTTGACTCCTGCCAGCGATTCGCGTACAATACCCTTGTGGAGTGTGCGTGCGCCAGCCGCCGCATATATGCAAATATCGTGCCAACAAAAAAGTTATTCCGTGCTGTTGA
>Ga0214921_10001461_pt1 | contig 40257 bp, 66 predicted proteins | sample LL1505_MetaG_FD_177992 | JGI IMG/M metagenome (GOLD analysis project Ga0214921, IMG submission 177992) | Freshwater microbial communities from Lake Lanier, Atlanta, Georgia, United States - LL-1505 | ecosystem: Environmental > Aquatic > Freshwater > Lake | place: USA: Georgia | collected...
GACTACATAGTGAAAACGAATTTAGTGGATTTAAGTTTTAAGGAGAATAAAAATGGCAGTTAAAGTTATTGTTGCCGATAAAAAGATTGATTGTAAACATTTGATTGGTCAATTCGTTGACGAGAATCATTACGATCATCTTATTGAAGAAGATACTGATGTTTACATGCCAGCACCTTATGGTGAAGATCCTATCAATGAAGACAGGATTGTATTGAAGTTCCGTAAGAACTTCTTCACCAAAGAACAACAAGACCAAGCGTATGCAGGTCTTCGTGAAGCTGCAACTGAAACACAGAATCGTGGTGCTGCAGCAGGTCCACGTGGTGAGAAGTTGGGTAATCGTGAATGGGTTACTGAGTATGAATCTGAACTGGTTGAGTATTTCCTAGATCCATATTCTGGTCTTGCAGGAGATCCTGTTGAGGACATTATCAAACGCTACAAAGGTAAACCACCTACTCCATCTAATCGCAATAATGTTTGGTCTATTGAAAGAACTAAGTCAACCAATTTTAATTTCGATCAGTGGGTTGAGAAAGTTCGTAATCTACCAAGAAGTGAGCAGATTAAAGAAGCAAACTTTGTTGCCGATGAATTGATTTGCGCAACTACTTACGCTAACTCTGTTTATTCAGGTATCGCTGGTTGGTTCGATCGTTATCCTCGCATTCCTTATGGTCGTGCAACATCTTACACTGCCAAGAATCCAGAGAAGTTTGCACTTGCTTATCCATTCCTACAAACATTGGCTAATGGTTTCAAAGATTTACTTCCACAGCGTTATGAAGCACAGATGAAAGCAGCGAGACAAGTTGACCCTCGTTTCCTAGTCCCTGGAACTCCATTCACAACTATCACTGTGAATAAAACTTTCAGAACTGCTGCTCACTATGACGTTGGCGATTTGAATAGTGGTCTTTCAAATCTATTGACATTATCAAACGATGGACGTTACAGTGGTGGTTATCTGATTGCACCTGAGTATCGTGTTGCTGTTAACCCACGTCCAGGCGATTTGCTGTTGATTAACAACCACGATGTTATGCATGGTAATACTCCTATCGTTTGCGAAGAAGGATCTGAGCGTATCAGTTTGGTTTGCTACTTCCGTGAGAAGATGCTTGAGTTGGGTTCTTGGGAATATGAGAACTGTCGTTATGACTTTGTTGAATCTCGTAGAAAGAATCCTGAGCATCCATTGCAACGTAAACTTTGGAATGGTGTATCTGAAGGTATGTGGACTTCTGACGAATGGTATGAATACTGCCGAGACAAGTTGGGAGAACAAGAGTTGCTTAAATATCATCCAGAAGCACAAAAGTCTGGATCCCTTGATGAATTTTTTGCGTAAGGTTTATTATGTCACTACATGAGTTTCTTGGTGAAGAAAGATTGCTAGAGTGGTTCTATTCTAAGAACTCTAGCAACACAGGAACACGAGTTGGATATCGCAGAGTTTCTGGTAAGATTGGTTTGACCAATAAAGAGAATGGTGTTCGTGGAGCATGGGTTGAGAAACGTGTTGCTCTGTTCAAGAACATGCTTGAGTTTGGTCATCGAATTATCCCACTGTCAGAAGCAACTGATGCAACTAAAGATGATGGGTTTGAAACTTTCGACACATATCAAGAGTGTGATGTTCTCATGCTAGAGTTTGGTGGAACTAATTTGCAGTTCTATCAGAAGTATTGGGATAAAACTGTTGAGATGATTAAATCACACAAGGGTCGTGTTATCTTTTTGAACGATGACCCAGATCTCCCATTCCTTTGGGAGTTGTTACCTGACGAAGATTGGTCACGCTGGACTATCGCAGCTAATGCCACTGAGTGTAATGAAGTTGCAACAATCTTGAAGTGTCCTATCGGAACAACTACTGTTGATTTGCCAATGGCATCTGGCATGGAGTTCGCTGACTTCCATCCAGGAAATATCCAAAAGGTTGTTTATATTGGCAGACCAAACGGAAGAACCAAATACTTTAAAGAGTTTACTTCCTCACGTCATCTACAGGTTGCAGGTAAAGAGTCTGAGTGGGAAGACTATGATGCATTGGAGATTTTAGAAAATCCCCAGCAAAGAGATCGAAGAAAGTTCTATCAACAGTTCCATGGTTGTTTGGCAGTATACGATGATAAACATAAGAAGTCTGGTTGGAGAACTGGTCGTGCATATCATGCTCTTTATGCTGGGATTCCTGTCTGCGCACCACAGGGAAATAATGGTTTGAATTGGTGTTTCCCAGTTGACACTAAAGAACAGCTGGATAAGTTTGCAACATTTCCAGAAGAGATTCGCAAACAGATTTGGGAGAAACAGAAAGCTGTTGTTGAAAAGACTGGAAAGGTCGACCCATTAATTCTATGATAGTTTCCTATGACATCGATGGGGTTTTGGCTGCTCAACCACCGCAATGCGAAATAAAATGGGGTAAAATGAATGGGGTTCAAAGAAAGGCTAGAAAGGACTTCCTATACGACTGGTACGAAAATGCAGAGAAACTTATAGAGCCAGTTGAACCCCAATTTTATGCTATTTCTGCAAGAAAACGAGAGCCAAGAATCCACACAATCACAAAAGAGTGGCTGAATAAATATTATGGTGGAAGAGTCATTTCTTTCCACCTACTAGACTCTACACGCACTGTAGAAAATGTGGTGCGTTTCAAATCCCAGATGGTTTTGGATCTGGGTGTTCAAAGACATTATGAAGACAACAAAAAAGTATTGAGAGGTATGCGTAAGATTCTGCCCCAAACTGTTGAGTTGTATTTTTGGGAAAGGGGAATGCAGGATCCTGTACCTTTCGTCAAATAGGGATATATGTATGAAGTTCCTAGAAACCACAAATTTCGACTGGATGGAATTGCTCAACTTTTATGAGCGTCCATTTAGGGCTAAACTTGTTCCTGCAAAAGTACTAAAAGACTTAGATAAGTATAGAAACGATTCTAAGGGATTGGTAAATTATTTAAAGAAATGGCGAACTAAGGTTATATGGAAACCTGAGAAGTCCAAAGCCAAATGGGTAGACAGATATGTCTGCGTTGGTGGGGAATATGATCCAGAAACTCGTCAATCAGTATTAATAATTTATACAGACCATTTTGATACATTTAAATTTAGTGATGAGTTGTGGGAGCGTTTTAAGTTCCGTTTAATACAAACTCTTATGCATGAATTAATCCACTTTATGCAGTATGATAGACGTGGAGATGAGTGGAGCAATTACGTCGTTCCATATAAGAAAGTTGGTATAGCTAAGAAAGACGCAGAAAGAAAATACCTTTCTGAATTTGACGAAATACAAGCATATGCTCATTGTGTATATTTGGATTTTAAAACATATCGCCCAACTATAAGTGTATCTGAATTACTCAATCGTTGTAAAAAACAACAAGATTCAAAAACTCTCCATTACTTCCTTAAGACATTCGACTACGACTTCAGAAACAATATCTCCCCAAGAAAGATTATAGATCAGATCGGTAAATGGGAGCGTAAATACGAGAAGTTTGTACGTAAGCAGCGTAGACCTAAATAATACAATATATTGTATTTGAGGGTTTTATGGCACAGCAAGGTTTCGTCTACGAAGCAAATTCATATAAAGCATTAGAAAAATTTGGCATCTCAGTTGGAGGTGTCGCTGGCGCATCACATGACAAACCAGATCTTTCCATCGTAACTAAAAGTATAAAAGATCCAGCTGGTTGTGAGTTAAAAATTTCTCCAACAGCAGCAGGTTCATTGGTATTAAAATACTATAATGGTAAATGGGATTTTGCCACAGATCTTAAAGGGGATCCAGAGAAGATAATGATGCGTGATATCGCCATACAATATGATCTTCTCAAAGAACTTAATGTATCTGGTCCTGCAGGCGAGAAGTGGAGAAAGAAAGTTCCTATTTTACAGAATGACCAAGCTGGTAGAAAAATTCTTACAGGTGGTATTAAGGACAAACGCAAAGCGTATGAAATTGATATTGAAAGTTTTAAAGGTGAAAACGAAGTTCATATAAAAGTCCCAGCCAAAGCCATATGTGATTACTACAATAAAAAGAAAACCTACTACCTGAATGTTGGAACACATGGATTCTATTTGATGAATAAAATAGATCCTCTAAAACTTAATGCCAAGTTAACCAAGAAAATAGAAGATTTTTCAAATTGTGCATCAGCCAGAATTAGAGTTAGATGCCAAAATAAAGGTGGTGGAGACTATCAGTTTGTTATGACCTTAGAGTTCTCAAACGTAAGAAAATCTCTTTATAATTTATGCCCAGTTACCTCTGCTAACAACGTCACGATTAATGAGTCTGCCTATAAACTTAGCGACAATCAGACCCTACTCCAAGCATTCGCTTCATAGACTTTTATAAATACCTCTATAAGTAGTTGATTTTAATGGATTTAATAACCCCTCAGAACGTAGGGTTATTAAAGAAAATGCTTTACTTTAATGCAAAAGTAGGGTATAATAACTGTATAGATGGGTAAAATGAAGTCGTTCCAAACATTCCTTAAAGAAGAAACCGAAGAAGAGAAACTAAAGCACATCCATCACGCAGAGGATCGTCCTCTGTTCCATGGTTCTTCTGGTTTCGAACATGCTCATGGAGCACTCAGCCATGCGCATGAACACATCAAAGCTGGTAAGCATGATAGCACCCTGACTATGAAATATGATGGTTCACCATCTTTGGTTTTTGGTCATCATCCAGAAACTAAAAAATTCTTTGTGGCTTCCAAATCAGCGTTCAACAAAAACCCAAAAATCAATTACACAGACAAAGACATTGACGCCAATCATGGTCATGCTCCTGGTCTCGCAGAAAAATTAAAACATGCATTGAAACATTTACCAAAGGTAGCACCTAAACAAGGTGTATATCAGGGCGATGTTATGCATTCTCATGGTGACATAAAACACGATGAGAAAAAACAAACTTCTTCCTATACCCCAAATACAATTACATATACAGCCAAAGGTGATGCTGCCAAGAAAGCTGCTCAATCAAAATTTGGTTTGGTGGTTCATCAGAAATATGAAGGAAAAGATTTTGCTAGCATGAAAGCAACTCCAAATGTTGACCACGATAAATTTGGACAACATAAAGATGTTGATTTATCTGGTGCTGATCATGACACCAGCAAAGTTAAATACACTCAAGCAGATCAAAAAAGATTCCAGACTCATATGAATGCTGCAAAAGAAATTCACGATACACATGGTGAGCATATGTATCGAGCAATTCATCCAGAACATAAAGGTGACTCTGGACACTTGGGAACTTATATAAATCAAACAGTTCGCAAAGATACAAAACCAAACGCAAAAGGTTTTATTAAACATTTACAAGATGTTTATGAGAAGAAAGCAACTAAGTTAAAATCTGAGAAAGGACAAACCACTCAGCGTAATCTTGGTTCTGCTCATGCTTCTCATGTTGAAAAAAATAAAGAACACTATGAGAATCTATTCAAGATGCATCAGCATCTGCAGAATGCTAAGAATCTTTTAGTTAAGAATTTAAACCAGCATACTGGTGGTCTCGAGCATCATATTGGTGATAAGAAAACAGATCCTGAAGGATACGTTATAAATTATTCTCATAAGGGAAAACAAGAACCATCTAAACTGGTCAATCGTGCAGAGTTTAGTAAAGCAAATTTATTAAAGCCAAGAAAATGAAATCATTTAACTCATATCTAATCGAAGCAGAAGAAAAGCATCATGTGATGGCTTTCGGTCGCATGAATCCAATTACTTCTGGTCACGAAAAACTTGTAGATAAAGTTCACTCTGTTGCTAAGAAGCATAATGCTGAACATACTGTTATAGTTTCTCATAGCCAAGATGCTAAAAAGAATCCTTTGACTGGTGAGCAAAAAGTTAAACACGCTAAACGTGCATTCCCTGATACCAATGTTAAATCATCTAGCGCAGAACATCCAACTATTATGCATCATGCTTCTGAATTGCACAAAGCTGGTGTTCAACACCTACATGTAATTGCTGGTTCAGATCGTAAAAAAGAAATGCATGAACTCTTGCATAAGTATAATGGTCAAAAAGGAAAACATGGTCATTATAATTTTAAATCAATAACTGTTCATTCTGCTGGTTCACGTGATCCAGACGCAGAAGGAACTAAAGGTATGTCCGCTAGCAAGATGCGTGAACATGCTGCTTCAGGAAATCAAAAAGCATTTCATGCTGGTGCTCCAAGTAAGATGAGTGATGCGCACAAAGAAGAAATGTATAATGATGTAAGAAAAGGAATGGGACACAAATAAAATGAAAAATTTTAAATCATTCTTAGCAGAACAAGAATACTACTTAGAAGAAATGATTAATGAAGCAGCTGATGATGCTTCTAAAGAGGGTGGTGTTTCCAATAATACTAAAGGTGTGCTACACGAACTTCTAGTTGGTAAACATTTAAATGGTGGTAAACATCTTGAGAAACATAAGAATGAACATGATGAAACACCTGAGCAAGCGCATGATAGATTAAAAAAACAAATTCATCCTAAAGATTATGAGAAGATTCATGCCAATGCAAAATCTGCTGCAGAACATATTAAGAAACATCTTGAGAGTGAACATGCTGGTCATTCTATTCATGCAGTGCATTGGACTTCTAAACCTGGAGATACAGAAAAGGTAACAGGACATAAAGCATCTCAGAAAGAAGATTCCTCAGATGTTTATGTTAGCACTAAAGATAAAAAAGGTAATGTTAAACATCATGGAGTTAGTTTAAAAGTTAGCGATAAGTCTAGCAAAAACATTCCTTCTTCAAGTCTTGGTATGGAATCTGGTGGTTCCAAAGCAAGAGAACATTATAAAGCACACCAAGAAGCAATTCTTGCAGCTCATCCTCAATTAAAAGGTAAAAATAAAGAACAGCGTAAAGAGATTGCTAAAGCAGATCCTAAGTTACACGCTGATGTGAAAAAGCGTAATCAAGAACTTCTACATAAAGTTGCACATAGTCATGCAGCAGAATTACAACACCATTTAGATAACGGTAATCATGAACATGTTGTTAAACATATTCGTGAAGTTCTTCATGCTCATAAAACTCCTGCCGAAGAAAAGGGTCATAGTTTCATCAAGCATACAACATATCAAACTGCCAAAGGTGTTCAGCATCACACAAGCAAACCAAGTGAAGACCATGAGCATATTCTAAAAGACCACAAGAACATTACAGTTAAAGCAAGTGGTGGTTCTGTTCATTTTTATCACAATGGTAAGAAGTTTGCTTCTCAAGCCCACAAGTTTGATTCTCAATCAGATCCATTAAGTTCACTTAAATCAGCAGGTAAAGCTGTATGAAAAAACTAATACTAGTATTATTCGCTTTATCTTTAACTGCGTGTTCATTTATTCTACCACGTCCACATGACCCAGAAATGTTTGGACGTTTAGTAGATACTAAAATTGCAGTTGATAAATTAGAATGTGGCAATCCTCTTATGTTTCAAAATGCAGACGAGCAGATTGAACGATTAAAAGTTTATGCGCAAGTGAGACAAGATCCGCAAGCAGATGCGATACATAAACTTCAAGATGCTATTAAAAAAGCAGGCGAAACTAAAAATAAAGTGTTCTGTGAATCTATCGTTAAAACAAATAAAGTTAGAATTGATGTTATAATTGATGCGTGGAAAGGAAGATAATGACTACATTTACAAGTGAAGATAGAAAAGCTGCTTATGATCCAGGTTTAACTTGCGTAACTCCATCTAGTGCTACAGGTATGGAAGAATCTGATTTGGTTGCCGAAGCACCATATCATCCAGGATATGAAGATGCTGTGGTGGACGAACATGTTAATAATTGGATAACTGAACATTTAGAATATAAAAATCGTCATTTGAAAACATCTAAGCAAATCGTTGATTTTATAAAGGGACAAAAATGTTAGAACAATTAAGAGAAGTAGCAGGACAGGGTGGACCAGCTGCAGCATTGGCGAATGAATTAATAGTTATTCGTGAGAACTATGAGCAGGGAAAATTAAACACAGAAGAATATCAATATTTAATTAATGAAATCGCAGAAATCCGTGCCCAGCAAGAATTGGCTACAGACGAAGTAGCTTGTCGTTGGATCGTGGCAGCTGCAAAAATTTTAATTAGCGCAGTATAATTGCCTAAATAAATGATAGTAACCAATTTTATAGATGGATTAAATGAAAGATTACAGACAACTAATCAAAGAACTACCGTCCAGTACTATTGTTTGTGCAGTTAGTGAGTTTAACCCTCCTACAATCGGGCATGAATTATTAGTCAAGACAGTCAAAAAGCTGGCAGAACAGAAGAATTCTGACCACGTAATCTATACATCCCCATCTAAAAATTCTGTTATTCAAGAAGATAAGAGAGAACATTATTTAAATTTAATGTTCCCAAACACTTCTTTTAAAAGTATCGCATCTTTGTCTGAAACGATTAAAGATTTAGCTCAAAAATATAAAAATATAGTTTTAGTTGTTGGTAGTGAACAATCTGCCAGTTTGAAAAAACTTGTTAAAGAATCTAGTTCTATAGAAATTATTTCTACATTAGATAATGACCCAGATTGTAATTCTTCAAAGATGAAATCTTTTGCAACTAAAGGGATCTTCGAAGAGTTTAAAAAAAGGTTACCGAGTTCTGTTCGTGAGTTGGATAGTCGTCGTTTGATGAACGATATGAGAATCACATTAGGTTTAGAACCAATTAAAGAACAGTTAAACTTAGTTAAAGACAATGTTCGTGAGCAATATTTCCGTGGAGAAATTTTTAATGTTGGAGATATTGTTGAGTGTAACGGAGAAAAATTAGCAGTAGTTAAACGTGGGTCTAACCATTTATTACTTAAAGAAGCCAATGGTAAATTGGTTTCTAAATGGATACAAGACGTAACACCAACGGAAGAAAAAGAAATGAATGAGGACTTAACTAATAAAACAATTAAAAATAACGACAAGATTAAAGTCGCACGTGTCATCGCAACTATGCTTGGCGTTGATAAAGTTGAAGATACAGGTAACGCAGAGTTGCTTGTTAATACTGCATTACGCAGAATTAAGTCTAAGACTTTAAATCCTGAAGCATTAAAGATTGTTGATAAGATGCTACAGTTGGCAAATCAAGTTGGTATCCAGTATGATACAAATTTAATTCCACAGAAACTTACACAAGAAGATGTTGTTAATACTAAAAGTAACTATAACATAGCAAAAGATAAACTTCGCTATAAAGACTTTAAGAAATTAAACGCAATGACTTCTGGAAATTGCGAACAACACAATAAACCTGGACATACATTAGTTGAGCCAGAAGCAACTGAAACTTTACGTAAGCAGAAAGTTAAACATCATTTGGGTGAGAATGCTCCAGTTGATGTAAGTAAAGTTAACCATGCTGGCGACGAACCTCATGATGAGGAATGGGAAGATACTGGTATTTGTCCAGTACACAACGTAAGGCATGGTGAAGAAGGTTGTGAACACACTAGAGATGTGTTAGAAAAAGAATTAGATTTAACTGATGAAGAGATCGACCACATTATTAATACTACTCCCGATGATGAATTTATTGATGAGTATGAAGATGATGAGTTTGGTATTATCGATCCAGACACTGGAGAAGAATACGACGAAGAAGAATGTGCTTGCACTATGGAAGAGCAAACAATCCTTGAAGTTCTTTCAAGAACAGAACGTATGCGTGCAAGAATTCGTTTCGCTAAATCAAAAGCAAAGCGTGAGCGTAAAGCAGCGATTGCTCTAAGAACTCGTGCTACTACCAAGACAACGAACAAACGTGCACGTCGTTTAGCAATTAAGTTAATGAAGAAACGTCTGTTACGTGGTCGTGATTATAATAAATTATCAGTTGGAGAAAAAGAAAGAATTGAACGAGTAATTCAAAGACGCAAACCAGTTATTGGTCGCATTGCTATGAAACTTGTTCCACGCATTCGTTCTGTAGAGAAAGCAAGATTATCGCATACAAAATATACTAAGGGGTCTGGAAATGTTGCGTTTTAGTGAATGGCTTACAGAAGCAACTTATCAAGGTAGAGAAGTTCCACTTAACAAACCAATGAAAGGTGATGTTAAGAAATCTAAAGTATATGTAAAAAATTCTAAAGGTAATGTAGTAAAGGTGAATTTCGGTGATAAAACTTTATCCATTAAGAAGAATCAACCTGCACGTAAGAAGTCCTATTGTGCTCGTTCCTCGGGACAAGGAAACCTTACAGACAGAACAAAAGCAAATTATTGGTCAAGAAGAGCATGGGATTGTTAATATGAATGAAACATTAGTAACTGCGAAAATTTGTTTGGCGAATACATTTTTAATGTATTTCAAATCACAAGCGTATCATTGGAATGTGGAAGGAATGTTCTTTTCTCAGTATCATGATTTTTTTGGTAAAATTTATGAAGAAGTTTATGGTGCAGTTGATCCATTAGCTGAAGAGATTCGAGCAATGGGTGAATATGCTCCAAAAAATATAGAAGAATTTTATAAAGTTACAACAATTAATAATGATAATTCTGCTACAAACGTGACTGAAATGTTGCAAGATTTACAAGAAGCCAACAATAAAACCATCGAGAGTCTAAATAAATTGTTTGATTTGTTAACTAAAAACAAAGAACAGGGGTTCGCTGATTTTATTGCTGGGCGATTGGATGCTCATAAGAAACATGGCTGGATGATTCGTTCTAGTCTAAAGAAAGTTGGAGAATAAGATGGCAAAAAACTTTAAAGATCTAGCTGGCGCATGCTGGAAAGGTTATAAAGCAGTTGGTTTAAAAGATAAGAATGGACGCAAAGTTCCTAACTGTGTTCCTGAAGAAACCCAGATGGAAGCTGAGCAAATTAATGAATTAACTGACGATCAAATTAAAAAATTGCACGCTGATGCTGCTGATATTCAGAAAAAATCTTTAGATAAACAATCTGATGATAGAATAGAAAGAAAGAAAAAACCAGAAAGTTTTATGTCAAAAGTTGGGCGTAAAATTATTGGTGGAGTATCTGGTGCGTATAAAGGATTCACTAAAGAAGAAGTTGATCGTGAAGATCGTGCCGATTACAAATTATCCCCATCTGGTCGTAAGACACATAAACAGATCGTTTTCAAAATGGGTGAAGAAGATCTCAAAGAAGGAACAGTAAGTAAGAAAGATTATTCTTGGGGTAAGATGATGACTGTTCATCATGGTAAAGATATTTCTTATCCATTACATCCAGAACATCAAAAGATTGTTAAAAATTTAAGACCAAGCGGAGAGCATTCTAAAGCCATTTATAAAGATGAAACTGGAAACCAAGTGCATGTAACACGTGAGAATGATAAAGTTCACTTCGTTTCTCACAGAACATCTGGTAGCAAAAAAACTACTGTTGATTATAAACACTTTGATGAGTCTGCCCCAGCAAAGAACACTGATGTTTCTGACAAGTCTTGGTTAAAAGATGCAGGTAAGAAGCCAACAGTTAAATCTGATTTGAAAAACTTTAAGAACTTCTTAACTGGTAAGAAAGAAACCAATGAAGAAGTAGAAATTTCTGAAGCAGCACCATTTAAGAATAAAGACGATGCTGTGAAGTATGCTAAAGAAAAAGTTAAAACCCATCGTGATAACCTTGATGGTATTGAGATTTATGCTCATAGTGGTGGCTTTGATGTTAACCACACTTCAAATTCTTCTGGTCGCAACTCTTTAAATAAAATTGGTGCAAAACATCTTGGAACTATCTACAAAGAAGAAGTTGAAACAGTTGAAGAAGGTTGGTATGAAAAGCCAGCATCAGCATATCGCCGTAAAGGTGATGAGATTGGTGGTGGTTCTCCAACAAACTTCTCACCAAATTCTAGAGCATCATTAGCCAAGAATTCGAAAGCTCCAGTTGCTCCAGTTCCTGATAAAAAATATATCAAGGGTACTCCAGAACACAAAGCATACAAAGCAACTAAGAAACCAATCAATGGCATGCCGACTAATATGAAAGAAGAAACAAAGTATGTTGTTCACTACACTAATAAAAATGGCGAACACGTAAATTCATCTAAAGCATTTGACGACAAAGCTAAAGCTGATGCGCATGCAGCTAAAGGAAATGCTATGGATAAAGTTGGTGGTAAATATACTGTTAAAACTATTAATAACGAAGAGTTAAAAGGTAATCAACATAAAATAGATAAAAATAAAAATGGTAAACTAGATAAGCAAGACTTTAAACTGCTTCGTAAAGAAGATTTCGAAAACGGAGAAATAGAACAAATGACTAAATCTTATAAACAATTTGTTGAGCAAATTAACGAAATAAAGATGGCAGATTTACCATCACGAAAAGTGAGTGGTAAGTATGGCACTGAATATTACAAAAAAGAAGCTGAGCAAGATAAGAAAGGTTATGACGACGAGGACAAACCAGCAAAACCAGCTGGCGAGAAACGTGGTCGTGGTCGTCCAGCAGGTTCTACATCTGGTGCTCGCCAGAAGGGAACTATTGCTAAGAGAAAAGGTAGTGGTGTCGAAATGACAGGCTACCCAGTTCATTTGCCAAATTTTAAATAAGGAGAATAAAATGGCACTATGGGGAAAAACAGACGCAGAAGGCAGCAAGCCAAAGTATCTAAACACTGCTGGTAAAGCAGCTGTCGAAGGTATTTCTGCAGCAGAAGCAGCAGTTGCTGCAAACAAAGCAAAGGGTGTTGCTCACGCAGGTTGGGTTACTACTCGTTCTTATACTGACGCACAAGGTAATACACGCAACAAGACTGAAGTTTTAGTTGCTATGAGTTCTATTACTGGTGATGACAATACTGACGATACAACAATCGGTGCTGATGCTTAATAAATAAACTTGTCTAGGGAAGAAGTTTTCCCTCTTTTTAGGATGGAAATTATGTTAGAAAATATTAAAAGCGAACTTGAAACATTGAGAGCAGCACATAAAGAAAAGATGGATTTTCTTACACAGTTACGCAATACAATAATGCAGACTGAAGCAGAAATACATCAACTTAATGGTGCGATCGCAATGTGTGAAAAATTTATGGTATCAGCAGCAACTGAAAAGACAGATGATGCAAGAAAAATTAAATGATGCCAATTTTCTAATTTATGCTATGCACAATTATGACAACCCTCAGTGTCATAGTTTAGCTGAGTTCGAAGATGATTTGAAAAAGTTTATATATCTGAAAAAATTAATATACAGATATAAAAATGCAGGTGAACTAAGAGAGCGATTAATATTAAACCATATCATCGTTTTATACAATATTTTTGGTGAGGCAACTACAAAAATGTTGTTTTATAAAATCGAAGAAGATCTTTGGCCACAATTAATCACTTTCTTAGTTTATCTGAATAGAATGCCAGAAACTATTCCAGAGTTTGGAATTAGGTTAACTGATATTAAATTAGACGAGAATATTATAGCAGTATTAAGGAAGATATGAGCAGACTAATAGACAACTTGTTGGCATATAGAATATTAACTATGCTTATCAAGCCATTCGATGATACACAAGCATACAAACTTGGTATCATTGACGCTAAGGGTAAAAACCTTAGAAAGTCAAGCACATTAAAAACATCTGCAGAGAAAGATGCTTATACATATTTGCATCGTTTAGTGTTTAATATGAAGAAGATTATCAATCGTCTTCCAGGTGGCGAAACGAAATTAAAAAGTTTAGTAGCTGCATTATTTTTAGTTAAAGAATATTATCAAAATAATGATAGAACGACTTCTTTGATGGAAAAAAGATATAATGAGATTTTAGAGTTAGTAGAAAATAATGTATATTTGGTCGAAGAAGAAATTATAGTTAGAAAGTTTATGGCAGAAGAAGTAGCTAATATTGCTGGCGCAGGTGTATCTACTGATACTCCAGCACCATTAAAGAAAGATGTTGCAAAATATAAACAGATAGCTAGACGTAAGAAACCAGTTGAGGTTGTATAATGATGTGGATGCTTAGTTATTTACCAGATGCATTTCTGCACTGGGTTATTAATATTGTTTTACTTGCTGGTATAGTAGGAACAGTTGCATCTGTATTATTCAAGTTAGTTATTCGTTGGTTCCCATGGGTTATACCTTATCGCACTTTACTTCAAATTATAAGTATTGTATTGTTGCTTTCTGGTGTATATTTCAAAGGTGGATTAGCCATTGAAGAAGAGTGGCGTGCAAGAGTTAATGCTCTTGAAGAAAAAGTTAAAATTGCTGAAGCAAAATCTCAGCAAGCAAATGAAGATTTAGAAAAAGTTCGTAAAGAAAAAGTTAAAGTAATTCGTGATACAAAAGTAGTAGTTCAAGAAAAGATTGTTAAGGTTGCAGAAAAAATTGATGCTGAATGTAAGATTGATCCGCAAGCCATAAAACTTTTAAATGAAGCAGCAGGAAATAAAAAATGAAAACTCTTTTGCTAATACCTGCAGCTTTTCTTTTAACTGGATGTCTATTTACAACAGTTCCAGTTAAAAGAACATTTCCAGAAGTTCCTAAGGAAATAATGGAAGCATGTCCTGACCTTAAAGCTGTCCCAGATACAGAAAAACTATCTGAAGTTTTAAAGGTCGTTACAGAAAATTACTCACAGTATCAAGAGTGTAAGATTAAAGTTGATACTTGGGTTGAGTGGTACAAGACTCAAAAAATCATATTCGATAGTGTAAAATGAGTCCTGTAATTGTTTCAACTTCGTCTAACAAAGAGTCCGAGATGATTGACCAAGAGAGAGTAGCCAAATTGGAAACACAAGTAGAAGCCATTAAGGAAGATGTCTCTGAAGTAAAGAATGACATCAAAGAGTTACATTCACGCATAACTACTGGAAACCGAGAGATTATTGAAAAATTTGAAGAAAAGATAGACGATCTTGCAAAAGCAGATAGGGAACAACACACAGCATTAAAAACCTCAATGGATAAAGTCAGAGAACGTGTTGATGTTCTAGAAAGATGGCGTTGGATGATTGTCGGTGGTGCAATAGTTTTAGGATATGCTTTGGGGCATATCGATGTTTTGACAAGAATTGTAAAATAAATTTGCTTTAAATTGTGAACTAGGGTAAAATAGTTACTCTAGTGGAGTTATTATGTTATACATTGATGTTAAGTTTGCAAACATTCTTGGATCACGTCTAAGAAATTTCAAACAGAAAAAAGATTACCTTTGGAATTATTCTTGCCCAGTCTGTGGTGATAGTTCCAAAAACAAACTTAAAGCACGTGGTTACATTTATCGTGCTAAGTCAGACTTGCTTGTTAAGTGTCATAATTGTGGATATAGTACAAATCTTGGTAACTTAATTAAGTATGTCGATACAAAACTTTATGATGAATATGTTCTTGAACGCTACAAAGGTGGCGCAACAAGATATAATGACCACAAAGACATTGCTGATACCAGTGTCGTTTTAGAAACTCCCAAAGAAGAATTGCTTGAAGATAATATTCTCGAGCCACTAACACGTATCGATAAATTACTAGATACGCATCCTGTCCTTCAATATATAAAGGACCGACAAATACCAGAGGATAAGTGGAATCTTCTCTACTTCGCTCCAAAATTTAAAGCATATACTAATACAGTTACTCCAAAGTTTCAAGAGCCAATAGTAGATGAACACCCAAGACTCATCATTCCTTACTTCACTGCTGCTGGTAAATGTTTTGCTTATCAAGCCAGAGCATTCGGTAGTGAAGAACCTAAGTATTATACAATTAAAGTAGATGAAACGCAGGAGAAAATATATGGACTCGATCGCTTGGATTATAGCAAACGCATATACGTGGTTGAAGGACCAATCGATTCTTTATTCTTACCAAATGCAATTGCTGTGTCAGGAGCAAGTTTTGATACCCCCACTGTTCGCCAGCTACTTACTAATGCAACGATCGTGATGGACAATGAGCCACGCAATAAAGATATAGTAAAGCAACTTGACAAATATATTGATCTGGGCTATAATGTTTGTATGCTGCCAGAAACCGTAATGCAAAAAGATATTAACGATATGGTTTTACATGGTAAAATGACCACAGATGAGATTGTTAAATTGATAAATACATTTACGTTTTCGGGCATAGGTGCCAAATTGAGATTCGCAACATGGAGAAGAATTTGAAAGTTAAATTAGTTAGTTATTCGAAACCAGCCCAAGAACTTTATCTTAGTGGTTTAACAGATGCTCAAGAACTTATAGCGTATTGCGCAAGAGTATCAAACCCAACAAATCAACTCAACACAGAAACATCAGAGAAGTTAATTCGTTATCTTATAAATCATAAACATTGGTCACCACTTGAGATGGTCTCTGCATGTTTAGAGATAACTACTACTCGTGATATCGCAAGACAAATTTTGCGACATCGTTCGTTTTCATTTCAAGAATTTAGTCAGAGGTATGCAGATCCAACAAAAGATTTAGATTTCGTTTTTAGGGAACCACGTCTTCAAGATCCTAAGAACAGGCAAAACTCAATTCCTATTAATGGTTGGAATTTAAAAGAGCAACAACTGATTGAAGAATGGAAGTGGCATCAAGAAGATGTATTACGAACTGTGACACATGCATATGAATGGGCTATTAATAACGGAATAGCCAAAGAACAAGCAAGAGCAGTACTCCCAGAAGGAATGACTGTTTCTCGTTTATACATGAATGGAAATTTGCGTAGTTGGGTTCACTTTATCGAACTACGCAGTGCCAACGGAACACAGAAAGAACACATGTTAGTAGCACGTGAGTGTGCGAAAGTTATAGCTGAAGTTTTCCCAATGATGGAAGACTTTGTAAATAAAGAATAATTAAAATATTTTGGAGTTACATATGGAAAGTGTCGTGCATGGCATTAGGGTTGACTACAGCCGAGATAAGTTGTTTGATGCATTGGGTTTGATGAGATTAAAAGAAAGTTACATGAAGGATGAAGAGCAATCACCACAAGAACGATTTGCATTTGTATCAAAACAATTCAGTTCGAATGCAGAACATGCGCAGAGACTATATGAATACAGCAGTAAGCATTGGCTGTCTTATTCTACTCCCATTCTTTCTTTTGGTCGTAGCAAGCGTGGCTTGCCTATATCATGTTTTCTTAACTATATTGAAGATACAGCGGAGGGACTAGTTGATAATCTTAGTGAAACTAATTGGCTTAGTATGCTTGGTGGTGGTGTTGGTATCGGTTTTGGTATTCGTTCAGCAGACGATAAATCTACTGGTGTCATGCCTCACCTCAAGATCTATGACTCCAGTTCTCTGGCATACAGGCAGGGTCGCACTCGCAGGGGTTCTTATGCTGCTTACTTGTCTATTGATCATCCAGACATTATCCCATTTTTAGAGATGCGTAAACCAACAGGGGATCAGAATCTGAGAACCCTGAACATGCATCATGGTATTAATATTCCTGATGCTTTTATGCAGATTATTGAGAAGTGTATGTTAGATCCAGAAGCAGATGATTCTTGGAATCTTATTGACCCACATTCAAAGGAAATTCGTGAAACTGTTTCTGCTAAAGAACTATGGCAGAAAGTTTTGGAACTTCGCATGACTACTGGCGAGCCATATCTGCATTTTATTGACACTTCAAATAAACATCTACCGCAATGGTTGAAGGATAAGGGATTAAAGATTAATCAATCAAACCTTTGTTCAGAAATCATTCTACCAACTAACGAGAAGAGAACTGCTGTTTGTTGTTTGTCTTCATTAAACTTAGAGTACTATGATGAGTGGAAAGACGATCCTTTATTCCTTCGTGATACTGCAGAAATGCTTGACAATGTTCTTGAGTATTTTATTTCTAATGCACCTTCCGCCATTAAACGTGCAAAGTACTCAGCCACTCGTGAACGCAGTATTGGCATTGGTGCGTTAGGATGGCATGCTTACTTACAGAAAAATAATTTGCCATGGGAAAACCCAATGGCAGTTGGAAGAAATAAGAAAATATTTAAACATATTAGAGAGAAATTAGATGTTGCAAATAAAGAACTGGGATCTGAACGAGGTGAAGCACCTGATGCGCAGGGTACTGGTAATCGCTTTAGTCATCTTATGGCTATCGCTCCCAATGCTTCTTCTTCCATTCTCATGGGCAATACTAGTCCTAGCATTGAACCTTATCGTGCCAATGCTTATAGGCAGGATACTCTTTCGGGTTCTCACCTAAATAAAAATCGCTATCTGGATAAAATTATTCAGAAAGAAGCTGAGAATCATAAGGATGGTTGGGTTGACGAAGTTTGGTCCAGCATTATCGCAAATGATGGATCCGTTCAGCATTTGGAATGGATGGATGAGTGGACCAAGGAAGTATTTAAAACTTCAATGGAGATTGATCAGCGTTGGGTTGTTCAACATGCTGCAGATCGTCAAGAATATATTGATCAAGCCCAATCACTAAACGTATTCTTCCGTCCAGACAGTCATATCAAATACATCCATGCGGTTCACTTCCAAGCATGGAAGCAGGGATTAAAGACAATGTATTATTGTCGTTCAGATAAGATCGCTAAGGCAGATAAAGTTGCTAAACGTATCGAGCGAGAAGTTATTAAGGAAATTGATTTAACAGCACTGGCATCAGCTGACGATGGTGCTTGCTTAGCATGCGAGGGATAACATGGACGCATACGAATTATTCTGGAAAATAAAAACTATTTGGATGGATAATACGGATAAAAACAGTGGCGTTGGACCTAAAAACACAATACACATGGCAACGATGGTAATGACTAAAAATGGTTATCGTGAAGTGGTTGCAGCTAAATGGAATAAAGAAATTAAAGCAATAGAACTAATATTAGACGAGGATTAGGATGATTAAAAAGAATAATAAAATGACAGATGAAAGGAATTATTTTAAACCATTTAACTATCCATGGGCATATGAAGCCTGGCTAAAGCATGAGCAAGCACATTGGTTACATACTGAAGTTCCAATGGCAGAAGATGTTAAAGATTGGAAGAAAAAATTAACTAAAGAAGAAAAACAGTTTCTTACTAACATCTTTCGTTTCTTTACGCAAGGTGATATCGATGTGGCAGGTGGTTATGTTAAGAACTATCTACCATATTTTCCACAACCAGAAATCCGCATGATGCTTTCTGGTTTTGCAGCACGTGAATCATTACACATCGCTGCATATTCACATTTGATTGAAACACTAGGTATGCCAGAATCAACATACAATGAGTTTCTTGAATACCAAGAGATGAAAGATAAACACGATTATGTTCTTCAACTCAGTTCAAAGAATGGAACATTAGAATCTACTGCTACTCACATCGCTGTATTCTCTGCATTTACTGAGGGTATGCAGTTGTTTAGTTCTTTCATTATGTTATTGAATTTCCCACGTCATGGCTTGATGAAAGGTATGGGTCAGATTATTACATGGTCAATCGTTGATGAAACCATGCATGCAGAATCAATGATAAAATTATTCAAAGAATATATTAAAGAGAACCCAGAAATCTGGAATGATGAATTAAAATCAAAGATATATACTATTGCTGAAAAAATGGTTGCACTCGAAGACAAGTTTATTGATTTATCATTCGCTGGGTCACATATGCGTGACTTGGAACCAGAAGAAGTTAAACAGTATATTCGCTATATTGCTGATCGTCGCCTAATTTCAATGGGTATGAAAGGGATATTCAAAGTTAAAAAGAATCCACTACCATGGGTTGAGGAAATGATTAATGCTCCAGTACATGGTAATTTCTTTGAAAATCGTGTTACTGATTATGCTAAAGGTGCTTTATCAGGAAGTTGGGATGATGTTTGGGGTAAAGCAGCTTAATGATAGAATTACTTTACCTGTTAATAACAACGCACATTACTATAGTGTGCGTTACACTTTACCTGCATAGAGGACAAACCCATAGAGGTATAGAGTTTCACCCAGCACTATCTCATTTTATGAGATTTTGGCTTTGGTTAACAACAGGTATGGTAACAAAGCAATGGGTTGCTGTTCATCGTAAACACCATCAGATGTGCGAGAAACCAGGAGATCCACATTCACCACATGTATATGGAATTATGCATGTTTTATTTGGAGGAGCGTTATTATACCATGAAGCATCAAAAGATAAAAATATGGTTGATTCATATGGTGTTGGTACTCCTGATGATTGGATTGAGCACAACCTATACAGTTCTCACTCCAGACTTGGCGTTGGCATTCTCCTTGTGTTCAACCTGATTGTATTTGGTTGGATTGGTTTATTATTATGGGGTATTCAAATGATATGGATACCTTTCTGGGCTGCAGGTGTTATAAATGGTTTAGGTCATTGGTGGGGATACAGAAACACCAATACTAAAGATCGATCGAAAAATATTTCTTTTTTCGGTATAATTATTGGGGGAGAAGAGTTTCATAATAACCATCACGCAGAGCCAGCAAACCCTAAGTTGAGTAGAAAATGGTGGGAGTTTGATATTGGTTGGATGTGGTATAAAATTTTTAATACATTAGGATTAGCAAGGGTCAAAAATGTCGACTAAATATTTTGAATGTGAATCATGTGGAGCACGAGGAAAGATCGTTCTCAAAGGAGATGACCATTCAACAGAAGATGTGGTATATTGCCCAGTTTGTTCTGCTGACATCTATGAAGAGGAGGATCTAGACGATGAAGAATAATGTGGTATTACCAAAACAAAGTAGTAGAAAATTTACCTGAGGATTGTGTTGGATTTGTTTATTTAATCACGAACAATACCAACAACAAAAAATACGTAGGTAAAAAATTAGCCAAGTTCGCAAAGACAACTTACAAAACAGTTAAGTTAAAAAATGGAACAAAGAAAAAGAAGAAGATTCGTTCTAGGATTGATTCTGATTGGCTAACATACTATGGGTCTAGCATTGAATTAAACAAAGATATTGAAAGGTTAGGCAAGGAATCTTTCACACGAGAAATTCTATATTTTTGTAAATCGAAGGCAGAGTGTTCATACATTGAAGCAAGGGAGCAGTTTTCAAGAAAAGTTTTGGAGACAGAAGAATATTACAATGGACAAATCTCAGTGAGAGTCCATAAATCACACATACTACACAAACTATGAAGTACTTACTATTCATTACCGCACTATCTTTATCAGCAGTTGCTGCTTACTACTCCATCATGGGATTAGTTGCAATTTTCGCTGCAGCTGCCATTCCAATTTTTATTATGGGTTCGTTGCTAGAAGCATCGAAACTCGTTGTAGCATCATGGCTTTATCGAACTTGGAAAGAAATTCCAATTTTGATGAAGTCATATTTCACATTTGCAGTGATTGTTTTGATGCTACTAACTTCTATGGGAATTTTTGGATACCTAAGTAAAGCACACTTAGACCAAGCAATCCCATCAGGTGATGTGCAAGCAAAACTTGCACTAATTGATGAGAAAATTAAAACCGAAAAGGAGAACATAAATGCAGCTCGTAAAGCAATTACTCAACTCGATCAGCAAGTTGATCAAACCATCGCAAGAACAACAGACGCAGCAGGAGCCGATCGCTCCATCGCCATCCGTAGAGGTCAGCAAGGAGAAAGAAACAAACTCCTCACCGAAATCGGCACAGCGCAAACCAAGATCGCCAAGCTCCAAGAAGAGCGTGCGCCAATCGCAGCCGAAGTCCGTAAAGTCGAAGCAGAAGTAGGACCAATAAAATACATAGCAGCATTACTTTACGGTGATAATCCAGAAACGGATCTGCTAGAAAAAGCAGTCCGTTGGGTTATTATCATGATTGTTATAGTATTTGATCCTCTTGCAGTTCTTATGTTGGTTGCTGCTAACTGGCAAATGAAGAAAGATGCTGGAATCATAAAACCAGCAATGGCTTCAAGTTCTATCGATACAAATACTGTAGAACCAATAGTATTAAAAGATAATAATCAATTAGAAGAACCAGAAGAGGATAAACCTAAATGGTCTGATATGTTCTTTAAAAAGAGTCCATTACCAGTAGATTCTAAGAAGATTATTGAAGACTTTTTTGGTAGAAAGAAACCAGAAGAACTAGAGCCAGAACAGATGGCTGAAATGAATAAAGAGCCAGATGTTGTTATACCAGAAACAACTCCAGCAGTAGAAGAGTATGGTACGTTTGGACAACGTGAAAAGCGTATACATCTTGATACCAATGTAGAAGTTTCTGATAGTATTCAAATAGAATTACCTCCAGAAAAACCTCCAAGAATGCCACTTAGATAAGGTAAATTGCCTAAATATATTAGGTGAGACTTATTTTTGTTATGCGAATTTAAAATAACAAAAAAGGTTTAAAAATGAACAAAAACATCGCTACAGCGGTGCTTTTTGTCATGGTTTCGTTTTCAGCAATGGCTCAGCCCATTGTTACTGACTCGACTAGTAGAAGTACCACTGAGTCTACTTCCAATAGCACCACTACATTAAAGTCGCCACCTCCAACAGCAGTGGCTCCAGCAATTACAACAATCAACAATGATGTTTGCGCAGTTGCAGCATCAGGAGCAGTACAAACACAAATTCTTGGTATCTCCATGGGTGGAACCATGAGAGATATGAATTGCGAAAGAATCAAACTTTCGAAGAACTTATATGACATGGGTATGAAAGTAGCTGCAGTTGCTACTTTATGTCAAGACGAACGTGTATTTGCAGCGATGTTAGCTGCAGGAACACCATGTCCAGTCGATGGTAAAATTGGCGAAAAAGCCAAAGAAGAGTGGAAAACTCGTGGGGTATTAGATAATGTGGATAAAAAAGCAGTAGGTAACTATGCTGTATTACCACCAGTAATTGATTTAAGTAAACCAGCAGATCCAGTCAAGTAATGAAAAAGTTATTGTGCAGCTTATTTCTCCTGTTTTCTGCGGTATGTAACGCAGAGATAGTGACCATCCCAATTCCAGGTGCACCTGGATTGAACATCACTGTCGGAACAGGAGTTAATGCACTACCATTACAAGACATACGTAATAATCCCAACGCAGTAAACATTACTACATGGGATGATTGGTTTAACGAAGTCCCACTGGGTTTTACTTTTCCATTTTATGGGCAGAACTTCACAACATCATGGGCAGCAACCAATGGTTATGTAACATTTCAAAATCCACAAACATCAGGACTGTGGGGTGGATGTTGTTCTGGTGTTGATTTAACTAGAACTACTGATCCAAGATATAACTATACGATCTATGGTCTACATACTGACTTATATTCGTGGAATGGAGCAAACCAATATTATCTACGTGGCACAAATGAGATGACTTATGGTTGGTATAATTTAAGTCAGTGTTGTTCTTCACAAGGTGGTAACAGTTTTGAAATTAAAATCAATTCATCTGGTTTAATTGATACTCGTATTGCTGGTGCAATGGTGAGTTGGAATGCTGTCACATCTGGTATGGCTGGTAATCTTGCTAATGGAGAATATTATCAACACTATCATGGACGAGGATTAAATATCACTCCTGGATCTGCTAACATTTTTAGTTGGCAAGCATTGGGTGGAACAGGACAAGGTGTTGACCAATGCACAATTAATCCACTGTATAATCCATCATGTCCTGGATATGCAGCAGCTTATCTATCACAACAGTGTACGATTAGTGCATTATATAATCCATCATGTCCTGGATATGCAGCAGCATACTTCACTCAACAATGCACATTGAATCCTTTGTATAATGAAAATTGTCCAGGATATGCTCAAGCATATCTGGCGTATCAATGTTCAGTTAATCCACTATATTCAACAACTTGTGAAGGATATGAGCAAGCATATTTTAATCAGCAGTGTTCTTTAAGTGGCTTATATTCAACGAGATGTCCAAATTATGCAGAAGCATATTTTAATCAGCAGTGTTCTTTAAATGGCTTATATTCAACGAGATGTCCAAATTATGCAGAAGCATATGCTACACAGCAAGCATTAAGACAAGCATCTAATACTACAAGCACTACAACAACCAATACTATTGCGCAGCCAACATCAACTTCTGGATCAACGACAGTAGCTGTAGTTTCTGATCCAGTAGTGAATACTGCAGTTACAACTACAGCAACCTCTGCTAGTCCTGCGCAAGCAGCTACAGCAACAGTTCCTTTAGTTCAATCCAACACAACTACATCAACTACCAGCGCAGTTACAACTGTTGTAGTAGCACAAGAGAAGAAGGAGGAGAAAAAAGATGCTTCCACTACTAATACAAGTTCTTCGTCTTCGACAAGCACAACGACTACGTCGTCAGCGACAGAAGATAAGAAAGACCAACCAAAAACTGTCAGACAAGAACTACAAGAAAGAAGAGTAGCTGCAGCGAGAGCAGCTGCAGTTGAGTCTGGTAAAAATTTAGCAAGTAATATTGGGAAAGCAGCATCAATGGAACAACAGATAGCAGTTCAAAATGTTGTGATAGCTGCCATGGGATATACTCCTGGATTTGATTCTTATAATAAAATGATTATTCCAGACGGAGTTGGTTATAAACCATTTACAATTTATAACAACCAGAGAAATATTGATAACCCTGCAGGAAGAAGATTTATGACAGGGTCAGACGCATTACACAATCAAATGGTTGATTCACAGTATAATAGAGGAAATTAATGAACCCATATTTTCAACCAGAGTGGATTGCATATTTCATTTCTATAATAGCAATTGGTATTGCTGCTTATGCAGTATATCTAGTGGTTGAATTGCGTGAATATGTTTTGTTATTAAAGCAACATCTTAAAAGTAATGTAGTACAAGAAAACACTTATTCATCAAAGATAAAAAGGAAGTAAAATGTCAGAAGAAATTAAAGATGTCAACAAAAAGATTGACGAAGCAGAAGCTGCTATAAAGAAATATGCCAGTAAAGATACTGTTATCAGTATCGGTGGTTACGAGTTTACACCAGCTAAACTGATGGTAGCATTCACTATCGTCTCATCAATACTTGGTGGATTGTATGGAGCATTTGAAGTTTACAAATCTTATCAGGACATGCAGAAAAAGATTGCAAATTATGTAACCCCAGATTTAACTGAGATTGAGAAGAAACTAGAAGTGGTTGTTGAAAAAGCTGAGAAATCAGTCCAATACACCCAAGATATTAAGAACGATCTGAAAACTGATATCCGTAGATTGGAAAAGGTAGTCGAGCAGGTTGAACGTGATGGAAAACAACTATCTCGTGAGACAGAACAGGATGTTCGCCAACTGCGCAAAGAGATCGATCTTAAGATTCAAAAAGCTCTAGACAACCCACTGGCAGGCAAATAATAATAAATAGGATAATAACATGTCCTCGGGATACAAAATGAATGATAAAAAATTGTTTAAGTGGTTGGCTTTAATTATATTCTTACCATTGGGTTTGGCTATCGTGGGTGGCGATTCTTTTAGATATCCGTGCCAAGATCCTAAAAACTGGGATAAAGAAATATGTCAAAAGCCATTGTGTGATGTAACTAGAACTTGTCCAGAGCACGTTTTTAAAGGACAAAGAGATCCACGTCTTGGACCTCCTAGTGAAACAGAAACCACAAAAACACCAACACCAGCTACAGGAGTGAATTGCAAATGAACTTTTTAAATAGAGAAAGATTAGAAAAAGTAGACGATAAGCCAGAAATGTCTAGTCAAGAAGTATTCATCTATACAGAAGATCAGCTTATGGCTCGTCTTCGTTTCTTCATTGGTATCTGCTTAGCACTTACTCTAACAGGTATTGTGTTTGTAGTTTTATACTCAATTATTTTCGTTACACAACCATTGAATGCGATCTCTCCAATCGATCAAAAGTTTTTTGAGTTGATTATCCCTATCGCTACATTCTTAACTGGAACCTTATCTGGTATCATGTTAGCAGGTGGTGATAAAGATGCACAAAAGAAAGCATTAGAAGCAGCTACTGGTGGATGGAATAAACCTTCAACACCTCCTCCATCTTTACCAACACCAGGAATGCCACCAAGACCAATCGGAATGGGTGGTATGCCAGCACCAATGGGTATGCCATCGATGCCAGCACCAAACTTTGGTTTGGAACCTGGAGATCCAATAAACAGAAATACTAGAAACGATTAATAATGAATTGGTTTAATAGTATGTTATCAGACGGAATCAATGGTTCTGTCTCAAGCAAACGAGTAATAACCCTGTTAGCATTTTTAGTTTGCGCATTTGCAATGATCGCAGACATATTCGGTTATAAAGTTACACCTGCTTTATTCGAGTCTATGATATACATCGTTGTTGCTGGATTGGGTTTTACTGCATCTGAAAAATTTGCTAAAAAGGAATAAAGTATGTATCAATACAGAGCCAAAATATTAAAGGTGTTAGATGGAGACACAGTTGATATTGATTTAGATTTAGGATTTAATATTGTTCTAGCCAACCAACGTGTTCGCATGGCAGGTATTGATACACCAGAATCAAGAACTACAAACACAGAAGAAAAAGTTCGTGGTCAACTTTCCAAAAAGAAATTAGCAGAAAAATTACCTGTTGGTTCTTATGTGATTATTGAAACACAAAAACCTGATAGTAATGACGACAAGTTCGGTAGAATCCTTGGTATTTTTATTCTTGAAGATGGAACTCGTGTCAATGATTGGTTAATCAAAAATAATTATGCAGTTCCATACAAAGGTGAGAATAAAGAGCTGACTCAAGCAGAACATCAGGCTAATAAAAAGATTTTAATCGAGCGTGGCGAATTAAAAGCATGATACACCCAATAGATCTTTGGGTTTGGTATTTTCTACAAGTATGGTTTCTTCCGTATCGCCTAGCAGGTAGCGTTGATACAGTCTGTAAAACCCCAAATTTAGTCTTAAAATAACCCTACAGTTTGTAGGGTCTTTCTAACCCCTCTCTGGTAGAGGGGTTTTTCGTTGCAAATTTGCAAAACTGGGGGTTTACAATAATTCAGATCTGATGTATAATAGTCTTATGATGATTGAAAAAGGAAACAAAATGATTGATGTAAAAGTTGGTGATTATATCCGTGCTTATGATTTCAAACCGATGGTTGGTCGTGAAGACTGTTTCGTTGAAGGTATCGTTGAGCAAGTTAAGAACACTGAGCAAGGATACTTTGCTTACAAAATCACTGCTACCAAAGATGTGTTCGGTGGCGAGATTCAAAAGAAAGGTAAGCATTCTCGTGTTGGTAAAATTGTTTTCGTACCCCATGAAGTTAGTTTCATGGAATATGCTGGTCGTGTAATCAACTTGACGAGGTAATCATGATTAGATTTGTTTTAGGTTTAATGTTAGTTTTTGGTGCTGCTGGTGGTGTTGATAGTGCTAGTGATGTGGAATTGTTTTACGTGCTAGCTGTTGCAGCAACTGGTCTTACGTTGATGTATTTCGGTTCTAAAAAGTTGGAGCAACAATGATTGATCTAAATAAACTCACCCCAGAAGAAATTGAAGAACTGGAAAATTTGGAGCTGCAAAAACAGTATGAGTTCATGCAGTATGCTGAGGATGCAGCAAATCAAGATGCAATTTATTATGGAGAAATGAAATGAATACAATTGAATATCGGGGTCAAGTTTTTGATCGCAGTCATGGTAGTCCCTTTGATCGTGGTGCTGCTGATAGCTGGTATAGTCGTCCGCAGGAACCACATTGGTATCCTGAAGGAACATATCGTGGTAAGCGTATCGAATCCAAAGATATGAGTATTGCTGAGATGCGTGCTTACTTTATGGGCTACGAATATAATGAGCAGTTTGGTGGTAAAAAGGATTACGATTAAAAATAGTCTTTGTGGAGGAATATCCTTGGTAGACTTTAAACAACCTAAACAGCACCTGATTGTTTGCGTGTGCCAACTATGCCAAAGAAACACGCATGAATTTTTAAGGAGTTGTTATGTTAGCATATTGTGATTATATCGCTAAAGTGATTAGCGAAGCGATGAAGAAAGATGCTTCTGGTAATTGGAGAACTTACATTGATAATGTAGGTAAGATTCGTTGGGATCTTGACGAGAACACTGGTGCATTCCTTTCTACTAAGAAAACAATTTCTGTTATTGATAAAAATGGCAAGTCGTATCGTGTAACTGTTGAGGAAATTAAATGACAGAAATTTTGAAATGGTTGGGAACTGCGTTAACTATTGCTGGCGCAGTTGCAACTTCTCTGGCATTAGATCCATTAAATGTGTATTTGTTTAATGCTGGTGCTTTGACATGGTTATTTGCTGCAATAAGAATGAAAGAGAAAAGTCTTATTGTAGTCAATGCTGGTTTGTTGGCAGTTTATGTATTTGGAGTTATCTATAGACTGCAATAATAAAATAAGTTGACATTAAAATGAAAGTAGTGTATAATTCAATTAAACCTAGAAATCTTGTTGCTAAAGATTTGAGGACACCAAAGTATCGTATGCGTACTGTTGAGTCCAAGGTTAAGTACACTCGCCAACCCAAACATAAGAAAGGTGGTTATGAATATCAATATTGAAATTAATAAACCCGATTTGCAAAGAGCAGTTGTAGTTAAATCGCATTCGTATGATATTGTTGAATTTACCATCAAACAAATTTCTTTCGACAAATCAGGTAAAGAGCTAACAAATAGTTACCATACCACGTTTTATTCTACGAAAGAATTTAAAGATTTTTTTCAACCATTAATTGATGAATTAAAAGTGAGATTTGATAATGACAAAGAAGACAGTGTTCAAGGATGAACAAGAATTTGAAAAATTCAAAGAGTGGACATATGGATTACTATGCGATGAGCACGCAAAAGATCTGTGCATTACTTTTACCAAAAAAGATGGCACAGAAAGGAAAATGTTCTGCACTCTCTCCGCAGGAAGAATACCTGCAGACAAGACTCCAAAGGAAACGAGCAGCAACAGTAGCCAGACTTCTGGATCCGCAGTACGGGTTTTCGATACAGAAAAAGAAGAATGGAGATCATTCCGTTGGGACTCCGTGATTAAAGTGGAGTGCTCATTATGAATACAATTATAACAGTATTTGGTGTTGGAGTTGGTTTAGTGGTTATCATTATTTTAGCACTATTGTTTCCACTTTTATACATTTGGGCATTCAACACATTATTCCCTGTATTAGCAATCCCATATACACTTGAAACTTGGGCTGCAGCAGTGTTGCTCAGCATTTTCTTTTCGAAAACTATTGATATGAAAAAGGATAAAGAATGAATTATGTATTGACACCTGAACAAAAAAAAGACCTGCAGAATGCCATTCGTGAAATTAGTAATTCAATGACACGAACTGAAGCAGAACGTGATTTAATTAAAGATATTGTAAAAGCACAATCTGACAATTTACAGATTCCAAAGAAAATCATTTCTAAAATTGCCAAGACTTTTCACAAACAAAGTCTGCACCAAGAAGTTGCCGATCATGAAGATTTTGTTGAGTTGTATGAAAAGGTAACAAGTGTTAATCAACAGAAAAACCCCCAACAACCATAAACATAGACTTTTATATTTGATGGGTGTCACATGGAAGTATGACACCATGTTCAACTCTGCATTCACAGAACATAACTTTCAACAGCTGTTATTTAAAGCAGGTGTTGAAACTATCTCTGTAGATTATGAGTTGAGTGACACATATGAGAGTTTAGTTGAAGATGTAAATAAAATTACTCCAGAAGTAGACTTTATCATGGGGTATAGTTTTGGTTGCTTACTTGCTGTAGCCACTGCACAGAAAAATACAAAAGGTATAATTCTCTTAGATGCTAACTCGCTAGGTGGTAATGCTGGATTGAATTATATTCAGGATAAAGAGACAGCGCAACAATTTTTCGAGAGAGATCTGGCTACTAAAAATGAAAAGTTGAAAGATATCCCTGAGAAGTTGATTATAAATCCCTATAAACCAAAAACATTTTTAATTTTTAGTGAGTATGGTGATAAGAATAACAATCTGGCAACGCATGGTATGTATTTAAGAGCGTTGGGTAAAGTCAACAAAACTGTTATCAGACACTCATCTCATTACATAATGATAGAACCTGCTAGATTTGAATTGGCAAAAGAAGTTATAGGAATAATGAATGCACATACTTGATTACCCAGCATGGAAAAATGGTAAGTACTGTAAAGTTAAAGATCTAAATGTTTCTGTTTTAGATCTTGGATTAATTCATTGTGATGCTACTTATGATGTTCTTGCAGTTAAAAACAATCAGATTGAAAACTTTGATGCACACCTAAGTAGATTCATTCGTAGTTCTAAGGGATGGAGAATCCCTGTTAATTATTCTGATAATGATATTGAGATTGTCATACAGACTTTAATATCAATGACACCAGTAGACGATCTTTTAGTTTGGATTGGTTTGACGAGAGGTATACCATCTTCTGGGAACCCAAGAGATCTGGCTAACTGCGAACCAAATATATTCATATATGTCAAACCATACTATGGGTTCAACAAAGACAACTCTGCTACAGTTTGTTTATCAAAACAAAAGAGAAATACATCAATTGATCAGACAATGAAGAACTTTTCTTGGAATGATTTGAACCTTGCGCAGTGGGAAGCAATTGATCGTGGCTTTGATACTGCAGTTCTTCTTGATGATAAAGGTTATCTAACTGAAGGACCAGGATTCAATGTTGGTGTTATTAAAGAAAATTTTGTATATGCACCAAGACATAATTGTCTAAAGGGTACTGTTATGGATTTGGTTAAGTCTACTTGTGACAGAGAAGGTGTATGGTTTGAGTATGGCGACATATCGCCATCTTTTGTTGAAGATTGTGATGCAATGTTTTTAACTTCTACTGCAGGGAATGTAATCCCTGTTAAATGTTTTGAGGGTAAGTATTTTAATGATAATGAGGTTTTAACATGGTTACAACAGAAGTTAGTCTAGAACAAAATAAACATCTATTATTTCTGTTACCTGGACAAAGTTTATCACCACGTGCATTCTGGGATTTTAAACTACCAGATGGTCACACTCACATAGATTATTTCCTTAGTGCTGGTATAGATGTAATTTTATTTGATCCATGTGGTTACGGAGAAAGTTCTGATTACTATCAGTATGATAGAGTTGGGTATGCGGATCAGATTGAATCTGCCATTAAAGAACTTAAGAAAGAATATGTTTCTAAAACTATCTTTGGTTTCTCAACTTCAACTGCGCCAGCATTGATCGCAGGTGAACGTGGACTTTTTGATAAAGTAATTATACACAGCCCATCAATTCGCATGGATAAAAGATATTATGTTAAGATTGATACAGAGTATTTTGAAACTGGAATTGAAAAACTCAAAAAAGAACGTATCGAAAAAATTAGCGATAAACTAATACCATCACCGAATAGAATCGAAGGATGGGAACAAAAAATTCTTGATGTGGTTGGCAGTGACACATGGAAAGTCCCATCACAACCTGTTTATGATATCAACAATTATTGGGTTGATACAGGACAGTTAGGATTTGATCCTGCAAAAGTTCCACCGATCCTAAGCATTATTGGAGAGTTTGACTATGAGTCTACCACAGGTGGCTATGATACGTTTAAGGGACTGTTTCCAGACTCCAAGGAAGTAGTTATCCCCTACTCTACCCATTTCTCTATGTGGGAGAACTCATCGGCTCTAACTCGCTTAGAAATGATCCAATGGGTCTTGCAATAACCCTGCAACTTGTAGGGGAATGAAAAATAGTTCTTTACAATAATTCAAAAATAGGGTATAATTATATTATAACAATGGAGGTGTAAACCTATGGCTATGAATACAGCGAAACGTAAGGAACTGGTTGCTACTATGAAAGGTGGTGAACCTGAGTTGAACCCTGCTAACTACAACAGTAGTTTTCTTGGGTTACTAAACTATTACAACTATAACAACGATGACAAAGATAAGAAGAAGTGGCTTATCAGTCATGTTGCTAAGACCAATAAAAAATTAGCAACACAACTTCTAAAAATTGACGAGAAACATTTTCGTTATGCTGGCATTCTAGCACGCATCGCTGATCGTGGTGGTCAACTAGAAGAAAAACACCAGCTGTTTTTGGAAAACAAAATCACAGAACTAACAAACTTCAAACCAAAGAAAGAAGTTAAAGTAGAAACCCCAGTAGTGACTAATGTTATTTCTATTCAAGATAGAATGGATGAGAAAGCACACGAACTCGCAGGTGAGATTGAGGGTGCTATTGATGACTTTGTATTGGGTGGTTGTAAGTCTGACTTCTCAGCTAAAAATTATCTACTGGCACAACAAGTAGCAGCACCGATTGCTAAACGTATTGGTGAGTTGTTTGTTCCATTGGCTGATGAACTGCGTGAAGCAATTGCTGGTGATGACGAACAACTTGTTGAAGGTTATTCAAACTTCACTAAACGTGAACTAAAGAAATTCTTGGAGTTCGTGGATAACATCGTTGCTGATTGTAACCAGATGGTTCAGACTGCTAAAGCGAATCGTGCTCCACGTAAACGTAAGGAAGTCCCTGCATCTAAGCAAGTAGCCAAGATGAAATATCTCAAAGAGTTTGCGGAGCTAAACCTAAAGTCTGTAAACCCCACAAGTATCATTGGCTCAACAGAGGTATGGTACTACAACACCAAATACAAACATGTTGGTGTGTATAAAGGTGAGAATGGTGGAACTCTATCTGTTAAAGGAACTACCATTATCGGTTTCGATATTAAAGAATCAAAGCGTATGACTCTACGCAAACCTGAAGAATTCTTCAAAGGGTTGTCGTTGGGTAAACGTGCATTGAATAGTGCAATCAAAACACTAAAGACTAAACCAGCAGTGCCGAATGGTCGATTCAATGAAGACTGCATTTTACTTGGAGCATTTTGATGATTTTAGTTGATTATTCTCAGGTAGCTCTGAGTAACATTTTATCTTTTCAGCGTGAACTGAAAGGTAGTGAGTCTGAGGTTGTGAATCTCATTCGTCATGTAACTTTGTCTACACTTAAATCATACAAAAAGAAGTATGGTAAAGAGTATGGTGAATTAGTTATTTGTTGCGATGGTCGTAAGTATTGGCGTAGAGAGTTCTTCCCGAACTACAAGGCTAATCGTAAGAAAGCACGTGATAACAGCGATCTAGATTGGACTCTTATCTTCGATACACTATCAAAGATCCGTGACGAGATTAGGGAAAATTTCCCATACAAAGTTCTCCATCTCGAACGTGCTGAAGCAGATGACATTATAGCTGTGCTTGCTAAGTGGAGCCAAAACAATGGACTAATTCAACAGGGATTGGTGGAAGAACCACAAAAGATTTTAGTTGTATCTTCAGATGGCGACTTTATTCAGCTACAGAAGTATGACAACATTACACAATGGTCGCCCATTCAAAAGAAATATGTTAAAGCAACTAAGAAAGAGTTGCACGAGAAAACTATTACGCATATCGTTAAAGCGGGTGATGATGGTATCCCAAACATTCTGAGTAATGATGATGTGTTCTTGAATGGCGAGAGACAGAAACCTGTATCCGCAAAAAGATTGCAAGAATTTATTGAGAAGGGATTTGATGCTTGTAAGAATCAAGAAGAGCGTCGCAATTGGCAACGAAATCAAACATTGGTTGACTTTGAATTTATCCCAGAAGATGTATCAAAAGAAATTATAGATACATATGTTAGCTACAAGACGACTGCAGATAAGATGACTATTATGAATTATTTGATAGCCAATAAATGTCGTTTACTATTAGATGAATTGGAGGAATTTTAATGGCTACTAAATTGATTACTGAAATGTTGACTGAGATTAATGATAATCCTGTTACTATAACCAAATATAAAGATAATGGTGCATTGCGTTTGATTTTTGAACACGCATTTGACCCAAACAAGAAATTCTTTTTACCTGAGGGTGATCCTCCATTTAAGGAAGATGCTGCACCGATTGGTATGAGTCCTGCAAATTTACATATGGAAGCCAAGAAGCTGTATGTGTTTTGTCGTTCGGATTTGAATAAGGTGCGCAGAGAATCTCTTTTTATTCAGTTGCTTGAGAATGTTCACCCATCTGAAGCGAAGTTGATTCTTGCAATTAAAGACCAGAAACTAACTAAAATGTATCCAAAGATTACACAGAAGTTAGTATCAGAATTCTTTCCTACTATCCCTGCTCCAGCAACAAAGGAAAAGAAAGCAAAAAACTTGCAGGCTCCAGCAACTGGAGCCACAGCTTAATTGCAAGATTTGCAAGAAAGAAAAAATCATTACTTGACAAAATTGTAGTATTCGGGTATAATATTATTATGAAATGTGTGAAAGGAAATACAAATGCCTAATTGGTGTGATAACTCAGTTCGATTGACTTCTAGTAAAGAGAAGATCGATGCACTTGCAGCAGTACTTGAGAATGAAGATGATCGTCAAGTATTTCAACACCTACGTCCTCGCCCAGCAGACCAAGAAGAAAATTGGTATGATTGGAATATCAATCATTGGGGAACTAAATGGGACTTGTCATTGATTGACTGGAATCGTGATGATGACGAAACTATTTGGATTTCCTTTGAAACTGCTTGGTCTCCCCCAATTGCAATTTACGAATACCTATCAGAAAATGATTGGTATGTAGATGCTGTCTACCATGAGGGTGGCATGGGATTCTGTGGAATTTGGCAAGATGGTGAAGATGATTATTATGAATATAATCTTGATGACTGGGAAAGCATTGACTGTTTGCCAGATGAAGTAAAAGATTTCACTGGTCTAGTTGACTATTATGAAAGTCGCAAAGAAGAACTTGAGATGGAAGCAGAAACAGAAGCATACGAACAAACTGTTACTGAGTGGTTTCCAATTGAAACTAATCCTGATAAAGTTGGTTTCTACGAAACTAAAGAAAACAACAATTGGCCATTCTACAAATTTGCACACTGGAATGGTAAGAAGTGGACTATCGATGGGAAGAAACCTAAAGATCCGATTGCATTCTGGAGAGGTTTGAAAGAACCTGTTGAGGTGTAAGATGAAAATTCTATTTGCATTTATTTTGGGTATGGTCGTTGCAACAGTTGGTGTTACTAATCTTGTTTCATTTGCAGACAAGCAAGTTGAAAATGCAAAGACTGTCATGAGGGATAATATAAAATGAAATATTGCGCTGTTGCACTTTGCTTAGTCGCAACTAATGCAGTTGCACTTGATTTTGATACAGAATGGAATCGTATTAAAAGTCATTTCCCCAAACCCAAATTGATTGCGGAAGAGAAAGTTAAAGTTACACCGATTGATCCAGCTGATGATAAACCAGCTGTTATGGAACAGGTTGACCCAAAGTCGCCCGATCGTCTCGGATACAAACTGCAGGATCCAGAGATGCGTAAACGTGTTATAGAAGCATATAACAAACCAAATGCAGTGGTATACACATACACAATACGATAGGAACTTTATATTATGAATAAGCGAATTTTTATTACAGCAATTTTATCTTTAAGTTTAGCTGCTTGTAGCACAACTAAACTATCTGAAGATATGACACCTGAGGGAACTAAGTTTGCTCAGGACTTCGGTAAGGTTGAGATTACATTCAACGATAAAGGTGAGTGGGAATCTATTAAATCAACTGCAACTTCTTTCGTACCCATCGAGAATGATGCTGGTATTGAACAAGGTATGAATGTTGCAGCAATGCGAGCCAAACGAAATATTGTTGAGTTTATCAATACTGATTTGAAGTCGAAGAAAACCAGCGACACTATCACCAATGCATTGGCTGCAAATATGAAAGAAGATGGTAGTAATGCTGAGAGAAAAGCAGCAGATTTAACTACCAAGATTACAGAAAGTATTACTGTTGAAGCCAATGGTATTGTTCGTGGTGCTTATGTGATGGAACGTAAAGTTTCTTCGGATGGTAAGAATGTATCTGTAACTGTTATGGTCGATAAACGATCTATGCGTGCAGCAACTTCTATTAAAGCAGCATTCGCAAAATGAAAAAACTTGCCATTGCTATGATGCTTGCATCTAGCGTGGCATTTGCAGAAGAAGTTACAGTCACTGGTTATGGTAGTACCTTTGATAATGCACTTGCAAATGCCAAGATGCAAGCACTTGAGAAAGTCACTGGAACTTTTATTATTAGTGAAAGCGAGTATAAGAACAAGCAGTATAAAGAAACAGTAGACCAGTATAATGGTGGTATCATAAACAAATATGATATTGTGTCCTCTTCCAAAAAATCTAGTGGTTATGAGGTGACCATTGTTGCCGATGTCGATCGAAAGAAAGACAATCGAATGAAGGTCAATAAACCAGTTGAGTTGAATGCCCAGCAACAAGACTACAAAGAAAAAGAAAAGGTATTTGATAGACTTGACGATTTTTCAAAAGCAGTTTCAATACAGACATCACATTTAACATATAATGTTGGTAGAAACAATACCACGATAAACTTAAATGTTATTTTGTCGTTTCAACCTAAGTGGGTTTCTGATGTAAAATCTTTTGCTAAAGTTATTGACGAAGAGGGTAAGACCAGCAGTAACATTTATCCAACTATTCATGGTAGTGTTGTTGCATCACTGATGTCCCTCAATCCTTTTGCAGCTGTTGCTGTTGCTGAAGTTGGTAAACCAAAACAGGCGGAGAGGTCAGATGATATGATGGTTTGTTTCGCAGAAAACAAACGCAGCTCCATTTCCTGTAAGAGTATAGGTGTAGATTTTAGAAACATGCACGCAACACCTCGTCTGGTAGTTTATGGTTCATATGGATCAGTTTACAATAAAGATGTTGAGTTGTGGTCGCAATATGCTCATCCAACAATTTATGAATTTGTTCAAGCTGGCGATAAAAGGTCAACATGGTTTAGAAATATAAACAATACATATGATCAACCAGCATTGTTAGTTTATGAAAGAGAACAACAGGTAGTCAATATAAGATTTGTTGTTGACAATTCAGAATTAGATAAAATTAAAGGTATTAAGGTAGTTTTACAATGAAACAGAAATGGATTGATGCATTCATGGATACTGCTGAGAGATTTTCTCAGCTTTCAAGTGCAAAAAGATTACAAGTAGGTGCTGTGGTTGTTAAAGATAATCGTATCATATCGATTGGATATAATGGTATGCCATCAGGTTGGACCAACGATTGTGAAGAGATCATTGAGGTTCATGAAGATGGTGGTGTTGTGACGAAGACAAAAGATGAGGTTATTCATGCTGAAGCAAACGCTATTATTAAATTGGCACGTGATGGTGAGAGCGGAAATGGCAGTAGTCTATTCTGTACTCATGCTCCTTGTGTCCATTGCGCTAAACTAATTTATGGCGCAGGAGTGAATAAAGTTTATTACCGAAATTCTTATAGAGATGAACTTGGTATAGACTTTATGAAAAAGTGCGGGATCGATGTGGAAAAAATTTCTTAATCGGTTTAGTCAATTATTATAATTGAAAAATATAATGAAAAAATCTATTACCATTTACTTATTCAATGACTAAGTAATAGTGTAGATTTTATTTTTTTTAACTTAATGGGAGTTTTTAATGAAGACAGTTGGAGATAAATTAGAACAATTCGTTGTTACTGGTGTGAATCCAGGTAGCGATCAGTTCTTTGATATTACAGAAAAATCTTTCGAAGGAAAGTGGAAAGTAATCGTTTACTATCCAAAAGACTTTACATTCGTATGCCCAACAGAAATTGTAGCGTATGACAAGTTGTTTCAAGACTTTGCAGATCGTGATGCAGTTCTCTTGACTGGTTCTACAGATAACGAATTCTGTAAACTAGCATGGCAGAAAGCACACCCAGACTTGGCTAAGATTAAACATATTCAGTTTGCGGACACTCAGCGTGACTGGGATAAGTCATTAATTGACCAACTAGGTGTATTCTATGCACCTGCTGGCGCAGCATTGCGTGCTACATTTATTGTAGATCCAGAGAATGTTATTCAACATGTAACTGTAAACAACTTGAACGTAGGTCGTTCACCTGAAGAAACTTTGCGTGTTCTTGACGCACTTCAGACTGGCGAATTATGTGCATGTAATCGTACTATTGGTGGGGAGACTCTATAATGATTGAGATGATTTGGGCAGTTATTGCTATTATATTAATTGATATTGTTCTCGCAGGAGACAACGCATTAGTTATCGGTATGGCTGCAAACCGACTGCCTGAACATCTCAAAAAGAAAGCAATCCTCTGGGGAACATTCGGTGCAGTAGCAGTTCGTTTCATCAGTGTAGCACTGTTGACTTATTTGCTGCTGATACCTGGATTAAAACTCATTGGTGGCTTGGCATTGATTTATATTGGATGGAAATTAGCATTCCAAGATAAAGATCATTCGATTGAAGCGAAGGATACTTTCTGGGCTGCAATAGGAACTATTGTTTTAGCAGATGCTGTTATGGGTATAGATAATGCCCTAGCCATTGCTGCAGCAGCCAATGGTAGCATGATGTTGGTTATATTTGGATTGCTGGTCAGCGTACCTATAATTTTATTTGGTAGCACTATGGTGGCTAGATTATTACAAGTATATCCGAATACAGTTTTTATAGGAAGTTTCGTTTTATTTTATGTCGCAATTAAAATGATTGTTCATGAACCATTCATTGATAATCATTTAGACCCATTGCATGATTTTTATGAAAATATATTACCTCTACTGGGAGCAGTAGTACTAACTGCTAAACAATTTTATAGATCAAGAATAAGAAAGGTATAGGATGTCTTGGGTAGAACAAATAAAAGAAGCATTACCAGAATATGCTAAAGATACAAAACTTAATATCGATGCTGTTATTTTGCGCAGCAGCTTGGATGTTACTATCTCTACTGGTTGCGCTCTCGCAGCTGCCATGGCAACAGGTAATGGAAAACTCGTCACATTTATACAGTCAAGTATGGAAGATGCCACTGAACGAGATGCAGCATTAACAGCATCTACAATTATGGCACAAAATAATGTTTGGTATCCTTATGTTGAGATGGTAGAAGATGAACAGCTAAAGGGATTACCTGCACAACTTCGTATGAATGCTATTGCGAATCATGGTGGAACTTCTAAATTAAATTTTGAAGCATATTCTCTGGCAGCGAGTATTGTTGGTAAATGTCATTTCTGCGTAAAAGCACATTATGAAACTTTAAAGAAGGAAGGACTCACTGTTCAACAACTTCGTGATATTGGTCGCATCGCTGCAGTTATGAATTCTGTTGCTAAAGTATTAAATAGTTAATGTCAACAATTAAACATGAATGGTGGTCAACCCCAGTCTGGGAAGTAGAGACTGGATTTGATGATCAATTTAATAATAAGTTGTTACAAGAAATTGCCAATATACAGGTAAGTGGGTCGCCATACAATTTTAATATATGGAATACAAAGACTCAAAATATTTCTATATTGAGACAAAAGATTCTTACAGTCGTACAAGAATCAACGAAGAATATATTTAATCCATATTTTAAATTCAATCCACAGTTAACTAGAGGTTGGGTTAATCGTCAGAAGCCACACGAATATATACCATTACACGATCATGGAAATACAGTAATGGCAGTTGTATATTACATATACACTCCAGAAAACTGTGGGGATTTGCTTTTAGTGGACCCAAGAAATGCTCCACTGTGGGATAGAATATCTGAAGATAAGGTTGATGGAATCAAATATCAAAGGATAAAACCAAAAACTGGTAAACTAATATTATTTCCTGGATATGTTGGTCACATGGTAGAACAGAATAAATCTAATGATACAAGGATTAGTTTAGCAACAAACATTATAAGTTGGTGACGCTGTGATTAATAAAAACTTAGGTTATTATGTTTGTGGTGGTATTGAGTTTTCATCGAAGGTAGATGCTTGTCTTTATGGTAAAACATTAAACAAACCTGTTGAATGGATTTTCCATAACGATGAGTTTTCTAGATTCCCATGGAATATCGAACCACAACAAACTCTAGATGAATTATATGATAGACGAGCTAGAGAACTTAGAGAAAAGTATGACTATATCATATTGAGTTTTTCAGGTGGCTCTGACACAAATAATATTCTTGAAAGTTTTATTCGTCAAGGATTGCACATCGATGAAGTAGTAACCAATCACATCACCAAAGCAACTAAGGCGACCACAGTATTAAACCCAAACATTAAAGACAGCTGGAACTTTGCTGCTGAGCATGACTTGCAAGCAGTTCCAAGATTAAAATA
>Ga0214921_10001463_pt1 | contig 40231 bp, 51 predicted proteins | sample LL1505_MetaG_FD_177992 | JGI IMG/M metagenome (GOLD analysis project Ga0214921, IMG submission 177992) | Freshwater microbial communities from Lake Lanier, Atlanta, Georgia, United States - LL-1505 | ecosystem: Environmental > Aquatic > Freshwater > Lake | place: USA: Georgia | collected...
GGGTGACAACGTGTCGATCACTGTCAAGCTGATCAACCCGATCGCCATGGAAGAAGGTCTGCGCTTTGCGATCCGCGAGGGCGGCCGTACCGTCGGCGCCGGTGTGGTTGCCAAGATCCTCGCTTAATTCCAGAAAAACCAAGGAATTAACATGGCCACCAAACAAAAAATCCGCATTCGCCTCAAGGCGTTTGACTACAAACTGATCGACCAGTCCGCTGCCGAGATCGTTGACACCGCCAAGCGCACCGGCGCAATTGTCAAGGGCCCTGTGCCCCTGCCAACCCGCATGAAGCGTTTTGACATCCTGCGCTCGCCGCACGTCAACAAAACCAGTCGCGACCAGCTCGAAATCCGCACGCACCAGCGCCTGATGGACATTGTTGACCCGACCGACAAGACGGTTGACGCGTTGATGAAGCTGGACTTGCCCGCTGGCGTGGACGTTGAGATCAAGCTTCAGTAAGAAAAACAGGGCTTTCGGCGCAAGCTGACTGCCCGCCTGGACCCAAGAGTCCGGCGCAGGTCTTGCCATGGGGCAAAACTGCGCTATACTCACGGGCTGTTCTGAACGCGCCATGCGCGATCGGGGCGGTTTTATTAACAGTCTTTCACAACAAAACGTCTGCGGCCAATTGAAGTCGCAGCGGTGAAAGTTACGGAGAAAATAATGAGTCTAAGCAACTCCCTCGGGTTGCTGGGCCGCAAGGTGGGCATGATGCGTCTGTTCACTGATGATGGGGATACCGTTCCCGTCACAGTGGTAGATGTTTCTAACAACCGTGTGACCCAGGTTAAAACCGAAGCCCATGACGGCTACGATGCCCTGCAAGTGGCATTTGGCGCCCGAAAAGCGTCGCGCGTCACCAAGCCGGCCGCAGGCCACTACGCCAAAGCTGGCGTTGAAGCTGGTGAAATCCTCAAAGAATTCCGTGTGACGGCAGACGTCGCAGGCAAGTACGCTGCGGGCACAGTTGTGCCAGCTGCCGATGTGTTTGCGGTGGGCCAGCTGGTGGATGTGCAGGGCACCTCCATTGGTAAAGGCTTTGCCGGCACCATCAAGCGTCACAAGATGAGCTCGCAGCGCGCCTCGCACGGTAACAGCCGTTCGCACAACGTGCCCGGCTCCATCGGTATGGCGCAGGACCCCGGTCGCGTGTTTCCTGGTAAACGCATGACGGGTCACCTGGGTGACGTTACAAAAACAACTCAAAACCTGGACATCGTGCGCATCGATGAAGCCCGTCAACTGCTGATGATCCGCGGCGCTGTGCCCGGCTCTAAGGGGGGTTTCGTGACGGTTCGCGCAGCGATCAAGGTCAAGACCGGCAATGCAGCCAAAGGAGCGAACTGATGCAAGTCGAACTCCTGAACGACCAGGGTCTGGCTTCGTCCAAAGTGGACGTGCCCGATACCGTATTCGGTCGTGAATACAACGAGAGCCTGGTGCACCAGGTGGTCGTGGCCTTCCAGGCCAACGCCCGCCAAGGCACCCGCGCCCAAAAAGACCGTGAGCAGGTTCATCACTCGACCAAAAAACCATTCAAGCAAAAAGGTACGGGTCGTGCACGTGCAGGTATGACTTCTTCGCCTTTATGGCGCGGCGGCGGTCGGATTTTCCCGAACATGCCTGATGAGAACTTCACGCAAAAAATCAACAAGAAGATGTACCGAGCCGGTATGGCTTCCATCTTTTCTCAGTTGGCCCGTGAAGGTCGTCTTGCGGTGGTTGATTCGCTGACAGTGGACTCGCCCAAGACTAAAGTTCTGGCCGATAAATTCAAAGCCATGAACCTCAAGTCGGTCCTCGTCATTGCTGACGAAGTCGACGAGAACCTGTACCTGGCCTCGCGCAACCTGGTCAACATCCTGATTGTCGAGCCACGTTACGCCGATCCGGTGTCGCTGGTTCACTACAAGAAGATTTTGGTGACCAAGGCTGCCATGGACAAACTCAAGGAGATGTTCGCATGAGCGCCCTGATTCCATTTTCCAGCAAGGCCAAATTCGACGAAGGTCGTTTGATGCAGGTCTTGGTAGCGCCCATCGTGTCTGAAAAGGCCACGCAGATCGCTGAGAAAAGCAACACGGTCACCTTCAAGGTGCTGCAAGACGCCACCAAGCATGAAATCAAAGCGGCAGTGCAATTGATGTTCAAGGTGGAAGTCAAGTCAGTTGCCGTCCTGAACACCAAAGGCAAGACCAAGCGCTTTGGCAAGTCTGTGGGCCGCCGCGACAACGTTCGCAAAGCCTACGTGACGCTGCAAGCCGGTCAAGAGCTGAACATCGGCGGGGAGGCTGCTTAATCATGGCTGTCATTAAAATGAAACCCACTTCACCAGGCCAGCGTGGCATGGTGAAGATCTCCCGTGATCACCTGCACAAAGGTGAAGGTTACGCCCCTCTGCTGGAGCCACAATTCCAGAAGGCCGGCCGTAACAACAACGGACACATCACAACACGCCACAAGGGCGGTGGTCACAAGCACCACTACCGCGTGGTCGACTTCAAACGCAACAAGGATGCTATTCCGGCCAAGGTCGAGCGTATCGAGTACGACCCCAACCGCAGTGCCCACATTGCGCTGGTCTGCTACGCCGATGGTGAGCGCCGCTACATCATCGCCCCGCGCGGCCTTGAAGTCGGTACAACGCTGATCAGCGGCTCTGAAGCCCCGATCCGCGCCGGCAACACCCTGCCAATCCGCAATATCCCGGTCGGCTCGACCATTCACTGCATCGAGATGCAAATCGGCAAGGGCGCACAAATCGCCCGTTCTGCCGGCACCTCAGCGACCTTGCTGGCCCGCGAAGGCACCTACGCCCAGGTGCGTATGCGCTCCGGCGAAGTTCGCAAGATCCACATTGAATGCCGCGCCACCATCGGTGAAGTCGCCAACGAAGAACACAGCCTGCGCCGTCTCGGCAAGGCCGGTGTTAAGCGCTGGATGGGTATTCGTCCAACCGTTCGCGGTGTGGTGATGAACCCGGTTGACCACCCGCACGGCGGTGGTGAAGGCAAGACCGGTGAAGGTCGCCACCCAGTCGATCCATGGGGTAACCTGACCAAAGGCTACCGCACCCGCAACAACAAGCGCACGCAAGTGATGATTGTTTCGCGTCGCAAGAAGTAAGGCCAGCAAATGACCCGTTCACTCAAAAAAGGTCCCTTTGTCGACCATCACTTGGTAGCCAAGGCCGACAAGGCTGTTACCAACAAAGACAAAAAGCCGATCAAGACCTGGTCGCGTCGCTCCATGATCCTGCCCGAGTTCATCGGCTTGACCATCGCCGTGCACAACGGCAAGCAGCACGTCCCCGTCTATATCACCGATCAAATGGTTGGCCACAAGTTGGGCGAGTTCGCACTCACCCGGACTTTCAAAGGTCACCCGGCTGACAAAAAAGTTGTGAGAAAGTAAGGAAAGACCATGGAAACACGTGCAACCCTCCGGGGCGTTCGTCTGTCGGTCGACAAAGGCCGTCTGGTCGCTGACTTGATCCGCGGTAAAAAAGTGGATCAGGCGCTCAACATCTTGGAGTTCACGCAGAAAAAAGCTGCGGGCATCATCAAGAAGGTGGTTGAGTCCGCCATCGCCAACGCTGAACACAATGACGGCGCCGACATCGACGAGTTGAAGGTTAAAACCATCTACGTCGAGCAAGGCACCACGCTCAAGCGTTTCTCGGCGCGCGCAAAAGGCCGCGGCAACCGTATCAGCAAGCCTACGTGCCATGTGTACGTGGTCGTTGGCAATTAAAGGGCAGACAGGTTATGGGACAAAAAATCAACCCAACCGGGTTCCGCCTTTCGATCAGCCGCAACTGGAACAGCCGCTGGTATGCAAGCAACAAAGACTTTGCCGGCATGCTGGCAGAAGACATCAAGGTTCGCGAGTACCTCAAAGCCAAGCTGAAAAGCGCTGCGGTTTCGCGCGTTGTCATCGAGCGGCCTGCTAAAAATGCCCGTATCACGATTTACTCGGCTCGTCCGGGCGTTGTGATCGGCAAAAAAGGCGAGGACATTGAGAACCTGAAGAAAGAACTGAGCCGCCAGTTGGGCGTGCCGGTTGCCGTGAACATTGAAGAAGTGCGCAAGCCTGAAATTGATGCCAAGCTCATCGCTGACAGCATCACCCAGCAGCTTGAAAAACGCATCATGTTCCGCCGTGCCATGAAGCGCGCCATGCAAAACGCCATGCGTCTGGGTGCCCTGGGCATCAAGATCATGTCGTCCGGCCGCCTCAACGGCATTGAGATCGCACGTTGCGAGTGGTACCGCGAAGGTCGCGTGCCACTTCACACCCTGCGCGCCGATATTGACTACGGCACTTCTGAAGCCAAGACCACCTACGGTGTGATCGGCGTGAAGGTCTGGGTCTACAAAGGTGACACCTTGGGCCGTGGCGACTCGCCTGGCGCCAAGCTTGACGCAGCGCCTTCCGAAGAAGAACGTAAGCCACGCGGCCCACGCCGTGACGCACGTCCTGGTACCGACCGTCCTGCTCCCCGTGGTGCCCGCGCACCGCGCGGTGCAGCCGGCGGCACCAACACTGCACCTGCCGACGGCAGCGATAAACCAGCGGAGGCGTCTGACGCCGAAGCCCCGAAAACCACCGTTAAGCGCGTTCGAAAAGCCGCGCCAGCTGCAGCAGCTGACGGTGCAAAGACTGAGTACTCAGTCTCATCACGGAGATAAATCATGCTGCAACCCGCTCGTAGAAAATACCGCAAAGAGCAAAAAGGCCGTAACACCGGCGTCGCAACCCGGGGTAGCTCGGTCGCGTTTGGTGATTTTGGTCTGAAGTGCACCGACCGCGGTCGCCTCACTGCTCGTCAAATTGAAGCCGCACGTCGTGCGATTTCCCGTCACGTTAAACGTGGCGGCCGTATCTGGATCCGTGTCTTTCCGGACAAGCCGATTTCCCAAAAGCCTGCTGAAGTGCGTATGGGTAACGGTAAAGGCAATCCAGAGTACTACGTGGCTGAAATCCAGCCCGGCAAGATTGTTTTTGAAATCGTTGGCGTGCCTGAAGAGTTGGCCCGTGAAGCGTTCCGCTTGGCTTCTGCCAAGCTGCCGCTGCGCACCACCTTCGTCAGCCGCATGATTGGCCAGTAAGGGGAAATGAAATGACCAAATCTACTGAACTGCGCCAAAAAGACGTTGCCGGCCTGCACGCTGAAGTCAAAGAGCTGCAAAAAGCTCACTTTGGTCTGCGCATGCAAAAAGCCACACAGCAACTGACCAACACCTCCACGCTGCGTTCGACGCGTAGGGCGATTGCCCGCGCCAAGACCATCCTGGCCGAAACCATCGTCAAGCAAGGAGCCAAATAATGACGGAAGCTAAAAAATCCCTCACGCGCACCTTGGTTGGCAAGGTTGTCAGCGATAAGCGCGCCAAGACCGTGACGGTTCTGGTCGAGCGTCGTGTCAAGCACGAGCTCTACGGCAAAATTGTTTCGCTGTCGAGCAAGTACCACGCCCATGACGAAAAGGGTGAGTACAAGATGGGTGACACCATCGAAATCACCGAGAGCCGCCCTATTTCTAAAACCAAGAACTGGGTCGTTTCCAAGCTGATCCAGAAAGCGGCAGTGGTTTAAGTCTTTCCGACGAACAACTGCAGATTTTTGAAAACGGTCCACGATGTGGGCCGTTTTTATTGGTGAAACGGCTTTTGTCATTGCTGGCAGCATTGCTGTTGGGTGCTTGACAAGCGTGCGAAGCTCATCTGATACAAAATACGAGTTGCAGGCCACAAGGCCCCCATTAACACCCAAACAGGAGCAATGCATGATCAAAGTTGGCGATACCCTTCCTTCAGCCACGCTGATGGAGTTTTCAGAAGTCGAAGGCAATGGCTGCAGCATCGGCCCTAACCCGGTCGAGGTGGCCAAAGCCACCGCGGGTAAAACCATTGCGCTGTTTGCGCTGCCAGGTGCTTTCACCCCTACCTGCTCTGCCAAACATGTGCCCGGCTATGTAGAGCACTTCAATGCGCTCAAAGCCAGCGGCGTTGATGAAATCTGGTGCGTTAGCGTGAACGATGCATTCGTCATGGGCGCTTGGGCGCGCGACCTGAAAACCGACGGCAAGGTTCGCATGCTGGCCGATGGCAGTGCCGACTTCACCAAGGCTACCGGTCTGACGCTGGACCTGACGGCCCGCGGCATGGGCTTGCGCAGCAACCGTTACTCGATGCTCATCAAGAACGGCAAAGTCGCGAGTCTCAATATTGAAGCTGCTGGAAAATTCGAAGTCAGTGATGCTGCGACTATGCTGACACAAGCTAAAGCATAAGCTCCGCCCACCTGGCAGAGCCAAAAAAGCCACCGTAAAGCGGTGGCTTTTTTGTAGGCGCTAAAGATCAACCTTAAGGTAATGCGCTCCGGCAATAGGGTTGTGATAGTAGGGCGGAATCTCGGTAAAACCGAGCTCGGCGTACAAAGCCCGCGCCGACTCCATGTCGTCTAGTGTGTCGAGCAACACACAGTGGTAGCCGGCTGCACGAGCGGCGTCCAACACCGCCTCGGCCAATTGCCGACCTACGCCAAAGCGGCGAAATTCAGGGCGCACAAACAGCCGCTTCATCTCGGCCGCGTTGGCATAGTCAGCAGCGGGTAACGGGCGCAGCGCACAACAGCCGGCCAGCGCACCCTCAATCCAGGCCAGCAGCAAAGCGCCTTGAGGCGCCCTGTAGTCGCCAGGCAACTGACGCAACTCAGCGTCGAAGTCCTGAAAGTACAGGTCCACGCCTAGCAGTTGAGCGTATTCAGAAAAAATTTGACGCACCAGATCAAAATCGTCGGGCGACGTGGGCGTCCTGAATTCAATGACTTTGTTTAACAAGTGCGAATAGCTTAAAAGACGGCGTTAAAACTAAGCGAGCAATCAGTTTAGCCACCCAGCTTCAAAAGCCGGCAGGCGCCAAGCCTGACAACCAGAAAACAGCGGCAGCACACAAACAAAAAATTAAAAAGGCCGCCAAGCGGCTGCGGGCGTCATCACGTGCGGCTGCAGCGGGTGCCGGTAGTTGTTTGTCTCCATGCAGCATGGCGGCCACCAGGCCCTGGCGACGGCGTGCGTAGTAAATGATGGCAGCCACATGCAGCAAGACCAGCGCCAACAGAACCCATTTGCCAATCCGCGTATGGTATTGGCTGCCTAAGGCGACAGCTGCATTAGAGACAAGGTGCGTCAGGGGGCCAGTGGTGGAAATTTCGTCATCACTGATCAGTCCGGTGGCCACTTGCAAGATTAAAAAAGCCAACAAGGCCCAGACAGACAGCGCGCCAATCGGTGTGTGGCCCACCATGTGGCTATCTGGCGCCTGGCCGCGCAAGTAAGCAAACACCGCACGCGGCCCGAAAACAAAGCTCCGAAAGCGCGACCAGTGGCCGCCAAGCAGGCCCCAGACCAGGCGAAACAAAAGCAGGGTCAGCAGTGCATAACCAAAACGAAAGTGAAAGACCATGGCGCTACCGCCTACTGTGCCGGTCACCGCCAGACCCAGAACACATAGCGCACCGGCCCAGTGAAACACACGGGTAGGCAAGTCCCAAATACGGACACGGTAAAGCGATGAAGGGTCTGGCATGGTTGAACTTATCAATGAGCGTTAAGGCGGAGCATGGCGCTAAAAAGCTATTTTTTGAAGTTGATCAGGTCGCTACAGGGTCATCAATGGGCTGCATTAAAGAGGGCGCGCACATAAATTTAATTTTCGATAAACTGAATCTTATAAATATACCAAGCCATTTTTTATTCTGTACAAACCATAGGAAGCACCATGAACGTATTTACTATTGCGGCCGCTGCCGCCACCTTGTTGACCTTGGCGCTGCCAGCCAGCGCACAGTTTGCCAAACCCGAAGACGCCATCAAATACCGGCAAAGTGCCTTGTTTGTGATGGGCCAACATTTTGGCCGCGTCGGGGCTATGGCTACAGGCCGCGCACCATTTGATGCCAAAGTAGCGGCTGACAATGCCGAGGTAGTTGCCAGCATGGCCAAGCTGCCTTGGGCGGCATTTGGCCCGGGTACAGACAAGGGCGCTACCACCAAGGCCAATCCTGAAGTCTGGAGTGAGCAGGTCAAGTTCAAAGAGGGCAGTGAGAAAATGATGGCTGAAAGTACCAAGCTGGCGGCAGCAGCCAAAACCGGCAACCTTGACGCCGTCAAAACAGCATTCAATGCCACCGCGGCCAGCTGCAAAGCCTGTCATGACGTTTACCGCGGACGCTAAAGCCAGATAACGAGTCCGCGCTAGCGGCTCGTGCTGTCGAGCTTCAGGACTGAGCCAGCAATTTCTCAATCAAGAGGTGAAGTGCTGTGAAATCCGGTTCGCCGATGTACTGCTTGACAATCTCTCCGCGTTTATTCACGATATAAGTGGTGGGTGTGAGCTTGACATCGCCCCAGGCTTTGGCGACTTCACCAGTGTTGTCAATGGCTACCTTGAAAGGCAGCTGGCGCGTCTCGGCGTAGTTAACGACATAGCTGGGCGGGTCATAGCTCATGGCTACAGCCAGCGTGTCGTAACCCTTGGCTGCATATTTTTGATGCGTGCTGATCAACTTGGGCATTTCAGCGACGCAGGTTACACAACTGGTCGCCCAGAAATTCACCAGCATGACCTTGCCCTTGAAGTCGGCCGTGGTTTTTTTGCTGCCGTCGAGCAACACAAAAGTTGATTCAGGCGCAGCTTGCACATTGGTGCAAGCTTGCAAGCCAGCCGCCAAGGCCGCAACCATCATCAGCCCCAAGGCCCATCTCAGCAAGCCGGGAAGGCCACTAACATGGCGTGCGTCTTTGGCGTTCATGCAGCGCAGTCTAGCAAGATGCGGGTCAGCTCTGCCGGGGCGCTGATCATCGGATCATGGCCGGTGGCCATCTCAAGTACCTGTGAGTCACGCGCCCAGGCGCCGCCCCAAAATGCAGGGTCTTTCACGCGCAGCCGGCTAGTCTCGATAGTAGCCAACGCAGGTGCAGTGCAATTAATGAAAGTACGGGGCGTTGCGGCTACACGCAGCACGTCAAAATCTAGAGGCATACGGTAGGTGTGGCCGGGGTGCGGTGTTTGCCGGCGCAACACCCAGGCGTGATCGGCGTCATGCAGGCCGAAGACGACCGGGTCTGGCGGCGGGAAACTGAAATTTGGACACGCCGCCGCCGCATCCAGCCTTTGCGTTTGGGTCGCTTTGGCTTGTGTGCTGCTCCAGCTCTCGCCGGGTTTGGGCACCACTGCATCCACATAGACCAGATGTTTAAGCCGCTCACCCATACGGTCAGCGATGGCCGTGCCCAACATGCCGGCGTAGGAGTGAACAGCGAGCACCACATCGCTCAACTCTTCGGCCACTATCAGTTGGCGAATGTCCTCAATATGTGTTTCGAGCGTGATGCTCGGAGACAGCAAATGCGCCCGCTCGCCCAGGCCGGTGAGCGTGATGGCATGCACGCGCTGGCCATGCTGCTGCAGCGCATGGCTGACGCGACGCCAGCACCATGCGCCGTGCCACGCACCATGAACCAATACAAAGTTCGCCATCAGATCACCTGCTTGATTTTCAAGTCAGCCACTTGCTCTGCGGTGTAATGCAACACTTGGCTGAGCACTTCTTCTGTGTGCTGGCCCAGCAGCGGCGGTGGCAGGTCGCTGCGCACAGGGGTGGCGCTGAGCTTGAGCGGGCTGGCCACCAGGCGTAGCTGGTCCTTGAGCGGATGCGGCCAGGTTTTTACCATGGCGCGTGCTTCGACCTGCGGGTCGGCAAACACTTCGCCCAGGTTGTTGATGGCACCGCAAGGCACTTTGGCCGCCTCCAGTGCGGCCAGCCAGTCTGCCTTGCCGCGCGACTTCATCACCACCTCGAGCTGCGGCACCAGCTGCGCGCGGTTCAGCACACGGCTGCTGTTCTTGGCGAACATGGGGTTGCTGGCGAGTTCCGGCACGCCGGCGACGGCGCAAAACTTGGCGTACTGGGAGTCGTTGCCCACCGCCAGAATCAGATGATCTTTGTCGCCCGCTGCGTTGGGCGCCACTTCAAACACCTGGTAGGGCACGATGTTCTGGTGCGCATTGCCGACACGGCCCGGAACCTTGCCGCTGACCAGGTAGTTAGCGCCCAGGTTGGCCAGCATGGCCACCTGGGTGTCGAGCAGGGCCATGTCGATCTGCTGGCCTTCACCGGTTTTATCGGCGTGGCGCAACGCCGCCAAAATACCGACCGTGGCGTACATGCCGGTCATCAAGTCGGCCACGGCCACACCGACTTTTTGCGGACCGCCGCCCAGGTCGTCACGCTCGCCGGTGACACTCATCAGCCCGCCCATTCCTTGGATGGCGTAGTCGTAACCAGCGCGCTCGGCGTAGGGGCCGGTCTGACCGAAGCCGGTGACCGAGCAGTAGACGATGCGCGGATTGATAGCCTTGAGGCTGGCGTAGTCCAAGCCGTAGCGCGCCATGTCGCCGACCTTGAAGTTCTCGACAAACACATCGCAGTGCAGCGCCAGTTCGCGAATTAAGGCCTGCCCTGCCGGCTGCGCAATGTCACAGGTGACCGAGCGCTTATTGCGGTTGGTGCCCAGGTAGTAGGCGGCTTCACGCGTTTCTGCGCCGGTGCTGTCATGCAAAAAGGGCGGGCCCCAGCTGCGCGTGTCGTCACCTGCGCCGGGGCGTTCGATCTTGATGACATCAGCCCCCAGGTCGGCCAGGGTCTGGGTGCACCAGGGACCGGCGAGCACGCGGGAGAGGTCGAGGATGCGGATGCCTTCTAGTGAGTTCATGGTCGTCATTTTGCCCTCTGAGCGTTCAGACTGGGCCGCGAAGGGCTCAAAAATGTATTGCCTGTAAAGTTCAGGGCTAAATGCAGGCCCAGATCCGGGTCGACGCGGATCGCCGATTTTTTGGTAACAAGTCCATTCATGACATTTTTTCTTGCTTTTCGTGCGCTAGCGCCGGGCCTGTTGGTGGTGCTTGCCGGCTTGTTGACCGTCACAGCTTGCAGCCCCACCCTCAACTGGCGGGAGGTGCGTTTTGATTCTGGCGTGAGCTTGCTGCTGCCCTGCAAGCCTGACAAGGCGCAAAAGCAAGTGCCCTTAGGGCCTGAACCCACCACCTTGACCATGCTCGGTTGCGAAGCCGGTGGCGCCACATTTGCAGTGGCTGTGGCCGAACTGCCGGATACAGCCCAAGTGTCCGACGTGCTGATCCAGTGGCAGGCCATCACCTTGAAAAACATGAAAGCGGCGCCTTTAAGCGCGCCGCCCGCTTTGTTCAAGGTGGCGGGCGCTGATGCGAGTCCGGCGCCGGTGTGGCTGCAGGCCCAGGGCCAGCAAAATGATGGTAGCGCAGTGCAGAGTCGCGCGGCTTACTTTGCCAAAGGCGCCCGGGTGGTTCAGGTCGTGATGTACGCACCCAAAATCAACCCAGATGCAGCAGAGACCTTTTTCACCAGCCTTCGAATCGAATGATGCTGGCCAAAGGCGCATGATCTGCCGCTGTAACTTTCACCGAACAAACCTGAACGGCGCCTGCAGCGCCAAAACTACATGACGCTCGCTCACGCCCAACCGCTGACCACCCCGAACGAAGGGCTTGAGACCAGGACCGCTGTCTGGGTGTTCTTGGCCTTTGCTGCCGCTTACTTTTGCTCGGCGCTGGTGCGCGCCATCACTGCCACCTTGTCGCCGGTACTGACGCAGGAGTTCAGTCTGCAGGCCCGCGATCTGGGTTTGCTGGCGGGGGGCTATTTTTTGGGCTTTGCGGCCATGCAGTTGCCGCTGGGCAGCTTGTTGGACCGTCACGGCCCCAAGCGTGTGATCCTGTACTTTTTAACGCTAGCGGTTTTAGGTTGCCTGGCCTTTTCGGTCGCCACTACCTTTACCTGGCTGCTGGCCGCCAGGGTGCTAATTGGCATGGGCGTCAGTGCTTGCCTGATGGCCCCGCTCACGGGCTACCGGCGCTGGCTGAGCAGTGGTGCGCAGCTGCGGGCCAACTCCTGGATGCTGATGACTGGCTCGCTCGGCATGCTGGCTTCTACGCTGCCGGTGCAGTGGCTTATGCCCTTGACCGGCTGGCGCCCGATGTTCTGGATTCTGGCTGCGTTGACCGGGCTGTCGATGCTGTTGATCTGGTGGCTGGTGCCGGCGTGGAAAAATACGGCACCCTCGCTTTCTGAGGGGCATGCCCCCGCTGTCCCCGCAGCGTCAAGCTACGCTGAGATTTGGAGCAGTCGGTATTTTCAGAAAATGTCGCTTTTGGCGTTCTTCAATTACGGCGGCTTTGTGGCGATCCAGACCTTGTGGGCCGGGCCGTGGATGGTTCGCGTAGCCGGCTACACGCCACTCGAATCAGCCACCGGCCTGTTTTATATCAACGCTGTCATGCTCGTGACATTCTGGGCTTGGGGCATGCTGAACCCGGTATTGGCGCGCAATGGTTGGAGCGCCGTTCGCTTGATCAGCTGGTGCCTACCCGTCAGCATGCTGGTTTTGGCGGTCAATATCGCCGGTGGCAGCGAAACCGGCTGGCTGGGTTGGGCCTTGTTTTGCGTGTCCTCAAGTGTCATGGGCCTGGCGCAGCCAGCGGTGGGCATGGCATTTGCACCCGCACTGGCCGGTCGCGCGCTGTCCGCTTACAACCTCTTGATTTTTGCCGGCATCTTTGTCGTGCATTGGGGCATAGGCTTGTTGGTAGATGCTTTCAAGGCGGCCGGTCTGAGCGAAGTTGCCTGTTTTCAAGCGGCCATGAGCGTCTATTTGTGTTGCTGCGCCGCCTCATACGCCTACTTCCGTTGGGTGAAGGCTGATAATTCACCGCAATGAACGGTATTCTCATCATCGCCCACGCACCCTTGGCTTCGGCACTGCGTCAATGTGTCGCGCATGTGTTCACTGATCACCCCGAAGCCGTCGCCGCTTTGGATGTTCAGCCCAACACCCCGCCAGAGGAAACCCTGGCGCAGGCGCGCATCATGCTTGCGCAACTTGGCACTTCCCACGCGCTGGTGCTGGCCGATGTCTTTGGCGCGACACCTTGCAACGTAGCGCAAAAACTGGTCGATGGCGTGCACTCCAAGCTGATCACCGGCGTCAACGTGCCCATGCTCCTGCGCACGCTGTCTTACCGCAATGAGTCATTGGATGCCCTGGTGGCGCGCGCTCTGATGGGCGCCACACAGGGCGTGATGCAGGTGGCCATAACCGCTCCGCAAAACCAGAACCGCCGAAACCATGATCAAGACCAGCGCGACCATCAGCAATAAATTGGGCCTGCACGCCCGCGCCTCCGCCAAGCTGACCAAGCTCGCGGGCAGTTTTCCGTGCGAGGTCTGGATCAGCCGCGGTGAGCGCCGGGTCAACGCCAAAAGCATCATGGGCGTGATGATGCTGGCCGCCGGCCTGGGTGCCACGGTGGAGCTGGAGACGAACGGCGCTGACGAACAAGCCGCCATGGACGCTTTGCTGGCCATGATGGCGGATAAATTTGGTGAGGGGGAGTAGATTGTTGGCCCCCACGCTAGTCGTGTCGCGTAATGCGCTGCCCCCCCAGGGGGCAGTCCCGCCTTGGGGCGGCCCGGCGGCGGGACTGTTAGCCTCCAAGCTTGTCCAATGCACCAGGGGTAGTGCATGACTTTTTCGATTCATGGTCTGGCGGTCTCGCGCGGTATTGCTATCGGGCGGGCGGTGCTGGTGGCGTCGAGTCGTGCCGATGTGGCGCATTACTTTGTCGAGGCCTCTGGCGTCCAGGCAGAGATTCAGCGGGTTCGTGATGCGCGCAATACCGTGGTCGAAGAGATCTCGCGCCTGCAACGCGACTTGCCGGCTGACGCGCCGCATGAACTCGCCGCCCTGCTGGATGTTCACCTCATGCTGTTGCAGGATGAGCAACTCATCAGTGGCGTCAAAGGTTGGATTTCGGAGCGGCATTACAACGCCGAGTGGGCCCTGACAACGCAGTACGAGATGATCGCGCGCCAGTTCGACGAGATGGAAGATGAGTATCTGCGTGAGCGCAAAGCCGACCTCGAGCAAGTGGTCGAGCGGGTGCTGCGTGCGATGAAGGGCGTCGCTTCGCCGGTGCAACTTAAAAATCAAGGGGCGCGCAAACAGCAGAAAGAGTTGTTGCATGACGACAAACTGGACGTTCCGCTGGTACTGGTCGCGCACGATTTGTCACCGGCCGACATGTTGCAGTTCAAGCAGAGTCTTTTTGCCGGCTTTGCCACCGATGTGGGTGGACGCACTTCGCACACAGCCATCGTCGCGCGCAGCATGGACATACCGGCGGTGGTTGGTGCGCGCAGCGCCAGTCAGCTGATCAAGCAGGACGACTGGGTCATCATTGACGGCGATGCCGGCGTGCTGATCGTCGATCCTTCGCCCATCATCCTGGCCGAGTATGGCTTCAAGCAGCGACAGGGTGCACTCGAGCGCGAACGTTTGAACCGTTTGCGCCACACACCGGCCGTCACGCTCGACGGTCAAAAAATTGAACTGCTGGCCAACATTGAAATGCCCGAAGACACAAGCGGCGCGATTCAGGCCGGCGCCGTCGGTGTGGGCTTGTTCCGCAGCGAGTTCTTGTTCATGGGGCGCATCGGTAACTTACCTGACGAGGAAGAGCAATACCTGGCCTACCGTCAGGCCATCGAGGGCATGCAGGGTCTGCCTGTGACCATCCGCACGGTGGACATTGGGGCTGATAAGCCGTTGGAGCGCCACACCAAGGCGCAAGAGGCGCACCTGAACCCGGCGCTGGGTCTGCGCGCGATTCGCTGGAGTCTGGCCGACCCGCCCATGTTTTTGACGCAGTTGCGCGCCATCTTGCGTGCCGCTGCGCATGGGCAGGTCAACTTGCTGGTACCCATGTTGGCGCATGCCTCAGAAATCCGGCAAACCATGTCTTTGATTGATCACGCGCGCGCCACTCTGGACAACAAAGGCCAGGCCTATGGGCCGGTCAAGCTCGGCGCCATGATCGAGATACCGGCTGCCGCGTTGACGCTCAAGCTGTTCCTCAAATATTTTGACTTTTTGTCCATCGGTACCAACGACCTCATTCAGTACACGCTGGCGATTGACCGTGCCGATGAGGCCGTCGCGCATCTCTACGATCCTTGCCATCCGGCAGTGCTCAGGTTGGTGGCCGACACCATCGCCGAGTGCAATGCGCAAGGCAAGGGCATTAGCGTTTGCGGCGAAATGGCGGGCGACGCCAATATGACGCGGCTCTTGCTGGGGCTGGGCTTGCACAGTTTCTCCATGCACCCCTCGCAGATCTTGTCGGTCAAGCAGCAGATTTTGCGAGCCGATGCTGGCAAGCTCCAAGCTTGGGCGCAAGGGGTGCTGGAGAGCGAAGACCCGGCTTCTTTGTTGTAAGCGGCTATCGGGCCCGTGTGCCCAGCACAGCGGCAAGCATGATCATCAGCGCCGCCAGCGCAATGCTCCAGCTCCACTGCCGCCCGGTCACCACAATCAGCAAGGCAGTTGAGCCCAGCGGCGTGAGATAACTCAAGATACCGATCTGCCGCGCGTCCCCCAGCTTGAGCGCTTTGTCCCAAAGGAAAAAAGCGCCGCCCAGCGGGCCCAGTCCCATCAGCGCCAGCAGCAAGCCGTCTCGCAAGTTCAGGCTCGTCGGCGCTTCCAGCGCCCAGTGGCACAGTAAGGACAGCGCGCCAGACACCAAAGCGAACAGGCCGATTGCAGCGGTCGGGAACGCCGCCACACGTTGCGTCAACAGTGAATAACTCGACCACATGAAAGCCGCCGCCAGTGCGGCCAGATAACCGGCTGCACGGCTTGCACTCTCGGACCTTGGCAACTCGTCCACTTGGTTCGCTGCGCCCAGGATGGCCAAGGCCGCACCGCTAAAGCCGAGTAGGGCTGCGCCCAGATGAATGGGACGCAGCGGCATATTTTTCAGCAAGGCTGGCGCCAACACCACCATCAGCAAGGGCCACAGGTAATTGATTAAATTGGCCTCAACAGCCGGCGCCAAACGCAGCGCCATGAACAGCATGAAGTGGTAACCAAACAAGCCGTAGATGCCCAGTGCCAAGGTCGATAGCGGTACGCGCCATTGGTTAGGGTCACGCGCTACTTGCGGCAGCGCCAGCAGGGCGCCAATGAGCAGCGACAAGCCGGTCAGCAAAAAAGGTGGCAGGTGTTTGAGCAGCACGCCCAGCGAAGCCACGGACACCCACAGCGCAATGGCTCCCAGGGCGAAGAGCTGCGCTCTCACTTCACGGCGTTCAGGACCGCTGCCGCTTCTGCTGCTGCATGCGCCTGCTGGTCAGCGTGGTAGCTAGAGCGCACCATCGCGCCCACGGCGGCGTGCGAGAAACCCATCTCGTAAGCGCGGACCTCGAACATTTTGAAAGTGTCCGGGTGCACATACCGGCGCACCGGCAGGTGAGAACTGGAGGGCGCCAGGTACTGACCGATGGTCAGCATGTCGATCTGGTGATCGCGCATGTCCTGCATCACTTGCAAAACTTCTTCATCGGTCTCGCCCAGCCCGACCATGATGCCGCTCTTGGTCGGCACGCCTGGGTGCAGAGCCTTGAACTTTTTCAGCAGGTTCAGTGAGAAATGGTAGTCGCTCCCGGGACGCGCTTCTTTGTAAAGACGCGGCGCGGTTTCTAAGTTGTGGTTCATCACGTCCGGTGGTGCCGAGGTGAGGATGCTGAGTGCGCGGTCATCGCGGCCGCGGAAGTCGGGCACCAGCACTTCAATTTGGGTACGGGGTGACAGAGCGCGAATACGCGAGATGCAATCGACAAAATGCTGCGCGCCGCCGTCGCGCAGATCATCTCGGTCTACGCTGGTGATCACCACGTAACTGAGCTTAAGCGCGGCGATCGTCTTGGCCAGATTTTCCGGCTCGTTGACGTCCAGCGGGTCTGGCCGGCCGTGGCCTACATCGCAAAACGGGCAGCGCCGCGTGCACTTGTCACCCATGATCATGAAAGTGGCCGTACCCTTGCCAAAGCATTCGCCGATGTTCGGGCAGCTGGCTTCCTCGCACACCGTATTGAGCTTGTTCTCGCGCAGGATCTGCTTGATCTCGTAAAAGCGTGTGCTTGGGCTGCCGGCCTTGACGCGGATCCAGTCAGGTTTTTTCAGCACTTCCGCTCGCTCGACCTTGACCGGAATGCGAGATAGCTTGGCCGCCGCCTTTTGTTTGGCAAGCGGGTTGTAGTCCTGCTGGCTTTGGGCTTCGCGGACGACCGGGTTGCCGGTTTCGGGTGTGCTCATTGTGTTTCTCGGTTGTGCTCGCGGGCGCGTGGCGATCAGCGCTTCAGGGCGCCAGGTAGCTGCTGAGCTTGTGACCCAGCACCTCGGCGGCTTCCTGCCAACTGGCCGACACGCCGATTGTAGAAAGGTCTATGGTCTGCAGCCCGGCGTAGCCGCAGGGGTTGATGCGGGAGTAGGGTTCGAGGTCCATCGCCACATTCAGCGCCACGCCGTGGTACGTGCAGTGGCGGCTGACCTTGATACCCAGAGCGGCGATCTTGCCCAGGCCACGAAAGGGGTCGGTCGGCGGGCGTGGCCCAGTCAGTGCAGCGTGCGCGTGCGGGTCGTCCAGCCGAACATAAATGCCCGGAGAGCCGGCTAGGCGGTGACCCGTCACGCCAAAGTGCGCCAGGGTTTTGATCACGGACTCTTCAATCCTGTAGACGTATTCCTTGACGTAATAGCCGGCGCGCTTCAAATCGATCAGCGGGTAAGCCACTACCTGGCCCGGTCCGTGGTAGGTCACCTGCCCGCCCCGGTCGCTTTGCACAACGGCAATTTTGCCGGGGTTGAGCAGATGGTCGCTTTTGCCAGCCAGGCCTTGTGTGAATATGGGCGAATGCTCGCAAATCCATAGCGCATCCGGCGTGTTGGCCTTGCGTGCGGCGGTGAAGTCCTGCATGGCCGCAAACGTGCTGGCGTACGCCACCAGTCCGAGCTGTCGCGGCGCAAGGGCCATGTCAGCGAGTCGTACTCACAGCACCACCTTGACCATCGGGTGCGTGGACAGGGTGCGGTAAAGCTCGTCGAGCTGCTCACGGCTGGTGGCGGTGACGGTGATGGTCACGCCCAGGTATTTGCCGCCCTTGCTTTCACGCAGCTCTATGGTGCTGGCATCGAAGGCTGGGTCAAACTGGTGGGCGACCATGCTGATGGCGTGCACCAAGCCATCAACTTTCACGCCCATCACCTTGATCGGAAACAAGGAGGGGTATTCAATCAGCGACTCCTGTCGCGCTGCCGGCTCGGGTGGCAGGGCGCTCATGCAGCGGCGTCTTTCTTGGCGCGCTGGTAACCCGCATACAACTTGTCATAGACGGGGCCCGGCACCCCTGTACCGACGGGCAGGCCGTCCAGCCGGGTGATCGGCAAAACCTCTTTGGTGGCCGAACTCAGCATCAGCTCGTCGGCGGCAAACACTTCTGCGCGGCTGATGCGGCGCAACTCAAAGCGCAGACCGGCGGCGCGGCACAGTTCGTCAATCAGGCCGTAGCGTATGCCTTCGAGCACCAGGTTGTCTTTCGGCGTGCCTAGCACGCAGCCGTCCTTGACCACCCAGACGTTGGCGGTGGCGGCTTCGCTCAGCATGCCATCGCGAAACATCACGGTTTCCATGGCGCCCACATCGGCACTGATCTGTCGGGCAAACACAGCGCCCAACAAGCTGGTGCTTTTGATGTGCCCCTTCTCCCAGCGAAAGTCGTTGGCCGTGACGCAGGCTACACCCGTGGCCCGTTGCGGCGCCGGCGCGGGCTTCATCAGGTTGGTCATAACAAATACGGTCTGCGACAAGCCGGTGGTCATCACGTGATCGCGTGGTGCAACGCCGCGTGTGACCTGGATGTAAATGAGCTGGTCCAGCTTGTCGGTAGACACGCCCGCCCCTTCGGCAAAACTGGCGATCAGTTTGGCTGCCACGGCTTGCCACGCAGCATGCGTCAGGGGATTGGCCATGCGCAATTCGCCCAGACTGCGGTCCAGTCGGGCCATGTGCTGCGCGAAGCGAAAGGGCTTGCCGGCGTAGACCGGCAGCACTTCATAGACGCCGTCGCCAAAAATGAAACCACGGTCCAGCACGCTGATTTTGGCGTCTTGCAGTGCGGTGTACTCGCCATTAAGGTAACAAAGGGTGCGCGGCAGGTCGGCGGCAGGATCGCCTGCCAGGGGTGCGGAAGTCGGTGTGTGGCTGGTGCTCATGACGTGATTTTCAGGCAAAGAGCGGGAAAATCAGCGCCAAAGCGCCACGGCCGCGATCGCCAGTGCGCCCAGGACCAGGTTCAATTGGGCCAGTTTGGCGATCTGCCCCAGCTTTTGGCCGGCCAGGGGCCAGTCGGCTGCTTCCACAGCGGCGCGCAAGCGCCGGAAAGGGCCGAAATAAAGATGCCCGAACACAGCAAACATCAGCAGCCCGATGCCCAGCATCAGGTGCCAGCCCACGGGGGCTTGCTTCATGCCGACGCTCAGAAGCATCACCAGGCCGGTGGCCAGCAGCAGCCCGATGCACACCCAGACCAACCTAAAAAACCGCTTGAGTACCAGGGCCATCAAGGGCAGACGCTGAGGTGGCGGCAAATCCATCGCTGCCGGGCGCAAGGCAAAAAGCATGAAGCTCACCCCGCCCAGCCAAACAATGGCGGCGCTGACATGGAGAAAATTCATTAAATTGTTCATAGCATTTTGGTAAGAGTAAGTGGTGTCGGGATCAGATCCGATGGCAATGAGTATGACCCCATTGACGAATGACTGGGGTTTCTACGTATAATAAGTGGCTTTACTGAGTGAACCTGTTGTAACCTTGGCGTAACCGACGGTGTGGACAATGACTGAAACGCCAGGAAACGCATCTGTCGAAGAATCTGATTTCTCCCCCTTGACGCCTGAACAGGCGCAACGGCTGATTGCTCAGAATCCTTCGCTTTCAGTTTGGTGGGTGCTCTCAGCTCAGTTGGTGGTGGGTGTTTTGGCTGCGATGGTTGCCGGCATACTCACTGGCCAAGGGGCGTCGGCCTGGTCGGCGTTTTACGGTTGTCTGGCGGTGGTGATTCCGGGTGCGCTGTTTGCGCGCGGTCTGCGGAGTCAGTTTTCCTCCATCAGCGCCGTCACGGCGGGGTTTGGTTTTTTTGTGTGGGAGGCGGTCAAAATTGGCGTGAGTGTCGCCATGCTGGCCGCAGCCCCCCGGTTGGTTGCAGATCTGGACTGGTTGGCCATGCTGATCGGACTCATCGTGACCCTGAAGGTGTATTGGCTGGCGCTTCTGGTGCGCCAAAAACGAAAAATTGCGTAAATAGTAAACAATGTCCGAAGCAACAAACGCGCCTACAGCCAGTGACTATATTGTTCACCACCTGACCCATTGGCAAAACAAGCCCCAGACCGAGATTGTTGATTTCTCGGTTTTCAATATCGATTCGCTGTTTTTCTCTGTGTTGCTGGGCGTCCTTGGCTGCTTCTTTTTGTGGAAGGCCGCTCGCAAGGCTACTTCCGGCGTGCCCGGTCGTTTTCAGGCGGCCGTTGAAATGCTCATGGAAATGGTTGACGGCCAGGCCAAGTCCATCGTCCACAACGCCACCAGCCGAAAACTGGTGGCGCCATTGGCCCTGACTGTGTTTGTCTGGATTTTCCTGCTCAACGCCATGGACTTGTTGCCGCTGGACTTCCTGCCGGTTGTCTGGAGCGGGGTTTACAGCCTCATGGGTCTGGACCCGCACCACGCCTACCTGCGCGTTGTGCCCACAGCCGATTTGTCGGTCACCATGGGTCTGTCTGTTTCTGTTCTTTTCATCTGCCTGTTTTATAACATCAAGATCAAGGGCATTGGCGGCTGGGCGCACGAGTTGGTGTCTGCCCCTTTCGGTACCAGCAAAAACCCGGTTTTCGCTGTCATTCTGGGCGTTATCAATGTCGCCGAGCAACTCATTTCCTTCACTGCTAAAACGGTTTCGCATGGCATGCGACTGTTTGGCAATATGTATGCGGGCGAGCTGGTTTTCATGCTGATTGCGTTGCTGGGCGGCTCCTGGGCATTTTCTGCCGACCCGGGCAGCTTGATGTTGCTGCTGCTGCACGTGGTGGCTGGATGGGCGTGGGCGGTGTTCCACATCATCATCATCTTGCTGCAGGCTTTTGTGTTCATGATGTTGACCCTGGTCTACATCGGGCAGGCGCATGACGCGCATTGATTAAGTACGTTTTCTTTTTTGTTTCGTTTTGTTTTTAGTTCATTAGGAGTTAATCATGGAAGTTATTAGTTTTGCTGCTCTGGCTGCTGGTCTGATCATCGGTTTGGGCGCCTTGGGTGCTTGTATCGGTATCGGCATCATGGGCAGCAAGTACCTTGAAGCTGCTGCTCGCCAGCCAGAGCTGATGGGTGAACTGCAGACCAAGATGTTCGTTTTGGCCGGCCTGATTGACGCTGCTTTCATTATCGGTACCGGTATTGCTCTGTGGTTCGCCACTGCCAATCCTTTCATCGCTCAAATCGCTCGCGCTGCGGCCGCTGCTGCTGCCAAGTAATTCCTGGTCGACAACCTCGCACTAGGAGATTAGCTGTGAACATTAATGGAACTCTGGTAGCGCAAGCTATCGTCTTCGCATTGCTGGTCCTGTTCACGATGAAATTCGTGTGGCCGCCCATCGCGGCTGCACTGGACGAACGTGCCAGCAAGATCGCCGAAGGCCTGGCTGCTGCCGACAAGGCCAAGTCTGAACTCTCCGTGGCCAACAAGCGCGTTGAAGAAGAGCTTGCCAAGTCGCGCAATGAGTCGGCTGTGCGTTTGGCGGAGGCTGAGCGCCGTGCGCACGCCATGATTGAAGAAGCCAAAGGCAAGGCAACGGCAGAGGGCGCGAAAATCATCGCCGCTGCCCACGCCGAAGCTGAGCAGCAAAGCATCAAGGCCCGCGAGGTGCTGCGTGATCAGGTCGCCGCGTTGGCGGTGAAGGGTGCCGAGCAGATCCTGCGCAAGGAAGTCAATGCCAGCGTGCATGCCGACTTGCTGGGCCGTCTGAAAACTGAGCTGTAAACATGGCTGAACTCGCCACCATCGCCCGTCCCTACGCAGAAGCGCTGTTCAAGGCGTGCCGTGCGGATTTGGCCGCCACCGCAGTCTGGCTCGACGAGCTGGCTACGATCGCGGCCAATGATCAGTTGCTGCAGTTTGCGCACGGACCTAAAGTCACGGCCCAGCAGACTTTTGACGTGGTCAGCGGTGTTGCTAAGACTGCGCTGCCTGAAAAGGCCCGTAACTTCCTGCGGGTCTTGATTGACAACAGTCGGCTCAACGCATTGCCCGAAATTGCTGTTCAGTTTCGTGCCTTGAAAAATGCGCAAACTGGCTCTTCCGATGCCGTGGTCTACAGCGCTTTTGCGCTTGATGGCGCGGCGCTGGCTGAGCTGGCGAAGACGCTGGAACTGCGCTTTAAACGCAAGCTCAACGTGCAGGTCGAAATCGAGCCGGCGCTGATAGGCGGCGTGCGCGTCGTGGTGGGCGACGAGGTGCTAGACACTTCGGTCAAAGCCCGTTTGGAACAAATGAAAGTGGCGCTGATCGCCTGAGCTTTCGCTCGGGTTCAGCCAACAACCTAGAAAGAAGGAAAGAGTCATGCAACTCAATCCAGCAGAAATTTCTGAACTGATCAAGAGCCGTATTGAAGGCCTTGGCGCCAGCAGCGACATTCGCAACCAGGGCACTGTGGTGTCTGTGGCTGACGGTATCGTGCGTATCCACGGCCTGTCCGATGTGATGCAAGGCGAGATGCTTGAATTTCCCGCTACCGCTGACGGCACGCCGACCTATGGTCTGGCGCTGAACCTTGAGCGCGACTCTGTTGGCTCGGTGGTGCTTGGCGAGTACGAGCACATTGCTGAAGGCGATACAGTCAAGTGCACCGGCCGCATTTTGGAGGTCCCTGTCGGCCCCGAGCTGCTGGGTCGTGTGGTGAACGCGCTGGGTCAGCCGATCGACGGCAAGGGCCCTATCAATGCCAAGCTGACCGACGTGATTGAAAAAGTCGCGCCTGGTGTGATCGCCCGTAAATCGGTCGACCAGCCACTGCAAACCGGTCTGAAGTCCATCGACTCGATGGTGCCGATCGGGCGCGGTCAGCGCGAACTGATCATCGGCGACCGCCAGACCGGCAAGTCAGCTGTGGCCATCGATGCGATCATCAACCAAAAAGGCCAGAACGTTCCGTGCATCTACGTGGCGATCGGTCAAAAAGCATCCTCCATCAAGAACGTCGTGCGCGCTTTAGAGCAAGCCGGCACTATGGAATACACCATCGTGGTGGCGGCATCGGCTTCCGAGTCGGCGGCCATGCAGTACGTCAGCGCCTATTCGGGCTGCACCATGGGCGAGTACTTCCGCGACCGCGGCCAAGACGCATTGATCGTTTATGACGACTTGTCTAAGCAGGCTGTGGCTTACCGCCAGGTCTCGCTGCTGCTGCGTCGTCCACCAGGCCGTGAAGCCTACCCCGGCGACGTGTTCTATCTCCACAGCCGTCTGCTTGAACGCGCTGCCCGCGTGAATGAGAAATATGTTGAAGACTTCACCAAAGGCGCAGTCAAAGGCAAGACGGGTTCGCTGACGGCACTGCCTATCATCGAAACGCAAGCCGGTGACGTGTCTGCTTTCGTGCCAACCAACGTGATCTCGATCACCGACGGTCAGATCTTTCTGGAAACCAGCTTGTTTAACGCCGGTATTCGCCCCGCTATCAACGCCGGTATCTCGGTGTCGCGCGTTGGCGGTGCAGCCCAGACCAAACTGATCAAGAGCTTGTCCGGCGGTATCCGTACCGACTTGGCCCAGTACCGTGAGTTGGCTGCTTTCGCGCAGTTCGCCTCTGACCTGGACGAAGCCACACGCAAGCAGCTGGACCGCGGCGCCCGCGTGACAGAACTGCTCAAGCAGGCCCAGTACTCGCCACTGTCGATCTCCACCATGGGTGCCACGCTGTTCGCCGTGAACAAAGGCTTCATGGACGACATCGATGTCAAGAAGGTTCTGGCGTTTGAAGCCGGCTTGCACAGCTATCTCAAAGACAAGCATGCCGCCCTGATGGCCAAGCTTGAAGCCAACAAAGCCATGGACAAAGATGCCGAGGCTGAGCTGACGACTGCTGTGACCGCGTTCAAGAAGTCCTTCGCCTGATATCCCCCTGAATAGATAAAAGCCACAAGCTTTCAGAAACATTTAGGAACACATATGGCAGCAGGCAAGGAAATACGCGGCAAGATCAAGTCGGTGGAAAACACCAAGAAGATCACCAAGGCCATGGAAATGGTGGCCGCGTCCAAGATGCGCAAGGCGCAGGAGCGCATGCGTGCAGCGCGTCCGTACAGCGACAAAATTCGCAATATCGCGGCCAACCTGAGTCATGCCAACCCTGAGTACACGCATGCATTCATGCAGACCAACGAGTCAGCGGTCACCGGCTTTATTGTCGTGACCACAGACAAAGGGCTGTGCGGCGGCATGAACACCAACATATTGCGCGCCGTGACCGGCAAACTCAAAGAGGCTCAAGCTGCTGGCAAGAAAGCGCAAGCTGTTGCCATCGGCAACAAGGGCCTGGGTTTCTTGAATCGCGTTGGCGCGCAGGTGGTCTCGCATGCGACGCAATTGGGTGACAAGCCGCACCTCGAAAAACTCATTGGCCCGGTGAAGGTGATGCTCGACGCTTACAGCGAAGGCAAGGTCAGCGCGGTGTATCTTTGCTACACCAAGTTCATCAACACCATGCGCCAGGAGCCGGTGATAGAGCAGCTGCTTCCTTTGAAGGACTTGCAGGCGGATAAAACAGCGTACAGCTGGGACTACATCTACGAGCCCGATGCACAAAGCGTGATCGATGACTTGTTGGTGCGTTACACCGAAGCGTTGGTTTACCAGGCCGTGGCGGAGAACATGGCGTCCGAGCAATCGGCACGCATGGTGGCCATGAAGGCCGCTACCGACAATGCCGGCAGCGTGATTGGCGAACTCAAGCTGGTCTACAACAAGACGCGTCAAGCGGCGATCACGAAAGAACTTTCGGAAATCGTTGCCGGTGCAGCAGCTGTCTAGGCCATTGGCCGCGCAGCAAATCAGAATCTAAAGAACGTAAGAACGAAAGAGGTTTCAATCATGGCTCAAGCTCAAGGCAAGATTGTTCAGTGTATTGGCGCTGTGGTGGACGTAGAGTTCCAGCGCAACGAAATGCCTAGCATTTACGACGCGCTCAAAATGGAAGGCTCCGCGCTGACCCTTGAAGTGCAGCAGCAACTCGGCGACGGCATCGTGCGCACCATTGCGCTGGGTACGTCCGACGGTCTGCGTCGGGGCAACATGGTCTACAACACGGGCGCCAACATCACGGTGCCTGTGGGCAAGGCCACACTGGGCCGCATCATGGACGTGCTGGGTGCGCCCATCGACGAGCGCGGTCCGGTTGACCAGACCCTGATGGCGCCTATTCACCGCAAAGCCCCGGCCTATGACGAACTCTCGCCATCGCAGGAACTGCTGGAAACCGGCATCAAGGTGATTGACCTGGTTTGCCCGTTTGCCAAAGGCGGCAAGGTCGGATTGTTCGGCGGCGCCGGCGTCGGCAAGACCGTGAACATGATGGAACTGATCAACAACATCGCCAAGGCGCACTCGGGTCTGTCCGTGTTTGCCGGTGTGGGTGAACGTACCCGTGAAGGCAATGACTTTTATCACGAGATGGCCGACTCCGGCGTTGTGAACCTCGAGAACCTCGGCGAGTCCAAAGTGGCCATGGTGTACGGCCAGATGAACGAGCCCCCAGGAAACCGTTTGCGCGTGGCGCTGACCGGACTGACGATTGCTGAGTCCTTCCGTGACGAAGGCCGTGACGTGCTGTTCTTCGTGGACAACATTTACCGCTACACACTGGCCGGCACCGAAGTGTCCGCGTTGCTGGGCCGCATGCCATCGGCTGTGGGTTACCAGCCAACACTGGCCGAAGAGATGGGCCGCCTGCAAGAGCGGATCACCTCCACCAAGGTCGGCTCTATCACTTCCATCCAAGCCGTTTACGTGCCTGCCGATGACTTGACCGACCCATCGCCAGCCACCACCTTTGCCCACCTGGACTCGACCGTGGTGCTCTCGCGTGACATCGCTTCGCTGGGTATCTACCCTGCCGTGGACCCGTTGGACTCGACCAGCCGCCAGCTCGACCCTAACGTCGTGGGCGAAGACCACTACGCCACGGCCCGCGCCGTGCAAGGCACCTTGCAGCGCTACAAAGAATTGCGCGACATCATTGCAATTCTGGGCATGGACGAACTGGCCCCTGAAGACAAGCTGGCCGTGGCCCGTGCCCGCAAGATTCAGCGTTTTCTGTCGCAGCCTTTCCACGTGGCTGAAGTTTTCACCGGCTCGCCCGGCAAATACGTCAGCTTGGCTGAAACCATTCGCGGCTTCAAGATGATCGTGGCCGGCGAGTGCGATCACCTGCCAGAGCAGGCTTTCTACATGGTTGGTACGATTGACGAAGCCTTCGAAAAAGCCAAGAAGATCTAAGGCAGGTTCCACATGAACACCATCCACGTCGATGTCGTCAGCGCTGAAGAGTCCATCTTTTCGGGCGAGGCCCGTTTTGTGGCCCTGCCCGGTGAGACCGGCGAGCTGGGTATTTTCCCCCGACATACCCCCCTGATCACGCGCATCCGTCCTGGTGCTGTGCGCATTGAAAAAGCCGATGGCTCTGAAGAGTTTGTTTTTGTGGCCGGTGGTGTGCTCGAAGTTCAGCCCAACTCGATCACTGTGCTCAGCGACACAGCCATTCGCGGCAAGGACTTGGACGAAGCCAAAGCCACCGAAGCCAAGAAGGCGGCTGAAGAGGCTTTGAAAAATGCCAAAAGTGACATCGACCTGGCCCATGCACAGTCCGAATTGGCCGTCATGATTGCACAGATCACAGCGCTGCGAAAATACCGTCAAAAGCGATAAGCCGCGTGAACTGTATGGATGCCCATGCAGTGTAAAAAGACCGGCCCCAGCAGGCCGGTTTTTTTATGGCTGGCGTATCAATGAATTAAGGAAGGGATAAGCTTTTTTACCATGCGACCTACCAAACCAAATCTCACACACAACGGCCATGCCGACGACACAGAAGCAGCTTTTTACGATGCACTGCAACTCGGTGACATTGACAAGCTCATGGCCTGCTGGGCGGATGAAGAAGACATTGTTTGCGTACACCCTGGCGGCGGCCGGCAAGTGGGCGTACAGGCAATACGCAGTGCCTTCGCTGCGCTTTTTGCACACGGCACAGTACGCGCGCACATCGAACATATTCGACGTGTTGAAACTCTGGGTGCGAGCGTTCACAGTGTTCTGGAGCGAATCGAGGTCATGACGGACGACGGACCTGCGCATGCCAGGGTGATCGCTACCAACGTCTACCTGAAAACACCGCAAGGCTGGCGCCTGGTGGCTCACCATGCCAGCCCGGGAACCTTGCAAGAACAGGTCTCTAACGACATTCCGTCGGTCTTGCACTGAGAGCATGAACTACCTTGCACCTTGGTGGTTGCCGGGTGGCGATCTGCAAACCATCTGGGCTTCCACCCGGGGCGTGCGTTACCTCAACGCCAAGCCGCAGTTTCGGCGTGAGCGGTGGACTTCACCCGATCAAGACTTCGTCGACGTTGACTGGCTGCAAGATGCCGCAGCTACGGATCCAAGCCATCGCCCACTGCTGGTGGTATTCCATGGTCTCGAGGGGGCGTCAGACAGCCACTATGCCCAAGCATTTGCAGACGCCGCGCGAGCCCGCAATTGGGCCTGCGCAGTGCCGCACTTCAGGGGCTGCTCGGGTGAGATCAATCGCGCACCGCGCGCCTACCATTCGGGCGATTTTGCTGAGATCGACTGGATCCTGCGCCGTTTTAAACAACAACACGCCGGCCCGGTGTTCGCTGTGGGTGTTTCTCTGGGCGGCAATGCCCTGATGCGCTGGGCCGGCGAACTTGAAAATACCGCCGCTGAATTGGTGCTTGCTATCGGTGCCGTCAGCGCACCGCTTGACCTGGCGGCCAGCGGGCATGCCCTGGGCAAGGGCTTTAACCGGCTGGTTTACACCCGAATGTTTTTAAACAGCATGGTTCCCAAGGCATTGCGCAAATTGGATACTTACCCCCAACTGTTCAGCCGGCAAGACTTGCTGAACGCGCGCAATCTCTACGACTTTGACAATGTGGTTACCGCACCGCTGCATGGCTTTAAAGATACCGATGACTACTGGGCCCGGGCCTCAGCCAAGCCGCACCTTGTTCGTATACGGGTGCCTGCTCTTGCCATGAACGCACACAATGACCCCTTTGTGCCGCGCAAAAGTTTGCCTGGCGCGCACGAAGTCAGCGCCAGCGTCACACTGTGGCAACCAGAAGAAGGTGGTCACGTGGGCTTTCCTCAGGCGCTAGGGGCTTGGCCAGGGGCGGCACATGTCCGTGCCATGCCTATGGAAGTGTGTGAATTTCTGGCGCAGCATCTGCCTGCATCTGCAGTCAAAATACCGGTAGAACAATAGCATTGGAGAAAGTTAACTCATGGACGACATCGTCAAAGCAGCGCTGGCCAAATGGCCCAATGTGCCCAACTGTTTTGGCTGGTTAGGGCTTGATGCGCGTGGCAACTGGTACATGCGTGACGACCAGGCTCAGGCCGCTGGCCCGTTTGCAGGCGGCAGCGCATTGAGCAAGGGCTCACTGCTGCGGCACGACAAACTCATTGACTTCATCCAGCGCAACTACGAAGCCGACACCAGCGGTCAGTGGTACTTTCAGAACGGCCCCCAGCGCGTTTACGTTGAACTCGAGGCCACGCCATTGGTGTGCCGGGTTCACACAGACTTTTCTGTCAATGCGCATACCGGCGAGCCTGCCCGCGTGCAGCGCTGCATCATGGACCAGCATGGACGGCTTTACCTGGAGACCGGCATCGGTTTTGGCTTGGTGCACACCCAAGATATGACGCATGCCGCAGAAGCCGTGGACTGCGGGCTTTGGGTACCCCAGGAAATTCAAGCCAATGAATTACCTTTGCGCTTTGGCTACGTGCGAAGCCCGGCGCAGGCACAAAAAAAGGCCGGTCAGGAACCGGCCTTTTAGCAGTGAAGAAAGTAAATTACTTGGCAGCTGCCGGCGCCGCTGGCTCCGCAAACTTGCCACCGGCTGACGCCGTCAAGTGAACCACAGCGCGGCCAATTTCAATGTCACTGTAGTCACCGCCGCCCTGAGCGCCCATGGCATTTTTGCCTTTGAGTGCAGAGTTCCAAAGAGCTTCAAAACCCGTCTTGAGGCGAGGCGCCCAAGCGCCAGCATCGGCAAATTTAGGCGCACCGGCCAAACCAGCCGCATGGCATGCAGCGCACTGCGCGACATACACTTCAGCGCCTGACTTGAGGGGGCGATTGGCGTCGCGAATCTCAACACTACCGACTTTTTGAATCCGCAAAGCCAATTCTTTTTCGGTATTGGTAGAACCAGCTGCCGGCATGTTGCCAGAGGTCACGTAATAAACCAGCGCAATGATGGCGAAGATGGGAACTACGAAAGAGTACAAAACCATGAGCAACAATTGCTTAGGGGTTTTGACTGGACCGGTGTGGTCTTCTTCGTGAGCCGTGTTGTTATCGTTAGCGCTCATGGCGTCCTCAAAAAAACTGAAAATCGAAGTGCAATCAGGCGTGTTCCTGACAACCCAATATTATAGCGGCCAGCTCAGCCGAAGCCCGGTGCTCATCCATGCCAACAGGGCGACTGCTAGAATCAAAATAAGATTCATGAAGCCGTTCACGCTTTACGAAGCCTGCCTGTCCTCAGGCGCACCTCCCCCATCAAATCAGCGTTGCGGCTGTAGCTCAGTGGATAGAGTATTGGCCTCCGAAGCCAAGGGTCGTGGGTTCGATCCCCGCCAGCCGCACCAATCGCATCTTCGCCACCCTTCGCTGTGGTGTTTTTGTGAGCCTGCGCAGTGGCCCACAAAGCATGAGGGCCAAGACCCAAAAAATTAGCCGTCGTTCGATTCGACATGGGCATCAAAATCCAAAGAGGATTCCCAAAACACCCATGTAACTTCAAGAAGTGACGAATAAGGTCGTGAAACAGAGTGCTATTATTTCTTTTATCAAATAGCACCAGTTCCATTGATTAGAACTATGATGACGGCCACTTCAGCAGGACTTCCTAAATGACGATCAAGGGTAAAGCCTACATCGTGGGGGCCTACGAGCACCCCCTGCGCAAGGCTCCTAAGCACTCGGTGGCTCAGCTGCATGCCGAGGTGGCCAAGGGTGCTATCGAGGATGCCGGCCTGCGCAAGGAAGACATCGACGCCTATTTCTGCGCCGGCGACGCCCCCGGGGCCAATGCCTGGTCCATGGCCAACTACCTGAACCTCAACAAGCTGCGGCATATCGATTCCACCGACATGGGCGGCTGCTCGTACCTGATGCACGTAGGACATGCGGCGCAGGCCATTGCCGCCGGCAAGTGCAATGTCGCCTTGATCACTCTGGCCGGCCGGCCCAACTCTGAAGGTGTCTCGGGCACCCAGGTGCGCTCGCGTGGCGTCAATCTGCCCGATGCGCCTTTTGAAATGCCCTATAGCCCGGTCACGGTTAACCTTTACGCCATGGCTGCCATGCGCCACATGTATGAGTACGGCACCACCAGCGAACAACTGGCCTGGGTCAAGGTGGCAGCCTCGCACCATGCGCAGCACAATCTGCACGCCATGCTGCGAAAGGTGGTCACCGTGCAAGAGGTGCTGGACTCGCCGATGGTCTCGGACCCGCTGCATCGGCTCGACTCTTGTGTCGTCAGCGACGGGGGCGGGGCCATCATCGTGGCGCGTCCCGAGATTGCGCGCGCGCTGGGGCGACCTCGGGTGCGCATCATCGGTGCGGGCGAGTCTACCAAGCACCAGATGGGGGGCGACATCGACCTGAGCTACACAGGCGCGGCCTGGAGCGGCCCGCACGCTTTCGAGGAAGCCGGTGTCAAACCATCAGACATCCAATACGCCTCGGTCTACGACAGCTTCACCATCACGGTGCTGCTGCAATTAGAAGACTTGGGGTTTTGCAAAAAAGGGGAAGGCGGCCGCTTCGTCAGCGATGGCAACCTGATCTCGGGCGTGGGCAAGCTGCCTTTCAACACCGATGGCGGCGGCCTGTGCAACAACCATCCGGCTAACCGCGGCGGCATGACCAAGGTGATTGAGGCCGTGCGCCAACTTCGCGGCGAAGCCCACGCCCAGGTGCAAGTGCCAGGCTGCACCTTGGCGCTGGCCACGGGTATCGGCGGCTCGATCGGCCATCGCCACGGCGCCGCCACCTTGATCATGGAAAGGGAGTAAACGCAATGCCCACGTTTTCTCCAGCTCCGCACTTCATCGACCCAGTACCCAACCCCGGCGACGAGCCTTATTTCGAGGCGGCCGCCCGAGGTGTAGTGGCCATCAAAACCTGCCAGGCCTGCGGCCGTACCCATCACTATCCGCGCGCTATATGCCCCTTTTGCTGGAGTGCCGACGTGGTGTGGACAGACGCACAGGGCACCGGCGTCATCTACACCTTCAGCGTAACCCGGCGCGGCGCGGCAGCGCCCTATTGCATCGCCTACGTTACCCTCGATGAAGGACCAACGCTCATGACCCAAATCGTCGATACAGACCTAGACAATGTGCGTATTGGCCAGCGTGTGCAGGCACGCTTTGCGCGCTGCGAAAACGGCACCATGATCCCGGTGTTCGCGCCCTGCGAGCCTGACCATGCTGCCAAGGGGAATGCCTAATGAACCAGCGGGTCGCTCTCTACAGCGCTGTCGATGATGCCCTCACTCACTACGAGGTAGATGTTGAACATGCCACGCTGACCGCGCGCAGCACGGTGCGTATGAGCGCTAAGGTGCAATACGCATGGCCCCATCCCTCACGCTCGGTCTTGTATGTCAGCACCTCGACGGCCGGTCCACGCATGCCCTCGGCTCATAACCACTTGAGCGCTATGACCGTGGCGGCAGATGGCGCGCTGTCTGCTCGGGGCCCTGTGGCATTGCTGCCGCGCCGGCCGGTTCACCTGTGCTTGGACCCTGCAGCCCGCTTTGCGTTCAATACCCATAACTTTCCATTGAGCAGCATCACAGTGCATCGCCTCGCGGACCATCTCCAGATGGGCGAAGAGGTCCTGCAGGATCCCGCCCTGCCCTGTGGAATCTACCCACACCAGGGACTGGTGTTGCCATCGGGCCGAACCGTGCTGATCGTAGACCGTGGCCATCATGCGCAGGCCGACTGCGAGGAGCAGCCCGGTGCGTTGCGCACTTTCCATCTGGACGCGGCAGGCCGGCTCTCGCCGGCGCAAGTCATAGCCCCCCAGGGAGGTTACGGATTTGGTCCACGCCACGGGGTTTTTCATCCCACTCAGCCCTGGCTGTACCTGTCCGACGAGCGCAACAACCGGCTCTACATGTTTCGCCTAAACGGCGATGAAATTGAGGCACAGCCTGCATTCACATGCGATACGCTGGCCGATCCGGGTCAAGTCAGGCCGCGGCAAATTGCCGGGCCAATTCATATCCACCCTGACGGGAAAACTCTTTATTTAGCCAACCGAGCAGATCACACCATGCCGCACGGGGATGTCCAGGTTTTTTCCGGCGGCGAGAACAACATCGCGGTGTTCCAGATCGACGCCTCCACTGGCGAGCCCCGCCCGGTGCAGCATGCCAATGTGCAGTCATTCCATGTGCGCACCTTCGCCTGCGACCCCAGCGGGCGGCTGCTGGTCACCGCTAGCATCAAGGCCCTGAACACTCTGGAGGGCGATCGGGTTACTCCGGTGCCAGCGGCACTGTCGTTGTTTAGCATACAGGACGATGGGCGACTCAATTTCGTTCGCAAGTACGATGTTTACACACCTGGTAGCCAGTACCAATTCTGGATCGGCATGATCGGCTTACCATGACACACCCTCACGCTTCTTTGGCCAATGCGCACAGCCCGCTTAATTGCCCACCCCTGGAAACTGCCGTCATCCGGTTTATCCAAGAATTTAGCGCAGACCATGTCACCCCCGCCCTGCGGGTGATGGTCAGCCGAGTCATACGAGATCAATTGAGCTCGCAGATTGGCAACTCACGTCTGCCCTGGTCGCGCCAAGTGCGCGGTATGGTCGATGCCCGCCATGTGCCTGGCACCAGCCGGGTGATCACCAGTGTGCGCACGGTCAGCGCCATCGATGCAGCGTTCATGAACGCAACCTACGCACATGGTTTTGAGTACGACGAAGGCCACCGCCCGAGCAACAGCCATCCTGGAAGCTGCGCAGTCGCCACCGCCATTGCCGTGGGCGAGGAAGTTGGCGCTTCACTCGACGAGACCGTTGCGGCCATCCTCATGGGGTATGAGGTCTATGCCCGGATCGGCGTACTGGCTGCACCCGACCTGATGCAGAGGGGCTACCACCCAGCCAGCATGCTGGCCAGTTTTGGCGCAGCGGCGGTCAGTGCCAAGCTGCGTGGATTTGACGCGGAGACCACGCTTCATGCCATGGCCATCGCCCTCAGTCATGCCTCGGGTGCGGCTGAATACAGTTCCACCGGCGGGTCGGTCAAACGGGTCCACCCCGGTATCGGCGTGCGCGGCGGCATGATCGCTGCCGACCTGGCACAGGCGGGCATCACCGGGCCACGCGCTTTTCTCAGTGGCGTCAAAGGCTTCTATAAGACCTTTCTTCAACGCGGCCCGGCCGATGACGCTGCCGAACGGTTTGGTCCTGCCGGTCGCTACGAGATCACACGGGGTGGCTACAAGCGTTACTGCTGCTGTGGAGCCAACCATGCAGCAATCGATATCCTGGCCGATTTCGCTGGCCGTCTCGCGGGCATTAAATCGGTGTCTCTGCGCATCCCCAAGTTGTCCAACACCATGGTGGGTACCGTCAACAGCAACACCTACACCCCCCAGAACATTGAGCACCTGCAGTTCAGCCTGCCCGCGCAGGCCGCCTTGGCCCTGCTCGGTCTAGGCAACGGCTACCAGTCCCACCTCGATTACCTAGAGGGCAAGCTGGACATGCAAAGGGTGCTGGAGGTCGCGCGCAAGATCAAACTGGTCGAATCAAGCGAACTTGACCGCCAATACCCGGGCAAGTTCGTAACGCAAGCCACCATCGAATTTACCGATGGAACGCAGGAAACACGCTTTGTCGAGAACTCACTGGGCACCCCCGACAACCCCATGGACGAGGCCGCCCATGATGCCAAGTTCATGGAGCTGACCACCAGCGTGATCGGGCAGCAGGCCGCCAAAACCTTGTTGGCGACACTCCATGAACTGCCCGCCGACCTGCGTCTGGCGCAGCTGACCGCCTTGTGCGCAGCGGCGTGAATCAGTCGAGGTCGCCGCGAGGGTATTGCAGCACTAGGGCCTCAACCCCCTTACTGCCAGCCTGAATCAGATAACCCGCTTCGTTATTTTCGACCGCCACCATGGACCACTTTGGCAGTTCCTGGCCGTCATGGACCAGGCTGCCCGCTCCCACGAAAACGTAATAGCCACCCGCAAGATGCGGGTCAGGGCCGGGTACGCCCTGACCGGCGCCAATGCGTACCACCTGGGCATGCATGCCGTCTTGCGGATCCTCCAGCAGCGTCTCCCAGACCGGCGCTTCGCGGTGCTGCATCACCGGCTCGACAGAAAAAACGATCGGCTCAGAAGAGACATTTCGGCGTTTGCTGGGCTTGAGCCGGTCGCGATAGCCAGGCTTGTCCAGATAAACCGGCTCGGAATTACCCGTGAAGATTCGCAGCGCCACAAAGGCCAGCCCCTGGGGGCCCGCCACGATGGGCCCATAAGCTGTGTGGTGATCTTTGAATTGCACGGTCAGCGGATTGAGCTGCTGACCTCGATTGCCCACTGTGCCCGAGCCGTCAATGAACAGCTGGAACATAGACACCCCGTGGAAATGAGGCATGACCGATTCGTTCGGCGTGAGCTCGGACATGGTGGCTTGCGGGCCCGGACCTGGGCCCGAAGAAGACCTGGGCCCGAAGAAGACGGTACCCCAGTGACGAATGCCCGTGCCGGGGGAAATCACGTCTACCCGCTTTGCCAAAGCCTCAGCGCCATTGCGTGTGTAAATCATGTGCCATAACTCCATCAGGGCGCACTCAACTTTGAGTGCTGCCGGGTGAAAATAATAACACATGAGTTCTGTTTGCAAGCACCAGTTCCGATCATCGAAACTTTTAACAAAAGCTATACCGCTTCATTCCAAGCCCTGATGCAGTACTTTCATTGGCTGCGGTTGGTTTCACTGGTCAAAACGAGTGTTGCTTGACAAAACCAGTGCTGCTATATTCTCGCTTCATACCCGTGGCTCCAAAAACACCCCCTCAACCTAGGAATTGATATCGATGAACCTGACCGAGCTGGCGCACTATGAAGTCGAACAGGGCATTGGCGTGATCACCCTAGATAACCCACCGCTCAACGCACTGAACTCGCCGATGCGTCAAGCCATCATCGAGGCCGTTCGAAATGGCAACGCCGACCCTGCCGTGCAAGCGCTGGTGCTGATAGGAGCCGGTGGCAACTTCATCGCCGGCGCCGACATCCGCCAACTGGGCGCTGCCGGCGCTGTGGCCAGTCGTACCAGCGCTGCAGCGCTCGAAGCCAGCGAGAAGCCCGTGATCGCAGCCATCGAGGGCTATGCGCTAGGCGGTGGCCTCGAACACGCTCTGGCCTGCCACTGGCGCATCGCCAACACCACCGCCCAGCTGGGTCTGCCCGAGGTCCATTTAGGGCTGATTCCAGGCGGCGGTGGTACCCAGCGCCTGACGCGCCTGGTCGGCCCGCAAATCGCCGCCGACATCATCCTCAGTTGCAGGCATGTGGGGACTGAAGAAGCTCAGCGCTTGGGTCTGCTCGATGAAGTCACCAACGATACCGACCTGCGACGCGCATCCCTTGCCTTCGCCCGACGCATCGCGGCCCAACGGCCCTTGCGACGTTTGTCCGAGCGCTGCAGTTCCATTGCATCGGCAGCCGTCAACGCCCAGGTGTTGGCCGACTTGCGCCAGTCCCTGGCCCGCAAAGGCCGGCACCTGACCGCGCCGATGCATGCTCTCACCTGTATCGAAGCGGCCGTGAACCAGCCCTTTGACGAGGGAATAAAGCTTGAGGAGAAGCTGTTCAAGGAGCTGGAGGCCTCTGACCAGTCCCGGGCCCTGCGCTATGCATTTTTTGCCGAGCGCCAGGCCGCCAAAATTCCGGGGGTACCTCAGGGATACAAGGCGGAGCCGGTGCGGTCAGTCGCGGTCATCGGCGCAGGCACCATGGGCAGCGGTATTGCTATCGCCTATGCTGATGCTAGGGTGACGGTCAAGGTGCTCGAATCCAGCGCCGAGGCGCTCGATCGCGGCATGCAACGCATTCGCGACACCTACGCCACCCGGGTCAAGCGCTCCAGCCTGTCGCAGACCGAGATGGACCAACGGCTGGCACGCATCCAGGCCGTTCAACACTACGCTGACATCGCCGATTGCGACGCCGTGGTGGAAGCGGTGTTCGAGCGCATCGACATCAAGCAAGAGGTTTTTCGGCAGCTCGATGCTGTCATGAAACCAGGCGCCTTGTTATTGACTAATTCATCGGCCATCGATATCGACGTGATGGCTCAGGCCACCCACCGACCCTCAGACGTGGCTGGCGCACATTTTTTTGCACCAGCCAACGTGATGAAATTGTGCGAAGTGGTGCGCGGCCCGCAGACCTCGCCAGAGACGCTGGCGCGCACCATGAAGATGGGGCGGGACATAGGCAAGATCTGCGCGGTGGCGGGCTCATGCGACGGATTTGCCGCCAACCGCAGTCGCACACCGATGATGACCGAGTTGATGCTGATGCTCGAGGAGGGCGCGCGGCCGGCCCAGGTCGATCAGGTGATGGTCGAATTTGGCTACCCGCTGGGCCCCTTTGCCGTCAACGACCTGTCCGGGCTGGACGTCAGCTACGAGGGCCGCAAGCGCCGTGCTGCGGCCAATCCTAACTACCGCAAACTGCATGTCCCTGACCGTTTGGTCGAGATGGGCCGCAAAGGCCAGAAGACCGGTGCGGGCTGGTATCGCTATCTAGAGGGTGACCGTACCCCCCGCCCCGACGAGGCGGTAGACACATTGATCTCCCAGGTCGCTCTCGAACTGGGTGTACCCCAGCGCAAGTTCGATGGCCAGGAGATTCTCGAGCGTCTGCTGTTTGCCAGCGTCAACGAGGCCTGCAAGATCCTCGAGGAGGGCAAGGCCTTTCTTGCCAGTGATATCGATGTGATGTGGCTGCACGGCTTTGGCTTTCCGCGCCACCGCGGCGGCTTGATGTTTTGGGCCGACACGATCGGGGCAGCGCAGATCCACCGGCAGGTGTGCGACTGGCACCAGGCCTACGGACCAAGATGGGCGCCCAGTGCGCTGCTGGCCCAAGTGGCTGCCGCAGGCAAGACCCTGCGCGAGGTAACGGCATGAATCCCAGTTCATCGGCCACCCAAAACCCTGTACCGTTCAGGGTTTGGATGTGTGTACTATGTGGATTCCTTTACGAAGAGGCCGCTGGCCTGCCCGCTGAGGGCATTCCACCAAGCACCCGCTGGAGCGATGTGCCCGAAGACTGGGTCTGTCCCGATTGCTCGGTCACCAAGGCCGACTTCGAGATGGTCGAAATTTGAATAGTCAATTAGGAAACAACATGAGACAACTCACACTTCCCCGGAATCGTCGAACCGCCTGCTGGCTTGCCCTCGCGGCCTTTACGCTGATACTGTCACCCGCCACGGCTCGGGCCCAAACCGATGCCTCAGCCTGGCCCGCTCACCCGGTCAAGCTGGTGGTGCCTTTTCCAGCCGGTGGCGGCGCGGACACGCAGGCTCGCATGATTGCCGAGCGCTTGTCGCAAGAATGGAAGCAGCCGGTCACACCCGAAAACGTCTCAGGCGCGGGCGGCGCGGTAGCAGCCAACGCCGTCGCGCGATCTAAGCCCGATGGTCAGACCCTGTTCTTCGCAACGCACCCTATCCTGGCGATCAGCCCCTTCATGACCAAGAAGTTGCCCTACGATCCGGTCAAGGACTTCACCCCCGTCATCAAACTCATTGAAGCACCACTCGTGCTTCTCGTGCCAGTGGCCAGCCCGGTGCGCACAGTTGCAGATCTGGTTCGTTTGGCCAAGGAAAAGCCTGGATCGATCAATTTTGGATCGGGTGGCATTGGCACCACGCAGCATTTGGCGGGCGAGTTACTCAAGCTGGGCGCCGATATTGATATGACTCATGTGCCTTACCGCGGTAACGCTCAAACTGCCGCTGCCTTGATCACCAATGAAATCCAAATGCATTTCGATGGCGTGCCTTCAGCTGTCGCTCAAATTAAGGGAGGCCGGGTCCGGGGCATTGCAGTGACCAGCAAGAAGCGTTTGACCAGCGTCCCCGAACTTCCTACCCTGTCTGAAACCCTTCCCGACTTCGAAGTATCACTCGCCTATGGTCTGTTGGTGCCGGCAGGTACACCTGCCGATGTGGTGGCCAAGATTAACCGCAGCGCCAACGCCGCCATCCGTGAAGCGGCATATACCAAACGCATTTCTGGAGAAGGCGCCACTATCGAAGGCGGTACCCCAAAGGAGTTTGCTGACTTTCTCGCGCGCGAGCGGGCCAAGTGGGGACCCCTGATCAAGAGGTTGAACATAGAGGCCGAGTAAACCTAAGGAAAGCATGACCCCATTGGGCGATCTGCCGCTGGGGTTCACTTGCCTTTGAACTGGGGCTTGCGCTTTTCCTTGAAGGCACTGACCGCCTCTTTGTAATCCTGCGTGGATTGCACGACAGCCATATGGGCCGACACGGCATCCAGGCTGGTGCGCAGGTCGGTGCGCTGCGACTGGTAGGCCAGTTTCTTGATGTCGCGAATCTGGACTGGCGGACCATCGGCCAAGCGCTGCGCCAATACGAGGGTGCGCTCCATCAGTTGTTCGTCGGGGTAGACATGACTGATCATCCCCATCGACAAGGCTTCGGGTGCATCGACAAAATCACCGGTCCATAGCAGCTCCAGCGCCCGTGACATGCCCACCAGGCGTGGTAAGAAATAGCAGCCCCCGTTGCCTGGCAGCAGGCCGATACGGATGTAGCCTTCTGAAAAACGGGCACTGGCTCCGGCCACGCGGATATCGCACATGAGCGCCATGTCCATGCCGGCGCCGACTGCTGCGCCGTTAACAGCCGCTATAAGAGGCTTTTCAAACTCTTCGACCGCTTTGGCCACTTGATGCGAGATTTTCTGCAGCCGCATCTTGCGCTCCAGAGGCGTCGGATCGGCTTGGACTTCGTCCTGAGACCGCCGCCCCAGATCGCCGCCGGAGCAAAAGGCATCACCGGCGCCGGTGATCACAAAGCAGCCGATGTCCGGGTCTTCATTGGCAGAGCGTAAGGCTTTGCTCAATAACTCGAGCATCTCCTCGCTTTGGGCATTCTTTTTTTCCGGTCGGTTTAGTCGGGCCACCATCACACGGTTGACCACTTGAATTTCTAAATCAGCCACGGCGTCTCCTGATTTTTATTGTGCGGCAGGGCCGCGGTGTTGGGCGTGCTCCTCGCGCGCCAGGGACAGGGCAGACTTCAGGCCGCGGTTGATCCATTGTTTGTTGAGGCTAAATACAGATTGCTTTTTGCTTCCCAATGTCTGCGCCAGGGAAGTGGCCGTGTCAATCAGGTCGGCGCGCGCCACGACGGCCTGCAAGAGCCCACCTGCAAGTGCCTGAGCCGCAGGCATGCGCCGCCCACTTTGGACCAAATCTCGCGCGATGGCACGCCCACCGATCTCCTGCGCAATAGTGAAGCCGGAAAAGGTGGCGATGCCTATGTCGATCTCGGGCAGTGATAACGCCGCGATGTCTACCGCCACACAGGCATCGGACAAAAGCGCCAGCATGGCACCGGCACCACTGGCCGTACCATTGAGAGCGGTGACCACCGGCTTGGGGCAATCGAGCACCATGTCCTGCAAAAGCGCCAAGGCTTGCGCGCGCCGCACGCGCTGGCTGACTGCATCATCATCGGGGGCTTGTTCGCGTATGTCAACACCGGCACAAAACACCCGCTCGCCCGAACCGGTCAAAAGTACGGCCTGGATCTCGGGGTCTTCGATC
>Ga0214921_10001464_pt1 | contig 40227 bp, 39 predicted proteins | sample LL1505_MetaG_FD_177992 | JGI IMG/M metagenome (GOLD analysis project Ga0214921, IMG submission 177992) | Freshwater microbial communities from Lake Lanier, Atlanta, Georgia, United States - LL-1505 | ecosystem: Environmental > Aquatic > Freshwater > Lake | place: USA: Georgia | collected...
GCTGATAGTTTTGAGGTCCTGTTTGGTAAATAAAGAAATAAAAGACATATACATCCTCCGTAAAACAGATAATGTGCGTGGATTACTACGCAGTAATAAATGCTGCAAATAGTTGCGTTTTATGGTATACTAAGCGCTCTGATACCACAGGGCGTAATCAAAAGAGCGGTCTTTGAGATACGGAAGTCACGTGGAAGTCTGCATAAGCATGCTCAAGCACAAGATTGATAAAAAAGATAAACGAATCCTACGCGAGCTCGATATCAATTCACGGGTTAGCTATGCTGACCTTGCAAAAAAGCTGTCGACGCCTCCCGAGACGATTCGCTATCGAGTAGAGAAGCTGCTGAGTCTAGGCATTATTAGAAACTTTCTTCCGGTCATCGATGGAGGAAGACTGGGGTATTACTACTACAAGGTCTTTCTTAAGCTCCATAACGTTCGGGAATCAGATGTTCAGAACATCATAGAAAGCTTGGCTGCCAACCCACGCATCTGTTGGGTTGTGCGAGTTGATGAAGTGTACGATGTGGGGTTTACGCCAAGAGTTTCAAATCCTGCGGAGCAGGGCGCCCTCATGGATCAGATTCGCCGGAGATACTCGAAGTATCTCCTGAGTTGGACCCTCTCAGTGAATGTTCACATGGAGTTTCTTACCCGTGATCATCTGCTGGGGGTTTCAAGTCGAAGAGCCATGCCATTTGGTTCCTACTCAGTTGCTAAAAAGCAGATTCCCCTCGACTCACTAAACACGCGGATAATCTCGGCGTTATCAAGCGATGTTCGCGCATCGGCGAGGGATATAGCAACCACTCTTCCGATTAGCCCCGACACAGTTCTTGACCGCATCCGCTTTCTGGAGCGAGAGAAAGTCATCGTACGATACAGCTACGTTCCCGATTTTTCTAGCATGGGCTATCTGAACTATTACGTGCTGATTTATCTAAATGAACTATCTATAGAACGAGAAGAGGCCTTCATCGCCTTTTGTCGGAAGCAACCCAACATCGTTTACATGATCAAATCACTCGGTGCTTGGGATTATGAAATTAATGTCGAGGTGTCATCGATCGATGAATATCGAAATCTGATGCAGATGCTTAATAGAGAATTTGCGGATATCGTTCAGCAGACTACAGGTATGCTCGTCCGCACGATACACAAATATGTCTATCCTTAAGGAAGCGATGCAAAGCCCACCCCCGCCGCGAAAGCGGGTCTTCAGCTGCTCTTCGAGTTTTCGCCTCTCTTCCCTAAAGATACCTACTTAACCTCCAACATCTCCACCTCAAACATCAGCGGTGCATTAGGCTTAATGATGTGCCCAGCTCCACGCTCGCCGTAGGCAAGATTAGCTGGAATAAGCAACGTGCGTTTGCCGCCGACGCGCATGCCAGCTACACCCTCATCCCATCCGGCGATAACTTGGTGGGCTCCCAAATTAAACTCAAATGGTGAATTGCGATCCTTTGAGCTGTCGAACTTGATGCCAGGTTTGTCGTTGTCGTTTAGCCACCCGGTGTAGTGAACCTTCACGCGCTTGCCGCTCTGCGCTAGGTCGCCAGTTCCGACTACGTCATCACGGTAACGTAGGCCTGTTGGGGTTGTTACGATATCGTTTTTTTTCTCTTCCATCTTTACCTCCGGCTTTTTAATTTCAGCGTGAACGTGATTGTCAGCGATCGCGCTATGAGACGCTGCTAACGCTAAAACACAACCACAAAAATATGAGTAGTATCGATTGACCATATAGTACCTTTATAAATTACCAAAAGAGTGTAGCGCGAGGTTAATCCCAGCGCGACTTTCATAAGCTAACCACAACGGCGCCGCCGCGCTACCTAGAATGTGCGTTAATGTTGATGAATGGGGTTGATAAATAGTGCGTAAAAACAGGTAGTTGTGCGAGGGTAAGAAAAAATGTTCGGAATCATGTTACACGGACGGTCGATTCGATCATAACTCTCATAGGGAGCCTGGAAATAGGTAAACGCTTTGGAATATGGCCGTAGGTTCCGGGCATAAGAGGCTAACTTGTCCTGGACATTTTTAAGGAGCTTACGCTAGATGAGCGATATATCTGGGTCGGTAAAAGTTAAGTCATCGCTTTCAGAGCAATCCGGTGCAGACATGAGTTCGACTGCGCGGAATGGGAGTGGGTTATCAACTCAGGTGGTGCCTGACGTCAACCGCGAGAATCTCGCCGCCAATTTAATGACAGGCGGGAAAGCCTCTTCTAGTTCTAAAGCCACCACTCTTGGTTTTACATCCTCAGTAGCTGCGGGCTCCGAACAGTCGCGACTTCAAAACCAGTTGGAATCGCTCCAACAGGAGCAGCGTGATGCATACAGGAAACAGAGAGAGCTACGCGATGAAATTGCTCAGAGTAGCGGAAGCTTTTCGAGTGCCGCAAAGGTAGCTCCCGCGACGGCGAATGAATCGATATCCTCAGACGATCTTAAAGACGGCATTCTTTCGGCGGGCAAGCTTATGTCGCAGAGAGTCGATGTGAGAAAAGTCATCGCTCTTTCTGCGGCTGGTGAAAGGGTAATTAACGATCTCTCCGCGGCTGAACCTAATCGCGCTGTATCTGCTAAGCGCGATGTAGCGAATGATATCCCAGTTTCGCAAGCTAAACACAAAATCACGTCAGTCGAGAGTTTCTCCTCCATCAATACAGATCAGATACCAGAGAAAGCAAAGGCCAAGACAAGTTGGTTTGGTTCTCTGGTCTCGACTGGTGGGCATATCGCCGAAGTACTAGGTCTAGCAGTGGTCGGGGTAGGTAAACTTGCTTATGATTCGCTCGCTCTAGTTGGTAAGGGAGTTCATCACTTGGTGACAGATCCTCTCGGAAGCATTACTGCCTGCGCCGAGTTTAGCGGTAAAGTATTGTCGGTTGCTGCCACTGTCGGGAAAGTGCTGTTAAAGGGTGCCGTTGCTCTTGGCACATGGTGCTATAACCACCCACTGGAGGCTGCTGCGGCGGTGGCATCGGGGCTTCTAGCAGTCGGAAAATTCGCCGTTTCATTAGTAGTAGGATTGGTATCTGGATTTATCGGCGGGTGCATAAAGGTCGCGCGCGGAGAGATGTCGATCGGAGAGGCGCTCGTTAACACATTTCGTTTCTGCTGTGATATTTCTGGACTAACAGATCTAGTACTGACCGGGTACCACGGAATGCTCGCCTTTGGCGCGTATGCCAAGGGTGACAAAACCGCGATGGCACAGCATCTAGCGCTAACCGCGATGCACGGAGCGTTTGCTGGATTGGCGATTTTGACGTTGAGCACTGGTGGAGTACTAGCGCCGATAACGGTACCATTTATGGCAGGAAGGGCGGTTCTTGGAATGGCCGCCAAGCAGGGACTAAAAGCTTGCGCGAAAGAGTTGCTAGAGATCGGCAGTAAACAAATAGCCAAAGAGTCGTTAGAAAAGATGGGTGCGGCGGCTGCCAAGAAGCTTGGCGCTGAATCTCCTCACATCCTAGACGATATAGCCAGAGTCGCTCGAGAGTCGCTTGGAAAAGATCTTACAGAGAAGTCTCTTCAGACAAAGATTAATGAGTTGGCATTCAAGAGGGTCTGTCGATTAGAGGGAGATACGATCGCGCTAACTCATGGAAAGTCATTAAATGACGATCTGATTAGAGAGGGCCGTAAGGTGCTCAGTAAGCGGCATACAGAAGCCTTGGGGGAGAAGATCGGGCATGAGCGGATGCACGGCCTATATAAGGAGCTTGGGTTAGTTGATCACATCGATGAGTTGACTCACGATACGTTGGTTAAGTTCCGGGATATGAAGCCAAAAGAAATCAATAAGCATCTGGTAGAAACGTATCAGCTCAGTGAGAAGCAAGCTGCCAAAACCGCCAAGGAGATGAAGCGGCTCTTAGATAGTGGCAAGTCAGACCAAGCGATAAAAGATCTGCTAATTAAAGATATCTCGAAAGATATATGGAAAGTGGCGAGTCCCGAGGTAGAGGCTGCCTACAAAGAGACTTTTAGAAAAGGATTAAGGGGAGAGCTTGCGGACGCGGCAAACGGTGACTGGTCCCGGAATTTAAGAAAAGAGATCCTTGACCACGCGGATGATCTCGCTAAGTCTAAGACGACCAATCCGCTTGGTAAGGCGCCGACACAATTGGCGGACGATCTAACCGACGATCTCGTTGAAGCGGGCTGGAAAGGAGTTGAAAGAGGAGGCTATCGAGCCACTCAGGAGCTGGTGGAAGAAGGTGTCGAGCGCGCTTTCAAGAGACTTTCAGGTCGGCGGTTGAGAGGGTCTGCTGGTCATGGGGATAGTGATCGTGAGGATCGCCGACCACGCGCCGGTGAGCGACAAGACGGGGAGGGGTTAAATCTTGGTGACGCCGCGGCGGGTGGTCGGGCAGCCGAGAGGCAGCCAGGCGAGAGCTTCCAGCCAGAGGTCGAGAGTTATGAAGTCGTGCGAGATGGAAAGATATATAGGGTTACTAACATTTACAACGACGCGAAGGATCTACTGCGCTCGATAGAGAACATTATAGGCGAAGCTACCAAGGGCGCCGATCAAAAATCTGCGCGGCTGGCGTCAGAGGAAGCGAATAAAATGGGGCAAGTTGTAAAAGATGACCTGTCTTTGAAGTCTTAGGAGGCGAGGCAAAACCTCGCTTACGCGAGTTTTTGCCTCGTTTCCGGATATAATCCTTTGCATTGTAAAAGATCTGAGTTAAGTTTGTGCCTCTTGGGTGACGAATTAATTCCCCTCTCACGGCGCTGTGCTCGGCAGGGTGGATGTTTTGTTTTATGCCAGCTAGCGCGCGAAATATCTCAACATTAGAGATAAAAGATAAATTTAGTGAGATCGTTGAGTCTGGTCGCAACCCGCTGCTTAGCATGATTACAGGCGTGGAGGCTTCTAACGATACGTTGATTATTCCAGTGGTTGGCGTCAGCGCGCAAAATCAGGATATGGCTGGGGAGAGATTAGCCAAGGCGATAACAGATGAGCTGACCCGCTCATCGCTCGGTGTCGGAAGCTGTGTCGCGTCGTTTAATATCCGCTCCGAAGCGAGCGGCTCTTCGGTGTTGTCCGAACCTCGGAGTGAGTTGGATGTTGCCGGTCTTACTGATTTTCTACGCGAGAATCTCCGGCTGTATAGATTAAAGCCACATTCGGTAAATCTGGTGAGAGTCACGTTCGGTAAACAGTGGTCGTATCTCTCCATCATCTGCAGCAGGGAGAGCTTGCGAGGGCGACCTCGGGGAGAGTTAGAAGCGTCTTTTAAATCTTTTAGACAGGAATTTCTAGATAGGTTTGATATTAGGTTACGGCTTGTTGTGCGGCCATTTCCGAGTGAACGTGACGAAAAACAGATTGGCCAAGATGCTGAGAATACGGATGGAAGTCGGAGATCTCTACAAAGGGAGCTCGCTAACCTAATCGATAGTTCGCCGGACCCAAGACCATTAGTGGACAGGATCGGGCATCTTAGCAATTGGAGTAAGATCTATCTTTGTAGCGCCGATCCACGCGGGATACGTCAGATCGAGGACATTTTTGGAGAGGGACCAGAGAGCAACGCGGAACGCGGGTTCTTCGATCTAAGGGTCTGTCATCCGTTGGCGATCAAGGATTTTAATTCACTCGATCCTGCCCGTGATATTCAGCCTGCTTTGGGTGTTAATGGGTTAGTCGACGATTCTGGAGAGTTGCTGTCCAGTAGGGTAAGTATGGTGGCAGCTAAGAACTGGCTTGCTCTTGATGCCGGACTGGCAACTCTATTGATAGGCAGCAGTTTAGAATACCAGGAAGATCTGAGCGAATACTATGCGCAGATTAATTCGGTCGATCCGAGAGCTGCTAATGTGCTTTCGCGTCTCAAGGTTTTAGCACAGCGCGTCGCGGATACTGAGCGACTTAGAGGTGATGTTGGTTTCGTTGATCTCGCGACCCCAGCTGATGAGCTTGGTAACTCAAGGGTTATGAGGAGGGCTGAGGTGTTGGTCGGTTCCATCATGAGATTTACGCAAAGATGCATTATGAATTGGCGAGATAATTTAGAGGATCGTCCAACTATCATAGTATCTCGCCCGAGTCTGAGGACCGATAAATCATTGGAGAAAATTTTAGCGGTTCTGGACTGTGAAGAGGCGCAACTCCTGGATCCCGCTAAAAATCGGGGCCAGGCGGAGGTTCTTATCCAGAGAGGCCGACCGGAACTCGTAAAGTCTTTAGCAGATGTGATATCAGCCGCCTATAATTCGCGGGAGACGGTAATAGTTGGGCCTGGGGACCTGTGTCGCAGGGGAGATGTTTTGCCGATTAAGCGCAGGGGCTACGGCTATTTAAACAATCTGCAAGTTGCCGCGGCAGCTCTGGGTTTTGCCCCGATTTCACTTGAATTGATGAGTAACATTAAAAATCCCGCGAGGCTGCGGCGTTCGATCGCCAAAAATAATAGCTCCGCTCTCGATAGGGAGGTCCGTAATCGGAAAGAGCGGCTACTTGAATCGATCTTGTAATTATCCCGCCATCCTCTCAATAATCTGATTGACCGTAGCACGCGTCATCAACTTTCGCTCAGCGAACCGCTCAATCGAGTCCAAAGCGGCGTTTAGTAGCCGACTTCCAGGTTGATGAGCGCTAAGATCGATTATACCTTCATGTTTGGCGAGTGAACTTAGCGCCAAGGTCGCGGCTCTCAGAGATTGCCTAGTTTCAGTAGCCTCATCGATAGCATTAAGAGCTAGGTCTAGTACCTCAAACAATACTGCCTGTCCGTGCAGCGCCTGGTCCTCTTGGATAATAAGATCAAAGCCCTCACATAAAAGAGAGGCAAGGGCTAACTTATCTAGGTCAGAGCGAACCTTCATGAGCGAGTGCGAGGGGGTAAACTCTTTAACGCCTAAGTATCCACCACGTTCTTTGGCGACCCTCGCCACCCCGCGATCAAATATATCAAGCGAGCTTGGAAACCGTTTCTTACTGCCTCGAGCATGTCGACCTATAACCGATATCTTCCCCAAAACTGGGGTTAGTATTTGAGCCATCAGGTCGCTATCTCGGTAGGGTCTAGCGCGTAAAACTATGGCTGATACCGACACCTCTCCGCCCTTGGACAGCAGGTCGGCATAATTATCTGTAATAACGTTGCTCTCGCTCATTGAAAAACCCTCAAGTCGTGTTTATAGCATAACAATCTGGTTAATAGTTAACACGAGACTTAGGTAAGAGATGGCAGTAGATCACAACGGGAATGGAGAGGCGCGTCAGGATAACACCGAAGCCGAAGGACAAGACGAGTATAATCAGGGTGTTGACACCGGAAAAGCCGAGGATCCCGGAATGTCAGAAATGGAAGTTATGACACGGGAGCTGGCCGATGCCAAAGATCGTTACCTCAGGTTAATGGCTGATTTTGAGAATTTTAAGAAGCGGTCCTTGAAGGAGCACTCCGAAATACTTAAATACAGCGGAGAACGTCTGGTGGTGGACCTCCTGGAGGTGCTCGATAACTTGGAGCTCGCATTGGCTCATAGCTCGGCGGAGTACGACAAGCTCAAGCAGGGGCTAGAGATGGTTCACAAGATGTTTATTGAGCGTCTTGGGCGGTGGGAGATTCGCGGTGAGTCTAGCATCGGTAAGGACTTCGATCCTCAGCGTCATGCGGCGATAAGTAAGGTGCCGGGAGGAGGATCAAAGCCGGGGACTGTAGTTGGCGAGTTAAAGAAGCCGTATTTCTACAAGGACAAACTTATTCGCGTAGGCGAGGTAGTGGTAGCGGCAGAGGGTTAGAATTAACCGGCTCAGGTTCTTAACAGGATAGTTTTATTTAAGAGTGATTTTAATTAAGGAGTTAGTATGGCAAAGGTAATAGGAATCGATTTAGGAACAACAAATTCTTGCGTCGCGATAATGGAAGGCGGAAGCCCTGTGGTTATCGCCAACAGCGAGGGTAGCAGGACTACACCATCGGTAGTAGCCGCGAACGACGCTGGAGAGCGGCTCGTTGGTCAGATTGCTAAGCGCCAGGCGGTAACGAATCCAAAGAATACGATCTTCGCGGTAAAGCGTTTAATCGGCCGTAAATCGGACGCTCCGGAGGTGGAAAAGGCCCGCAAAGTGTTGCCTTATGAGATCGTCGCGTCATCAAACAACGACGCTTGGGTGAAGTTAAAGAGCGACTCAAAGAGCCCACAAGAGATCTCGGCGATGATCCTGTCAAAGATGAAGCAGACAGCCGAGGATTATCTCGGTGAGAAGGTAACCGAGGCTGTTATCACCGTACCAGCGTATTTCGATGATGCTCAACGTCAAGCGACAAAGGATGCTGGGCAGATCGCTGGACTGAACGTTCTGCGTATCATTAACGAGCCAACTGCTGCTGCGCTAGCTTACGGATTAGATAAGAAACACGAGAAGACGATCGCTGTATTTGACTTAGGAGGTGGTACGTTCGATGTGTCGATCCTTGAGTTAGGCGACGGTGTCTTTGAGGTTAAGGCTACCAACGGAGATACATTCCTTGGAGGAGAGGATTTTGATCTAATTCTCGTTGATTACCTAGCGGATGAGTTCAAGAAGGAGCAGGGGATCGATCTCCGTAAGGACACGATGGCTCTCCAGCGCTTAAAGGAAGCGGCTGAGAAAGCTAAGCATGAGCTCTCGTCGGCGATGGAGACAGATATCAATCTTCCATTCATTACCGCGGACGCTTCTGGTCCTAAGCACATGAACCTAAAGATTACTCGCGCTAAGTTTGAGTCGCTGTGCTCGAGCCTTCTTAAGAGACTTGAGGATCCGTGCCGTGTAGCTCTACGTGATGCTGGGATTTCAGCGAGCGATATCGGGGAGGTCATCCTTGTCGGAGGTATGACTCGTATGCCGGCCGTTCAGGCCCGCGTTAAGGAGATCTTCGGAAAAGAGGCCTCAAAGAGTGTAAATCCTGATGAAGCCGTAGCGATCGGAGCGGCGATTCAAGGTGGAGTGCTCCAGGGTGATGTTAAGGATGTGTTGTTACTCGATGTAACACCACTAAGCCTTGGAATCGAAACTTATGGTGGGGTATTCACAAAGCTCATAGATAAAAACACGACCATACCGACTCGCAAGTCGCAGGTGTTCTCAACAGCGGCTGATAACCAGCCAGCGGTTTCGATCCACGTACTGCAGGGAGAGCGTGAGATGGCTGGTGATAACAAGACGCTCGGAAAGTTTGAGTTGATGGGAATACCGGCCGCGCCGCGCGGGGTACCTCAGATCGAGGTAACCTTCGACATCGACGCGAATGGTATCGTGTCAGTAGGTGCTAAGGATCTTGGAACTGGCAAGGAGCAGTCGATCAAGATTACTTCTAGCTCTGGTCTCTCAAAGGAGGAGATCGAGCGGATGGTAAACGACGCTAAGGCTCACGCTGACGAGGATCGCAAACGTCGCGAGACTGTGGAGGTTCGCAACAAGCTTGACACGATGATCTACTCGACAGAGAAGACAATTAACGAGCTCGGAGAGAAGGCTACCCCGGATTTAAAGGGTGCGGTTAATACAGCACTTGAGGATGCCAAGAAGGCTCTTGAGACGGGTGACCAGGAGAAGATGAAGACTGCTACAGACGCGCTAGAGAAGGTCAGTCACAAGCTCGCTGAGGAGGCCTATAAGAAGGCCGCCGCGGAGGGGGGAGCCGATGCTGACGCGTCAGCGGATGGATCGGCTAAGCAGGCCGACGCTAAGGATGACGACGTAGTCGATGCCGACTACGAAGAGGTTCGCGACTCTAAGTAGGGCTTTTTTAACCTAAACGGCGCGTTCGCGCCGTTTAGGTAGGAGCTGCATTTGCCATAAATCGAAAGCTCTGAGGTCGTCGAGCCATAGGAGAGTCCCCATTCCGGCTATCAAAAACATATTTGGCGCACTAGCAGCCATTTCTCAGCCAATCACTCGCGCAATTGAGGTTTTGCTACGTTTTCCCTCGAAAATTGACCAACCTGTGATCTTGCTGACAGTTGTGATATAACGCCACGAACTTATGTTTTAGGTTGCGAGCCGATGTCAAAGCGTGATTACTACGAAGTTCTTGAAGTAGCCAAAGGGGCCTCAGCGGATGAGATAAAGAAAGCCTACCGCAAGAAGGCGGTTCAGTTTCATCCTGACAAGAATCCTGGAAACAAAGAGGCCGAGGAGAAGTTTAAAGAGGCGACCGAGGCATACTCGGTTCTGAGCGATGCCGAGAGTCGCGCACGCTACGATCGCTTTGGCCATGCGGCGTTCCAGCAGGGGGGTGGTGCTGGAGGTTTCCAGTCGGGAGATTTCTCCGGTTTCGAAGATATCTTTGGAGACATATTTGGATCGTTCTTTGGCGGAGCTATGGGAGGCGATCCTCGACGAGGTTCTCGCGGTAGGACCGGAAATGATCTTCGTTACGATTTAGAGGTTACCTTTGAAGAGGCGGCTTTTGGCTGCGAGAAAGAGGTAACTCTCGCAAGACGCACTAAATGTGAAGAATGCTCAGGTAGTGGTGCTACTAAAGGTACCGGTCGTGATAGGTGTCCTCAGTGTAATGGAGCGGGGCAGATCCGTATGCAGCAAGGTTTCTTTACCTTAGCCAGAACTTGCCACGCATGCGGCGGAGTTGGAGAGGTTGTAAAGGATCCGTGCAAAGCCTGCTCAGGCAGTGGAATGAAATCTCGCGATTCAAAGCTCAAAGTTAAGATACCAGCGGGAGTTGATAACGGTCAGCGCCTCAAGATGCGCGGAGAGGGAGAACCTGGAGTCGGCGGAGGCCCTAACGGCGACCTATATGTGCAGATCCTAGTGGGCGAGCACCAGATCTTTCATCGTGAAGATTCGGAAGTGGTGTGCGACTTCCCGATTGGATACTCAATGGCAGTATTAGGTGGAGAGGTTGAAGTGCCGTCGTTAGACGGAAAATTAAAGCTCAAGATTCCAGCGGGAACTCCATCGGGTAAGGTTTTTAGGCTGAAAGGCAAAGGGATCCCGGTTTTAGGAAGTAGCCCTCAGAGACGCGGCGATCAGCATGTCAGGGTACTAGTTCATGTGCCGAGGAAGGTCTCTGATGAAGAGCGCGACCTCCTGGAGAAGTTGGCCCAGATACAAGGAACGGTAGTTGACGACGAAAAGGGTTTCTTTGATAAGATGAAGGACATGTTCTCCTAAACCTCCAGGAGAGCGATTGCGCTTGCCGAGATAGGCCAAGCGTTTCTCTGAGTAAAACGGTCGGGCAATCATGAATATCTTTTTGAGAAAAAACCCTGGGCTTTGTCGCCCTTTGAGTAGTTCCGCGAAATTTGGATTTAAAGGTGGTATCGCGACAGTAGTGGCGATTTCGTGCGCGCTTCTTTTTGTTGGGTGCGGATCTCTGCCAAAACCTAAGAAGCCAAAGCCTCTCCCAGCGGCTAATTATTCCTATAAGGAAGAGGTTAAACCTGAGCTAGCGAAGCGTATGCCGTGGGAGCTGTGGCAGCCTTTTCAGGATCTAGAGGGCCGACCGATCGTTAATCGCCAGGTTATTTTAGGAGATGAGCTACAAGAGGCTGGCAAGAGAAGATCGGCTCTGGACGCTTACCTCAGTGCTAGCGCTGAGTCGCTTAGCCCAGCCGAGGGGGAGGCAACAACTTTGCGCATCGCCAGTGAGTACCTAGCTTTGGATCAGGCAAAAGAGGCTTTAACTACTACGGGGGCCTTCTTTAAGCGTAAAGGGTCGGGAGAGGCTGAGGTTAGTGTGCCTTTCGCGCTTCTGCTCGCCTTCGCTTACGGCAGACACGGAGATATCGATCAGTCTTTCGCCTGGTTTTCCAAGGTATCGGCGCAGGGGCGCCCAGGTGGCCCTGCAATCCGAGTTGCGGAGACGGGTAGTAACCTGCTTCTGCGCACACTCTCTGAGGTTGATTTCGAGCGCATCGCGGTAAAGTGGCAAGGTGACACATTTATAAATCAGCAAATAGGGCGTGAGAGGTTAAGACGCGCTTCGGTGTCTTATGACCCTGATGATTATAAATCAGATAAGCCTTTCTGGATTTGGTTCGATGGTCCAGTTGGCACTCCAACACAGGCGGTTGCCTCTGGTGCGCCAGTGATCGGTTTAGTTCTTAGTGTGTCTGATAAGTTTGGTGCTTTGGGTCGCGATACTAAGCAGGGTTTTGAACTTGCGGTAGAGGCGAACAATACAAAAGATCCGAAGGTCACAGTAATCTCGCGTGACCCAGGACCGGATTCCGCGGGTGTTTCAGCGGCAGTGCGCGAGTTGGTGTCAGGGTCAGGAGCAACCGTAATTGCTGGGCCACTACTTACAGAGCCAGCAGTAGCGGCGGCTCAGACAGCGCGAGAAATTGGTGTGCCTATAGTTTCGCTTTCAAAGAGTGAGTCGTTCCAGACAGGATCTGGAGTTTTCCGCTTGGGCGCAACTAGTTCAAGTCAGATCGATTCGCTTATTAATTCGGCTTATGGCGAGTACGGGATCACACGCTTTGCTATCGTACATCCACAGAGTGGAGCGGGCACGGAGATACTAGAGGCCTTTAGGAGGAAGCTGGCTGCTCTTGGTTTATCTGTTGAGCTAGAGCTTAATTATCTCTCCAGTGATGATGCCTCTCTTATTGATGTGGCCAAACAGCTGGAGGCCTCCACCGCTGAGGGTGTTCTGATAGCTGATAATATCGACGTGAGTGAGAGATTGTTGCGTAATTTTTCACCAGGTCTCAATAAACGGATTCGGCCGCTAGGGACGGCGATGTGGGATAATGCACAGAAAATAGCCAGGTCCCAGGCGTTGTTTGAGCGGGCACTCTTTGTTTCGCCGTTTTTCGCACAGAGCACTCGGGATGAGGTACGCAAATTTGTAGACTCGTATCGCGCCAAGTACGCGGTAGCACCAAACTTTCTTGCTGCACAGGGCTTTGACGCGGGAACGTTAACGATGAACGCTCTGAGGCAAAGTGCTCAAGGGGTCGGATCCTTCGAGGCTATGTTATCGCAGGCACCACCATACCGAGGGGTAACAGGTGTGATAAGCTCTACGCCGTCGGGAGAGATATCCAGGCGCTTTTATGTCGTTGAGGTTCAGCGCGACTCCTTTCAGGAGCGGCTCCCCCCGGAGAGACCAACGAAGCCCGGCTATAGCGCAGTTAGTGCGCCCGCAGCGCCGGCAGCAAATAACTCCGCGCTGTTAGGAGCCGGCGAGCGGGTCGAAAGCGGATATTAACCCGTCAACGCTCTCTCAGAGACCGCGCGGATTGTGTTTTCATATAGTTATGGCCTTTGCGCGGTCTCTGAGAACGCGTTTGGACAGTCTGAGACTTCCCGCGCGGTCTCTGAGAAAGCGCTCTGATGAGCGCTCTAATGCCTCGGATGACTGGACAGTAATTGTAAGTTCAAGGATTATGTCGGCGTTCCGCGCGGTGTCTGAGAAGGCGATGCGCTCCGCGCGGTCTCTGAGAAGGCGCGGTTGACGGAAGGGGCGATTAACAGGATAGGCTCGGGTAAGTGTATATGGTTACTGGTCTTTATTTTCGTAGTTGTTGGGGTAGTGCCCGCTCGTTCGGCGCTCTGTGCCTTGTAGTTTTAGCTAATCTCGCTGTTATCACCGGTACCCTAAGCTGTGCCGTTGAGTCTGCATTTGCTCAAGGCAGCGCGGCTCAGGATGTTACCGGAGATGGGCAGGTTAATATTCTTGCTTTTGGTGACAGTATTACCTACGGAGTAGGAGACGGTAACAGCTCTGGCAGTTATGTTGAGTCGATTGAGGATTCCGGAGATCCGAGAGGATACCCACTTCGCTTAAGCTCCAGTGGAAGCTGGCTAGTGACTAACGCAGGGATGCCTGGAGAGCGTCTGATTAGAGCGGGAATCGAGAGGTTCCCGGACCTTGTGGTGGGTACTGACATAGACACAATCGTGTTTATGGAGGGCTCAAACGACGCGGTTCAGCGCATGGAGGGCGCTGACTACAGAGCGGCTGTGCAGCGTCTGATAAATGTCGCGCGCGCTGAAGGTAAGCAGATGGTGCTAAATACGGTGGTTCCCCCAACAGCTTTGCATAGCTCTCTTCTCCCATACACAAATCTTTACTCCTCTATAATCAGAGACCTCGGGGCCATAAACGACTTTCCTGTCGCGGATGTCGAGCTAAAATTTATGACAGCGTGTCCGGACCTGCCAAATTGCACGCTTCTGAATATCCCCGAAGGTCTTCATCCGAATACCGCCGGTTATGACGCGATGGTCGAGGTAATTCGCGCTGCTCTTAATGGTTAATAATCCGATAATTTTCTAACCTGACATTGTGGGTTCTCAATGAAAATAAAAAAAACTGTCGTAGCTAGAGTCTTGTTTGTATCGATAGCAGCTTTCCTGGTCGCCTGCGGCGCAGGAGGCGGAGGGTCTAATTCCGGTGGTTCTGGCTCGGGTGGAATTGGTAGCGATAGTAACGCTGGGGTTCGGGTCTTGCACGGAGCTGTTGATGGGAGCCCAGTGGATCTCCTTTCATCGCTGAGTGGCGGACCGCTGGAAACCAAAATTCATTTCGCCGATTCAAAAGGGTATCGCGCAATCCCCGATGGAGCCCAGACCGTTTCCATAACCCGAGCTCTTAATCCGCAGACGATTTTCGGATCCTTTCCTGTTATATCGAGCGGTCGTGACGCTTACTCGATTCTTCTCTATGGAGATTCCACAACCTTTGGAGTGCGGGCAAAGATGATTGAGGATGTAATACCTCAAGGGTTTTCGGGCGCTGTGGTCCGGTTTGTGAACGGCGCTACGGGCGCTTCATCGCTGTCAGTTAATGTGTCGAGCTGGGCTGGAGGCCCCAGAGCCGTGCAGTTTGGCGCGGCTTCTGATTACATAGAGGCACAGCCGGGAGTGGCGAGAATCACCGCAAACCGCGCAGCCGATGGACGCGCGGCCGTATCTCTCGATTATACTTTGGCCGCGAGAAGCGCTTACACAGTGTTGATAGCCGGTGAAGTGGGATACTACAGCAAGGGAATCGTTTTTGTTGACCGGTAACCTGCTTATTTAGACCCTTTTGAACCGAGAGCCCCAAGGCTATAGTCTCAGCGTGGAGAGATGCTGTTATCTCTAGAGGTATTCTATGGCAAAAAAGAGAGTTCAAAAAAGAAAGAAAAGCGAAGCATCAGAAGATTCTTACAGAGGGGTAACAGAGCCTGAGGAGATCGCTATTCCCAACATCCTTCCTGTGCTCGCCGCAAAAGATATGGTGCCGTTTCCTGGTGTCATGATGTCGCTTTATTTAAGTCGCCCAGACAGTATCAGGGCGATGGAGTCGGCGATGAACAGCGAGCGACTTGTTTTTGTAGTCGCACAGATGAGAGCCGATGTTGAAGACCCAGCAGCAAAAGATCTCTATAAAGTCGGCGTCGTCGCGCATGTTGTAAGGACGCTACAGGTTCAAGACGGTCGCTATAAGGTTTTGATGCAGGGACTAGTTAGGGCCAGGGCGCAGAAGGTGGAAACCAAGCAGCGGCATTTAATGGCTCGGATCGAGCCGCTACCGCAACCGAAGACCCCTAAGATATCAGCCGAAACACAGGCCATAATAAATCGAATTCGAGAGAATCTGCAGGTGCTGGTGGAATACGAGCACCTGCCAGAAGAGATGCTGATCGTTACCGAGGAGATCCACGATCCGGGAACATTAGCAGATGTGATTTTGGCCCACTATAAAGTTGATCTAAAAGAAGCACAGGCCGCTCTAGAAGAGCACGATGCGATCAAACGGATTAAATTAACCGACGCCGCGATCTCAGAGGATCTAAATAAATTTATACTCTCCGAAAAGATTAAAGATAAAGCGCGCGATGAGATGAGCAAAGGTCAGCGCGAGTATTATCTACGCGAGCAGATTAAGCAGATACAGCGTGAGCTGGGTGAGGCCGATACCGGATCGGATGATTTGCAAGCATTGCGCGGCCGCTTGACTGATCTCCGGTTGCCGAAACAAGCTAATGATGAAGCTTTCAAGCAGTTAAAAAGATTGGAGCAAATGAGCCCCGAATCAGGTGAGTTCGCTCTTTTAAGAACCTATCTCGAATGGATAACTGATCTTCCGTGGAGCACCACAACTAAGGATCGTATTGATCTCAATAAAGCTAAATCGATCCTTGATGAGGATCACTTCGGATTAGATAAAGTAAAAGATCGTATCCTTGAATACTTAAGTGTTAGGACCCTTAATCCCGAATCCAAGGGACCGATACTCTGTTTCGTCGGACCTCCAGGTGTTGGAAAAACATCCTTAGGCCAATCGATCGCTAGAGCCTTAGGCCGAAAGTTTCATCGCATGTCGCTAGGTGGGATGAGAGACGAGGCGGAGATCCGCGGTCACAGACGTACTTATGTAGGCGCGCTTCCTGGACGTTTAATACAGGGACTAAAGACAGCCGGAAGTCGTAATCCAGTTTTTGTTCTTGATGAATTAGATAAGATCGGCGCTGATTTCAGGGGAGATCCCGCATCAGCGCTATTAGAGGTTTTGGATCCGCATCAAAATAGGGATTTCACAGATCACTACTTAAATGTTCCGTTTGATCTCTCTGATGTGCTCTTCTTAGCTACAGCCAATACGATCGACACTATTCCAGAGCCGTTAGTAGATCGTTTGGAGATCCTCTGGATCCCTGGATACACATCTCAGGAGAAGCAGAAGATCGCAACGCGTTATATCATACCGAGACAGCTTAAAGAGGCGGGTCTAGAGAAGCAAAAGATAAACTTTACTCCAGCCGCTATAGAGTTAATCGTCGAGCGATATACCCGAGAGGCGGGAGTAAGAAATTTAGAGCGCGAGATCGGAGCTGTATGTCGTAAAGTAGCGCGCGAGTACGCAGAGAAGAAGAAGGTAGTAAAGACCCTTGATCCAGAACGTATAACTAAATTACTCGGACCAACGAAATACGATCCAGAGGTAACTGAGCAACGAGAGGCAGTTGGATTAGTTCGTGGATTAGCTTGGACCACTTTAGGTGGTGAAGTTATGCCAGTTGAAGTTTCACTAGCGAAGGGAAGTGGCGGATTAGCTCTGACCGGACAGTTGGGGAATATCATGCAGGAGTCAGCGCAGGCGGCGTTGTTTTATGCGCGAGCTAACGCTTCGATTTTAGGGCTAGATCCTGAGTTTCACTCCAAGCACGATATCCATATTCACGTTCCAGGCGGGGCGACACCAAAAGATGGTCCATCCGCTGGTATAACGATCGCCACAGCGCTTGTTTCTGTTCTATCTGGAAGGAAGGTATCGAAAGATATCGCTATGACCGGAGAGATCACGCTCCGTGGAAATGTGCTGGCTGTTGGTGGTCTGCGAGAGAAGGCTTTGGCGGCTCTTCAGTACGGGATCAGAAAGGTGATTATACCTTTTGAAAATATCAAGGACCTTGAGGAGATCCCGGAGGAACAACGGAAACAGATCCAGTTTATTCCGGTAAAACACGTGAGCGAGGTGTTGGAGTTAGCATTGCTAGGCAGACCCAAACGCGTGGTCTCTGGTCGTAAGAGATCAAAACGTGGCGTTGTATCGATGGGGCGTTAATTAACCCGTGTCCTTTATGAGATACCAGCGAGTGTTAAAAATCCTTAGTGGATTGTGTCTGCTCGCTGTTTTAGAGGCTAACGCTGAAAGTGAGAGTCGACGCTGCGTCTATCAAGATGAGCGTGGGGAGCTGGTTGCTGTAACTAACCCGCGGCAGCTTTCCCGCGAGATTCGCGAGCGGCTAGTCTGCGATGATAAAAGCGTCGATCAGATCGCCGCTCCTGAGGACTTAGATGTCGGCAAAGACCTGCGTGTTGCCGAATTCTCAACAGACCTTGGACCGATCAAAGTGCGTTGGTCACGGTCAATAGAGCGATGCTTTGAGACGAATCCATCGCGTGCCGTCAGCGAAGCCGCGCGTGCCGTCAATCGTGCTCTTAGTAATGGGCGCTTTACCGCTGATCTGCGCCATTCCAGGCGCGAGTGGACCTTGGCGCTAATCGATAAGGACCGAGCCTTTTCTCAGTTTCCTCTAGCGCTATCAATCGGCAGGCACCCCGGATTTATGATCCCTCCCAACCGGATTTACATAATAACTGATTATGTAGCACCAAGCTGCGACCGCCAGGAAGAAGCCGATGATTTGTTAATCCAGGTGCTACTTCACGAGATGGGGCATGTAGTTGAATACGCCCTTTTAGGACAGGGTAACATCGATGCCGATAGGGCGAGAGCAGAGGGATTCGCTGTATGGTTTGAGCAATACGCTAGTGATTATACTAGCGCCCTTCCACACGGACAGGTGCGAGCATACTATGCCGCACTCGCTCGAGCAGGAGGCGCTACATCCGCTTTTACACCGGATCCACAAGGATACGCGGCGGCAGGCTTGCGTTTTCAAGCCATAGTAGATCGCCGTGGTGTTTCGGGTTTGATGAAGGTCTATCAGGTTATCCGCGAGGATGGTGTGCCATTTGAATCAGCGGTGGAGCGGGCGTTGTCCTGGGACGGTGATACTTTGAAGCGTCAGATAGAAGAGTTTGCCAAAAGAGAGTTTTAGTATGAAGTTGAGAGCGCTCGGTCCTCGCGATTCTTGGCGGATATTTGTTATCTGCGCGATTCTCTTCGCCACTAGCTGCGCGCCCGCGGCGTCACCAACGAGCAAGGAACCTAGAACTCCCAAAAATTGGTCTATTGGATTGATGAGTGCTGCCAGTTTAAGCACGCTTAAAGATATTCCAGATTGTCCTAATCCGCGTATAACCAGGACAAATGTGTCCTCACCGCCGAGCGACTTCGTCGCTGATCCGTTTTTAGTAAAGGATGGAGATCTCTGGCATGTATTTTTTGAGCTCTTTAATAAGACCAGAGATAGGGGAGAGATCGGAGTCGCCACAAGCAAAGATCTCTGCGAATGGAGTTATCGTGGGGTAGTTTTAAGTGAGCCGTTTCATCTCTCTTACCCATATGTCTTTAAGGTAAACAAAGATTACTACATGGTTCCGGAATCGCGACAAAACAGAGAGATTAGACTCTACAAAGCGACTAAATTTCCGAACAGTTGGCGCATGGAACGGGTTTTAAAGCGAGGGAATTACTCTGATCCGAGCCTAGTGTTTTATAAAAACAGGTGGTGGATCTTCGCGAACCTAGCGCCTTACGGATTAGCAGTTTTTAGTTCTCCAAGCCTTGACAGAAAATTCATTGAGCATAAGCAGAGTCCCCTTTATCTCGGCGATTCAAGCCGCGCTCGCCCAGCAGGGCGGATCTTAAATATTGATGGTGAGCTTTATCGCTTCGTTCAGGACAATCGCGGCGGGTACGGAAGAAGTGTCCGCATGTTTCGAGTTATAGTTTTAAATAAAAACGAGATTAAAGAGGAGATCGTCTTACCTGATCCCATACTTTCTGGCACAGGCTCCGGGTGGAACGGATTCGGCATGCATCACATCTCGCCTGAGCGATTAGCGGACGGAACATGGGTGGCCGCGGTGGATGGAAATCACGAGTAGTGAGACCCGGGGAAAACCCGTCGCCTCCCTTACTTTCGATCCTTGTCCTTCATCGCTCCCTTGATCAGCGCGCCAAGATTAGCCCCTTTGGTTGGCTTATCTGCGCTTTCACTTGAACCGGCCTCATCAGCGGCCCGCCACATCTTGCGTGAGCAGTCGCGCTTGCATATGAGGCAGCGCTCTTTAGAGTCTCGAGGTGGATGCCAGAAAGGGGAGAGGCTTAATATCAGAGCTTCCTGGAGAGGCTCCTCTAGGTCAACGTGGTCTCCTTGGTAAACGATTACTCCAGGATCATCTAGATCGTCATCTGATGCGGCTCGGTCGGCGTCTCCCTGCAGGATCCAATCTATTGAGGCGCTCGCCTCATGGTCTACTAGATCTCCACACGAAGAGCAATCCTGCTTGCATGGACCGGAGATTAGTCCCTTCACGATAACCCCGCCGTGAGTACGGGTAAGAGTTAGGTCCGCAATCGGGGGCTCGTCAAAGGTAATAGCGTTGTCGTCGCGCCCCTCTCTGAGACGGCTATTTAGGGCCTCCATGGAGATTGGCGCGTCTATCTTCATGCCGGTATACGGTATTGTGGTTACAAGAATCTTCACTGAATGCACCTAGAAAGGTCTAACACTAAAAACAACGGGCTTAGGGGGCTAAAATGAGGCACCTTTGGCATAATACCTCACTTGGCGTCATACCTAAAGCTCTCTGCCATAAAAGGGCTCTGACACGTTTTTCAGGCCAAAAGACCCCCAAACAGCTCTTTAAGTGCGATTTAAAGTGGGCTATAAAATCGTCTGTGGCAGAGGGGCAGTAGGGAGGGGTTTTGCCGGCCTTCCCTAGGTATTTGGCTCGCAACTTTCACTGGGCAGAGTTCGATATAATCGCGTGACTAAGTAACCAATTCGGAGGGTTAATTATGGGAATAAACAAAGTAATGCTTCTTGGTAATCTCGGCAAGGACCCAGAGTCTCGTGCTACCCAGGGAGGGATGACGATCGTTCGTTTTCCACTCGCTACGGGAGAGCGCAAGAAGGATCAGAGTGGCCAGTGGGTTGACCACACTGAGTGGCACAACATAGTTGTTTTTGGAAAAGTAGCTGAAAACTGCCAACGCTTCCTAAAAAAGGGACGTCAAGTCTTCGTTGAGGGACGTATCCGCACCAGCAAGTGGCAGGACAAAGATGACGGCAAGGATCGCTTTAAGACCGAGATCCTGGCTGACGCGGTTGAGTTTATCGGTTCCAAGGGAGCTGATAGTGATTACGCGTCATCACCAGCTAACGATAACGTGCTGGCTGGTATTCCGACGGCGGATTCTTTGCCTAAGGCAGCGAACGCTGGACGTTCAACTGCAGTATCGGATGAGCCAGTAACTTTTGACGACGATGACATCCCGTTCTGATCTACTTTTTTTAGTATCAATACCGATCATCTCGGCACTGATAGGTTATGTGACTAACTACATAGCAGTAGCTATGTTGTTTAGGCCGCACCGGCCGGTATCTATCCTGGGGCTTCGTCTGCAGGGGCTGGTACCGCGCCGTCAGAAGGAGATAGCTCAAAGTTTAGGCGCGATGATTGAGCGCGACCTATTCTCGCAGGCTGATATAAAAGAGGCCCTTAAAGGGGTAGATAGCTCAGGAGAGGCGAGTGCTTTTCTCGATGAGCAGATCGATTCATTCGTCGAGAAGCTCGCTGCTCAAAACCCGATGATCGGTATGTTTATGCAGGGGCCCTTACTTGAACAGGTTAAGGGCCTGCTGCGTGACCAGTTAAGCGAGAAGTTCCCATCTTTAATAGAGAGAGTAGTTGAAAGGGCCGAGCATAAGCTCGACATCAGTGAGATAGTTCGTCAGAAGGTAGAGTCGTTTGACCTGACCAAACTGGAGGCGATTATTCACGAGGTTTCAGCTCGCGAGTTAAAGACTATTGAGGTCTTAGGCGGAGTTCTAGGATTCATGGTGGGGTTAGTTCAGGTTGGCTTAATGGTCGCCTTATAAGGCTGTCGAGTATGCCGTTAAGCTCAAATAACTTAGTTAAGAGGTACGGAGAAACGGCTCTGATTACAGGGGCTAGCTCAGGGATCGGCGCAAGCTTCGCGCGTCGTTTGGCGGCTCACGGGTTCTCTAAACTTGTATTAATAGCCCGTCGCTCTGATCGGCTTGATGCCTTAAAGGCAGAGCTAGAAGCGCTGTCGAACAACTGCCAGGTTGTTCCGATAGCTTTAGATCTGACAGATTCAGGAGCTGGAGAGACTCTCACTAGTGAATTACAACGTCTGTCGATCGAAGTTGATCTGTTTGTGAATAACGCTGGCTTTGGCCTGCTAGGATCTTTAGATAAACTCCCGATCGATCGCGCGTTGGCGATGGTTGACCTTAACTGCCGTGCGGTAGTTGAGCTCTCCTCTCGATTGCTTCCCGCGATGAAGGAACGTAAACGCGGCGCGATGATTATAACGTCAAGTATCGTTGGCGCGTTACCCGCGCCGTGGTTTAGCGTTTACGCGGCGACTAAATCTTTTGACCTGTATCTAGGTGAGGCGCTTCATGGAGAGTGCCTGGGAACAGGCGTAGATGTGTTAACGGTTTTACCTGGACTAACCAGGACCGAGTTTCATGCTGGTCTGGGCGATCGCGAGTATCATTCGCCTTATCGCAGCGCAGAGCAGGTTGCCGATACAGCACTGTCTGCCTTAGGTAAAAAGTCCATTGTAGTAGATGGTATTTTTAATAAAGCCCTTGTCCATGGCTCACGTTTCTTGCCCAGAGGAGTAGCCCTCCGGATAAGTCATTATGTGATGCGGAAAGAGTTGGGGATATGATTTTCCTGTGACTAAGAGAGAGAGCTGATCTCTAGAGGGAGCTGATCTCTAAATTGCGCGCTTCTTTGAAATCTGGGCCTATTTTCTTCTATGTTAGGATTTCCAGACAGGTTATTCTATTAGGGAAGTCTGGTTTGACTTGTCATTAATTTAGGGAGCATTCTTATGCCTGGGACTCTAGTTCTCAACAAAGGTTTTCAACCAGATATCCGCCCCTTTGACCTATCGTTTGAGCCTGCAAGTGTACCGTCATTGAATCTTCAAGAGCTACCTCTTAACGGTGGAGTATGGTTGGATTATCCGGCTCCTAGAGGCTATCAATTCCTTCAATCTTTGATTGAGAAAGGAGAGTTTGGGCAGGACTTGGGGCATGCAATTTTAAATCGGATTAACGAATTGCTTTCGACTATTGAGCAAGCGGGTAAGCAGGTTGGTTTTAATGACTATAAGAGTTGTAACATAGCAAGTGAGCTGCTTCAGAATGCTACGCACTATGGCGCGCTAAGCGATGAGGTTAAATCTGCCGGCTTAATAGGGGTGGAGTGGAACTTTGAAAAAAGAGGGGAGAATCCAGTTCTCGAGCTGGCTATATCAAACCCGGTCCCGGCTCTTTTTAACCCAGCTCGGTATCTTAATATCCCTTTTGACGAGTTTTTTGAGTGCACGCAGAGGGATTGCACTAACGGACATCTCGCCACTTGTAATTTGGTAGGCTATCTCTGTGAAGGTGAGAAGCTTCGCTTTCATTGGGTGCTGCGCGATGGAGGAAGCATCGTGTGTGAGCTAAGCAGGATCGTTGAGGATGAAGCTTCTGCTGTTGGTGAAGAGATGGGGGAGGCAGAGGTCAACATCGATAGCTTATTAATGAACCCAGCAAAGGTCGAGGTCTTTAAGTACGATCAGCAAGGGAAGGCGATAGATTTTAGTATGGATGATTTTCTGCGAGATATCGCCGGTAAGCTAGAGACCGAGACGGTCACCGTCGCTGGAGTCTTTAGTGGCAAGGGTCCAACTGATTAGCATACCTTGAAAAAGTGACTCGGGCAGCGGGTATAAAGCTTCTGCAAACAGGCACTCGGTAATCTTTGTGATCAAGATCACATATCCGTCTCAAACCGGCCGCGGTGTGTCATTCTGCCTGGAATGAGTAGCTGCGCTTTGCGTGAGTCGGGGGGAAGGTAGCGGCTGATTGATTGCGGGAAGGGGGATTATGGGGATGATGGGACAAGATAACACGCTAGGGGGGCGGCTACGTCAGCGCATTGCGGACCACGTCAGCGAAGAGGCTGAAGCAAAAGCTCGCGCCAAAAGTGTTGAACTGGGAAGACGAGCCAAGCAGGCGATTCAAGACATAACTGACGCGGTTAATAATGCAATTAATCAAAGTCCTCCTCCAGAGTATATAGAACTCAAAGACCCAATTAATGTGCTGTTAAACATTCCCAGGATCGATGAACTGTCCAAGTCGAGGCATTTGGGTAGGGTTGATGTGACCAGTGAGATGGTTAGCTCTCAAGGCCTACAAATCATCCAGTTCTGCGAGTCTCAGGGATTAATGCTGAAGATTAGTAAGGATAGTACTAAGCACAATTCATTCAATGCAGTGTACATTTGGTTTAGTGAAAACAGTTAGTTAGACAAAAAGGAGGTACATAAGTGATTTTGCACTCAAGATTGATGGTGTTTTAGTCGATAAAAACTATAGACTGGTTCCAGCACCAGGATTTCTGGGTCTCATAGGGGAGCTGAGGAGCTGGTTTTGAAGGTATAGCGGAAAATATGAGGGATTTTTAGGGGAGGGGGATATGAACAAGACGACTCAAGGGGTAAATTGGAACAGCGCTAAGGATGAGTTTGCTAAAGCCGGGGTAAGTGAGAGGGGGTTTGAGTTCTTGAAGGCGTTGTGTGACGGGACGAACTTAGATGGAGTGGACGAGGAAGTGAAGACTATAGCTCGTTCAGTAATCGAAATGTCAAAAGGCCTAGAACAGACACCCAAGGCATGGTACTCGGGCAATCAAGGTCCTGGCTGGAGAGAGGCTTCTACCGGCGAGCAGCAAGAATTTATAACTGCAGACCTTGCTACGCTTGAGAAGATGGCGAATGACACGGACCTATCAAGTGCGGTGCGGGTTTTGTCCAATGCTTTGGGTGACCCTAGTAACCAACTTTTTAAAATGGCGCAAAACATGACATCTCAGGTCAAACCGGAAGTTAGGCAAATTGAGTCGTCCGATCCACGAGAGAAGTGGTAAACTGGCCTCGTACTTCCCGTTTTCATATCTTGAGTAGGGTCCAATTATAAGGACGCTCACCGTCTATGAGGACCTTATTCGGAATCAAGCGACTCCTCGGAAGGAAGGGTAAGAAGTTCTGCCACGTAGGGAGATAGAGGTGCAATACGAGGTCCTAAGCCCTCGTACATCCCCCTACGCGACGCCAGCCAACTCCGACGATTAGATCCCCCGGACTATTCTGACATGCAACAAAACCCTTCGCGCCATAGCTCTAGTTCAAAACCAACCAACTTTTAATTCATTCTCAGCCCCTCTCAACTTTTCTCTGTGATCTTGATCACACGCGCGATACTTAGTTGATGTATCCAGTTCATACTTGCGATTGAACAACACACGGTTGTTGTTTTAAAAGGAGTCAGTCATGAACAATCTCAACACTGAAAACTCAGTTCTTCAAACCTTGCTTAATCAGACTATATTAGTGGGTCAATTTCCTTCGACTCCATCGCTCGAACTCCTCGGATCGCGACTAAACAATACCGCGAGTCTCGACAGGTTGATGAGTCACCCTCTAGTTAACGAGGCCTTGCAGGTCCTTGATAAACTGCCAGAGGGGTTGTACTACCACAACAAGCAGCACACGGTGACTGTTATCAGCGCTGCGGTAAAGTGCGCAGAGCTCGATGGGATATCGAGTCGCGATCTTGAACTGTTAGCCATAGCGGCCGCCTGGCACGATACGGGTTACATAAATCGGAGGAATCAGAACGAAATTATCGGCGCGGATTTAGCTAGAGAGGCGATGATGCGCACAGGGTTATATCTCCCCGAGGAGATCGCGCAGGTCACGGCGGCTATACTTGATACTGAGGTCGCCATGGATCCAGCCAGTGCTAGCTTCATACAAACGGCTAGAGGACGACTTTCGCCTTGGTTACTAGATGGCGACCTCTCAAATTTTGGAAGCAGCGATTATATGAGGATATCTCTTAGCCTCCTTCGCGAATTCTCTGGGTTGCACGTTAGGCAGCCTGATGATTTGCGGGATCCTCGGGCTATCTCATTCATAGCTGGGTCCATACGGATGATATGCCATCATAAGTTTCAGAGTGATGGAGGAAAGCTGCTGTTCCAGTCGCAAAAGGATGATACACTTAGGGCTCTGGCGGACCTACTAGCGCAGGTGCACGGTGGGACAGATGTAAGCCTAGGAAACGCCTGGAACGCTCTGATGCCAAACGGTGTGGTAAACTAGTTTGGAGCTTAAGATGGGGAAGTCAAACAGCGCGCTGTTAAATCGCGGCAAATACCTTGAAGGCACGGAGCTGTCTCTGGCTTTGCGCCAATTGCGACAGATAAAGCTCCTAGCCGATCTAAGTGATCTTGAGATTGATGTCTTAAATGATGGAATCTCGATCAAATCTTACCGAACCGGGGCTATTATAGTTAAGTATCAGGAACCAGCGGACTCCGTGTTCGTGATACTTAGCGGTCGATTAGTTGTGCGCAGGCAAGACTCCTCCGGAAAAGAGTTGCTTCTGGGGATTATGGGGGAAGGGGAGATCTTTGGGGAGTTGGCGATACTAACTGGAGGAGATCGCTCAGCGGATGTTCTAGCCCACGAACCGTCGATCGTCGCGGAGATATTTGCCGCGCAATTCTCTAAACTCCTGGCGGTCTCGCCCAGGTTCTCATTGCGGCTTATGAGAGCCCTAGCAGAAAGGGTTCAGGCCACCTCCGAACGGCTAAATGAGGTCTCATTTCTGGACCTAAATCAGAGGTTGCTGCAAACGTTATCTCGCTTAGCGACACCGGTAGAGATTGGAGGGGAAACGATGCTTCTTGTTCGTGAGCTCCCATCGCACCAGGAGCTAGCGAATCTGTTAGGATGTAGCAGGGAGGCGGTAACGCGGGGGCTAAAGCTTCTCAGCGCAAAGGGTATAATAGATGTAAGGGATGGACAGGCGGAGATCCTTTATAAAAAGTCACAGGGATAGAGTGGCCTCTTCCCTCTGTTCCCTCTAAAAGTTTTATGCGAAGATCCCGTCTATCCGGCTTAAGCCGTTAAGAGAAATATTTATTCGGAGAATCTATGCGAAGAGTAATTACGTCGTTATTTATCTGTAGTCTCGCCGCCTGCTCGGCTGTTTCGGGCCCAAAGACGCCGGACCTATTTCCTAATGACAAGCTCTCATCTACACCGATGGGTGTTGTTCAGGCTGATGTTAATAGCTGCATGGCTATGGCGGATCAGTATATCAAAGAGCCAAACAAATACGGCGATATGGCTAAGCAGGGTCTAATTGGTGGCGCTGTCGGAGCTGGAACTGGAGCCTTGGCTGGAACGATCACAAGAAGCAATCCAGGTCGTGCTACCGGAGCTGGAGCTGCTGTAGGTGGAATCCTTGGGGTTTTAAATGCCGCGAAGGATATGAACGAGCGCTCCCCATCATACGAGCGTTTTGTAGAGCACTGCCTACAGAAGAAAGGTTACGAGATTACTGGTTGGAGCTCTAAGTAAAAGACCAAGACACTAGCCACCCAGGCGACCGGCTCGCCTGGGTAGCTAACTTCGTCCCCACCTTACCGAGACTCCAACAGCCGCGAAGATATCTTGTCCGAAGCGATCGTGTAGCTTACTCCCAACTCGCAGATCTAGCTGGGTGTTAGCGCTAATCAGATAAAGAGCGCCGGCGTCGCCGTAATAGGTATCACGTTCCTCTCCGGAATCATGAGGAAGAGCCGCGTAGCCTTCGATCCAAAGAGTCGTCAGCGGTGTGGACTTAACGGAGATCATCGCCGTCTGTCCCCAAGAGCGATAGCTATCACCATCGTTATGTCGCTCCAGTGTAGAAAAGTTTGTTGCCCCTGATAAGGATAGACAATCAGTTATGCTCCATGAGTAAGATGCCCCGATCGCTGGTAAAACCTTATCACTCCTTACAGAGGGTGACCCTATCGGCAAGGAGGTTCTGGGCGTAATGGATAGCTCTGGAAGGAACCCGTGTTGAGCAAAGAGCCCTAAACGAAATCCTAATTGCGGATCTTTTATGCCGGTATCGCTGTCGCCTGAACTGGTATAGCTGGTAATTGTGCCGGCCACTCGCAGCTCAAGCCAATTAGCGAGCACCTCCTGACGTAGTGATAGGTCGGGATAAGAGTGTGTCTCCGAGTGCCTTGGATCTGCGTTGCTACTGTCCGAGTATGAATAGATATAGCCAAGCTCAAGCTGGGTCACTCCCTTGCCAACAGTCCTACTGGAATCCGTAAAGCTTGGACGGTCTGTAACTATAGCCTCGTGCGGATCAATCATAGCCTCCTTATCGTCTTGCCCGGGCCAGGAAAAGAGAAATGAGCGCTGGTCAAAGGTGGGATCTTCGGGGTGGGTGCTGGGTGAAGCGTATGCGGAGTGAATGAAAAAGAGAGGAAAAACCGCGCATAGGTAGCGATAAAATATCATCCGTTAAGCTTAGCACGGAAAGAAAATTGTTTAAATTCTCACTAAAACGAACAGTTTGAGACAGGTACTGTGGTTGATTTGTTATCGCCTACTGGAAAAGGAGGCGAAAGAGTAATAACAATAGCCGAGACGTGAGGCTTTTGCAGTATATGAAGGGGAATCTGTGAGCCGTATAAAACCTAATTCACTTGCGGAGTCGGTGCTTTTTAGGCAGGCAGATAAGCTGCTGTCGGGTCAGCATTGCGAAGCTAGCGAAATCAACGAATTGCAGGTCACGCTTATGTCGCGTGAGAGTAGAAGTGAGACCCTACGGCATTTTGTCTTCGATCGTTGGAGAGAGATAGAGTCCAACTTTTTATCTGTGGCAGATGGAACAGGACGTATGCCTGATGGGGTAGATTATTTTCTCTCATTTGATCGCTTCTTTCTCAGACCCTTAGCAACCAGAGTCTCCGATAATGACCTGCGCCAATTCGCGGAAGTAGGACTAAAGCATCTTTTTTGGTTGAGCCATGTTGGACCGATGAGTAAGGAGCATGTTCAGGTAGCGCGACATGTTGCTAATCTGCTCAAGTGGACGGTTGGTAAGTTTCTGGCGTCATCTCGGCAAGACCTTGAATTAGCTAAACGTGTGTCTCTGGGTATTAATGGAGTGCTGGATTGGGTAAATACCCCAACGGAAGATCTGAACGGTTCGATTAGGTCTTTTCAGGCAGCAGATGAGCTTTTACGCGTGGACTTGCCTTGGGAGCAGCTAGATTGCAAAACTAAATGTCAGCAAGTATTTTTGATAGCTCAAGCTGTTCTTAAGTTAAACGGATATTTCAATCGTGCTTCGGGCTCCATCTGGGGATCCACTTCCGAGGCGGGCCCAGTAGATCATGCAGAACCGGAGGCGTCCGATTCTATAGAGTGGTTATCGGACTCGCCAGCTCATGATGAGGCCTTTATTCCCGATGTGTCTCGTCTGATGTATCCTGCTAAAAGCTTATATAAAAATTCAGTTGAGATCCTGCTTCGATGCGCTACCAAAGATGATGTATCCTTTTGGACCGAATTCCTTGAGCAGACACCTTCAGATATAGATCTCTACACATGTGGAATACAGGCGCTATGTGACATAGAGGAGCCTGAATTCCGTAAAGCAGTGGCCAGGCTTGTGATGATATCGGTTGATGACTCGTTCGGCATTCGAAACCTCATAGCTCTAAGAGCTATGGAGAGTAGTGGCGTATGGTCTTCAGGGGGGCTGTTTGTTTCGGCTTTAACCGATGCGGTTAAAATCTTAGAGAGGCCGGAAAAGAATAAGATGATTTTCCTGATTCTAGAGGTATCGGGGCGATATGGGCTTTATTTTGAGGGGGCTTTCAGCGGACTGGTTCACCAGAATATGGTGAATACTGCAGCTTATGAATTAGTTGATATTTTGTTCCCGGATATCAAGGAAGGAAAGGAGCCCTAGGGTCGAGATTCTCCCTGACCAGCGCCCTCCACTCATCCTCAAGACTCCCCACAAACGGCTTGCGTCCTGCTTGGCGGTACCAGTAATTGGCGTTCCAGATATCGCCCTCGCGCCTGTGTAGGTAAGCGTGAACTGCTGCTGACATGCGGTCGGTTTCATCCTGCACAGTCTCATGGGCTTCCTCCCATTGGTCTTTGCCGGCTAGTATTAGTGCTGTTAGAGCAGGCGAGTGATTAAGGATGCCTGATTCGCTTTCAATCTGACTCAGTAATTCTTCCATTTGCATATTTACGATTTATCAAAGGACTACCTCGCTGTCCACTTGAATCTAATGCGCTAACCAAATTCTAAAAAAGGGCGGTAAACGCGGAGCTTTCAAGAAATTCCAGATCAACAGCTAAAATCCTCTTGCTTGCTAGATCGGCCTTAGCCACCCAAGCAGCCTGAGCAACATCATCGCCGTTTCCACCAAGGGTTACCTGCTCCCCAACTCGAGTGACCCGATAATAGATATGAATTAACTGCTCGTGGGGATATTCAGGGTTTTGTTGAAATAGGCGCGAGCAGTAGAGTAAATCGCCTACCTTTACATTGATTGAGGTCTCTTCAACAAATTCACGCTCGAGTGCGCTAATCGGCGATTCGCCTAGCTCTAAGCCGCCTCCTGGAAAATTGGTTATGATTCCCGACGGCACTCGAGTATCTGTCAGTAGAACTCGCCCGTTCTCGACCAGAACGCCGTAGATCGCTACTCTGAATTTGGTTAATTGTGAGGTGTCCATTATTAGTGCCGCGATGTAATATACCCTTGAGGGCGGTTTAGTAACAGTCGTCAATTCCTCAGGAGAGTATAATGTCTTTAGCCTCGAAGATCATTTCGGTAGCACACTATGTCCCAGATCGGAGGGTTACCAACGAGGAACTTTCAACCCTAATGGACACTACAGATGCTTGGATCACTGAGCGCACAGGCATTAAAGAGCGTCGCTTTATAGATCACGAAGGTGTAACTACGTCTATGCTTGGAGAGGCCGCGGCCAGGCGGGCCCTGGAGCGAGCAAGCTGGCAGCCTGGTGACGTTGATTTAATAGTTGTAGCTACTCTATCTCCAGATCTCTATTTCCCAGGTGTTGGCGTGCTGCTTCAGAATAGGCTCGGGTGCCGGACTATTCCAGCTCTCGATATTAGAGCCCAGTGTAGCGGTTTGGTTTACGGACTTTCGTGCGTCGATGGATACATAAAGAGTCGCCAAGCTCGCAAAGTTTTGCTCGTTTGTGCAGAGGTCCAGTCGCCAGTACTTGACCTGACAACCAGGGGCCGAGAGATGGCGGTTCTTTTCGGAGACGGGGCCGGCGCTCTCTGTATTGAAGCAGTAGAGGTGGAGCGCGAGGGCGAAGTTGGAATCATTGATTCATACCTAGGTAGTGATGGCTCAGGGGCGGAGGTTCTCTGCATGAAGCTTCCAGGAACGGCGACCCCTGGATTTATAAGATCTTCGGACCTTGAACAGGGTCTAGTGCATCCTCAGATGGAGGGTAAGGTGGTCTTCAAGAACGCCGTAACCAGACTACTAGAGACGGCGCAGGTGCTTTTAAAACGCAATGGTCTGCGACCTTCTGACATAAGTCTAGTCATCCCACATCAGGCTAACCTGAGGATCAATGAGATGGTGCGTGAACAGTTGGGGCTTCCAGCCGAGCGAGTTTTTAATAATATTAGTCGTTATGGCAATACAACAGCCGCTACCATACCAATCTGCATGTCCGAGGCGGTAGAGCAGGGACGACTTAAGGCGGGAGATCTAGTTCTAACCCTGGCGTTTGGCGCTGGGTTTACTTGGGGCGGAAATATAGTGCGTTGGTAATGGAGATTTATGAATAAACAGGTCCTACTTGAAAGATACGCTAAGTTGTTGGTTGCATGGGGCGCGAATGTTCAACCTGGACAATTAGTTAACATCTCAGCGGAGGTGACGCATAGAGAGTTAGTTTTCCTAGTCGCTAAAGAAGCTTACCGCGCTGGCGCATCGACGGTGATGCTTGATCTAATTGAGCCTAGACTCCAACGGTTTAAGTTGCAGAACGTAAAGGATGAGTACGTAACACTTACGCCAAAGCATGTACCGGCCAAGTATCAGCAGATATTAGATGAGAATGGAGCGCAGATAAAAATTATTGGCCCTGAATTCCCGCTCCTCTTAACTGATGTGGATACAAAGAGAGTAAACGCGGAGAGAAAGGCTTTTTACTCATCGGTTAGATCGTTTTATGAAGAAGGAATAGGCAAGTCAAAGGTCCATTGGACGATCGGCGCGGCAGCTACACCAGCGTGGGGGGCACGCTTGTATCCTGAGCTTACACCGAGCGCTGCTGAAGACGCGCTTTGGAGAGATATCTTCGCTATTACCCGAGTTGATCACGAGAACTTCATGGATCTCTGGAAGAAGCACGATAACGTGCTTCATCAGCGAGCACGTATGCTAAACGACTTGGGTATTAAGTCGCTTAGATTTACCGGCCCAGGGACTGACCTTGTAGTAGGATTAAGTGAGCGGGCCCGTTTCCGCGGGGGTTCAGACACGGGGCCAAGTGGGGCGTCATATGAGCCTAATATCCCCACAGAGGAATGCTTTACGACTCCAGATTGGAGAAAGACCGAGGGTAAAGTGCGGGCTACACGCCCATTTCTGATCAATGGGGTTCTGATCCGTGACCTAGTCTTAAACTTTAAGAATGGTGAGATAACCTCTTTCGAGGCCTCCTCTGGCAGCGAAACGTTCCGTGAATATATCGCTAGTGACGTAGGAGCTAAGAGACTTGGTGAGGTAGCCTTGGTTGGGATTGATTCTCCGGTCTTTAAGAGTGGAAAGGTCTTTGAGGAGATCCTCTTCGACGAAAACGCCGCCTGCCACATCGCGGTCGGTTTCGCTTATAAGAACTGCCTAAGTGATTTTGAGAATCTTACTAAAGAAGAGTGTGAGAGTATCGGCTGCAACGAGAGTGTCGTTCACACCGATATGATGATCTCTGACGAGCGTGTCTCCGTTGACGCTGAGCTCTATAAAGGCGGCAGTATTAGATTAATTAACAACGGGGAATGGCAGGGGGAATTTAGTGCGTCCAGCCGTTAAAACCGCGTAGCGCGCGCCGCCACGAGATCGCCATCTTAATTGCTTCCTGGATCTCTTTAGCGTTTGCTTCTGGAAATGAGAGGGCGATCTCTCGGAGGATAGCTACTGGACGTTTAAGCTCCTGAATCGAGAACATCTCAAAGCAGACATCAGCGATACGCATAATCAGTTGATTATCTAACTGCGAGATGTTTGAGGTGTTTTGAGCTGTATCAGACATAGAGCGGTTGGTCCTTATTAGTAGACGACCGAGACCTTATCGAAATATTTGGGTGTTGTATAGCAAATAATTTTAAGTCGATTAAAGCTATTTGAGCTGATCTGTACGCATCTGTCGGTCTGCGTCTCAATGAGTTAGTCCTTGCGAATAGGGATAAATTCTAACGGCGGTTTGTTCTGAATCGTATGCGGAAAATAGCTACATCCGCCCGGGTTTATTATTGAGCGTTTGTTCAAACGCGCCGATAATCCCACCGAGTAAACATCTTCCCCCTTTTGGAGATTCCAGATGACCGCATGGTACTTGAGTTACAACGGACAGCAGTTGGGCCCTTATGACCTATCAGTGGCAGCAGCTAAGGCGCGTGATAATAGGAATGGATACGCCTGGCGCGAGGGGTTCCCGGATTGGTTGCCGATAACAGATGTCCCGGAGTTGGCGGCGAATAAAGCGAAGACAGCGAGCGCGCCGCCACCTATATCTAAAATAACCTCAGATGTAATCGATTTCAGGGTCTGCGGAGCAGAGATGCAATTTGTAGAGGTGGAGCTTGATCCGGGAGAGTCCGCAATCGCAGAGGCAGGCTCGATGATGTACAAGGACCCGAGTGTCGTCATGGAGAGCGTTTTTGGAGATGCCCGAGCGTCTCAGTCCTCGGTGGTCGACAAGCTTATCGGCGCAGGTAAACGATTGCTGACAGGTGAAGGGCTGTTCCTTACTGTTTTTACTCACAAGGGCAGTGGTAAAGCGCACGTGGCTTTTGCTTCGCCATTTCCGGGAAACATAGTTCCGGTATCGTTGGATAAAATTGGTGGATCCCTGGTGTGTCAGAAGGATAGCTTCCTCTGCGCCGCTAAGGGGGTCTCTGTGGGAATCTTCTTCCAGCGTCGTATATTAACCGGACTCTTCGGCGGCGAGGGGTTTATCATGCAGAAACTAGAGGGAGATGGTCTCGTTTTTATGCATGCTGGCGGCACCGTAGTGGAGCGTCAATTAGCGGCGGGAGAGGAGCTGCACGTTGACACCGGGTGTATCGTTGGGTTTCAGCCGACAGTGGATTTCTCTTTGCAGCAGGTCGGCGGGGTAAAATCAGCCCTATTCGGAGGAGAGGGGCTGTTTTTCGCTAAGTTACAGGGACCAGGAACAGTATGGCTCCAGTCGTTGCCATTTTCACGGTTGGCCGGCAGAATGTTGATGGCCGCGCCGGGCGGTAAAGAAGAAGGATCCGTTCTGGGTAAACTGGGATCGCTGGTACAGGGAGATTAATTCCTAGAAGTGAAGAGAAAAGCTCCAAAACTAACGCTGCTTGAGCGTCTGATAAACGACCACCTAAGTGCTGATAGAGACGCCGCGACTAAGGAGATCTTAGCTGGGCTCGTGAGAGTCAACGGCGAAGTAGTAGATAAGGCCGGTACTTTGGTTGCCTCTGACGCGCAAGTTACGGTAGCTGACCGCAAAGAGTTTGTCAGTCGAGCCGCTTATAAACTAGACGCCGCCTGCAGCTTATTCCCGGTGCAAGTTGATGGCTCGGTCTGTGCGGATGTTGGAGCGTGTACCGGAGGATTTACCGAGATCTTGCTCCGCAGGGGAGCTAGTAAGGTCTACGCGATCGATGTTGGGTATGGCGACCTAAACTGGAAGGTTCGCTCTGATCCCCGAGTGATCGTTATGGAGAGAACCAATGCTCGTTATCTGGAGGCGTTAGCAGAGCCCGTATCTTTGGTTGTAATAGATGTATCTTTTATTTCCTTGGATAAGATCTTGCCGGCTGTAGTTAAGTGGTTTGGGCCAAATGGAGGAGCGGTGGTAGCCCTGATCAAGCCTCAGTTTGAGGCTGAAAGGGGGGATATCGGAGAAGGTGGGATTATAAGAGATCCGGATGTCCACACCAAAGTTTGCGCTAGAGTAATTGATTCATTGCAGGCGTTTGGTTTAACAAAACGTGGGCTTGAGCCTTCCCCGATTCTTGGAGCTGAAGGCAATAAAGAGTTTCTGCTGTGGGCTGAGATAGCAAATGTACGAGCAACATAAAACAGTGGATTTAAGCCCGCAGGACTCGATCCGACTACGTTGGCTGATTAGGATACGCTGGGCGGCCCTTGTGTCCTTAACGATCATTTTCTTAGGGGCAAATTATGCGCTAGACCTCGGCCTCTACTCTGGAATCATCCTTGAGATACTAGGAATAGGATTCGCGTCTAATGCTTTTTTGATGTTGCTGTCTAGACGCTCGCCCGAATTCCCCGATCTGATATCTGGCCTAACCTTAGTGTTCGATGTTCTGCTGCTAACAGGACTGTTGTTTGTCAGTGGAGGATACTCCAATCCTTTTAGCATGGTATTTTTGGCTTATGTGACTCTGGCCGCGGTGGTACTTAATGCTCGGTGGACTTGGGGGATCTTCGCGGTATCTCTAGTTTGTTTTATGGCGCTGTTTTTATTGCATACACCGATACCGTCACTAGACAACCATGCGAATCATAGGGCCCACTTGGAGCACTCAGGGTTTTCTCTGCATCTGCACGGCATGTTGCTTGCGTTTGGATTTTTAGGGGTGATCATATCGGCCTTTGTAACTCGGATGAACCGAGAGATCTCGCAGCAGGCGAGTGTTATCGAGAGATTGAAAGAAGAGGAGCAGGAGAGGCGTAGACTTGTTTCACTTGCGACGCTAACAGCCGGGGTAACTCATGAATTAGCGACGCCTCTAGGAACTCTATCGCTTATTGGAGAGGATCTGGCTCGTGAGTTAAAGAGCGACAAGCGTTGGGGCGATGATGTTGAGCTACTGCAACAACAATTAGCCAGATGCTCTGAGATTTTACAAAGACTTCGAGAGAGCAACTCGGAATTACAAGGAGAGGCCCCGCGCTCCTTCAGCTTGGGAGAGATCTTTGAAGAGCTAAGATTGAGGTTTGAGGATTCTGCCATTTCAATCTCATTTGATACCGATAACGCTAGGGCAATCTCTGTTTATTCTTTAAAGCACGCGCTGCTTGGCTCTCTTCACGCGCTAATCCGTAACGCTGAGCAGGCCTGTTCGGGTGGTGGAAGTGTTGTCTGCGAAGCGCATATTAATGGAGAGCGGGTTAGATTTACCGTCCGTGACACCGGAATGGGAATGAGTGAAGATGTAAGAGCTAGGCTCGGAGAGCCGTTCTTTACGACAAAAGCGCCAGGAGAGGGGATGGGTCTTGGGGTCTATTTGGCTAAGCTTTTTACGCGCCAGGTAGGAGGAGCGCTTAAGATCTCGTCTGAAGTTGGCAAAGGGAGCGAGTTTGAGCTAGTTATTCCGGCTAGTATGAAGATATGAGCGATATACCCGATAAGCTTCTGGTTTGTGATGATGATCCGCCGTTTAGGCGCCGGCTATCACGTTCGTTACGCGATCGTGGTTTGACTGTTTATGAAGCCGAAAACGCTGCGAATGGCTTGGAGGTGTTTCAAGAGTATCGTCCAGGTGGGGCAATCGTTGATCTTCGCATGCCAGGAGAGAGTGGTCTGTGGTTGGTAAAAGAGCTCGCCGCGGTTGATCCGCTTTGTCGAATAGTAGTGCTGACAGGTTTTGGAAGTATCTCCACGGCACTAGAGGCCGTTCGAAGAGGAGCGGCTAATTATATCACCAAGCCTGCTACTATAGAGCAGATTATGCTGGCGTTTGTTCCAGAGGTGAAACAGTCAACGTCGGATGCTCCCCCTATGCCATCGCTCGCTGAGATTGAGGCTGAATATGTGCAGAGAGTTCTTGATGAGTGCGATGGAAATGTATCCCGTACCGCTAAGGTTCTCGGGGTTCATCGCCGTAGCTTGCAGAGGAAGTTAAAGAGGGACTGATCTATGCGCAGGAGGCTTCACTCGTTGTTCGATTGACTAGCTGATACACTGTGTTGCGCTCCTGAGGCTCCAGCCCCGCGGCCTCAATCAGGTGCCTAATGTCAGAGAGAGCCAACGCATCTGGGGAATGAGACCCGGCCATGTGATAGATCTTCTCTTCCGTCACAGTCCCGTCGATGTCATTAGCGCCGCAGATCAGCGCCGTCTGCGCCGTCTTTATTCCGAGCATTACCCAGTAGGCCTTGATATGCGGAATAGAATCAAGCATTAGTCGGCTGATAGCGATTACCCTTAAGTCATCTACAGCCGTGGGCGCAGGGATACGCTCCATTCTGTTGCCCTCGTTGTGAAAGGCCAGAGGAATAAAGACCTGGAATCCACCTGTCTGGTCCTGCAAATCGCGCAAACGGAGCATGTGATCAACGCGTTCCTCGGCGGTCTCTATAGTGCCGTATAGCATTGTGCAGTTGCTCTTAAGCCCCAGAGAGTGGGCTACTCGATGTACTTCAAGCCACTCATCCGCCGAGGCCTTGTCGCGGCAGATCTTTTTACGAACTCGCTCGGCAAAGATCTCAGCACCTCCGCCAGGGATGGATTGCAATCCAGCGCTGATTAGCGATCTAAGCACCGACTCGTAAGAAAGCGAGTATTTTTGGGCGAAATAGTGGATCTCAACAGCGGTAAAAGCCTTAATGTGCAGAGCCGGATATTCACTGCGGATCATCGAAAGGAGGTCCAGGTAGTACTGAAAATCTAGATCTGGATTAAGTCCATTGACGATATGAATCTCGGTCATTCCTGGCTTATAACGCTCCTTTATCCAGGCACGAGCGTCATCAACGTTCATCGTATACGCTTGTGGCATTCCTGTTTTTAAACGCGCGAATGAGCAGAATAGACAGCTAGCCTCACAAACATTCGTTGAGTTTAGGTGCAGATTCCAATTGTAATAAGTGGTCTTGCCGTGCTTATTCAAGCGGACCTGGTGAGCGAGTTGAGCTATCTCAAGCAGGTTGAGGTAATTAAATAAGAACACCCCGTCTTGAAGATCTAAGCGCTCTCCAGAGAAAACTTTTTGGCGGATGAGATCGATCGATGTCACGGTGTTCCTGAAGTTTTAATTTAGCCTGATTATGGTTCGTCGCGGAGCCTTCGTATTTTCAAGAATAGATCCTCGCGGTTGCCAGGATAGCTATAAACAATATGTATATACCAGCTAACGTAGAGAATCGAGATCTCTGAAGATCGGCGAGACTGGCGATATTAGGGATAAATCGCGAAACTAAGAAAGCCACCACAAAGACTGAGATATACGACACCGGAAGTTGTCGGAACAGGCTTAGCGATCCGATCAGAAAAGGCGGAAAAAACAGGGTCGCGCGGTATGCCGGCATAACCCACTTGGGGGGATCTTGGGGGATTTTATCAGCGTACCATTTCTCCTCAATAGCCGCGGTAAATGCTCCTATAGCGAGGGAAATCAAAGCTGCTTGCCATGATATGCTTCCCACAGTGAGTAAAAATGATAGGAGTGCCCCTAGGGAGTGGGCCACCGGAGAGACCACAATCGCCACTAGCTCTCGCCCCTGTTCCCAGCCACCTCTAGACATGCCGCGTAGAGACAGTACCCCTAGAAGGAGGAGAAATTGGGCCTGGGTGGACTGAGCCCTAAAAGCTTGTAAGACGACGAGGACCAACAGCGCTAAGAGTAAAGCCACAGCCGCATAGCCTCTTGAGTTCTCTGACCCAGCGTTGCGTTCTCTAGCCCACAACATAAAAACCCCCTCGGCCATACTCCAAAAAACAAACACAGCGACTAACCTGATAGTTATGTCTAGCAAGGCTCGAGAGGACTCAAATGGCAGGGTTGAGGTGTTCACAAACGCAAAAGCCGCGAAAATCGGGAGGAAGCGTATCAGGGTAAAGATTGCGGATATGGCTATTGGGTGCTTTGTTCTTTCCATAAAAAGAGACTACACTAAAGCCCGAATAGTATGGAATCCTCGGAATTACTTACCTCTTCTAACCGCCCTGAGAGCTCCGATAAGGTGCGCTCGATGTTCGATTCCATAGCGAAGCGCTACGACCTACTGAATACCCTCCTTAGCTGCGGTACCCACAAGATCTGGGAGAAAAAGTTAGTTAATAGCTTGCCGACAGAGCCTAATGAAGAGTGCCTCGACCTTTGCACAGGCACCGGCGCTCTTATTCCCCACCTAAGAAGAAGGTTTAAGCGAGTCGTTGGAGTTGATATCTCGCCAGGGATGCTAGCCATCGCCAAGTCCCGTTTCGGGGAATGCGTTGATGTAGAGTTATTCGAGGGGGACGCGCAGCATCTTAACTTTAGTGACGCGAGCTTCGATGCAGTGACCGTGGCGTACGGGGTCCGGAATTGGCCGGATTTTAGGCTTGGCCTACAAGAGGTTTATCGCGTGCTAAAGCCCGGTAGAAGCGCGGCAATTTTGGAGTTCGGTCAACCTGGTCGTGGTATATGGGCAGCATGCTTCGAATTCTATTCACGCCATATTATTCCGGCGTTAGGTGGTCTTATCTCAGGCGAGCGAGCTCCATATGAGTATCTCCCAAAGACAGCCTCCGCTTTTCCGTGTGGTGACCCCTTTATTGAGGTTTTAAGGGGGTGTGGATTCTCGTCCGCGACCGCTAAGCCGCTTTTTGGAGGTGTTGCGTTCATATACGTCGCAACCCGTTAAAAGTGGCGTTTTTGGCGCCAAGCGAGTAATCTAACTAGAGCAGCGCGGCGCAGGGGCGTTTATTTCTAGAGGCAGAGTGGCGAGTAACAGCAGTAAATCGATCTGGGTTGTAGGTGTAACCGGAGGAAGCGGGGTGCGCTATGCTTTGCGACTGCTTCAGGTGCTTCCTACGCTTGTGAACGAGGTTCACGTTGTTTTCTCTGAGGCTGCTGTTAGAGTTCTAAATGATGAAGAGGGGATCGCTGTTAGTGGGTCTTCTCTTAGCCTAGAGAAGCTGTGCGGAGTCTCCGCGAGTAATGTTACATTTTATAACTGCCGAGATATCGGAGCTCGAATAGCGTCAGGCTCGATGCGAACTTCCGGGATGATAGTAATTCCGTGTTCGATGGCAACGCTTGGGGCGATAGCGCATGGGATTCCAAATCACCTTGTGCATAGGGCGGCTGATGTAACGATGAAAGAGGGGCGGCCTCTAATTATCGTTCCTCGGGAAACACCGCTGTCGCCGATCCATTTAGAGAATATGTTGACCTTGGCTCGCTGCGGGGTGAAGGTAGTTCCTGCCATGCCGGCTTTTTACAATCGACCAGCGACAGTTGAGCAGCTAGTAGATCAATTCGTGATGAAGGTGCTCGATAGTATGGGAATTGATCATCCCCTCGGTCAGAGGTGGAAAGAGAATAGCGCTACCTAGTAGATGATCTAGATGCTCGCCTTTGTTGAAAAGTTAGTAGTGTTGGGGAATCTTATTAAGTTCTCGCACTCTGTATTCGCGCTGCCCTTCGCGGTGGTCATGATTCTAGCAGTCGCGCGGGTAAGAGTCGTAACGTGGGGACAGATCTTTTTATT
>Ga0214921_10001465_pt1 | contig 40217 bp, 64 predicted proteins | sample LL1505_MetaG_FD_177992 | JGI IMG/M metagenome (GOLD analysis project Ga0214921, IMG submission 177992) | Freshwater microbial communities from Lake Lanier, Atlanta, Georgia, United States - LL-1505 | ecosystem: Environmental > Aquatic > Freshwater > Lake | place: USA: Georgia | collected...
ATGGTTTAAAAACAAAAGGTATTAAATATATAATTTTTGATGGTATGCAAGACACATTAAATATATTTTTAAATCCTGATGGAACTCCTAATGAAAAAAGATTAAATTCTTATAATATAAAATTAGTGTTAACATTTCCATCAGACGAAAATAGATTGTTTTGTTTGATGGTGCTATAATTATTTATTATGCGTGATGACGAATTAATATTATTAGAAAATTTATATAGTAAAGTAGTTATAAACGAAATATCTAGTAAATATGTAGACGAGGTTAAAGACGCGATTGCCGATAATGAATTGCCTTTCAATAATATATTCGGTGATAAATTGCGTATCGTTATACCAGTAAAAGGAACAAAAACATATACCGAAATACTTGATGCGGTTTCAAAAATTAAAAATTATTCCGGATTCGACCCACAGAAAAAAGAAGTAATAAAAACTATAAAATTAGATCCTAAATACGGGGGAGGTGAAAAGGAACAAAGAATAAATCTAGGTAAAGCTATATCATCATTGAGTATACCAGAAGATCAAAAGAAAAAATTTTTGAATTGGTTTGCAGGATATAATTCAAATATACCAGAAATGGAGAATCTAAAAAAATATAGTATAGTTATATCTAGAAGTCCGATAGATGTTCTTAGAATGTCGGACGTAGGAAATATAAATTCTTGTCACTCTGAAGGCGGACAATATTTTCATTGTGCTATACAAGAAGCAAAAAAAGGTGGACCGATAGCATATTTAGTTAAAACCAAAGACATTAAAGAATTATCAGAAGACGAATTTCAGAACGAAGAAATATTTGAAGATTCTTCGCGTGATGTTTCGGGCATAACCGCACTGGCTCGTTTGAGAGTCAGAAAATATGTAAATAAAAATACCGAAGAAGAAATAGCAGTACCAGAAACTCGCATATATGGTAATAGAGTATCAGGTTTTTATGATACTATAAAAGATTTCTTTAGAGATAAACAACCAGATTTAAATGCTGAAAATATATCAAAACAATTTAAAAATAAAGAACTATTGAGAACAGGTGGAACATATACTGATTCGGGCGATGATTCATTATTTAATAACATGTTTGATATGGAAGATAAATTATATGGTTCATTATCACATAGAGGCGAAGACGAAGACGAAGAAAACGGTGATGAAGCCAGAGCCAATCAGTTTGACGAAGAATTGAGAGAGTTTGATAGAAGATATGGTAACTTCACACATTTTAGTACCGGATATTCCGTAGAAGTGGGAGACGAGGCTGGTTATGTTTATTATAATGCATGGGGCGGCGTTAAATTTAATATGGATGAAAATATAGAATTCACCGATGATTTTTATAATATAGAATTGGACGATCACTATTCTATAAATTCCATACAAAGATATGATCCTAATAGTCAATATGAATATCAAAGAAGATTACCTTACGGTGTAGACGGAGACGAATCATTTGCTCTTAAATTACAAAAGTTTTTTAAAAATTTTTATGCATATGATTCAACAAGACTCTCTGAAAATCTTAGCCGTTTTCAGGTTGATAGAGACGGCGATATATTTATAGAAGTAGGATTTGGTGATGATAATAATGGATCTTCTTTTGATACAGATGATTATAGATATTATTTACAAGAAATAGAAAAATTTGATGAGAATTATGATGAAATTCAAAAAGCATTAGTAAAAGCTTTATATTCAGCCGGATTTATAAAAGTTTCAGAAGAAGATGAAAATGTAGTCAAAAATACTTTTGAAACCGAAGAGGAATTAGGACAAGCACTTAAAAAGTTTGAATATGATAATTCTACCGATACATTTGATTTACATGATGCTCAGTTATTAATTTTGGATGATACTGCATTCGGAACATTTGATCGAGACAAAAATATAAATCTGGAAAAAGATTTTTCGGGTTTCTTGGAAAAATTTTTACAGAATTATTTTAAACCAGAACAAAAAGAAAATAAAGATCAAATGACCTTTAAAGGATTTTTAGAATCCTATCAAACACCTATTCTTAAAAAATACGGTATATCCTTTACACTAACAACCGGAAGAAGGGCAGGCTTTTCTCCAAAGTATAAAGATAAAGAAACCGGAGTATTGACCGGAAATCTATCATTTAAAATATCTTATTTAAATGATACAACCGCACAACTTATAAAATTCTTAGATGATAATTATGAAGATCTTGTAAATGTTATGAAACTATTAGCATTTAGATTATTTGATTTGTCTTCTGATTATAGCGAAAATCTTGAAAGAGTCTACGGTAAATTTTTAGCGTAATGGAACTAAACGATTTAGATTTTAAAATTGCTGCTAAAAATTATGATAAATTTTTAGATAAACGGCTAGATTCAGTTGATGTTAACGATAACTATCTCAATTATTGTATAGGTAGGTTGGCAATAGAAGCCGGAAAAGCAGTTCCTTATTGGGTGTATTCTAATACCACAAATAAAAGACTTAAATTAGATTTGTATATAAGAACTATGTCAGAGGAAGACATTAATACAAAATTACCCGAACATTATTTTGATCTAGGTAAATTTGACGTATTAGATATTGTAAAACTATTAATAGAAAAAGGTTACGATATTCCGGAAAAATTCTTAAAACATATGGAAGATTTGGATACCTATTATAAGGATTCTGATATATATTATATGATTGTAAGGTCTTTGTTATTCAGTTACAAAATACCATTTAATAAAATTCCTTCGGTTCTCATATATAAAATGGGAGATCATAATTTGTCAAACTCTATTCTATCTGAACTTTTAGTAGGTGGCAGAATTAAAGAAATTACTCATAGAGGATGGGAATTTTTAAATAGTAAAGGATTAATACATAAAGCTATAAGACTTCAATATATTACAGCAGATGATATTCCATCTGATCTAGAAATAAAGATATTAAACGATTCCTTTGGTTTTAAAAATTATTTTAATAGACAGATGCTTTAATCCGTGGTATAGTTTAAGATCATGGTGCAGATTGATATAAATCCTGAATGGATAAAAGAAGCCAAAAAAAAGGCTGATGATCTTGGTATACTGAAACATTCATTCATGAAAGGGGAGGGGAATCTTGTCGGATTTTTGGGCGAAATAATAGTAGCCAAATTTTTAAATGCTGATATACAAAATACTTACGACTATGATCTGGTTAAAGGAAATATTAAGATAGACGTAAAATCAAAAAAATGTACCAGTAAACCAAGAGATCATTACGAATGTTCGGTAGCAGCATATAATACAAAACAAAAGTGTGACTTCTATGTATTTGTAAGAATTCTAGATACTTTGGATATTGGATGGATTTGTGGTATAATAAGAAAAGAAAAATTTTTTACCAAGGCTAAATTATATAAAAAGGGATTCACCGATACTAGAAATTATATGACTTTCAAAGAAGATACATATAATCTGGAAATAGGCGATTTGGTAGATCTAGGAAAATTTATAAAGATAGCTATTTAATCAGCCAGACTATTTGGTTTCTTTATCTTTATAACAATTTCTCCATAGGCTTCTAACATACCCATATAATGTTGAAAATCTCTTTGTGACATATCTTTCCAATTTTTCAACTTATCAAATATCTCATCAGCCTTCTTGGTAATCTTTTCAAGACTATCGTAATTATTTGAACAGTATTCATATGGCTTTTCTTTTGCCTTAAAATGCACGGATGTTAATAAAGCAGGACCACCCTTTGCCTCGGCTTGTTGTTGTATCTTCTTTGCACCCGCCGAACGTTTATCTATAAAACTTTCTATATCAGTTGTTTCTTTTTTACCTTCGATTACAACATCATAAAGGTTCTCAAGTAAAATTTGATCTTTGCTTCTCATTTGATATACTTATAAAAAAATTATGGAACAACTAGAATTTTTTGAGAGGTTGGAAGAGATTAAGAAACCCATTTGTCCGGTTTGCAGTAATTTATTTAAATACAAATATAATAAAACATATTGTTCAGCAGAATGTTATTCTTCTATACAAGGACATGGTGAAAAATATTGGGATTCTCTATTAAAAAAAGACAAGAAAGAATTAACAAAAAAAGAAAAAAAAGCATTAAAAGATAAAAAATATAGAGAAACTCATGCAAAATATTTAAAAATAAAAAAGAAAGAATATGCTAAAGCCGTTAATTCAATTATTTCAAATAAAAGAAAACAGAAAGAAAAAGAAATATTTGATCTCTTATCTTCAAGAGAGGAAGAAAAAGAATGGATTCCACTAAAGGAGTGGGAAGACACGTATGAAATAAGACATAATAAAGAAACTGATGAAGTAGAGTTAAGATATAAACACAATAAAAAAATATTAAGTTCTTGTTTTTCTAAATGTAATGAATATTATTTGTATTATTTACAAAATAAAAATAAAAAGTCTAATATAGCAGTTCATGTTTTAGCGGCAAAAATATTTTTAAAAAATTCAAATAGTCTTCCATTCGTTAAACATAAAGATGGAGATATTAAAAACAATAAAATATCAAATTTAACTTGGTCGGAAATCCCTAAAAGACTTGCAGAAAAATGTTCTAGTTTTAAGGGAATAATAAATGTTTATAAAGATGGAATATTTTTATATTCACTTCGCGGTAAAAAGGAAATAAAAGATAAAGGATTTTGTGACTCTTTTGTTTATAAATGTGTTTATGGTATAAGCGAATCACATAAGGGATATACGTTTGAAAGACATGGTTTATCAGAAGAAGAAAAAAAAGAAAAACAAAAAATTTATTTAGAAAAAAAAATTAAAGATAGACCAAAAAAAGTAAAATATATGTCAGATCGTTTGAAAAATGATCCAGAATTTAAAATTCTTACTATGTTGAGAAAAAGAATTCTCAATGTAATAAAAGGTAAGAGGCGTTATAGATCAATAGATTTATTAGGTTGTACAGTTTCGGAAGCAAGAGTACATTTAGAAAAACAATTTAAAGAAGGAATGACATGGGATAATCATGGAAAATATGGTTGGCACATAGATCATATTATACCTTGTGCATCATTTGACCTTACAGATCCAGAACAACAAAAGAAATGCTTTCATTATACTAATTTGCAACCATTATGGTGGAAAGAAAACATTTCCAAAGGTAATAAGATTATATGAAGACTTATAGTAAAAATTGTATTATATGTAATAGAGAAATCACAGGTCTTCGGAAAAAAAAACTTTGTGACAATCAAGAATGTAAAAAACAAAATGCTAAAAACATTTCCACAAAGATACAACAAAATAGAACATTGGAAGAAAGAAAAAAACATGCTGAAATATGTAAAAAATGGAGAAAGAAGACAGGTTACAAAAATAAAAGAAAATACGGTAAAGGCACAGGTATAAAATATAAAATGATGTATAATCTTAATGGTAGATTCCATCAGGCATTAAAGGCTCAAAACACTAAAAATAGTGGAAAGTGTCTAGAATTATTAGGATGTTCTATAGAATACTTTATGGATTATTTGGAAAGTAGATTTAAACAAGGAATGGTGTGGATGAATTATGGTCAATATGGCTGGCATTTGGATCACATCAAACCTTGCATAGCTTTTGATCTATCAGATACCAAACAACAAGAGGAATGTTTTCACTACACAAACTTACAACCTCTATGGTGGTGGGAGAATATTTCAAAGAATGAAATGATTTCCCATCTTAAAAAATCTATAGAGTTTAAAAATATTTTTACAAAACCCAATTTACAACACTCTAAGAGCCAATAAAAACTTGTCCAAAGGAGCAAAAATTTTATGAACTATCGCTTGTTATATACTTTATCTGTTATAAAAGAAAGATTTAAAACTAAGAGATTCCTTTATAGAAACTCCCATAACCTTATCCAATAATTTTTTAAGTCTAGTATCTTCCCCATTATAAAATTTTTTAGCAAATTTTAAATATATATTGATATGGTCTTGAAACTTTTTACTTTTAAAAAAATCCATAAGTATAGGAACCTCATCCGCAGAACCATATTTAATAATCAAATTAAGCAATATTTGTAAATCTTCTCCATAAGAATAAAAAAGTTTAGTTTCTTCTTCGTATTCTTTATTAGAATTTTTTAAAATATTTTTAAGATCTTTTGTCTGATCGATTATGTTATTAAACTCCTTATATAGTTCCGTTGTAAAATTATCAATATATTTATAAAAAGGATTGCCATCATCCTCTTCAAAATTTTCTATAATATATGCTAAAGTAGCAATCGTATAATATCTTTCATTGCATATAGCTTCTATTATAAAATCAGGTATTTCGTGTGTATAGTCTCGTTCCACCATATCCCTGAATATAAAATAACTTTCCTTTGGATAATCTTCATAAATATAAGCAAAGGATAAAGGAAAGGGAAAATTCTCTCTTACAACCCCATAAATAAAATTTTCGGACATACTATCATTACTCTGAACACCTAATAAAACATCATTATATTTTTCATCTTCTATATCAAATCCTTTTTTAAGTAGAGTGTTTAATATATCAACACAAATAGATTCTACCTGTGGAAAATTTCCGTCATATCTTTCTTCTCTGGTTATTTCCGAAAACAATTCTTGAGGAACTTCTTTACCTGAATTTATTAGATATATTATATAACCTTGAAGTTCAATAGTATATGAATTACCAAAAAGCCTAATAGGATCTATTTTACTTTTATGTATTATAGCATAATCTAAATGGTTCAACTCAATCATATATTAAACTATTTATACTATATTCTTATAAAAAAAGGATCTGAACGATTCGGTCTTTACAGAATCGTCATCACCCAAAGAATTCAATAGTTTCCATGCGGATTTTGCATTTTCCTTTAATTTTTCGTTATTCCCTTTAGTGTTGCGGATATTATATAGACTCTGTATGAATAAAGGATATTCTCTTTTACTTTTTTTCAGTCTCTTTAATAATATCACAGGCGGAACTATAAATGTTAAAAGATTAGTACATAAAAATCTAATTGATATATCGTGTACCTTATCCATATATTTTATTAAAATATCTTCGGGTATTTCTTTTTTAATATCAGTATAAGCAAAAATAACCCTAAGAATTCTATCTGGATGACCGTTCATAGTTATATCCATGAACATATCATACATTTGTTTTTGTTTTGGATTTTTACTATTATTAGACTCATCACTTAAATATTCTCTAAATAATCCTAGCCCTATTTGCGGATCATACAAGTCCAATTCATTTTCACTTATTCCGACCCGACCATATAGACCATTATCCACTATATACATATTCAAAAGTTCACCAGCATCAAAATCATTTTTTAATATATTATGAATATACCTTCTTGGGTTTTTTTGCTTTACGATTATCTTACAGTCCATTATGTTAAGGTTCATATTATTTTATTTTCTTATAAAAAAAGGATTTAAAGGATTCTTGGTTTACCTGATTATCATTTTCCATTTCTTTCATCTCAAGCTTTTTCATACGATCATAGGTTTTTCTGATAGCGTTTTGAAGTTTTTTACTTGTAGCAACCGTATTAATTTGATATAGTCTATTTATAAACGATGTGGCTTGTTTATCGTCCTTTAAGAGAGTTGATAAAAAATAATCAGGCGGAACTATATTATATTGGGATATGATATGAGAAACCAAATATCTAAATTGACCATAACCAAATTCCAAATAATGATCTATTAATTCTTTCGGTATATTTTCTTCTCTTCCAATCTCAATAAAATTAGTAATAGATAAAAATACACTCGCCGCGCTTTCAGACTTTGAATATATTTCTATATACATATCATATAATTTTTTTGCCAGAGGATTATTCGGGTCATCAAAATAATACATCAAGGATCTTTTCGAAAGATTGATATCATATAATTCCAATTCGATTTCAGGAATACCGATCTTTTCATACAATCTATTATTCCTAATATAAGAGAACAAATCCTTATTATTACCAAACGCCCCACGCATCAAAATGTTTATAGTAAAATCACGAACATTTTTTTGCTTATATATAATATCAAAATCTAGTTCATTTAGTTTCATAATAGATTTTATCAAGAATTAGATGGTCAGAATCTTTCATTTGAAATATTTATAAAACTTTCTATACATTCCACCATATACTACTATATTCTATACACCTTCCCCATATATACCCCCCCCCCCATATACGGCATCGCCCCACCACCCCCACAAAAAAAAATTTGTCAACAAGAAAATTTTTCGACAGCGAGCAGATTTTTCTTGACATCGGAAAAAATTTATGTTATGTCGGCTCAACTCGAAAAATACACAAAGCGTTTCTATTCCCCCCCTTGGTATAAAATTAGTCTATCATATTTTGGAAAGGTTGTCAAGAAAATAATTCGGAAATTTTTTGTCAAGAAAAATCTACAACAATTTTCGTGCCAAGTTTTTCCTACAAGATCCGTGCCAAGATTTTCGGATAGGTTGTCAAGGATAATCTTATACAATTTTCGTGCCATGTTTTCGGATAGGGGGATGGGGAAAATAGAATAGGATAGGGGAATAGGATAGGGGAAAGCATGATGGACTAATGGCATAAACCTTTCCCCATATCTTTTCCCCATAGATTTAATCCCCAATACCAACATCAATAACTTACAACAACATAGGCTTTGCTTGCTTCAGAATGCCCTATGAATAGCTTTAGTTCTATTCGGCTACCTTGCTATTGCTACTACTATTCAAACATCATAGCAGGGCATTTTGCGTTATTGTGACACTATGCTGCGTTTTAAAATGCTGTTCTATTTTTAACCAGTGCGCCTATAAAACAGAAAAGCCCTATCGAACCGAAATCCGATAGGGCTTTATGCAGGGCTATTAACCTTATGCGTTCGGGTTAGGATAGTCCACGATCTCGACTAACTCATTGATCGCTCGGGTGATAGCAACATAGATCAGATTGTTTTCCTGAACCTTCTGCCAGTCTTTACGCGCCATCTTGGAAGGCATAAACTGCGGACGATCAAGGAGAAACACCCGATCCCATTCCAGTCCCTTGCTCTTGTGGACTGAGCAGAGAGTGAGGATGTTCTGCGGTTGCCCTTCAGCACTATCAGAGAACATAGAATCAATAAGCAGGATAACATCATTAACCGAATGCTGGTTCAATTCTTGGCAACGAGCAATAAGGGCGAGCAGAGTATTCACCTTATCACTAACCTGTTCCATCATCATAGGTTCATCCTTCTTCTCCCATTTCTCCTGTTCACGCATGGAATAGGCATTGAGACGCTCGGTTAATTTAACGAGAGTCTGAACACGCCACTTCTTACAAAGATTCTTCAAGCCTGTTCCAATGTCTTTACCTTCGATGCGGCACGGAATCCCTTGACGAATGAAGGAGAATGCCATCTTGGTTAGGGGAGCATTCTTGCGGCATAGGATAGCGTCATTGCCACTGAAGGAATAGGATGGAATAGCCTTGATAAACTCAGCATAGGTGGTGCTGGAAACCTTGCCATCTGGATTCTTGTCGAATGCCTCGATAGTCGGGTTGAATTGTTTTGCAAAGGCAATGATGTTCTTGCCACAACGATAGCAGATAGACAATGGCAAGGAAACCGCATTAAATGCTGTCTTGATGTTTTGCAAGGCATACGCATCCGCGCCAGTAAAGCCATAGATTGCCTGACCAGCATCGCCAACAGCAATCAATCGACCATTCGGTTTCAGCATAGCTTGGGCAAGGGCGAGTTTTGTGGCGTTAATGTCTTGAGCCTCATCAATCAAGACATAATCGTATTGAAACAAACGCATCTTGAGAAGCAATGGCAGATAAACCATATCGTCAAAATCAATAGTCTTGAGATCGTTATTGCTGGCGACTAAAGCCTTGATTGCCATATCAATAGCATAGTCCATGTTGTAATCCTCCGCGCCTTCGGGCAAGGTAATGTCGTGATGTTCAATAACTTTCCACCATGATTCCTTGTCCATGATAGGGTGAATGAAACCGAATCCCTCGGCCTTAGCGAATTTAACGAGCATCTTAATAGTGTATGCCATAACCTGTTCTTGAGGTTTAAGCATAGCATCAAGAATGCGCCCCACTTTTCCCTTGTTATCGTTCATCAATACTGGACGCATTCCCGCTTGTTTGAATGCCGAATTGCCGAATGAATGGCAAGTATTCGCATTCACATTCGGCAACCCCATTTGAGATAGCTTTAGCTGTAAAGCCTTAGCAATCTTAGAATTGAATGCCATCATTGCAATGTCACCTTGAAGGAGAGAAACCCCATGAAGGATAGTAGTTGATTTTCCGCTTCCTGCTACTGCTTCGATAACCGCTGAACCTTCACCATGCTGCATGAAGTTGAATACTGCTTCTTGATAGGTTGACCAATTTTTCATAACTTATTTACTCCAAAGGCATTTATTAAGTGCGAAACCGAATCTTTCGGAATCTGTCACTCGTTAGCGGACTGCCCAATTCCACTAACTATCATGCAAACTATCAGACCAGTATGTTTATGTCAAGGAAAAAATAATTTTTTATTTTCTTGACAGATTCAAAATTCTGTGCTATAATGGACTTACCTTTCAAGGGAAGACTCTATATGTTTTCTGGCTAAAGCCTAGAAGGCTTTCTGGACAGGTCTGGCCGAAGGCCGACTATCTTCTCTCTCCCCTACGATAAATCTATTATAGCACATTTTTTAAAATTTGTCAAGAAAAAAATTAAAAAAATAAAAAATTTTTTTTAAAAAATAATTTGACAAAATTGAAAAAATATGTTAAGTTAAGCCCTGAAGGAGAACCTTTAATCTAAAATAAAATTTAGGTTATTGAGAATGATTCTCAAGTAGGGTTATTGAGAATGATTCTCAAGTAGGGTATCATGCGGCTTTTGTTCCTCGGCATAGTGGATAGTTCAAACATCCATGAAACTTGTAGGGAGTTCCTTTCTCTTTACTCTTCCCTTCACGCACTACCATAAGGTTGCCACAATGATGACAAGTCTCTGATGGAATTTTAGCCAGTATCTCTTCCAATCGAGTAGCAAGGTTTTTCTTCCAACCTTCTACACGATTGACTCTTTTGGACGATGCAACCTTTTTAACCTCTCCCTCCTTTGTCTTGGTGAAGCTATTGACTCTGATAGCATCCGCGCCAACCTTTCGAGAGTCACCAGAGGGATTGATTCCAGTATAAACCCGAAGAGATAGTTTGATTCCATTGTTATCGACTCGCTTCCCATAGACTAACTCATCGGTATTCGGGAGAGATAGCTTTTGGAAACCTTGCGGGGAGAGAAAAGAGTTCATTTCGTTTTCGGTAATGTTGTAATAATTGCTCATAGGTTTTTAACTTTGGTTGAAGGTTGAGAGATTATCTTATTCTATTTTTAAATACAATGCAAGAAAAAAATAAAACAAATTATTCTATACGAAACACGATGCTGTATTCTAACACGATGCTCTATTTTTACACGCTGTTGTATAAAAACAGAGGGGAGAGATTTTTAGTCTCTCCCCTCCTTTGGTCTTTAGTCTTTCAGAGCCTTTAAAACTACTCGACTACCAAGTTCCTCAAGTTCCTGTCGGCTATTCTTGTCGAAGAGAAGGTTGGTGAATCGTTCCTTGTGATCTGCGGCAGAGCCAAAGTTAGCCTTGAAAGCACGATCAGCAAGGTTTGATTTTTGTCCTGTTCCCTGTCCGCTTGTATAATACTCTGTCACTCCGTTCAGAAGGTCATACATAGTCTCTCCACGATTGCCCATTCCACGCTGAAAGGTTGTCACGATCTCATTTACAGCCTTCGATGAACGACCAGAAAATTCCGTATTGCCGTCTTGAAGTTGGCTGAAGTAACCAGAAACGATTCTTTCGGCCTTTTCAACCGAGCAAGTAATTCCAGCAAGGTGACAAAGAGCCTCGATCATTTCGGTTTGTTGGTTACGCATAGCCAGCAAGATTTCGGGCAAGCTATTCATCTGAAGTGCCGCATTTTTCTTGTGATAGATACTAACCTTTGAGTCTGAACTATCTACACCAGCCCGAAGAGTATTCCAGCAAACGGTTCGGAATCCGCACATATAAGCCAGTAAAGCATCTATACCATCATGCGAAGAAGTGAGGTTGAGATAAAAATCCCAGTTGTCACCTTTCAATACTTCCTTACTTGCGTCACTCTGTTGAAGGCTGATGAAGAAGGATTTACCAGAGCGAACCGTTCCTGCTGTTACGATTTCCGCATCCAGTCCATTTTCATTGATAGCCTGTTGAACACAATTAAAGATAGAGCGATTATCAATAACGCAATAGTCTTTTCCCATAACCGAGAGAGGACGAATGCGCTCGCCTTGTGGTATATTGTCACGATGGCGATAATCAGCTACAATAGCCTTGTCGGTCATTTTAACAGATTCTCCGTCGATGGAGATTGTGATGTCGCCTTCGATGATAGGAAAGAGAATGTCTTTGATAGTCTCTTGATTGATGATATTTACCAAGTTAGCCATCCCGTGCCATTCGCGGGAAACTTTGCTATAAACTTGGTCATAAGGTTGCTCGATTTTGTGTGCCATAATATTTTAGTTTTACTTTCTATTTTTAGGTTTGGGTTAGTATCACGCAGACTCATTTGAATCTGATGATGGAAATATCCTATTCTATTTTTTCTTTTTTGTCAAAGGTTATTTTAGTTTTTTTTTATTTTTTTTCTATACTGGAATTTTGGAATCTTGGCACAGATTTAGCTCTCTGCAATAATCGTGCCAACCTTCCAGATATTCAGAAAAAATAGTTTTATTTTTTTATTGACAAAATTCAAAATCTGTGCTATAATAGATATTGTAATGGGGAGAGAAGAAGATATAAATTTTCGATGCAGACATAAAAAAACCTCCTACCTTTATATTTCAAAAGGTAGGAGGTAATTTTTGTTTTAGTTTAGATCATCTTCTTGCGTTTAGCCTGTGCCGCGAATCCTGCTACTTGCATGATTCCTGCTCGCCAGAAGATAGCAATCTGTTTGTTGCTGAATCCTCTTTGATGCAAGCGGACATAGTTTTCGATTGATGCTGTCTTTGTCATGTCGTTTTCTTTTTCCCTCCTTTCTATTTTTAAAATGCACATGGGGGAATGTCCGTTGTAATAGGTATCGAAAATCTCAATCGTTTTATCGGTTTGAGTTTCCCATTCCCATTTTACCTTTAGCTTATTTAGAAAGCTATCGGCTCGTTCCTCCAAGGTCTTTTCTTTTCCAATAAATTGTTTAACATCTTTGGCATTTCTTGGATTCATAAAGAAGGTGATATAGAGCGTTTTAAAAGGCTCTCCACCATCTACCATAAAAGTATCATAAAGGCAATCCAATAACTCCTGTTTAGGTGTCCCGCAAAAATCAAGCCAGTAATGATATTCACGATTTTTCAAAATCCTATTCATGTCAAAAACAGAATCCCAAAAGTTACCATTCACAAAATATTTTTTCCTATTGTCTATGACATAATGATTTCCAATATTCTTATCAAAATATACTCGGCTGTATCCAGAAGGGGTAATACTCCGCATCTTCTCATAACGGACAAATTCGGTTCCTTTTGTAAACTCATCTTCAAAAGGTGTTTGGGTTGATGTTCCACCGAGATAGTGAACTAATATGTTTTCACCCGTAATGGATGCTTGCATTGATCGGGCTACTTTCTTTCGGCTCTGTGATTTAGTTACGGACAAGGCTCTATCGTTTTCAAAATACACTTTTGACATTTGGTTGGTCTTTCTTGGTTTAGGTTGGTTTAGGTTGGTTGAACGATTCAGTTGGTTGTTCTCAATCGTTACGAGAAGAAATATACACTATTTTTAAAAAATAGCAAGAAAAAAATAAATTTATTTTTAGTTAATATTTCCAGTATCCATAGACAATATCCCCTTTCTTTATTTGATTAGGTGAAAGATCGTAGTAGCAGTCTCCTATTATCGGGACAACATGATCGGATAAATTTAGAATAACTTTTCCTTCTATGCTTTCCTCTCCCCATTTGAACCTTTTCGGAATCCATGAGAAGCCAAGGTTTTTCATTATCTTGTTTATGGTGTTTTTGGTCACTCCATTGCTTGCAGAAGATACCCGATTCTTTTCCATAGAACAATACCTATTCACCAGTTCATAGGCATTTAGATAAGAAAGATTCGTTACGATTGCTATGGCTCTCGTTACACAATCTCCCTTGGCTCTACCATATCCGGCTTGTTTTCTTCCTCCATCGTGATAGTGCCAGTTCATCGTTCAAGAAAATATTGGCTATCGTTTCGGGGTTTGATTGTATTGAATTTTTGTAGCCCATCCTCGCAGAATTTTTTAATCACAAGGCTTCTGGATATTCCAAAATACTCCCCGATATTCTCAAGTTGAAGGTTGAGAAGTTTGGGCAATCTCATTGTAATCTGTTCGTCTGATTTTATTTTCATATTATTCTCCTGTGTCTTCGATTATGATTTTGTTGGTTTCTTTGTCAATACAAAATATCTTGTATTGATAGTTTGTGGCTATATCGGTGAAGCAAACTTTCTGATGTTGGTCTTCTATTGCTTGCAGATGTCTTATGAGTTGAGCGATTGACATAGGGAAAATCAAAGGATAATGGATTCAAGTGCGGTGAAACCTTTGGCTCGGCTATATCTGACCTCGCCCTCTTCATTCAGCCTATCAAAATCCTTGTTTGTGATATAGGTAAATTTTCCACTCTCAAATTGAATCTTAATACAATCAGATTCGGGTGATATGGATTCTACTACTTCTTTAATCTCATAGTAGGGTGATCCATGTTTTACGATAGTTCCAGCACGAAGGATTAAGTCTAACATATATTTTTTACTTTCTGGTTTAGGTTTAGGTTGCTTTGAATCACAATGTAATTCAAAGATGCGATTACTCTACCAGAAAATAGATTTATGTCAATGGATATTTTTATTTTTTTTATACTACTACCTAAAAGAAAATAGCTTATCTACCCTTTCTCTCCTACGATAAATCTATTATAGCACATTTTTTTAAATCTGTCAAGAATTATTTTTAGAATAGGATAAAAAAAATCGGATATAGTTTTTAGGCTATATCCGATTTTTTACCCTATGTCCTAACCTTTTACACTAAAATCGCTCTGACATTCTCGGCCTTGATCGTGAAGCAAAGGGGAGCTTCGTCACGATTCGGAAATTCACTTGCCAAGCAAATTTCTTGAATGTCTTTTTTCTCGGCCAATTCTCCATTCAAGAAATATTCGACATGAGGGACAAAAGCCGCACCAGTAGCAATATCAATTCCACTTGCAGGATAAAACCTTGCATAATCTGTTCCCTTGTGTGAGATATGATAAGGAAATTCTGCCCATTCTCCCCAAGGAAGACCAGCATTCTCGGCAGGAAGTGAACCATCCTCACGACCTTCTTGCACAGCCTTCATGTTGTCATAATCAATACCACCACGGACGACCAATGATGTCACCTTTTCGACAACATCATTAACTCCTTTGCGAGTCTTCAATGTCTTCGCCCAAATAGCGCGAACATTTGAACCTTTGCGTGTGGAGATTGCATTTTTGATTTCGCTGATTTCCATATTACTAAAAAAGGATTTCCGCCTTTTCCGAGTTTATTATTGGGTTCGGTTTCATTCCCATCATTCAACCTATGCGATTGATTGATATAAAGAGAATAGCAGATAATAGATTTTTGTCAAAGGTTATTTTTATTTTATTTTTTATCCTACCTATAAAGAAAAAAATACCTTTATCCACTCTCTCCCCTACGATAAATCTATTATAGCACATTTTTTTAAATCTGTCAAGAAAAAAATCAATCTATTTAAAAAATAATTCTCTACCAATTCCAGCAAAATAAAACCTCCATGCTTTCGGATTTTTTATCATACAAGTAAAATGCAATAGGATTCTTTCAATATTCATGCAAGCACTATAAAAGAAAAAACGGAAAAAGGCTATGAGGTTTAATCCCCATAGCCTTTCAACCTTTTTACCTTTTACCTTTTACTTAACCACGAATCCGCTTTGGTCTTTTCGGCCTTTCCCCTTGGCTTTTAAACCGACTACAACATTTTTGCCATCCAGAAACCTTAAATCCGTTTCATCCCCATTCACCACAGCCTTGCCTTTCCATTCTTTAGGCAATTCACCAGCAAAGACCACAGCAACATTTCCGCCTTGCCCTAAAACATTCTCAACGAATCCGTCATTGTCTTCTTTGCGGGAAAATGTTAGGTGATAGTTTTCTGGCAATTCTCCTTTCAAGAATTGCAACATACGGAAAGGATTCGGGGTATAGTCATAAAATTGAACATGGGGAAAGGTTTGCATAATTTCCCCGATATTATGCCAAGGTAAATCACTAGTGCCGTTTAATCGGATGCAAGGTGTCATTCCAGTTTTTGCGGCTTTTCGGACAACATAATCAATATCCTTCTTTAATTGATTGGAGAATGCTTTTCTATCCTCCAAGAATGCCATTGTTTTCCTCATACGGGCATTCTGGACATTTGAGAAAGCACCCATCCCCGCTGTATATAAACAAGCCGCTTTGCATCCAATAGAAGCATGGGCGCAAAGATTCCGACCGCTTTCGTTTGCAGGGGAAAGATAAAGGATTCCCGTCATATATCCTTTACTCCTTCCTTTAATAGTTTTGGCGTTTGTGTCGATTGCAAGGTATTTAAGAGACATAGTAGAGTTTTCTTTCTAAGGTTAAGGTTTATCACTAACGGCGAGCATTATAGAGAAGAATAAAAATATGTCAAATGTTTTTTTATATTTTTTTTAGAAGGTATTTTAGGTAATAGGAAAATAAAACTCTATCCTAAGTCTTCTACCCCTATCATAAATCTATTATAGCACAGATTTTTCAATTTGTCAAGAAAAAAATTCAATTATTGAAAAATTTTTATCTTTACAAAATTAAAAAAATATGATAAAATAATATTGATATGCCAAAAGATTATAGAGTATTCCCCAAAATTCCCCATATAGCCAAAATACTTACTATCCACTCCCCTCCCTACGATAAATCTATTTTAGCACAGATTTTAAAATTTGTCAAAAAAAAAATAAAAAAAATTTGGGAAGTATATCATAAAATTTTGGTTTGTCAAGAAAAATATTGGGGAAAATTTGGGAAGATTTATAAGTAGTTGAGTATAAAGGAATTAAAATATTTTGGATAATTTTACGAATTTTCTTGACATTTTTAGAAATTTTTGGTATAATTATTTTGATTGTGGAATTTTTTTGGCCAAGTTTAATAAGATAGTTTGGTAAAAGTATATCAGATTTTTAAATTTTTGTCAAGAAAAAAAATAAAAAAATAAAAAAAAATAAATGCGAATGAGTCTCAATATCAAAATTACAATGGGATACAAAGTAATTGATAATGAGTCTATCAATATCTATAAATGTATCCCAAGGTATCCCAATAGGTAATTTAATGTGATTTAATGTATCCCAAGGTAGTTCAAAATAGGTAGTTCAATAGGTAGGTAATCTAAAAGGTTATTCCAAAAGTATGACTAATATATTAAAGTCTTGGGTTTTGATTTGGCTCAAGTTTTAAAAGTTTTGTAATAGTAGTAGATATATTATTTTTGTCCTATGTATTTTTTGAATATGCTGAATATACTTGTTTCTTCTTTTAGGGTATCATAGGGTTTAAAGAAGTTTGGTCTGAGTCCTTTTAGTATAGCAATCTCGGTTCTTAGGTTTAGAAGTCCCATAAATAGTCTTAGGTGGTGGGGTTCTTTGGCTATTACGGATTTGATCCCTACTGCTATATCTTTTTGTTTGGGTCGTCTGGTGATTAGAAGTATTGGGGATATAAGTTTTTTCATATCTGGAACTATATAGACTAACCAATCTCTTTCTATATAATCGAGTCTTACTGCTTTGAAGATATTATTATGATTGTCTTTTACTCTTAGGTTAGGAAAATTATACTTCTTCGGTTTGTTTATTGACATTTAATTTGTTTTATTGTATTCCTTGCTGTATTGAAACATGGTGTTGTAATTTTTTATGGTGTTGTATAAAAACACTCCTTTAGGATTTATTCGATAGGTAGTGATACAGAGTTCCGTTTCGGTTTATTCTTTCCGCCCATGATTCTTTTGATATGTCGAAGAAGATAGGTAGCCTTGGTTCTTGGTGCGGGAACAATCTATTAAGAATGACTCTAATTGTATTTACTATATTATTTTTCATTTTATTTATATTACTGGTTGATTGTGGGCGACTTATTTTATTTTATCTTGTTTTATTTATTTTACCTTTATGTAGGTTTTAGGAACATTTACCCCTCTTTTGTGGTAACTTTCTCTCCTTTAATAGTCGAAATCATCTCCAATTTTTTGCAATTATCGTATATCTCTATATCATAATTGATTCTATATGGATAAAAAAGGCAATAGATTTCGAGCGTTTGATTTGTTTCTGGATCATACTTTCGATATACATTGCCAGTTTCTTCCAGTGGTGCGTCTTGTGTCGGGAGATTGATATACAGGTCTGTTTCCCCAAGGTGTTCGATCTTGTGGGTTAATTTGGGATTGACGAATATAGCCTCTGGAACAATATCAATAACATTATCGTCTTGTTTGGTCTTCTTGAACCATCTGAAATTTTTAAATATATCTTTCATCTATACATAATTTATCAGAAGAATATAATTTAGTAAAGGACTAAATTATTGTTTTCTACTTCCTCATTTAGTTTATTGATTGCTCGTCCCAAGGCAATAGAGTTTCCCATTCTCCGATTCCATGAGTCTTTTTCGGAACAGATGGCAATTCCCTCTACATCATAAACATTGTCGGGAGAGGTAATCTGAATTGTGGTTATGCCGCCTTTTGGACTATATTCGGTTGCTGTGCCGTCGAATTTCTGGATGGTCTTGGTGGGGCGTTTGTGCAGAACTCTTACCTTGAATCCTGCTTGACGAAGTGATTTGATTGTGGCTTTATTGAGTATTGTATTCATATTTTTATTTTTTCGATTGAGGTTTCTTTTCCACAATCGGAGCAAAGAGGTTGTCCGATATTTTCGATTTGATATTCTTGTTTATTTTCGTTCCAGATTGCGGTTGCATCAAAATATACATTCTCGTTTTTACAATATTTGCAGATTATTTTAATGTTTTTCATTTTATTTTAGATTTAGATTTTTCGGGTTAAAGATTTCTTCGACTTCTTGTTTTATTTTTTGTTTTTCGTCGTATTTTTCAAAGGTTTTACATCCAAGAAGAGTTAAGACAAAAACAATTAGAATGATATAAAAATTTATACCAAGTTTATATGGATTTAATTTAGTTTTCATTGTAGGCGGCTCGCATTTTTCTTAACAATTTCTTTCCGATTTCCCCTCCCAAGTCAGCCATTGTTGCGTCTTGGGGAGGAACATTTCGGTAAATAGTTTGATACTTAATGGTTTCTACTGGAACTATTTTTTCCTTATAGATTATTACGGGTGTTGTGGGTAGTATTTCATATTCTTTTTGAATCGTCGGGGTTGGTTCTGGTTGTATATTATTATAGGATATGGTATTACTATAATAATTTAGATTAGTTTTGGTTTTACTTCCTGTGGTGCATCCGATTAAAGAAAAGGATAATAGAATCAAAATAATTGGTTTCATTTTATTTGTATTTGGTTACGATTTTCCAGTTTAGTTTTTCGAGTGCATTATCAAATGACTTGGTTTTTTCGATGATCGGTTTTAATAACCAACCAAAGTCTTCCATAAGAGTATCTGTTATATCATATCCTTCCTTTAGAGTCAAGGATATTTTTTCTTTTCCACAATGGAGTTCGTAGGTCTTGTCCATCTTACATATTTTTAAATGTTGTATTGATGCTTTTCTTCTCCTAAATAGATTGTTGTCTTTTCCGATACCATTTCCGATTCTTCTCCGTTGTATAGGAAATCTTCAAGAATACATCCATCTTCGGTCATACTTGCCTCTTCCATCATCCCTCTTTTGTCGAATTTTTGGTATTCGATTTTTAATCCTCTCATATCTGGTTTTGAATTTATACCATATTTTTTATTTAGAATGAAAAGTCCGTGCCAATCATCGCGCCGAATTTCTGTATCATCTGGAACATTAAAATTATATTCCAGTTTAATTTTTAGTTTTTTCATTTTATTCTTCTTCTTCGGATACTTCCAAGTCACAGAAGTCTTCGTCTCCTTCGGATCGGGTCATAAACCATTCAGAAGTAGTTGCTTTGCCTGTTTTGAGATTGTAGGTGATATTGTCTCCGTAGTCATTACCTTCTCCTGCTCCACTATATGAATAGACTTCCCATGCCCATTCTTCGATTTCAGATTCAAGGGCTGAATTATCTGGTGTGGTATAAACATCAAGGTAGCCTTCGTCGCTTCCTCCGCTAAATCTCAATTCGATTGTTTCGATGTTAAGCTCTTTGGCTTTATCGTAGATTGCTTTTTTGAGTGGTTCGATTGTCATATTTTTATTTGATTTCTAATGTTTGGGTTTTGGTTTTTTTGCCGACTTGTAGCATCCACATATCGGGATGAGTTTTCAAGTGGGAAAGGTATTGTTGAGGTGTTGGAATGAATCCACAATCCTCCATTAAATGTTGTTCTGCAAGAAGTTTTGTAGGAATCTTTTGTCCTTTGTTGTTTGTGATGGTATGTCCGAATTTTTCGATTGACCATTGAATCCCTGCTGAATGATGACGCAAGGCTCTATGAGTCCAATCACCTGTATAGGATTTAGTCTCATCGAACCAATCGTGCAAGGCAATATAATCTTCTGGTTCGCCTCCCCACTTTTGAGCCGAGGCTTGAGCGTGTTTGTATGGAGTCATATTAAAGTTTATCCCAATTCTTTTCAATTTGGTTAATGATTTCGTCTTCCTCTCCTGTATCTACTCTTTCACCTGTTGACAAGTCAAATACTTCCCAATCAATGAATTTATATGAATCTGAATCAAGCCAGATATTTGCTTTGTATTTCTTTCCTTCATTTTCTACTTGAAAGGTTCTTTTGTTTTCTGTTTCGATTTTATCTATTGTCATATTATTCTAATTCTTTTGTTGTCAATCCTTTTTTTCCTCAAAATGTGCCAATAGTTTAGATACTTCAAAAATTTCCTCTATATTTTTTGTTGTCAAGATTGTGATTTGTGTGTGATATTCTTCTCCTTCTGCATCGGTATCATATAGGAACATTGAAGAACCCACAATCTTTACTTCTTGGTTGTCTCCTTCCATGAATTTGAGATTGTAACCTTCTCCCTCGTCGTCCCATTGGATATAAAGGAACTCGTTTGTATCGTCATCTTCCAAGTCTGATAATGCTGGATATACCAGAACACTATCGTCAATAATGACGGCACTTGCATCTTCAAGGATTTGGTATGCTTCTTTTAGGGTTATTGTTTTCATTTGGTTTTTCTATGGTTGATTTTGTTGAGCGTGTAGTCTATCTAATAATTCTCGTAAAGTCAAGAATTATTTTCTATTTCTTCCCATTCCTCATATCCGAGTTCATTGAGAAGTTCTTCTGGTGATGCTTTGATGTCGTTGTAAAACTCATCATGGTCAAATTCTCGTCCTGCTGTATATTTTCCACAGAAGAACATTCCTTCTTCAATGTATCCAAGAACAAGAGTCTGTCCAGTAATTTCTGCCAGCTTCTTGATGATTGGGAGTGGAGGACTCCATGCTGTGCAGAATGAGAATGCTGTCTGGTCATCATTGAAGCGACCATCATATCCTGTCCACTTTGTTCCCCAATTCTGAACTCTCCAATCATACCACTCTTCCCCATCTGTTTTTGGTTCTGGAATGATCTTGTTAAAATCGAAGTCATATTCTCCTTCTCCTTTGTATATGAGATATTGATTCAATATACTCAAAAGGTCTTCTCCGCTTGCGAGTGTGAGTTGGTTGTTATTATGATTTGGCATTTGTTTGGTTTTTCTATTGGTTTAGGTTTAAGTTTGTTCTTTATTGAACGCCGAAGATACTACACAAAAATTTTCAAAATGTCAATGGATATTTTAAAAATTTTACAGGTTGCTTTCAAGGTATCGAAGAAATTCTTTTCCTTCTTTTGGTGATCGAACCCATGCCCGATCATATAAAACATTTTGATTCCCTTTATCTGCTCGTCTTCCCTCCAAGTCGTGTTCCAGATAATATACAGAACCATCTTCTTTCACCTCATGGGCTATGTGGTAAGAAACCATATCCTCGAAATCTGATCCAAACTCTTTCTTGTCAATGATGACTGCTGAATATGCTTTCGTTCCACAGAGAGAACGAATGTTGTATTCAATCACATACTCATTGAAATTGGAATAGAATCTATTTTCCAGATGAGTTGCGAAATCGTGCATATCGGTTTCGTCCATCCAAGATTCTAAAAGGGTTGGAAGTTCGGTTACATCGAAATGTTTTGCAATTCGATTATACTTTTCAATGATTTTAGGGTTGTGTCCTAATTCTCCTGTGAATGACATATTAGTTTTCATTTTGCTTCCTCCCATTTCCAGTATTGTTCTTTTTCGTTGAACTCCGTAATAGAGTTATAGTTTGTTCCCATCTCTTCGTTCCATTCTTGGATTTGTTCCAAGGCTTCTTGCTTGGTGACAGGTTCACTCCATTCATTAGAGGATTCGTCCTCTATGTCAATCAGTTTAAATTTCATTTGGATTTTTCTTTCTTGTAGAGTTCTGTTAGTTCGGAAATAAGCAACAAGCACTCGTCGTCTGTTGCTTCTTCACCATCTATGTCTTGAGTTGTATAGACTCCATCTAATACCATTCCTGCGAGTCCTCCTTCAAAATCAATCTGATCTTTTAGTTTTTCAGAGTCCTTGAAAACATCAAGGTATATTTCTTTCCATTCGGATAGTTTCATTTGGTTTGGTTTTTCTATGGTTAGTTTTTATATTTGTGTTCTTTTTTTACCATCTCAAGATATTGTTCCGTTTTTTCGGACTTGAGTTCGTAATACTCTTTTAGCAATCGTGCTACTCCGATTTTTGAGGTTTCTGTATCTGGATTGTAAAACATTTTCACAAGTCCATCAATACAATTATATTCAAATACTTTTTCTCTGATTATCTGCAAGTCTTCTTCTGATAGGTTCATTTTGGTTTGGTCTTTCTATGGTTGATTGTTGAGCGTGTAGTCTATCTGGAAATTTTTAAAAAGTCAAGAACTTTTTTATTTATTTTCATGTTCTGGTTGATCTTCGTTGCAGTATTTTTCGACTCCTGCATAATATCCCTTTTCGTAACAATATCTTTCAAAGTTTTTCTTGAAAGGATTCATGTCAACTCCCTCTTTTAATCCATGATTGAATCCGATTTCCCATGCTTCTGATTCTTCGACATTGATTGTTCGTCTTTCCATTTTATTTAAATCTAAATTGAGTTTCTCCTGTCGATTGATTTGTCACTTCCCAAGTGGCATATCCTTTTTGAATTGCTTCTGCTCGGAGTGGATCGGTTACAATGATCTGAAAACTAACCAATCCTATTAAGCATCCGACGATGAATGATATTAGTGCTATTATGAGTATTTCTAATTCATCTATTTTCATAATATTTAATTTTTAGTAGTTTCCAAATTCCAGTTCGGATTGAAGTTCTTCCCACCGATCTTCATAATCAAGTTGTTCGCAATCAGCATCTACAATTTCGATTTCGAGTTCGGGGGAGATATTGGAACGGATAGCTTCTACCATCCCTCTTTTGACATAGATTGCTATTTTTGGTATTTTCATTTGGTTGGTTTTTCTATGGTTGATTTTGTTGAGCGTGTAGTCTATCGGAAAATTCTTGGAATGTCAAGAACTTTTTTATGCTGTTTCTAAATGTGCTTCTTCTGGAAAGATTTCTCCAACGAATGATCCTGTGATTCGGGTGAACAAGTCTTTTGCTTCTTCCCATTCTGCATTGTCTCCATCAGAAGAAAAGGTGAATACATCTGGATTATCAAATGCGTGTTTGAATGCAAGAAGAGAAACACAAACCAGAAGATCGTATGGTTTCCTTGCGGTCTTGCAGAAGTCTTTTGCTGATCCACCAGAAGGAAACCATTTGATTCCAAATGTTTCGTGATTCATTCCTGTCTTGTCATCACCATTGAACCATACTTCTGATTCGTTTATCATCGGTGTTCCTTCTCCAAGTCCTCCACGAATGATGCAGGGCTGGTCATCATAAAATCCTCCTGCTTGTCCTTTGTGACGGAACTTGTCTTTCTTAATCATCTTGTGTGCCTTGTCGATTATGTCAACTGCTTTCCGAAACTTCTTGCGAAGTTCTTCGGTGTCCAAGATTTCGTTTGGTTGGTATGTCCAGAAATGTGTATAACCCAATTTATTATCCTCGTCTTTCTATTTTTATTTGTTTTTGTTGTTTAGTTTGGTTTTTGTTCTTGATTGAACGGCGACTATACTATCAAGGTTTTTCTTCTTTGTCAAATGTTTTTTCGGGAAAGATTACAATTTTTGATATTGTTCCCCATGCTTTTTTGCTTTGGGTCTTTCCTGTAAAAACACATTCTAAAACTTGATCCTTGCTATCACATTCTACAATATCCTCAAACAAATGAGTTATACCGATAGCATCCCTTTCTCTTCCGATTGCTTTTACCTTAAATCTCATCTTCTTCAAGTTCGTCTTCTGATTCTATAATGTGCCAACCGAGTTCTTTCATAGCCTCTTCCCTTGCTTGTTCTGGTGTTTCCGCTTCAACCATAAAAGGTTGTTCGGTTTCCAGAGTGCAATATACCATGTAATTTTTCATTTTAGTTATTTAGAAGAAACGCTACCCCGAAGTAAAATCATAATGATAAAGGCATAGAACCAATTTGTCCATGTAAAAGGAATTGTTAAACTAAACAAACCATTTACCGACCAGATCAAAAGAAATGGGGTAATGAGTAGAAATCCGATTCCGACCAAAATTAGTCCGATTCCTGTAAAAAATAAATTGTTGTCTTTCATAGTGGTATTCCAAAAATTGTGATTGTGTAGTTAAAAAAGTAGAGTGCGATTGCCTTGACGATTGCCATTGTTAATCCCAATATACAAGCACCGAAGTATATGCAACCGAATCCTATAATTGCCATGACCGCACCATCTGGTATTTCTATATCTTTTAGTTTCATAGTTTTAGTTAATGTATCCAAGGTTTCTCAATCTATTTCTTGTGGGGCAATAATCTTCAATAACTTGGTGAGGATAAACATTGGAATAAACAGGTCTTTCACAATGATATGGTCTGACTGGATATTCTCGATAATAAGAATATTGTCGGGTTGGATAATAGTTGTAGCCTTCCATATCAACACATCCCACCAGAGAGATTGAAACGATTCCCAAAAGTAATGTTAGTTTTTTCATTTTGATAGCGAAGAGTGTATCAGAAAATTTAAAGTATGTCAATGAGATTTTTTATATTATTTTCTATCACCAATACTCTTTTTTGTTTAATCAGATTAGTCCATTTTTGTTTTGTTTCATTTAAGAAATCGTTTTCGTCTTCTCTATTTTGAAATACAGCATCCCATACTAATTCAAATCTTTCAAGAGAAACTAAAAATACTGATATGTTTGTGGAATCTTTTACATTTAAAGCAAGAACACTATTTCTAAATTTAAAAATCGTGGTATAAAGATTTTCCTTTTCTGGTATAATTCTTACCATTTCCATATAATTTTTAGTTTTAGATATTCCACCAATAAGGAACATTACCGAGTTTCCAAGTAGCAAAGTCTTTCTTGTCGTTTAGGTAATAGGTTCGGTAGGCTTTAACAGGATCGGGATTTTTGTATTCTTCTGGCATTGCTTGTGCATGGTTTGTCAATTCTCCTTCTGGAATTAGATAATCCATATCACACAATTTTTCGATTCCTTTTTGACATGAATGAATTTTGTTATATCTCTTTGTATATTCATTACATAGTTCCAAAGCATGAATAGAAGCCCAATTATAGTTTGTCCTGCTATCTCCACACCATTGAGTGCAAGGATGATTATGATAGCCTCCTTTTAATGGTGTTCCTTTAGCTGTTAATGGCATCATATTACTTGTTGCGCCATGTCTAATTACTGCACTACCAAGCTGTTGAAATAACTCTACAACCATTTTTGTAGCGTGTTTATCACAGGAATATTGAGCGGCTTTTATAGGGTCTTCGTCTAATACAAAGATATTCATTTGGTTTTTCTATGGTTGATTATTGAGCCGAAAGATTATCAGAGTTTTTTAGATTTGTCAAGGGGAATATCAGAATTTTTTACTTTTTTTATTGTAGGGGAAAATTCAAGATATTTTAGAATTTCTTTCATTGACTAAAATTGGAAAACAATTTGGTGTTTCTGATAATGCTATTAGGAAATGGTGTAAAAATTATGGAATAAAGAATCTCCCGAAGAACGATTATAGACAAAAACAATTTCATTCTAAAAAATAGAATGGCGGAGATGGCAGGACTCGAACCTGCATCATCCAATTATGCGCTTACTGATTAGAAGTCAGTGCCAATACACCTCCGTTAAACTGGTGGGCTGTGTCGGATTCTAACCGACGATCCTTCGGTTATGAGCCGAACGCTTTGGAACGCTAAGCTAACAGCCCTTTAAATATCAACTACTTACAAAAACTGGTGTCGAAGGAGGAACTCGAATCCTCACGCCATTACTGGCAACGGATTTTCTTACTACTATAACTTTCGTTACCAGATTCGTCAGTCAGCGTATCGACCGCTCTGTTCAATCCTTTCGGGATTTACTTTTCTCAATCTGTTTGTAGTCTGGACTTTACCTTAACCATTGCTTTCGCTTTAGGTTCTTGCCGTCAAGTCTCTACACCTTCATCTTTCGATGCTTGGCTCGGTATTAGGAGTTTAAACCCTTCACCGAATTTGACAAGTTACATTTGAAAGGTTTCCCAATCAAAGCTCAAATTTCTTCAAGTCCGTTGTGTCTGCCATTCCACCACTCCGACATTGGTAGCGGGTGATAGAATCGAACTATCCTAAAGATGCTTATGAGACACCCCAATTCGCCAGAATTGTAACCCGCAATATAAAAATATTTAATCTAAAACTATCAAAAATCTATTTCCAATTTTTTAAAAGTCTGGATGAACTTTTTTTCCAATTTTTTAAAAGTCTGGATAACTTTATTTAATATACCTGCCACTATACACTAAACTTACTTGCCTGTCAATGAAAATCTATCAGAAAAATTTCAAAGTTTGCCCTACATAGATTTTGTTTGGGTCTTTGATGTTATTGATTTTCATTAGTCTTTCGGTGACAAGGTGATATTTCTTGGCAATGCTGTTGATAGTATCTCCTTGTTTTACTTGATAGGTTTGAGTATATTTTGATTTAGTTTTTGTTTCTGTATTTTTTGCCTGTTGTTGTGGGGTTGGTTTTGGAACAGATTCGGCAATTTTTGTTTCATTTGTTTTCGGCATTGTTTTAACCATCGGAGCATCTGGATGAGGGAAATCATTTTTAGATACTTCTTTTGGTTCTACTTTTTCTGGTTCTCCTACATATACACTTTCGTTACTTGAAACAAATTTTTTATCTTCTTTTATTTCTTCGGCTGTTGCTTTTAGATTATTGGATGAAATTAAGATTCCTCCGATAACTATTGCATGAAGGGCTAATACCACACCGAAAGCACTTTTAAATTTTATCGGCGGTTTTTCTTCTTCTACTTCTACTTCTTCCAGTTCTATTTCAATATCTGGTTGTGGTCGTTTCATGTCGTTCAAAAGAAATTGAGGTTTCATTGTTTGGGGGGAGGGATTAAATGATAGCCTAATTCTTCAAGTGCTACATCTTCGGGTGATTCATCGGACTTTACCCAAATTTCGATAGAGTCATTTACATCCCAAATATTAACCAACTTCCATTTCATTTTATTTTTTATTTGTTTTGGTTTTTTGGTCAGATTGATTTTCATTTTATTTATTTTTGGTTTAGGGTTATCCTTCAAATTCAAGTAAGTCTTCCATTAGTTTGATAGAGTCTTTTACTTTAAGATTTCCATGCAGTCTGATTTTTCCTTCAAGGGCATTGTGGTCTTCGATTTTATCACCGAAGACATAGTTGTGAAGAATGCCAGCAATGTCTTTGGTTCTGGTTTCTCCGTAGTGTTGGAGTAGTTGTTCTTTTGTCATTTTTTTTCTTAATAAAAGGATTGTGATTTATGTTGCATTTTTATGTGTTTCCAATGTTGTTTTTCGTAATTAGTTTCGATCCATTTTTGGAGTATGTTTTGTGCTTTGCATATATTTATTTTTGCTTCGTCAATTTGTGGTGAGTTTTCGGTGATTGAATTTCTTAAAATTCCCAATGTTTCTTCGATTTCTATAATATTCATTTTTTAAAAGAGTGGGGAGAGATAGGCACAACCATTAACCAACCAAAACCTATCTCTCCCCTTCCCTAACCAACCATTAGGAATTTTTCTTTACAAACTTGCCATCTTGTCCACGAACATTGTGGAACTTGTGACCGCTTGGTTTGTAACCATATCCTTTGTCTTTACAGAAGCAATGATTCTCGTCGCAGTCATTAGAGTATGTGCAATCGTTTTCGTTCTCGTATTCGTCAACCTCATCCAGTTCGTCAAGCTCATAGTCTCCACCATCGGAGGAATAGAGTTCGGAGTCGAAGCCAGATTCATCACGATTGAGTTTAGAACGCCAGTCTTCTTTGTATTCTGCAATTACTTCGTATCGGCAAGTGCGTCCCTTGGTGTTGTTGTAGTCTGCTGGAATTGCTACTACATCGCGGGGATTGATCTTGACGATCATTGTCTTGCCATTCTCTCCATCGGAGAAGTGTGGAAGATACTGAATCGAACAGAAGTGAAGTCCGTAGGAACAGGTGCGTTCCTTGTCCTCGTCAACCGCATTGCGAGGCATTTCACAAACTTTGCCCACAGAGTTGTCAAACTTGCCAGAGTGAATGTCGAAGTAATTGCTACGAACATTCTTGAAGGCGAGGAAGTGACCATCCTCTGTGATTGGGAGTTCTCCTGCTTCAAGGAAGTCATAGAGTTCATCTACTGCTCGCTTGCTTGGATTGTCCATGAGGTTCTTGAAGAAGTTCAAGAGAGGTTCATGGGGAAGACCCTCACGCATGAATGAGAGAATGCGCTTTGTGAGGGTATTGTGAATGATCTGACCATGATAGTTGATCGAACCATCCTTGATCTCCACTTCTGTTCCATCGAAGTATGATTGAACCTGCTGACTGATGTTGACCAGATTGACGAATCCATTCCAATCTTTCGAGCGAACTGCTTCGAGTGCCTGTGAGTATTTCGGGTGATCGGTGTCAATCGTGTAGGATTGTCCGTTGATGGTAGCGGCGATTTTGCCGCTACCTGTGATGATGACTGCTGCTTGGTTGTTAGTGGTATTCATTTGTATTACTTACTTTCTATGGTTTGGTTTATTTTAGTTGGTTTTCTCTGTTTCGAGAATCGCTTCAAGCGTCTTCTCGACTCCCACCTGCCAACTATCACAGGAGAGATAAAATAACTCTACCATCTTTGAAGGAAATGTCAACACATTTTTTCTTTCTTCGGTAGAAATATGTCGGAGGATTGATTCCAGTTTTCCAATCTCCTTCTTGATTTCAAGAATGCTGTCAACAAAAATCTTAAATGGATTTGTGTCGGAGATTTTGGAATACATTTTGTTCTTCGATATATTGAGTGCTGTTCTAAATTCGATATGCTTTGCAATCTGAATTCTGTCCCAAGAAAGTTTGGGTTGTTTTTTCTTGACAACATCTGCGAGGTTGGTGCTTCCAAGTGTGTCAAGGAATTTCGCATTGTTTTTTGCTACCATGCGAACATCGGTGATGTCGATTCCTGCATACTGACAGAAATCATTTAGAGTTGACTTGTCTTTAATGGTCATCAACTTTTTACCATCCGTTGATTTGAGTTCCATGCCGTCAAACTTCCAAGTAGAAACATCCTTGACAACATAATACTTGGGTGCTGTGCCAGTAGCGAGGTCGAAGCTATTGGATTCCCAAGAAGACTGATAGGTATTACCAATACTATAAAGAGAAATCATTCCCTTTGGCTTGCTGTTCTTGATGCTTCCTTTTCTGCTACCACTTGCAATAGCAGGGAGAGTTGAAGTGGGAATGAAGACGCTTGCAGGGAATCCAGAAGCAATCAAATCTTTCATTGACTTTTGATCCACCAGATTGATTGAAATGTCGGCATTGGAATGTCCACGAATAAAGGTTGTCACTCGTTTATGTGATCCTCGTTTGAGGTCATCGAAATACCAGAGTGCATTGTTGCTCAAATCCGCATATCCAGATACAGCGATTTTTGACCTTCCCCATCTTGTTTTAGAAAGAGATTGGAATGTGTCTTGACAGATTGCTTTGATTGATTTTCGAGGATCGGTGATGTCAACCTTGTTCCAGAATACTTTTCCGTTAATCAAAGTGGAATTAAGGAAACTCCATTGGTTGCTCAAGAGGTAGAGTGCCTTGAGAGCATCCAGAAGGTTTGGAGAGTTCTTGATCTGATCCTCGACTTTGGTGACGAAATCTTTCTTGACAAGAGCAATCTTGTCGTTGATTGCCTTGACAACCCAATCGTGATACATGAGTGATTCGCGGGAAGGAGTGACATCGAGTTCCCCAATATCGAATTTGATTACAAGTCCTGCTTTGCGAACAATGTCGTAATGTTCAGACTCGACTTTGTATGTGTCGATTGGATATGTGACTCCCCCCATGACAGCATAGGATTGATGAAGATTGGAATAGGATTTCCAGAATGTTCCTTCAAAGTTTGCCTTGTCTGTCCAGTCAATAGAATCCCCTGTGATGATTGGTTTGACATCAAAGAAACGGAATGCTTTGAAGACAGCATAAGAGAAGTTTCCAATATCGGTCTGTTTAATTGGAATCTGAATTGCTACACCATTGGCATCCGTTGTGTTCTCCTGTGAGGCCAGAGAGATTGTGGGCATTCCGCTATTACCGAAATATGCGTTGTAGATACGCTTAACTTGATTGTGAATCGAAGTGATCGTAAAGTTATCTGTATAGCAGAAGGGAGATTTACTACCGAGGCCGAGCATTCCTACTTGGGTGTTGGTGTTGGTTTTTGTGCTGGCGAAATATACGGAATAGATTTCGTAGATATTCTCATGGGAGATACCTGTGCCGAAATCTTGGATAGTCAACCAAGGTTCTAATGCGTTTGGAATGTGAACCGCAAAGGGAAGATTGGGTTGACCAGAAGCAATGTGAGAGTCCATTGCATTGCATCCGAGTTCTCGCACAATGGCGAGTGGTTTGTCAGAGTATAGGGAAGAAAGAATCTGGAATGCTTTCTGGCTATTACGCATTTTGAATTGCGCTTCTTCTTGGATAGTTCCGATTGATTCGATTGTGGTTTCTTTATCTTGAATAATCATTTTGGTTGGTCTTTCTGTGTTGGTTGGTTGTTTGGTTTGTTCTTGATTGAACGCCGAAGATACTATATGGTTTTTTCTATAATGTCAAAGGAAATTTTCAGATTTTTTTTGCTTCCCTCTTTCCCTTCGCCCAAATCTTCTGCAATGCCGTTCCAGTTTTAAATGGATTGGTTTTTTTTACAAAGGCTGAATTATATCCAGCAGTATAAGCCATGAGGAATGAAGACTCGCTCACTCCATATTTTTCGTAGGGTTGTTGATATTTTTTCATTTGGTTTATTTTGGTTGGTTGTTTGATTGAACGCCGAAGATACTATTCTAAAATAAAAAAAATGTCAACAATTATTTTCCGAAAAATAAAAGGTAGAATAAAACACAAGAGGCTGCTAAAAATCCGAGAATGCTAAAAGATATTCCAAAATAAAAAGACCAATACATCATTTTCAGATATAATCGGCACATATTTAGACTGAATATTTTTTTAAGCATATTTTAAAATGAAATAGGAACGGATAGAACATTCTACTATTTCATTTTAGTTTTAGATTACTGCCATTCGGGTGCAATAATCTCAATAGTCTTACCAGATACGGAAACTTTTTGAATGATCTCGTATTCTGTCTTTGTATTCCTTGCCTTGTTGCGGGTAGAAAGAAGCAAAGCATTATTGATCTTCTTGGTGTATTCGTATCGGGCATCCTTATTGAGAAATGCGCGTGTGTTCTTGTTCTGGATAACCCAAAACTGATTCTTGTTTTTTGTTGTTGTCTTCATATTAGGAATACAATCCTAAATTATTTTCCAGATATGTCAATCGTTTTTTTAAATATTTTTTTAAAGATCAAAAATTTACATTTAGTCCTCCCCCATCACCAAGTTTATTTTAGCACATTTTTTAATTTTTGTCAATTAAAAAAATAAAAATTTTTTATTGAGAATGAGTTTCAATATCATAAAATACATTGGGATACATTGTAATTTTTTATTGAGAATAAGTCTCAATATCATGTAATGCAATGGGATACATTGTAATTTGAGTAAAGGTATTTCCAGACTTTTAATTAGATTTTAATACATTTTAATAATTTTGAATAAATATTATTATGGGATTTAGATTTAATAATTTTGATTGTAAATTAATATATAACAATTCAAATTCAAAACTTTTAGAAGCAATGTGTAAAAAACATAATGCTTTTTTCGGTTTTAGGTATCTTGATTATCTTTTAGATGATATGAAAGATATACCAAATGAATTATTATCAAATCTTTCAAAATTTGCATCTCCGTATGAATTACATCATATAGTCGAAAGATTATTAGGTTATCAAGTAGATGTTCCTGATTTTGTTTTAGAAAATATATCAAAAATAGGAGTTTCTTCTTATAAAACTTGTAGAATATATATAGAAAATAAAAAAATTCCTCCAGATATTATAATAAGAGGTATGGTAAATACATGGAACGATTTAGGCAAAGGAAATTTTTTAATATTTTTAGCAAATAAAATAAAAGAAGAAAGTATGATTAATAAAATAAAAAATAAAATCGCAGAAATCGAAAAGGAAGAATCGGTTAAGCAAGAATCATTTAGTTTCAAATCCTACTTCATGCGGTAATGCTGCACCATGTTTTATTTTTACATGGTGTTCTATTAAAACAGCAATAAGTATTTTTTTATGCGATTAAATAAACTGGATTATATAATACTTATTAAAAGTTTTAATGATAATAATGTAAATAAAAAATTAAGATTATTTATAAAAGCCTCAAAAGATAATGGATATCAATTAGTATATTTAGCAGAAGCATTTGAAAAAGTGTTTCCCGATAAAGAACTACCTGATGTAATAAAAGAATATTTTGAAATTTCTTATATTTCTAGTATTAGTCTTTATATATGTGATTTTATATTAAATAAAAACGAAAAGCCTCCAGTATGGACTATTAATGCTTTTTTTAGGAACATTGATAACAATAAAAGAATAACCCCCGATGTTACTGTTTCTGCTAAATCTTCGGATATTATTGATTATTATTTATCGATTTTAAATTTTGATGATATTGATATAAGATTTTTTTATTATTTGAGTAATTGGAAAGATTATCACCATATGCTATATAAATTGGATAAAAAAATAAATATCGAAAAAAATAAAAATAATCCTAAAATCAAAAAAATATTAGATTTACCAATATATTTAGATTATAATCGAATGCATTTTTTACTATTGATAAAACAAATATTTGAAGATATGTATGATGTTGTTAAGGTTGTTGGTGATGATAACAAAACGCCTTGGGCATTGTTTGGAAATGCTTTAAAAAATACAGGTACATTAGATAAATGGATAACACATGCAATAGAAAAACATAATATACGTAAACCTTTAATAGACGCAATTATGAGTTTAGGTATTGAATATAAAGATTTACCAGATTCTTTAAAGGAAGATAAAGTAAAAAAGGAATCATTTAGTTTCAAATCCTACTTCATGCGGTAATGCTACACCATGTTTTATTTTTACATGGTGTTCTATTAAAACAACAATAAGTATACAAAAATGATTACTTTAAATAATTTTGATATAAAATTAATAAATAAAAGTTCTATAAAAAAAATATATCAAAATATAAAAATTTCACCATATAACATAAAAACTGTGGATATGCCTAATATAGAAGAATGTAAAGGTTTTATATCTGACTTTTCTAATGTAGTAAACCTGAAATCTTTAAAAAAATGTTTATATTTTCGTTGCAGTTCTCCTATAATAGATTTACCTAAATTGGAATATGCTGGAGAAATTAATGTCACTTATTCAAACACTATATATCTTCCAAAATTAAAAATAGTGAAAGATGAACTATGGTTTAATTCGGCCAAAGAAATATACTTATACACATTAGAGGAAGCTCAACGTATATCATGTGGAAATGCAAAACTTTTAGTTATACCGAAAAAATTTGCTCTTGAAAAATTAAACGATAAAAAAACATTTACGATAAATTCTGACTGTGAAATAGTTTATACTGAAAATTATATTAAAAAGGAATCATTTAGTTTCAAATCCTTTTTTAGTAGAAATTAATATATATAAATATAAGTAATTTAAATACTATGAGAGACAACGATGCAATTTTATTAGAATCCCTTTATACTACATTGATTTTTGAAGATGCTCAATCACAAATCAATCAAGCCGCTAATATATTAAAGAAAGCTAATTTTGAAAAGACAAAGGCCGATACGGGAGGAAAGATACCACCAGAAGAATTTGAATCTTTTAAGGTAGAGAATCAAAAAAGAGCCGAGGAAATCGTTGGCAGATTAAAATCTATTATAGATAGTGCCGAAAAACCAGCAGACAATCCAAATTTTGGTGCTGGTTATGAGTTTCTTCCGTCTTTGGCTAAAATTTTTATAGCAATGGGTGGAAATCTTGAGGGTATACAAACAGATTATCATGATTATTCTCGTATTTCTACACCAGAAGGAATCAAGGCTCGTAGAAACAAAATCATAAACACTCTTTCTCCTTCTGATTTTAGTTCAACGGTTCATACAATAAAATCGGAAGAAACCAATCTTAAAAAGTCTGAAGTAGGAGAAGAAGAAATCAAGAAAACTTCCGAGGGAGATTTTTCAAACGATCCTAATAATGTATATGAGGATGAAAATGTTATAGTTCTAAAAGGAACAGTTGAAGATTTACACGAATCTGTTAAAAATTGTAGAAAATATGGTCAAGGTTTAAAATATGATCTATGTATTTCGGGTGAAAATGCTTACTATCATTATATGAATTATAGATTTAATTTTGGTTTAACCACTTATTTCGTATATTTCAAAAATCCAAATAAAAATGCGAAACAAGGATTTATAATAATTGATTATGTCAACCGTGAAATCGCTGATGAAAACGGAAACATACCCGGTATTGCTTATCAATACAATGATATCGGTACTAGTACTACTAGTCAAACTGATATACCAGTAAAATCAGAAGAACCTATTATAAAAAGATTTCCAGAATTACAAAAACCATTTTCTGAAGAAGTATTCAAAGATATTCCATTGATAGGTGATGAATTGGAAATTAAAGAAAAGGTTTATAAGTCCGACAGCATATTTGATAAAAACATAATAAGCAATCCAAGATTAATTCAGGCATTCATTATTATAAATAACGGCAAGATTAAAAAATATGGAGATGGTGTTAAAGCCGAAGATCTTATAAAGATTAAAGAAGCAATGCCGGATCAAAGCGATTCAATTATAGCAAATATATTAGAACTGGGTGTGCAGCTTGACGAAGAATCCTACAACGAATTAAAACCCCAACAACAAAAGAGATGGGAAGTTATAAGACTTAGAAAGATTGAACAGGCTTTTGGATTGAATGCACAAGAAAATCCAGAAGAACCACAAGAAGATTAAAGCATCTTCCATAGTCCATCTAGGTCTGTGTAATAAACTTTTTTAATATCAAATACCTGTAATAAGTTTAAACAGCTTTCGCAAGGTTTTGAATAGTTTATTTTAAGATTCCGGTCTATCCTAATACATAACATCTCGCATTTTTTAAGTGGTATATTGGTTGTATGGATTACTTTTTTAATAACATCAAATTCAGCGCAGATATGTTTCTCGCTTGAATAGTCTTCTCCGGTCTTTCTACTGGTTTTAGGATTTCTTAGATTGGTAGGATGGGTTTTTCTTTTGTTTTCACCCACAGATATAAATTTTCCTTTATAACTCAAAAAACAAAAGTGGTTTGATCTTTTACCTGAATTTATATCAAACAAAGAATAAGCAAATTCTTCGGCTTTTTTGAATTTCTTTGCTATCATAATATAATTAAAATACTATACATCAAATAGATTTTGTCAACAAAAAAGAAACATAGTGTGGTATTGTTGCACCATGTTGTAATATTTCATGATGTTATATAAAAAATAGATAAATATTTTTAATGTATATTTCGTGTTATGGTGATCCTAGTGTTGATAATGTAGATGATCCGGTAGTTTATATCACCTTAACACCCACACCTAAACCGACTCAAACATTCCAACCCACCAGAACCTATACACCAACACCAACTAATACTCCTACAAGAACACCTACACCTACTATAGCTTGTAATGGGGTGACATCACAAAGCGTTAGTGTCAATGACTATCATATGTGGGGTGAGTGTCCGGGGGCTGGTTCTCCTTGTCCTTCCGGTACAGGTGTAGCCACTTGCTCTAATTTTAGTGGTTCTGGTACTGTAACATCTCAAAACTTTTTAAAGAGTTGTATGACTACAACCCCATATGCTTATGCAAGTGTTTCCTTTGATAATACAGGAACCATAGGTACATTATCAGATAATGGTTCGGGTCGTCCTGAATGTAGTTTAGGATCGGCTAGTGGAAACGTTCCGGTTACTATTACGGATCTAGGTAATTATATACGTTTAAGTGTGAATTATACATACCAAAATGCTCAACACGGTGGTCCTTATGGTATAGCCGGAAATGTTACATTTTATATAGCTTAAATAGATAATTATTTAGTATGACATATAATTTTCCAGATCATTACAGTGGAGATACTTTTAAGGGTATTAGTTCTATAACCTTGTTAGAAAATGGAACGCCCTTAAACTTAACAAATTGTGGTGTTTATGCTCAATTTAGATCTATAACAAATTTGGCTAATCCGGTTGTTTTTGAATTTTCATCTGATCTTCAAAATGTAATTATAATTTCTCCTAGTTTGGGTATGATAACAATACCTGAACAAATAATGGATATTCCGGCTGGTGATTATGATTATGATCTTCAGGTTATTTTTCCTAATGGTTATATAAAAACATATTTAAAAGGAAGAATTAAAATTTTACCCCAATTAACCAGAATTAAAAATATAGGTAGGCCGTATAATTCTTTGACTCCTACTTCTACACCTTATCCTATATCAACGCCTACTCCTACTCCTACACCAAATCCTAGCGCAACCAGTACGATCACACCAACTCCTACACCAACCTCTGCATATAACGGATATTCTTGCTAAAAAGAATCATCCCAACAAAAAATAACATTATCAAAATTTTCCAGACTTTTTACAAGATTATGTCTTATTAATTTTTGCCATATACGATATTTATTAGCTAGTCCTCCACCTAACTGAGATATGTAAAACTTTTTATCTGGTCTTTTTTGTATAATAATTTTAAGTTTTTCAAGTTCTTCAAAAAAAACCGGAGAATATTCTTCTGGCTTATAAAATGAATTATCTTTATTATCAGGATATTTTTTTGTTATAAATCCTATTGCGTGTGGATGATACCTTAAAATTGCAGCACCACCCATACCTTCTCTTATTAGATTATCACCAAAAATAAAATAAGAATCTGGATTATCGTCTAAAAATTCTTGGGTTATTATAATGTTTTTATATATAGCCATTATAAAAACTTATTCTTCAGATTCGGTAAATTTAGATCTATTATTTTTTTCCTGTCTTTTTTGTTTTCTTTGTTTCTTTTGATCTTCCGAAAGAATACCTAAAACATCTTCTCTCCATGTTCGGTTTGCTTCTTTATTTGAAATAGGAGGTTGTCCCTTTTCTGATTTTTTCTTTAATGCTTGTCTAATTTCCGCCATCATTGGAGATGATTTTAGTGATGTCCATGTTGCTGTTATCATATTATTATATTAATCTAAAAAATGTATTTGTCAATGTTTTTTACCAACCGCCTGTATAAATTCCATCGTTATTAAGTTGTTTCCATTCTTTAACTGGCTGTAATAAATCTATTCTCAATCGATCTGAAGCAAAACGAAGGATTCTTAGGTTAGGCCATGCCATCGGACGAATCTTAATAATTTCATCCAATGCTTCTTGTGGGGGTTTACCTTGCATTACCCAAGCTATAATGCCTATTGCTGTGGATCTAGAAACGCCAGCAAAACAATTAACACCAAGATTATGCTCTTTATTAGATTCCACAATTGGTTGTAAAAAAGAAATAATATTATTGACATGCTGTTCTTTTGGCCCTAGTTCTTCTATGTGTCTTTGTATGTATACGTCATTATCTTCATCAGACCAATCATAAAAATATTGTGCAAAATGTGGAATTTGTTTTTGAAAAAAATTTTTTTTCATCATTCGAATTTTTTTTTGATCTGCTTCATCCACAGCAGAAATCCAAACGGTTTGAATACAATCTTTAAAAGAAGTAGAAACCGCAGTAGAAAGGTCGGTAATTATAACACTTTTAATCATTAAAATCTATTCAAAAACTGATTTAAATCCCAACTATAAACACCATGCTCACCATTTTCTAAAACGGGACAAGTTTTACCTCTCATAAAATTATCCCAATCATTATGGAGGCTGCTTGGTAAATTAAAAAGAATTTCACTTTCTTTGATATGACCAGCATTCAAAGAAATTTTTTCCAAATTTTGAATCCAATTATTCATTTGATTAAAAATAAAGCTCTTTGAGTTTCTTGGATTACTTCTTTATAACTTGAAATAATATTATTTAAATGATCCTTATCAACGACTATAGGTTTACCGTGATTAGTAACAATTATTTTTTTACAGTTTTCAATAAAATTGTCGTTAACTATATAACCATATCCATCCATTTCCCATTCATGATGTAAAATTTTAAACTTAGAAATAATTTTACCGAAATCTTTTTCTATTTTTTTTTCCTGTGGACAAATATATTCCGATACGATATTTTCATGACCCGGATACGGTGGAATTTCATCGTTTTGATTAAAACTCGCCCAATCTTTCATAGTAGTCCAATCAAAATTATCATAAGAACCAATTATATCAGGATAAGGTGGCATGTATTCAGCTAGATCGGGAGGAAGATCAATAGAATCTACATAATTAAGATTTTGAATATTATCATCTGCAATAGAACTTAAATTTACGGTGATAGTATCTAAAGGATTATTCTGCAATTCAGAAGAATCCCAAAAATGACCATTGGAAGTTTCTAACCCAAATTTTTTTATAAACTCCTGATCTATAAACTCCTGATCTGAATGACTAAACAGATAATCGAGTTTTTTAGTTTCTTTTAATTTATTTTTAGCCTTAAGAAGTTTAAATTCTAATTCTAATTCTTCTACTCTTTGTTCAAGATATTTCATATGAGTCTCCTATATTATAACGTATCCAAGTATTTTTATCAACTAAAATTTCGGTTAAACCTTCAGATTCATCTTCAACGTAAAATGAATATCTTTTAAAAAACCAAAATCCCCAAACATCTTTGTAATATATTGTCATTTGTATTGTTCTAAACCTTTCTCTAAAAGATCTGAAATAACCTGATTAACCGAAATATCTTTATCACAAGATTCTTGAATAAGAAATTCTATTAGTTCTCTGTCAAGCTCAGATAAATTAATGTCAACCGTAGAAAACTTTTCAAGTAAAATTCCTCCATCAGTTTCTTTAATAGAGAACTTATCTCCTTGTTTAATGTTAAGTTGAGCTAGTTCATCTTCTGTGAATTTAACACAGACATCTCCTGTTGGTTCTACTGTTTTTTTGATCATATTAATTTTTCTAGTAAATCTTTTTCGTTACAAATAAGGTTGCAATCAGTCCAATCTCTACTTTGAACACTATCTTCGTATTTGTCATCTAAGACAGTATACATTGTCTTT
>Ga0214921_10001466_pt1 | contig 40215 bp, 33 predicted proteins | sample LL1505_MetaG_FD_177992 | JGI IMG/M metagenome (GOLD analysis project Ga0214921, IMG submission 177992) | Freshwater microbial communities from Lake Lanier, Atlanta, Georgia, United States - LL-1505 | ecosystem: Environmental > Aquatic > Freshwater > Lake | place: USA: Georgia | collected...
CTCGGTGGAAAAGAAGATGTCGGGCTGGTTTTGAAGATTAGTCATCCGGAAACTGGCTGCAAATTATGGCGGAGGATTCGCAAAGCCACTGCGAGGGATCCCAGAATCCACATCATCGAAGAAACCCTGCGCCGTCCCGAATTGCTCGCGCTCTTTAATGTCTGCGATTGTTTTGTATCGCTTCACCGCGCGGAGGGTTTCGGACGCTGCATGGCGGAGGCTCTCCTCTTGGGTAAGCAGGTGGTGGCTACCGGATATTCCGGAAACTTGGATTTTTGTGAGCCATCGAGGGTCGCGCTGGTGCGGTACCGCATGCGGCCTCTTGCAAAAAAAGATTATATGTGGGGTGAGGGACAAGAGTGGGCAGATCCCGATCTGGAGCATGCGGCGGAGCTGATGCAGTCGGTGCGTGTGGATCCCCGCGAGGTAAGTCATCGCGACTTCGACTTTCACCCCTCCAGTGTCGGTGCCCGCTACGCCAACCGCCTTCGTAATATCTGGTCCCAGCGCGCTTCCCACGTAGTATCTGCCGCTTGTGCCGCAATATAAAGAGATGGGCGATTTTTTACACTGGGAAGTTTCTAGCTCTGCAGACCCTCATCATTCAGATTTTTTGTTTCCAATAGACCTCGAAGTTCTGCAGACAAGCTCAGGTTCATTTTAAATTATGCTTTACGCCGATGTGACTCGTCTTGTGATCCGAAATATTCGAGGTATCCACCATACGGGTATTGATCGCGTGAATCTGGAATATGCCCGCTGGGTGCACTTGCAAGGTGGCGGACTTTGTTTGCGTCGCGGCACGGAACTCAAGTTGCTATCGCGGGAATCTTGGGGAAAATTTCTTTTGAGCGATATCCAGCCCGGCAGCCCGAATCGTCAAAAGCGGCAGCAGGTCGCTTTTTTGTTGCGTGCTTTGGCATTCCGACGCTCTGTGCCTCCAGAAACAACCGTTGCTGTCACCACGCACTCTTGGCTGGCCTGTCAACAAACATGGCACTGGGTGCAAAAACGGCGCAAACGGACTTTTGTTTTCATTCACGACTTAATTCCGATCCAATATCCCGAATATTCACATCCTCGGGAGAAAGCCCTCCATAACCGAAGGCTCGAAAATACGCTCATCCACAGCACGGGGATCATCGTCAATTCATGCTGCACGGAATCTGGAGTGCGTGATTTCGCGGAAGAAGCGAGTTTGCCAGCCCCCCCGATCCTGGTTGCTCCACTTGGGCAGAATTTTCCTGAACCGTCCGCGCCATACCAAGATGTCAAATCCCACCCCTACTTTCTAATCCTCGGCACCATCGAGCCGCGCAAGAATCATTTGCTATTGTTGACTCTCTGGCGAGAACTGGCCAAAAAATATGGTTCCAAAGCACCGCACTTGGTTGTGGTTGGGCGTAGAGGGTGGGAATGTGAGCAGGTGGTCGATCTTCTGGATCGCTGCGATGCCATACGCCCTTATCTGGTCGAACGCAATAAATCCTCCGATAGCGAAGTCTTGGCCTTGTTGCAAGGAGCCAGAGCGGTTCTCATGCCCTCTTTTGCTGAGGGATTTGGCCTGCCGGTGCAAGAGGCTCTGGCTTTGGGGACGCCAGTCATATCTTCCCCGCTGAACGCCATCAAAGAATTTGCTGGAGAAATCCCTGATTACGCCGACCCCTTTGATGGCAAACGATGGCTTGAGCTGATAGAAGACTATGCACGCCCTGACTCCCGCTGCCGCGCGGCTCAAGTCGGAAGAATGAAGGGGTTTCATCAAATCACATGGCCCCAACACTTCTCCAAAGTGCAAGAATTTTTCAAAGCCATTGCTTGAATGGAGTCGCTTCCCGTACTTTATGCTGTGGGTTTTTACCCGTGGAAAAAAAGAATTCTCCGAGCATTCCGGCCTAACGAACAGATCAAATTCCTCCGCTCGCCGCAGTTCCTGCCGCAAAAAGCCGGGCTGCATGTAGCCGCATGGGGATTGGATTTTCCAACGGAATCTTTCCCAAAAGACGCTCACCTGACCCGCTATGAGGATGGTTTCATTCGTTCGGTTGGGTTGGGGGCTGCCTTTGCTCCGGCCTATTCGTGGGTGGCGGATCGTACTGGCATTTACTTCGATGCGCGCCACCCTTCGGATCTGGAGATCATGCTCCAACGGGACAGCTTCCCATCCGGGCTCATCGAGCGGGCGCAATCACTGCACGATAAAATCCTGAAGTCGGGGATCACCAAATACAACCTTCCGGCAGTGAACTGGACGCGTCCGCAGTCGACCAAAAAAGTCATTCTCGTGCCTGGTCAAGTGGAAACCGATTCGTCGATTCTTTACGGATCTCCGCTCACACGCTCCAATATCGCCCTGCTGCGGACCGTGCGCGGCTTGAACTCGGATGCCTATGTTATTTACAAACCCCACCCGGATGTGGTTTCCGGACGCAGACGTGAGGGACTTGGGGAAAACAAAGTTTCAGATTCGTGTGATGAAATTGTGACTTCTGCTGGCATGGACCACTTGCTTGCGACTGTTGATGAAGTTCACGTGATGACATCCTTGGCGGGGTTTGAAGCCATGCTCCGCGGCAAGCGCGTAGTGACTTACGGTCAGCCATTCTATGCCGGTTGGGGTCTTACGGAAGACCGCTGCCCGCCGCCTCGGCGAACAAGAAAACTTCACCTTAGCGAGCTCATCGCGGGCGCCTTGATCAAATACCCTCTGTATCTGAGCCCGCAAACAAACTGCCCCTGCGAAGCGGAGCATTTGATCGACGCACTTCGAGCGGAAGCAAAAAACGAAAGACTGAGCTTGAGCGAAAAAATCCTTCGTCACTTGAGTGCCTGGCCACTCTGGGCAAAATATGTCGCCAAGTAACGGCTAAATAGACAATTTTGCATCATTTTCTTTTCGATGAAAGTATTTCTTTTTCTTCAAGGACCGCATAGTTCATTTTTTGCCCGATTGGCTGATCAATTGGAGACCATGGGGCACCGATGTTTGCGAATCAATTTGCGGTTTGGAGACTGGCTTTTTTGGAGGCGTTCCGGCGCATTTAACTACAGGGGCTCTCTGCACCAGTGGTCGGAATACCTCAGTGCCTTTTTTGATGAGCACAATGTCACAGATCTTGTCCTTTTAGGGGAACAGCGAGAGCATCACAAAATCGCGGTGGACTTGGCGAATCTCCGCGGCATTCATGTCACGGTGACGGATTGGGGGTATCTGCGTCCTGATTGGATCACTCTGGAGCGGAATGGAATGTCGGGAAATACCCATTTCACGAAAGACCCCCTTGAAATCAAGCGTTTGGGCGCTCAGTCGCCAGAACCTGATATGACGGTGCTTTACCCCGAATCTTTTCCACTCCTGACTTTTAACAATGTCTTGGGCGACATGAGTTCTTGGCTTTTTGGTTTTCTGTATCCGGGCTATCGGAGTTATTTACCGGACAATCCTGTGATTGGTTATATCAGCACGGGGATTCGTTTGATTCGGTCCAAGCGGCATGAAAAATATAGCCAACAAAGCATCCAAAATTGGATTCATCTTGCTGCTGAAACCCCTTACTTTGTTTTCCCCTTGCAGATGGAGGGAGACTTCCAAGTTCGTGCGTACTCTCGGTATTCCGATCTTTATGTCGCCATTTACGAGGTGATCGACTCTTTTGCTCGGCAAGCTCCCAAAAGCAACCGCCTGATTATCAAGTTGCACCCTTGGGATACCGGTTTGAGACCCTGGCGACGCCTCTCGCTGAGTATTGCTCGAAGACTTGGTGTTTCCCATCGTGTTGAATTTCTAGATGGAGGATCACTCGATGAATTAACAACCCATGCAGCGGGCATGGTGACAATCAACAGCACCTGCGGAGTCAGCGCCATCAAACTGGGTGTCCCAGTAAAAACCTTGGGAGATTGTCTTTACGAGATTCCCGGCCTCACGCATCAAGGCCATCTTGATGATTTTTGGAACAACCCTTCTCCGCCCGATCTCACGCTACGCGATGCATTTCTGAGAGCGATTGCGAGTTGCATTCAGATTAAAGGCGGATTTTTCAGCAAGCGCGGGTTGGAGGCCGCCGTTGAGGAGTCGGCACATCGCTTGGCCAACGGATGGATCAATAAGCCCATTCTCTCCAAAACTGAGTAATTTGTCTCATGGCTGCTCAAAAAGTCTTGTTTATGTCAAGTAACAACATAATTCTGATCACCTAGTTTTTCATGCCGAAAAAAAGTTCAAAGATTGCTATTGTAGGCATGGCCCACCGCTTACCCGGAGGGGAAGGAGATGTATTTTGGAAACGTCTTGTGGGCGGTGAGGATCTGGTCACGGAGGTTGCTGAGGACCGCTGGGCTAAGGAAAAAATCCTGCATCCCCGTAAGTCCGAACCGGGTTCATCTTATACCTTTGCAGCAGGCTCGCTGCCAAACGCTACGGGATTTGATCCCGCTTTTTTTGGAATATCTCCGCGGGAGGCGATTCAGATGGATCCTCAGCAGCGTCTCCTCATGGAATTGGCGTGGGAAGCGCTTGAAGATGCCGGCATCAAGGCATCCTCTCTCAAAGGAACTCGGTGCGGAGTTTTTCTGGGCATATCCAGTTTTGATTATGCTCATCGCTTGGCAGATGATTTATCCTCGATCGACTCCAAAACTCCTACGGGAAATGCCGGCAGTATTGCCGCAAATCGCATATCCTATTTTCTCGACGCACGCGGGCCGAGTTTCATTGTGGATACGGCGTGTTCGTCGTCCCTGGTGGCTTTTCATCAGGCTTGGAATTCCCTTTTAATCGGGGAATCGGATTGTGCCTTGGTTGGCGGGGTAAGCTTGCATTTTCATCCGCTGGGATTTCTGACGTTTACAAAAACCGGGATGCTTTCGCGTGATGGCCGTTGCCGCTCATTCGATGCCGACGCGGATGGCTATGTGCGTTCCGAAGGCGGGGGCATGGTTGTGCTGAAGGCATTGGACCAAGCCCTAGCGGATGGCGACCGCATTTTGGCTGTCGTGGAAGGCTCCGGAATCAATTGCGACGGGCGCACTCCTGGAATCACTGTTCCCAGCGGAGAGGCTCAGGCGGCATTATTACGCGAAGTTTATGCTTCGTCCGGTGTGGATCCGCTGTGTTTGGATTTTATCGAGGCTCATGGAACGGGAACTTCTGTTGGCGACCCGATCGAAACTTGGGCCATTGGTGAAGTCTTGGGTAAATCGCGAGGGAAAGATCGCCCCCTCTGGATGGGATCTGTAAAAAGCAATCTTGGCCATTTGGAAGCGGCCTCTGGAATGGCTGGGCTGATGAAGGTGCTCCTATCCTTTCGCCACCGCACGCTTCCACCCAATCTTCATTTCAACAAGCCGAATCCAAGAATTGACTTCGATGATTTGAACCTGAGGGTCGTCACCCAAGCGATGGCCCTTGACCCCCTCAAGCCATTATATGCTGGCATTAATTCCTTCGGATTTGGGGGAGCCAATGCCCATCTCATTCTTTCGACCCCGCCATGCGAAGCCCCAGTTCCTTCCGGCAAGATTTCTGCGGTTGAATTGCCAATGGTATTCAGTGCGCGATCGGCTTCCGCACTGCGTGATCAAGCCGCCCGATTGGCAGAATACTTGGAGTCCAATCCCAATGTTCCACTTTACGATATCTTAAAGTCATTGCACGAACGCCGGGACAAACTGTCTTTGCGCGCTGGAGTCTGGGCTACGGAGAGAAGCGATTTCATTGCAAATCTTCGGGAATTTGCCGCGGCATCCGCTCCTGCAAATGTTGTGACAGTGGAGGCTTATCCGACATTGCAAGCCCCTGTTTTTGTTTTTACGGGAAATGGTGGTCAGTGGGAAGCGATGGGCCGCACGCTTTTTGTAGAAAACCAAGTTTTCCGAAATGCGATAGAAAAAGTGGATGCCCTATTCCAAAAGGTGGCACCCTTTTCTTTGCTTCCACATTTCCAAGGCGAGACCACTGCGGAAGGGCTGCAAAAAACCGAGATCGCGCAGCCGTTGATTTTTTCCATTCAGGTGGGCTTGGTCGAGTATCTCGCCGCCAATGGAATTCAGGCCGCTGCTGTGTTGGGGCATAGCCTTGGGGAAGTCGCTGCTGCATGCGTATCCGGCCAACTCTCTCTCGATCGGGCCGTGCGAGTGATTCGTCTGAGAAGCCTCCATCAGCAATCCACTTTTAAAACCGGCTCCATGACCGCGGTCGCTGCATCCAGATCAGATGTGGATGCTGTTTTGAAAGAACTGCCCGAGGGGCATGGTGGTGTTTTTATTTCTGGTGAAAACAGCCATCGCTCGGTGACCTTGGCGGGCGATCTGGATGCTTTGCAGGAGTGCGAAAACGCGCTAACGGCCTCTGGTATCAAATTCAAACGATTGGATCTCGATTACCCGTTTCATAGTCCCAAGATGGATCCTGTGGTCGAGTCGTTCCTTGAAGATGCAGGCAAGATCCCGAATGAGTCTGGCTCCCTGCCTTTTTATTCAACGGTTTTTGGTGATCTCTCGTCCGCCGAATTCAATGAAAAATACTGGGCTCAAAATATTCGCGAACCTGTGCTCTTCCACCAAGCGCTATCTGCCGCAGCGAGAGATGGTCATCAGATTTTTTTGGAAATCGGCCCGCATCCCGTCCTTACCAATCATATCGCTGCAATTTGCCAAGAGTTGCGTTTGCCTTGCCGCGTAGAGTCTCTCATAACTCGCGAATCCGCATCAGAAAACGATCTGCAGGCATCACTCCGCCGATTGATTCTCGGGGGAGCGCTCTATGACTGGGGAAAACATTTTGCGCAACCCGCTAGTCGATTTGTTGATTTACCCCTCTATCCCTGGCAGCGAGAAGAGTATCTCCTGCCTGTGAGCCCGGAAGGCAGCGGGTACGTTACACGTGGACGACAACATCTCCTGCTTGGCTATCCGGTGTCGGAAAATGAATGGGAAAACCATATCGACACGGCTTGGGCTCCATGGCTGGCCGATCACAAGGTCGGGGACTCTGTTGTTTTTCCGGCTGCGGCTTTTCTCGAAATGGCTTTGGCAGCAGCCGCATTGAAGCATCCCGGACGCCTGGTGCAGATCGAAGATTTCGAGATCAGGACACCTCTGGTACTTTCCGCCAAGCATTCCAAAACAATTCGATTCGTTCTCCAAGAAAATCGATTTCTCATCAAAAGTCGCGAACGCATGTCGGAGGACGCTTGGCAGCCTCACGTATCCGGCAGCCTGTCTTCGCATGTCTATACCGATCATAAGTCGGGTGGGAATAACATCTCGATTCATGAAGATGGGATCTCTGGCAAAAAAATTTACCAGACGGCAAGAAATCTTGGCTTGGAATATGGGCCATGTTTTCAATCTTTAAGACAAGCTCAGTATTCCGACGGATGGATTGCGGCCTTGCTGAGTCCGAAGTTTCCAACGGAGGCGCCTCTTGAAAAATTTCATCTCCATCCCGTGATTTTTGATGGGGCATTGCAGTCCTTGTTGGCGCTGTCCTCGGAAGCTCCAGAGTCACATTGCGGAGAAGCCTTCCTGCCCGTGCGTTTAGAGCGTCTGCATCTCTTGCGTCATGGTGCATTGATCACCGAGTCCCGTGCCTTTCTGCGACGCCGCTCCACAAGATCACTTCTGGCCGATTTTTTCTTGTATGACCAAGCGGGCGTACTTTGCGCCATCGCAAAAGGCGTTCGTTTCAAAGCGGCTCGATTGGTTAAGAATTCCATGGAAAAACCCCGCATGCTCTCACAGCGGTGGGTATCTCAGGCACGCCCAAGCAGTCGTTCTTTTATAGGCGGGCAACTCGATCTTATTGAGGGCGCTTTGAGAGAGAGCTTGCGTAGTTGGCCAGATGAATCGCTCTTGAAGCGTTTTCCTCTCGAAGGTGATGCTCTCTTGGATGCGTTGGTTTCCGCCATTTCCCGCGAAGCTCTGGTTCCTTTCGCAGATTCTGAAAGCGTCGTGCACATTCAGGAATGTCTTTCTCACGGCTTCCTCAAGGATTCCATGGAGCCATATTTCCGGCGTTTAGTAAAAACACTTGTTGAAGACGGCATGGCGGAGCCTCTTCCCTGCGGTAACGCATGGCGCATTCTCAAGGATGATGAATTTCCCCCGGCTCGTGATATCTGGCGGAGTTTGGTGGCGGATTTTCCCGAGGCGGTTCAAAGGGCTTCTATCGTGGGGCGAGTCGGCTTAAATATTGATAAGGTTCTTCAGGGAGCTTGCTCCATCGAGGAATTTCTTCCTAAAAACTTCCAACTATCCAATGGGGGCATTGCGCTTGAGAGATCCAGCGTGATGGCTCCTATGCAGCGTGTCCTTGGTGAGGCTCTCGAAAGAATCTTTAATCTTCGAGGGAGTTCCTCCTGTCGTATCCTTTGGATGGCAGGGGCGCGCCCGATGCTCGAGGAATTTTTGTTTCCATGGTTGCATAACGCGCCGGGCATTTTCACTGTGGTATTGCCCGACGCCCAAGAAACTCTCGATGTCGCGGAGCGCCTCTCCGCGTATCCAGGGGTGAATATTTTTAAATTCAATTCCGTTTCTGAATTGGTGGCTTCTCTTTCCGAGGAAGACTATCAATTTGACATTATTGTCACCCAAGACTTGCTTTCGGAAGAGGCGAATCGGTCATTGGCGGGACTTTTGCTCGATGGCGGGGTATTTCTTGGATTCCTTCCTGAGACGTCTCGCTTTTCGGATTTTATCCCTGTCTCGGAAGAGGGCGGCTTGGCCAGAGGGGGAAATGTGGAGAGTTCGCTGAAGACTTGTTTTAATCAAGTCCACCGGATTCCCGTTTTGGAGGAATTAAAAAGCGGTCCGGCATTTTTTGCTGCATCCGATTGCCGCTCGCGTCTCTCTCTAAAAGAAAAACCACCGGTTAAATCCTTGCTCATCCCATTTGACGAATCCGCCATGGTTCTTGGCGAGACACTCGTGCCACTGATCGGTGGGGCAGAGAACGCGGTTTGCGAGCTCTTGCCGCCGGCTGACTTTGAAGCCAATTCGCTTTGGGAGAGATTGCTGCAAGAGCATGCCCCAGAGCGATTGATTTTTTTCACACCCACGGGCGCTGGAACTAAGCCACGCTCTGCCGAAAGTGTTTCTAACGAGATCAGCGCCATCACTGCCACACTGCGCGTTTGTTTCTCAAGAAATCTCCAACCAACCCTTGTGATCGTAACACATGGTGCCATGGCGGAATCTGGAGCGATGGACTGGGTTTCATCGGCCCTTTGGGGATTTGCCCGCGTGGCAAGGAATGAATTTTCACAAATTCGTATTCGCTGTATTGATCTCGCTGCAGAGTTGATTTCACCCGAGATTATCGAGGAGTTGGCGGCCGAGGTGTCTCTTACTGATAATGAAGACGAAGTCCTTATTGGCGGCCCATCTCGTCGTGTTGCACGAGTGCATGCCTTCGATGCTTCGCCATCACAAATCAAGACGCCTGATGATAAGATATTGCTCGATTTTTCTGTGCCCGGTTCATTTAAGAACCTTCATTGGAAACGTTCGAGCAGGCTCCCCCCTTCGTCTGGAGAAATTGCAATAGATGTGCGGGCTGCCGGTCTGAACTTCCGAGATGTGATGTATGCCATGGGGCTCTTGCCTGATGAGGCCCTGGAGGATGGCTTTGCTGGCCCAAGTCTCGGAATGGAACTCTCCGGGGTGGTTTCGGCGATAGGTCCAGATGTCGATAAGTTTCAAGTAGGCGATGAAGTCATCGCATTTTCCCCAGCATCATTTGCAAATCGAGCAACGACTTCGCAACTGGCTGTCATGCATAAACCAGCGGAGTTGAGTTTTGAAGCCGCGGCGACAATACCCGCCGCTTTTTTCACGGTTTATCATAGTCTTGTCGAGCTGGCTGCATTGCAGCGTGGCGAAAGAATTCTCATTCATGGAGGAGCCGGCGGGGTCGGTATCGCCGCGATTCAAATTGCAAAACAAATCGGAGCAGAAATTTTTGCTACTGCAGGCACTCAAGAAAAACGGGACTTCGTGAAACTTTTAGGGGCGGATCACGTATTTGATTCAAGATCGTTAGATTTTGCGGATCAGATTCTTGAAATTACTCATGGTGAAGGAATTGATGTTGTATTAAACTCACTTGCAGGTGATGCGGTGAGTCGAAATCTCGAAATTCTTCGACCTTTTGGTCGTTTTATAGAACTCGGCAAACGCGATTTTTACGAAAACAACCGAGTGGGCCTACGTCCATTCCGACATAACATAAGATATTTTGCGGTAGATGCTGATCAAATAATGGCCTTGCGACCTGATCTCGCTGCGGCGTCTTTTTCTCGCTTGATTGAGATGTTTCACAATCGGGTATTAGCCCCGTTGCCCATGACGGTTTTTCCAGCGGCTTCAGCTGCTGAAGCCTTTCGTTATATGCAGCATTCCAAACAGATCGGCAAAGTTGTTATTCGAATGAATGACCTTCCCGAATCTGCTAATAACTTCCTCTCGCTTATAGAAAAACACGCTATCCCTTCTCATGGGACTCACATTATCACCGGCGGTGTGAGTGGATTCGGCCTGCAAACTGCAAAATTCTTAATCGAATCCGGGGCCAAATCCTTGGTTCTTCTGAGTCGTCGAGGGCAATGTGATGATGCTTCATTTCTCGAAATGTGCCGATCGCAAGGTGTGACGCTGACTATCGAAGCATGCGACGTTTCTGATGAGAAATCCGTCAATAACTTGTTGATCGCCATACGTAAGAAACTTCCTCCCATCCGCGGAATATTCCACGCGGCGATGGTCTTGAACGATGGTTTGATTTTAAATATACAACCTGACCAGGTTCGTGATGTTATGAGCCCTAAAATATCAGGCGCTTTATTTTTTGATCAATTCACGCGCGAGGATCCTATTGAGCATTTTGTTTTATACTCATCCGCAACGACATTTTTTGGAAACCCCGGGCAAGCTGCCTATGTCGCCGCAAACACTGCGTTGGAAGAATTGGCCGGCAAGAGACTCTCTGAGGGGCTCCCCGCGACTTGTGTGGCTTGGGGCCCGATAGGAGATACTGGTTATCTCTCCAGGCATCAAAATGTGAAGGACGCTCTCGCGTCGCGCATCGGCGGGCACCCCCTCGAATCCTCGGACGCCATCCGCTTTCTAGGTAATGCAATGGCGCGCAAACTTTCTCAAGTTGCTTGGCTGGACTTCGATTGGGCAACAATGAGTCGATTCTTGCCTGATTCACGCAATCCCCGGTTTGCAATGCTCCAACACCTCGCTATTGGTTCCTCACAAAATACCGATACATCTCAAGACTTGCGACTGGAGTTAGATCGCCTGAACGATACGGAACTTTTGCAAACATTGAAAGCTTTGCTCAAGGAGGAAATTTCCACCATTCTTCGTGTGCCTCCTGATAAGTTGGACGAAAACCGCTCCCTTCTTGAAATAGGCATGGATTCCTTAATGGGAGTAGAATTAATCACTTCCCTGGAAAACACTCTTGGAATTACAATTCCTCTTATGGCATTAAGTGAAGCCTCGACGATGGCTCGGTTATCCGAAAAATTGTCTCAAATTATAAGACCCGCCGATAGCGTTGAAGAAAATCCAGAAAATCGGCAAGACCTCGAAATGCGCCAAATTTTGACCCAACATGGTGAATCCGAAGAATCCATGACTCCAGAACCAAATCGCGAACAAATTGCATGAACCAGCCGGCGCCCCATCTCGGAACTCTCGCAAATCGCGTCAAGGACCGCCTCATACAACAGGCGATGGAACGTCGTTCAAAAAGTATTGATCAAGAAGCAGAAGCTGGCGTCCCCCCCTCAGCCTTCTTGAACTCAATCCCTCAAAAATGGACGAGATTTGATCAGCATCCAGGATACCAAAGATATAAACTCATTAAGGATGGCGCCCAAAAAATTGGTGTTGCCAGCCCATTCTTTCAAGAATTCGATAGTGTCTCGGGTGCCACTATTGAAGTCCAAGGTAAAACGCTTATAAACTTTTCCGGCTACAACTACCTCGGATTATCAGGTCACCCCGAAATTAATCGCGCAGCTTCTGCGGCCATTGAAAAATATGGAACATCTGTTTCAGCAAGCCGCATTGTTTCTGGTGAGCGTGCCATCCATCGCGAACTCGAAACGAAGTTGGCGCAGATTTATGAAGTTGATGATAGCGTGGTTATGGTCAGTGGCCATGCAACAACCGTAAGCACTATCGGATATCTCTTCGGCCCGCGAGATTTGATTTTACACGATGCCTTAATACATAATTGCGCCGTTGAGGGAGCAAAACTCTCAGGAGCCAAACGCCTTTCTTTTCCACATAATGACTGGCAAGCCTTGGATCAGATTTTATCCCGCTGCCGTAGTGAATATGAACGTGTCTGTATCGTGATTGAGGGGCTTTATAGCATGGATGGTGACTTTCCTGATGCTCCTAGATTCATTGAAATCAAAAAAAAGCATGGTGCTTTTCTCATGATTGATGAAGCTCATTCCTTAGGCGTCCTAGGGCAATCTGGTCTTGGAATCAAAGAACACTTCGGGATCAATCCGCGCGATGTGGATATCTGGATGGGCACGTTAAGCAAGGCCCTTGCTTCCTGTGGTGGATATATCGCAGGCGAACAAGCGCTTATTGATAATTTGAAGTTTGCCGCACCTGGGTTTGTATATAGCGTAGGCATAGCGCCTCCATTAGCGGCCGCAGCTCTCAGTGCCATAGCATTGCTTATCAAAGAACCAGATCGCGTTAAAAAATTGCAATCCAGAGGAAAATATTTCGTTGAACAAGCCCGCAAACACGGAATTAACATAGGCTTAAGTTGCGGTTTTTCCATAATCCCTGCTATTACTGGCAGTTCCCTTCGCGCAGCCCGACTCTCCCATGCCATGAAAAATCATGGAATCAATGTTCAGCCGATTCTCTATCCAGCTGTATCCGAAAAAGCTGCAAGGCTAAGATTTTTTCTGAGTTGCGACCATTCAGAAGAGCAAATTGAAAAAGCCGTATCCGCTTTAGCTTTGGAATGGCGCAGAATTTGACGCTTCCCTTAAGGGTTATTTTTTTGAGCAATGGGGGTATTTTTCCTCATATTCTGCTTCGTGAATTGTTGGCCGTTCCCGATTTAAAATTTGTTGGAATCATCCTAAGCAACCGAGTATTTTATAAAAAATGTAATTTTATTTCCGGGGCTTTTCGCTTTTTTGTATGCTGCGGAGTTTTTTACACTGTTTATATCTGGTTAATAACAACCCTCGCGGAGTTTGTTGGGCTTTTTACAAAAACTGGGAGTCTTAAGTTTCTTGCAAAAAAGTACCACATTCCGTTATTAAAGACGCGTGATGTCAACTCTGCTGTTGCTACCGATTTTATTCGCAATTTAAAACCAGATTTACTTCTTTCAGCTCACTTCGACCAACTCCTGCGCCCTCCCCTGTGCGATGGTCAAGAATTTGCAGCTGTAAATATACACCCATCAAAAATTCCTGAATATAAAGGCCTCGAGCCAGTTATCTATGCATTGTTAAATCAAGAATCGCACGTCTCTGTTACCTTGCACCGGACCTCAACAACATTTGATTCAGGTAATATCATTGACGCAGCCACGATAAAACACTTGCCCGAGGAGAGCGTATTTGCTATAACATGCCGACTGATGCACCTCGCAAGTTCTATCTTTAAAATTTCAATCCCCAATATCTTAGACCGAAATTCTGGAACTCCACAATCTGATTCTGGTTCATACAATTCTTGGCCCGATCCCCAAAGCATTCGCAGACTCTACAAAATGAAAATCCCTCTCATCCGAATCTCTGAGCTGGCTTTGTTCTTCAAATAAATATTTTAAAAACTTTGTATTGAGCTACTTAAAACAATGCAGCCTTGAAAATTCCATCAAAAAATAGGAGCTGCAATCCCGATGAAAAAAATCCCAACAAAAATTCATGACGCATTTATTCTAAAACCCAAGGTTTTTGGAGATGCCCGTGGTTTTTTCATGGAAACCTGGAATCGAAATGTCTTTCGCGACATAGGAATCGATTTTGATTTTGTTCAAGATAACCATAGTCGATCCGCGAAGAATGTCCTTCGCGGACTTCATTATCAATCTGGAGATACGGCCCAAGGCAAATTGGTTTGGGTCACTTCAGGAACTGTGTTTGATGTTCTTGTTGATCTTCGCACAAGTTCTCCGACTTACGGCATGTGGGATGGTTACGTCTTAAACACAGAAACCCACGATCGTCTTTGGGTTCCTCCGGGCTGCGCGCACGGCTTTCTTGTCTTGAGCGAAATCGCGGATTTTCATTACAAAGTCACGTCAGCCTACCGACCGGACATGGAGTGTGCCCTGCTGTGGAACGATCCTGATTTGGCGATAGAATGGCCCATCGAGATCGGCTTGGAACCCCTTGTTTCTGCCAAAGACGCCCTGGCTGCCAAATTCCTGGATTGCAAAAAATATCCCTAAATAGCAATTTCCCCCACCTCACAAGGGGCATCGTTCATTCATTTTAGAAAATGATATCCAAAATCCTGATAACCGGTTGCAATGGACAAGTCGGATTTGAGTTAAAGCGATCCTTATCCTTGATTGGTGAAGTCATTGCGCTGGATCGGGCCAGTTTTGATCTTTCAAATCCTGATTCCATTCGCGAAAATATTCGTAGATTTAAACCTTCGATTATTTTTAATCCAGCAGCTTACACCGCCGTGGATAAAGCGGAATCCGAGGCAAACATGGCTCAAGCTGTAAATTCTTTTGCTCCAAAAATTATTGGTGAGGAAGCACGAAGGATTTCCGCCCTTGTTATCCATTATTCCACGGACTATGTGTTCGATGGGATTAAAATCGGCGCCTATACCGAGACCGATTCCGTTAACCCTTTGGGAGTCTATGGAAGGACTAAGTTGGAAGGTGAAATAGCATTAACCGACAGTGGGGCAAAGCACGTAATTTTGCGAACCAGTTGGGTTTATGGCGCACATGGCAAGAATTTTATTAAAACGATTCTTCGCCTGGCCGCCAGTCGCGACGAACTTCGTATTGTTGCCGACCAATTCGGTGCGCCCACCGGAGCCGCACTCCTCGCCGATGCCTCCGCACACATCGCTGCGCGCTACCTCCGCGATCGTGGTGAAAATTTTCCCTATGGCCTCTACCACCTCGCCGCCGCTGGAGAAACAAGTTGGCACGGATTTGCCCAGCACATAGTTGCTAAGGCCGCCGTCGCGAACGCATCGCTCCAAGCCAGCCACGACCGCATCCTACCCATCCCCGCCAGTGAATACCCAACCCCCGCCGAGCGCCCGCCGAACTCCCGCCTCGACACCACAAAATTCCGCGCTGCATTCGGACTTCATCTTCCCGATTGGACACATGGAGTAGATAACGCGTTAGATGTGCTTTTGGAACAGTGACGCGCTACTCGGATGATGCCATCACTCATTTCCTCGACAGATTTAGAGAATTGGAACATTTCTGATGAGCCTTCCTCAAGGTTAGCCTGTTTTGCATGGAATCGAAGATTTGGAGAAATCGAAAAAAACATCCCCTCCTGACATGAAATTGGAGTTCTCGCCATCTAGTCCTGAAACAAATTGGACAAAGATTGACAATCTTTGGAGGCCATTTAAAATTTGCTTGTGAATGTGTCCCTGACAAATGAAAGCCGATCATGATGAAGTGGCATCCGACCGCTATATGGATCACTTGAGGGAACGCGCCTTGGAATTGCTGCCCTTTCCAGAACTCGGTCGCGAGCGGAACGAAGTTCACGCTGGCTTGCGAAGTCTTTTAGCAAGGAACCATTTGCTGTTTTACAAGCTTGAAGGTGAAGAGGTTCAGGTCTTAAGAATCTTGCACGGCAGCATGGATTTGCCAAAACAAGCTTTCAAAGATGAAATTTGAAATACACCGGGTAAAAAATGGCGCCTTCCTCCGTGTGGAATATGATTACCTCGAAGGAGAAAGAGAGGGGATTTCCTATCAAAAACTGACGGCGGTGAGATCGAAGCCTTTGCGGAATTCCTTCACCCGTTTTCACGTTCCAACGGCCTATACTTCCGCGATCAACCGGGCGATAATGTGAAAGGCGAATAAAAACTTATCAATGAACCAAAAGCTTGAACTCAGTTATGTCTGGCGTCTTTTTTTGACGATGACATGGACTCAATTCAAAATGCGCTACTATGGCAGCATTTTGGGGTACATCTGGTCCTTGCTCAAGCCGCTTGCACTTTTCGGAGTGCTCTACATTGTTTTCACTTTGTTCATGAAGCAGAGTGCTCCCCATTACAAATTATTCCTTTTGCTTGGCATTATTCTCTGGAATTTCTTTGTCGAGTCCACTACGGCCGGCATGAATGGCTTTATTGGAAACTATACCCTCATCCGGAAAGTTTATTTGCCTCGTATCATTCTTGTTGCATCTGCGGTATCGAGTGCATTCCTCGGGCTCTTTTTCAATCTGCTGATCTTTTTCGTTTTCGCGCTTGTCGACGGAATTGAGTGGCATCCGCGCATGCTGTGGTTTTTGCCGCTTGTGCTTGCGGTTTATCTTTTAGCCATGGGAATCGGTCTCATTCTCAGCATTATTGTTGTGAAAATTCGGGATACCATCAATCTCTGGGAGGTAGCCGTGCAGCTCGGTTTTTGGCTCACGCCGGTGATGTATCCCATGAGCAGCGTGCCGGAAAAATGGCGCTTCTATGTTTATCTGAATCCCATGAGCGGCATCTTGGATTATTCGCGAAATTTCTTGGTTGGCACGGGTCAAGTGACGCCGCTTGGATATGCGTATGTCATTGGTATCAGTTTTGCCTTGTTTGGATTGGGAGTTCTTGTCTTCAAATGGAAGGAAGCCGAAATGACGGAGGATCTCTAATTCTATGCAACCTGCAATCACCGTAAAAAATCTTTCAAAAACCTTCCGCCTTCCGGGAGAGCGCCGTGGCACCCTGCGTGAGCGCCTTATGAAATTTCATCGGCGCAATGAGGTGAAAGCTCGCAAAACGCTGGATGATATTAATTTCGAAGTTATGCAGGGCGAGTTCTTTGGCATCATTGGTCGAAACGGCTCCGGCAAATCTACTCTGCTGAAAATCTTAGCAGGCATCTACAGACCCGACAAAGGCAGTGAAGTGACAATCCATGGACGCATCGCCCCAATGTTGGAGCTGGGAGTCGGATTCAACCCTGAACTTACTGGCCGCGAGAATGTTTTCCTCAACGCCACGATCATGGGAATGACGCGGCGGGAAGTCTCGGAGCGTTATAAGAAGATAGTGAGCTTCGCCGAGTTGGAGCAATTTATGGAATTGCAAGTCAAGCACTACTCTAGCGGAATGTCCGTTCGCTTGGCCTTCGCCGTCGCTATGCAAGTCGAGTCGCCCATTCTGCTTTTGGATGAGGTCCTTGCCGTCGGGGATTTTGTTTTCGCCGAAAAATGCTTCGCCCATTTTGAGGAATGCCGAAAAAAAGGTCGCACGATCATTCTTGTTACGCACGATCCGTCTGCGATGGAGCGCTTTGCCGACAGGGCCATGCTTATCCACCAATCCCACCTGGAGGCGATAGGCAATCCTCACGAAGTCTTGCAGACCTACCACGCATTAGGTTGATTTGGAATACAAAATTTTTCCATATAGGTTCATACCGTCTTTCGCTGATGCCACAATTAAGGACCCAGAATTTTTCACTGGGCCCATTAGTTTAAAAATGTTTAAGACATGAAACCCTGCCTCTCCGTCATTATGCCCGTCTTCAACGAGCGGGCCACAGTAGCTGGAATTATTGAAACCGTTCTTCAGCAGCCAGACGTGGCTGAGTTGATCGTGGTGAACGATGCGTCCAGCGATGGCTCCCGAGAGGAGCTGGAGCGCGTTAAAAACTCTGATGCCCGCTTGCGCGTTTACCACCACGACCAAAACCAGGGCAAGGGGGCGGCTTTGCGAACGGGGATAGCCCATGCGAAGGCAGATATTGTAATCATTCAAGATGCGGATTTGGAATATGATCCCATGGAATATCCGATTCTACTGCATCCGATTTTGAGTGGAAAAGCCGATGCGGTTTTTGGCTCGCGGTTTATTGGTTCGCAGGAGCACCGGGTGCTCTACTTCTGGCACTCGATGGGCAACCGCTTCCTCACGCTCATGTCCAACATGTTCACCAACCTAAATCTTACGGATATGGAGACCTGCTACAAGGCCGTGCGGCGGGAAATTCTGCAATCCATCCCCATCCAGGAAAATCGCTTTGGATTCGAGCCGGAGATCACTGCCAAGCTCGCCAAGAAAGGCATCCGCATCTACGAAGTCGCCGTCTCCTACCACGGGCGCACCTACGCCGAGGGCAAGAAAATCAATTGGAAAGACGGCGTCCGCGCCATCTGGTGTATCATCAAGTATCGGTTCTTCTGATTGCATTCCCCAAACGGAAGAAGATTACAATCGGCTAGTTGCTCTGCTGGATGAGGTCACGGATGAAGTGGGCGAGGACGAGAATCATCCGCTGGCTTCATTCATGGATGTTCTAGGGACTCTGGTTGAAGCCTATGAGGAAAATTTTGTCCCTGAGTTGTAACCACGAATGCCTTGTTAAGCGCTGGGATGAATCTTGAGCGGGGCAAGCCGCCCGAAACATTTATTACAGCTGCGCCCAGTAACTCGCGCCTAACTTGCCACTCGTTACTCGTTACTCTGCGCTTCTGTATGGCCACTTCGGAAATAAATTGCGTGAAGCCCTAGGTGAATTTATAGATTTACTAAATGAACGTGGTCTTTGAATCAAGCCCTGTGGTCGAGCAAGTCTCGTTCGATCCCCGTAGCAATGAAATTCACGCATTAATTGCGGGAATCGAGCATGTATTTCCACTCTCTGCAATACCAGAGGACGATTTCGAGTCGGCTTCTCCAATCGTCGGGTTTGCCATCGGTTGTGAGGGCGCTGTCGTTGTCTGCAAGCATAGAGATGGCTTCGAAACCTGGCTCCCTGCGGATATGTGGCTTCCATAATCAGTTCATTGTGCGATGAATTTTGAACCGCGGATGAGACGGATTAACCCGGATGGGCAGAGAAGCGCAGGGCTGTACCTGGGCCAACCTTCGTTTGCTGTTGATTCGCGCCTCCCTGAAGGCGTCTCACCCTGCGGGCTACCTTGGCAGTTTGATTCGCAGGACTTCCAACTCTGCTCCTCCTTCGGAGCTGCCTTGCGGCAGTCTTTCTCGGCGAACCCCAGCGCCTCGATTCCCGCGCGGCCGACCAGCCGCCTGGGTTCGCACACCTGCCCAGTGCTTGGTTGTGTTTAAAAAGCCTTCTTCCTATTCGTGTCCTTTCGTGTGATTAGTGGTTTAAAAAGCTTCAAAGAGTTTCCATGATTTTTTAAATTCTGTTAATCTTGGCTACGTCTCTTAAAATTTCCATCGTCACGCCATCCTATAACCAAGCTGCGCATCTAGAGCAGACGATTCAGAGCGTGTTGCTTGCAGCGGATGGCTGCGGAGCTGAGCTGGAGTATGTGGAGATCGACGGCGGGTCCACCGATGGCAGTCGCCAGATTTTGGAACACCATGCTCCGCAGCTTGCCTAGCGAATGTTTCAATCAATAACTTGAGATTAGAGAAATTTTATTCTATGAGTCGCAACATGCTAGTTGATCACGATCGTCAGGCTCTCGCGGATTTCTGTCGCGCTCGTCGCATCCGAAAATTGAGTTTGTTCGGTTCCGCGCTTCGCGACGATTTTCGCCCTGGCGAAAGCGATTTTGATGTTTTAGCCGAATTCGAACCCGGTGCTTTAAGGGGCATCGGATTGGATTATTTTTCTTATGGTCCCGATTTAGAGAAAATTTTAGGAGGCAAGGTGGACTTTTGCTCCAAGCTCAACCGATACATCAAACCATTCGTGGAGAAAGAATCTCTTGCGCTTTATGAGCAAGTTTGATCCTGCTGTCACGCTGCCGCAAACTATTGACTTCATAACAGAAGCTCAAACTTTGGTCGCGGGGATTTCTTTAGAGCAACTGTTAGCCGACCCTATCAAGTTGCGAGCCTTTGAACGGGTCATGGAGCTTGTTGGAGAGTCGGTTAAAAGAGTTCCACAGGATTTTCGAGATACGCATGAGCAAATACCTTGGAAAAAAATTGCGGGCAATGGAAGTCTTGTTATTGAAGTGGAATACGATATGAGGGAGGGCCTGCCTACGCCTTTTGTTGTCCGGTTGATAGGAAAAGTCAATGGCGCAAAGGCTTGTATCTCAAGATATGACAGTGCTCACCTTCAAGAGCCCCCTCACCGTGACCTACTTGGGCTACAGCAAGGGAATCGCGGCAAATTTTTTTACGAAACTCTCGACTACGCAGATGTTATCGCTTACGCTATTTTAGATTTCAAAAAGAACGGCCATGAATACTACAAAGACTTCATTAAAAACTAAAAAAACAAAACCGGACGCCTCTTTGCATCGTAAAGCCCGACAAGCCAGTCATGATATTGATGGTTTTATAAAAAAGCACGGTGGCATCCGCTGCCGGAATCGTCAGGAACTGGATTTAACCGTCGACTCATTGCTGCTCCAAGGTGTCATTTCCAAAGCCAGCTTCGAATTGGAGACGCTCGTAAAAAAAGCCAAAAAGTTGGGCCTTTGGAAAGCCGGGAAGTTGGTTTTGCAAAAAGCCTAAAACTTCCTCGGAAGCCTCTCTCGCCAGAATTCGTCCTCAGCCATCCGCTATACGCTATACGCTCTTGACCTCTCTAAAAAAACTGAACGCTGAAAATTTTGAATTTTTCCAGATTTTGTAATGCGCACGGGTAGCCATAGTGAACTTTTCAAAAAATAATCCTCACATTTGTGTTGGCGCTAAAATCATTTGCAGCAAAAATTTGGGAACCACGGATGAGACGGTTATTTTTTCTGTCTCCATATCCGTGTTCATCCGAGCCATCCGTTGTTAAAAAGCCTTCTTCCTATTCGCGTTAATTAGTGTGATTGGTGGTTAAAATGTCTTCCCTTACATTTTGAAATTCTGTTGATTTTGTCCAAGTCCCCATGAAAATTTCCATCGTCACGCCATCCTATAACCAAGCTGCGCATTTGGAGCAGACGATTCAGAGCGTGCTGCTTGCGGCGGATGGGTGCGGTGCCGAGCTGGAGTATGTTGTTATCGATGGCGGGTCCACCGATGGCAGTCGGGAGATTCTGGAGCGCCACGCGCACCGCTTTGCCTACTGGTGCAGTGAGAAGGACGGCGGGCAATACGCCGCCATTAATAAAGGCTTCGATAAAACCACCGGCGAGATCATGGGCTGGCTCAATTCCTCCGACCTCTACTGCCCCTGGACCCTCTCCACCGTGCGAGAAATCTTTGAGAAATTCCCGGAAGTGCAGTGGATCACTTCCCTGCCAAAGACTTGCATTCGAGAGGATGGCGGTTTCGATAGCCAAGTCGAGGTGGCCGGATTCACGGCTTCACGCTTTCGCTGCGGTGGTCATGGTGGGCCGCAAAGCGGTGAGTTTATCCAGCAGGAAACCTGCTTCTGGCGTCGGGAACTTTGGGAAAAAATCGGCTCAAAAATTACAGATCACTATCGTTATGCAGCGGATTTCTGGCTCTGGGGGGAGTTTTTTAAGCACACTCGCTGCACGGGGTTAGAAGTGCCGCTAGCGGCTTTCCGCTTTCATGGCGATTCCCGCAGCACGGCCGATCGTTATATGAAAGAAGTGGGTGCCATTATCCAAGAGCTTTCAGCGGAACCTCTGGGCAACTTTTCTACTGGATATCAAAATATTGTTCGCCATTGGATTCCCTCTTCAGATGGACACGGAGGCAGCAGCGTATGGAAGCTCGACCGGCACGCCGATGACGCATTTCTGGAAATATTCCGCTGGTGGCTGTCTCGGACTCAAGAACTCAAGTGGTGGGGCAGCAAGCTCACTTATCTGCCTTTGGCTGCTTATAAGTTTGCAAGGCGTGGATTTCGGAGGCTTGAGTGAATATGTCTTCCCAAGATACATCCTCAAAACAATGAGCGATCTTTTACCTGTTTCTGTCATTATTCCCACGCGCAACTGCCGTGATGAACTCATCGAGCATCTCAAAATGATGCACCCTGTTTTTGAAAAAGCAGCACAAGTCATCGGTGTGGATGGATCATCCGAGGATGGAACAGCGGAGGTGCTTCGCGAGTTTATCGAATCCCGCTCGAATGCAAAGTTTCTGTCCCTCCCCCCAGGCCTCTATGAGGGCTGGAATGCAGCTGTTGCTGAGGCAGAGCAACCTTGGGTCTATTTTTCTACGATTGGGGACTTTATCAGTTTGGATGGCTTAACTAAATTGATGGGAAACGCAGGTTCTTTGAAATTGGATTTGCTTATTTCGCCCCCAAAAATGGTTCAGGAAGATGGCGCGCCTTCCTCCCAAACATGGCCAATTCACCATTTCACAAGTGCATTTAAAACAAAAGAAATTCATGTTTTAAGTTTAGAGCAAAAAATACTCGGATTTTGCAGCTATTTCACCGGTTCCATTTTGGGTAGCAGTGCTTCAAATATTTACAAAACAGACTTTTTGAAACAGCATCCATTTCCTACAGATTTCGGCCATGCTGGCGATACGATCTGGGCTGTGCGGAACTTGATTGAGATGCGCGCTGCCATAATCTTAGAAAACTTCGCCACATTTCGGCTTGGGTGGAAGTTTAAAGAAGCTGATGCGAGGATTCAAAGAGATACCTTTGAAAAAATGTGTAAAGAGGCAAAAATAACTTTGGGAAAAATCTCAATAGCGGAATATGACTTTCTTCATGGTTGGTTCTCCGCTCTTTGTGATTCGAAACTTGTTCTTTGGAATTGGCTTGCCAGCCAAGCTGAACTTGCTAAATCTCATAATGAATTGATTGCTGTTAATCAAAAAATGGCCATTGATTTGAAGAAGCGCCTGCCTGAATGGATTTTTCAGATGATTCAACGCCGTTTAATGAAAAAATGAAGTTTGATATTATTTTGCGTGTAAGCTTCTTTACAAGAATATAAAAAAACAATATAAAAATGAAACAAAACTTATATCGGCAAGACACAGATGTTGAGTTAATCAACATTCTTAAACCTCATCTCAGCAATTTAGAGTTTTTTGATGTTGGAGCAGAGAAGGGAGGCTTTACTGAAGCTTTGCTCGAGCTTGGATTTTCCCAAGCTTATATTTTTGAACCTCTGCCCTCCCACCAGAAAAAGCTGGCGGATAAATTTTCTTCAACTCCGGTTCGAATTTTTCCTTGTGCATTGGATGCGGAAGATCGTCAGGCTTCATTTCATGTTGCATGCGATGAGGATGGCAAAGAACTTGATTACTTCCACTCACTGAATAAAATTCCAGCCCATGGTTTTTTTAAGCACTCCAAGGAAATTCCTGTAGATTGCCGATCCCTCGATAGTCTTGTCAAGGGCGGCGAGATTCCAAGCGATGTGGGAGTATTGAAAATTGATACGGAAGGCAATGACCTCAAGGTTTTGTTGGGTCTCGGGAATCTTCGTCCCGAGGTGATTCTTTGCGAGTATGTTCCAAAAGAAGTTTATCCGGAGTGGGAATTTTCTTTTCCAGAAAAGCTGGTTCCTTATGCAAAGACATTAGGTTATGATGTGGTTCTCGCCGTTCAGCGCCGCGCTGGAAGTGAATCAGAAATAGTTCGCCTTAATCCCGATTCATTTACACCACAAGATTGGGGTAATTTAATTTTTATAACGAAGGATCTATTTCTTCGGGCGGGTCCTGATTTGGTCAAGTGGTGGTCGCTTCGATATGGCAGTTTTGCAGGCAAACTTGAAATTGAAAGGGTGGCATCTGTCGATTACGGAGCTGAAGTCAAGAATTTCTTGATTCCTCTATTGAAGTCTTTTCAAGGATTCGAGGGGCAATCCGTTTTGGTGGATGTTGGGGCCTTGAAAGGTGACTTTTCTAAAACACTTTTAAGGGAAAGTGTTGTTTCGAAATCCATCCTCTTTGAGCCTAATCCGGACTCGTATCGGGAACTGGCAGCCCATTTATCCTCGGAAAATACAACCTTGGTCAATGCTGCTGTATCCTCCACCTCAGGCATCGCCCAATTTAGTTTTGGGGAGGATCCTGCTACTGGATCACTTCATGCTCCCACAGATTTGACGCCCCCTTCTACGAAAAAGTTGGAAGTCCAGTTAATTGCCTTGGATGACTATGCTTCCACCCACGAGCTCCTGACCCGTATTAGTATTTTAAAAATCGACACTCAGGGAGCTGATCTACATGTCCTTAAAGGAGCAGAGCAGCTTTTGGCTTTTAGCCAACCTATAGTCGTAGCCGAACTCATTTTTGCGCCACTTTATGAAAATCAAGACTCGGCTGCCGAAATTATGGATTGGATGGGAAAGCATGGATATGTTTTTGCTGGGATTTTTGATGACTTCTACTCCAAGGAAGGTTGCATCTCATGGTGCGATGCCGTTTTTATTCCAAAATCGCGGTATCCAGTTCCTAGTGCCCCATTTCGATTAAGAAAAGCTCCGCTAAACAGCAACGAACCTCACCAATCACCAACAAACCTGAACAGCTGTGGGGCGATTAAATCAATTTTTCGCGGTGTATTGCGTGCAATTACAAACAAATAAATGGGCGCTATACACTTTTCAATCGATATAAAGCTGGCTGAGTTACTCGCCAATCAACTACATATCAACACCTTTGTGGAAACCGGAACCTTCCATGGGGACTCGGTGGAATTGGTTAGGCCATTGTTCCGGGAAATCCACACATGTGAACTCTCCTCGGAGCTGCACCAAGCGGCCTGCCGCAGGTTTGAAGGCATTTCGGGAATCCAGTGTCATCTCGGCCCCTCCGAGCAAAATCTGCGAAAGATATCCCAGCAACTCAAAGGAATCCCGGTTCTTTATTGGCTGGACGCGCACTGGTGTGCGGCTGAAAACACGGCTGGTGAAGAGTCTCAGTGCCCTCTGCTTGAAGAGCTTGATTCCATTACTCCACTTCATCCAGATTCTGTGGTGTGGATAGATGATGCCAGATATTTTATGTCACCACCTCCTAAGCCTCATGTTTGCAAAGGCTGGCCGAAGTGGCATGAGGTCCATGCGCAATTGAGTGCGATCGGAGGGAACTCACACCAATATGTTTTTGCCAATGATACAATTCTGCTTTACCCGAAAAGGCTGGATGACAACATTTGTAATTATCTTTGGGAAAACGGAGTTGATTTAGTGAAAATTGCTTATGCTTTCAAAGAAAAAGCTGAAGTTACAGAATGGAGCAACCAGCTGAAAAAATGGAATGAGTCATTAGAAGAAAGAGAAAAAAAACTTTCAAACACGTTGCTTCAGTTTGTTACAAATTTGTTTAAAACAAACAAATAAACTTTAAATCAAATAATTATTTTTTCAAATATTAAATAACGCCTCTTTTTCGTAAAATTAAAAAATGCCCAAATAGTTTCTATATCTTTACGATTTAAATTATTAATTACTATAAAATAAGTAATAATAAATATTTTAATCCGCATTTTTTAATAAACTTTAAAAGTTCAACTCCCGAGTTCAGATAGCATGTTGTTTCATTCAACAGATTTCTTATTTTACTTTCTACCGGCAGTATATGTTATTTGGCTGCTATTAATCAACTTAAGAAAAACAAAAGTTTTGCTGGCATGGTTGATTTTTTCGTCACTTGTATTTTATGGTTATTGGAATCCTCCTTATGTCCTTCTCCTCGTATTGTCGACATGTGCTAATTACTTCACTGGAAAAATAATCGATCCAAAGTCGGGAGGAAAACAAAAAAGCCGTTTTGCGGTTCTTATATTAGGTGTAAGTGGAAATATCTTACTTTTAGGATATTTTAAATATTTTAATTTTTTTGTTTCGACAATTAATGAAGTTTTTCAAGCTGGCTGGAACTTTGAAAAAGTGATCTTGCCTCTGGCTATCAGTTTTTTCACCTTCCAGAAAATTGCCTACTTGGTGGATGCTTACCGAGGAGATGTCAGTGAGCATTCCTTTTTAAACTTTTCTTTCTTCGTGTCTTTTTTTCCTCAGTTAATCGCTGGTCCTATTGTTCACCATGCCGAACTGATCCCTCAAGTTCAGCGCCAGAACTTCTACCGTCCGATTCCAGAAAACTTTCTTCTTGGAGCTTCCATATTCATTATTGGCCTTTTCAAAAAAGTTGTTATCGCTGATTCCTGCGGCGAGTTGGCCACACCCTTGTTCACCCAAGCCACTGCTGATGCTTATTTTGGAACTGTAGAAGCCTGGACTGGTGTGCTGGCATACACATTCCAAATTTACTTTGATTTTTCTGGCTATTCGGATATGGCGATCGGAGTAGCGCGACTTTTCGGATTTCAGTTGCCGGAAAATTTTCGCGCTCCATACCGAGCCACCAGTATGGTTGAATTTTGGCGGCGATGGCATATTACGCTATCAAGATTTTTAAAAAACTATCTTTACATTCCTATAGGGGGGAACAGGAAGGGTGTTGTAATGCGTTATAGGAATCTTTTCGTAACCATGCTGCTCAGCGGCTTATGGCACGGTGCAGGATGGACATTTCTGGTTTGGGGAGGGCTTCACGGATTATTTTTGGTTATTAACACTCTTTGGAAAAGCTCTTTTTCACATTTAAAAATACCAATTCCAAAAATTCTTTTGACCTTTTGCGGGTGGTTTCTCACAATGTCCTGCGTAGTGCTTGCTTGGATTTTTTTCCGTGCGGAAAGTCTCTCCAGCGCTTTAGAAATTATCAAAGTTATGTTCTGTGGTCCGACGAAAGACATTTGGGCCAGCGATGTGGCGACTAAAGGGGTTGGTGCCGTTTTTGGTGAATTCGCCGCCAGTTATCTCAAATGGCCCTGGCTCATTTTTGCACTGCTTTGCTGCCTCCTACTGCCAACTACACAATGTTATTTTCGAAACTTCAAACCTGTCATCGGTGATTTGGTTTGCAGTTCTCCTAAGTTCCTTTGCTGGCGACCAAACTTCACTCATGGCGCTATTATTGGATTGATGCTTTTTGTAATAATCCGAAAATACTTCACGCTCGCACCCACGGAATTTCTTTATTTTAACTTCTAAAATTTTTTTATGCAAAAATTAAAAGTTAAATTTTTTTTTGGTCTCGTTGTTGGTATTCTAATAGGTTTTTTTTCTGTTCACCTACTTCTGATTTCGGTGAGAGAATTTCGCTGGAACACTGACGCACAATATATTGGTGCTTGGTATGATAAAAAAGAAAAAATCGCCAATGCGATTTCAACAAGCAAAATAATTTTTGCTGGCGGATCGAATGTTCAATATGGAATTCGAGCCGGATTGGTTCAAGAAAAATTAGGTATACCGAGTGTCAATTTTGGAACCCACGCCGCCTTGCCATTTGCCTACATTCTTGAGGAAGTTAAAAATATCGCAAAGTCGGGTGATACAGTCATTCTAATTCCGGAATATGAATACTATTTCCTCGATCCGAATACGCTCAATCCAACCTCTTTGAGGTATCTTTCTGTTTGTGCGCAGAATTTTCTTATCAAATCTCCTGAAAGATACTTTAAGCTGCTATTAACGATACCACCCGATATCCTTCTTGCTCGATTTTTCGTTGATTCTAAAAAAGTTGGCTCCGAAGTTCAAGCCAAAGTTCAAGAACATGAGTCGGCATTTGATCAGTTTGGTGATAGAAATTGGATTACAAAAGAGCGAATAGGGGATATTCAAAGGCGTCTGATAGCAGGTGCTCACCCCACAACCTTAGCAGATCCTTTTTCTGAAAAAAATGCTCCTTTTCCTGAGGCGGAGTTGAAAAGTTTTCAAGCATGGTGTCAAAATAATGGCATTCAATTATTTGTAACATATCCAAACACAATTTATTTTGATGACTATGGCAAATCAGGCCCTCAGAAATTCCTGGGACAGCTTCAAAGCTTTTATTCAAGGAATAAGTTTAAAACTCTCCTGACGCCCAGTGATTCGATGCTCCCTCGGGAGGATTTCTTTGATACAGTCTACCACCTCAATAAAGAAGGAGCCGACAAGAGGACATCGAGGCTTATTGATTCCCTTAAAAATGAGGAAATAATTATAAAAAGCCAATAATCTTAATGCAAAGAATCACAAATTCTAAAAAATCACTTTGCGTTATCAGCCCCGTGTTCAATGAAGAGGAAGTGCTGCCGCTTTTCATTCGCGAGCTAGAAAAAGTGAAGCAAGGAATTGACCTCGATGTCAAGTTGCTCCTGGTGGATGATGGGAGTCGTGATTCAACATGGCAGTTGATTTCCGAAGCGGCGGCCAAGCATTCTTGGATAGGAGGAGTTAAGTTGTCGCGGAATTTCGGGCACCAAGCTGCGCTTTCTTGCGGATACCGTCTGGCAAAAGGAGATGTGGTGGTATCTATGGATGCGGATCTGCAGGATCCCCCCAACCTCATTCTGGAAATGGTGGCCAAGTGGCGGGAGGGGTATCATGTGGTTACTGCCGTGCGCTCCTGCCGGAAAACCGACTCCTTTTTCAAGCGACTGACGGCAGAGGGTTTTTATTGGCTAATTGAAAAGATTGGAAACGTGCAGGCTCCTCGCAATGCTGGAGATTTTCGCTTGCTTTCGCGTCCGGCTCTGGATGCCCTGAATTCCATGAACGAGGGGTCGCTTTATCTGCGCGGCTTGGTGGGGTGGATCGGATTTCCCGCAACGAGCGTTTTTTATAAAAGACCCGAGCGGCAGGCGGGAACAACCAAGTTTCCATTGATGAAGATGCTGCGATTTGCGAGCGATTCGATCGCATCCTTTTCCACGGCACCGCTCAAGATGAGCTACGCTTTGGCGATTTCGCTTTTTTTTGTGCTAATGATCTATGGAGTGTATTCCGTGTTTGTGGTCTTTTTACTCGGTCATAAAATGGAGGCAGGTTGGTTGAGCTTGATTGCGAGCGTAACGATCATTGGTTGCGCGAATCTGTTGTGTCTGGGTGTGATTGGGGAGTATGTGGGCCGGATTTATATGGAAGGAAAGAAACGCCCCATCTTTTTGGTGGCCGAAACGAAAAACATGGAATGAAAGAATTCGACAATTACGCGGTGAATTATTCCGCAGGCATGGAAAATCCTGTAAAAAAAATGATGGCCAGCAGCGCATTGGATTTTCTCAGACCCAAGGTGGAACTTCTTAAAAGAATTGCCGCACATGGCAATCCCACACCCAAATTACTGGATTTTGGTTGTGGCAGTGGGGATTTCTTAAGTTTGGTGGCAAGCGAGTGCCCGAGTTGGGAGCTTTGTGGCAGTGACATTTCCGAGGAAATGATGAACGAAGCGCGGAAGCGTTACGGTGACGAGAGGCGGGGGTTTTCTTTGATGCCTATGAATGAGGCGCTTAAAACCCGGAAGTATGATTTGATCACGGCGAGTTGTGTGTTTCATCACATTCCGCCTGAGGAATGGCAAGAGAGCATGCACCGTCTTTCAAAATCCCTGAATCCCGGCGGCATGGTTGTGATTTTCGAGCACAATCCCCGTAATCCATTGACGAATTGGGTGGTATCGAGGACTCCAATCGACCAAAATGCGGTTTTGCTGGAGATGGAAGAAGTGCGTCGACTGATGTCCATCGCCGAGTTGAAGGTAACTCAAGGCACAAGCTTTCTCTTTGGTCCGCCCACTTGGAAAGTGACACAGGTTATTGATGGACTCTTCGGATGGACTGGCTTGGGCGGACAATACTTTGTCGTTGGGAAAAAAGCGGGTGAATAAGTTCAGCGAAATGCAAAAAATCCGCTTTTGGTTGGCTGGATTGGGCCTTCCAATTCTGATTGCAGCCAGCATTACGGCGGTTTTTATTGGATTTTACAGCAACCATTTTCGAGAAAATAGCCCACTCGGTTATGATGGCGACTCTCTGTATATCCTTGGTAACCTGAGAGCATCTCATGAAGGGGGAATTCAACCGTTCTGGCCGATTCTCGTGCAAAGGTTGAATTCGCCATCGGCTGCGGAGTGGAGTGATTTTCCCATGAGCGAGTATGTTTTTTGGTTGCCCTCGTTTTTAGTTCCGTGGCTCGGTGTATTTGGGGCGGCGAATATTTTTGTGCTTCTTTCGTTGATTTCGGCTGGGCTGGCATTTTATTTTGTGGCCTGTGCGATGGGTAGCGCTCGGGTAACGGCATGCGCTTTAGGAATTCTCTTTGCTCTTTTACCTTATGGATTTGTAAGGAATGTCGAGCATCTTATGCTCACGATTTACTTTGTCGTTCCGGTTTTTATCTATTGCGCTTGGCGGTTGTGGGGGCAGGAGGGGGCAAAGCTTTCGCGGCGCGAGATGGTGTTGCTTTGTGTGCTGGCGCTGGGCTGCAGTCTGTTCATGCCATATTATTGGGCCATGTTTTTGGTTTTGCTGGCGTTTGTTGCCATGGGGCATTTGGCGAATCTATCGCTGAAAGGGGTGGCTTTCTGTGCCGTGGTGGGATTGGCGGCATGTATTGGGTTTGTTCTGCAGAATGTGGATACTTTTGTCTTCCGATTGCAAGAAGGCGCGAATCCCGAGGCCTTTGGTCGCAGTCTTTGGTGGATGGTGAAATTTGGGCTCTACCTGCCGGATATGCTTTTGCCAAAATTCCACATGTATCTTCCTTGGGAGCAGTTGGCTGGTAAAAACTACCACTGGAAAATACCGGAGCAAATTCAAGGGGAGAGCCAAACGGCGTATATCGGCATTATCGCTGTAATTGGACTTGGGATTCTTGTGATTCGTGGATTGGCCCGGGCGAGTGCGGGGAAAATGTCGGATCAACCCGCGTTGTTTTGGTTTGCTATTGTGGTTTTTTGCTTTGCCGTTGTGGGCGGGGTGAACTACTTGCTGGGGGCGTTCGGATTCCAGTTTTTACGGGCCTCAAACCGGTATTCGTTGTTTCTCGCGGCGATAGGGCTCTTTTATCTGGCGCTTCTTCTTACCCGCCTGAAATCTAAACCGGTCTTGCTCGCCACAATCTGCGCGGCGATCCTGCCAATAGGGATTTATGACCAGATTCCCAAAATTCCGGAATGGCAGAAAAATCTCCGGGAGCAAGCGACCGAGCGGTTTCTAATGGATCGCGAATTTTTTCCCGAAATGGAGAGGCGCCTGCCTGAAGGGGGAATGGTATTTCAATTTCCCGTGCATGGGTTTCCAGAAAATGGGCCAGTTCATGAAATGGGTGACTACGAGCATTTCCGCCCGTATCTTCACACGAAAAATCTACGATTCAGCTATGGAACGGTAAAAGGTAGGAAAGGGAGCGATTGGCAAGCGAAGTTGGATGATAACAAGCCGCTTGAAGTTACAACTGAGTTGGTGGCCAAAGGGTTTGGACATGTTTTGATCAATCGGCGTGCGTATGTAGACCAAGGGGTGGGGTTAAAAAATCGGCTTGAGGGTGCGGGGATGCGTGAAATCATGCAAAATAGGGACTTCTTCATTTTGGAAATAGGTGGAGGTAAAGGTTGAAGAGGCGAAAGTTGTTTTGGGATGAAGCAGCACGACAGGGGATTTTTTTTTGTAGCGGCGCTCTGTGAGCGCCGGGGTGTTTTCAGCATGAATAAACAATTTGAGCATCGACTGGCTGTCGCGCTAATGTTCGCCATTTTCGCGGTGGCGGTTGTTTTCCGTTTTCTTTGGCTGGAAACGATACCTGGATTGAATGGAGATGAGGCTTGGCTGGGTTGGAAGGCCGCCAGAGCCGCAAGCGGGGCTCCTTTGGATTGGAGAACGAATTCGGGAAATTTCACCAATCCCTTCTTTCTGTTGCCACTTGTCTGGGTTCATTATTTCTTTGAACCATCGGCGTGGACGGTAAGGATTGTGGCAGCGCTCAGTGGCGTGGTGACATTGGTCGCAAATTTTCTGCTTTGTCGGAGAATCCTCAATGAAACCGTGGCATGGGCATCCACTCTCTTATTGGCCGTGATGCCAATGTCGATCGCATATTCTCGGTTTGGCTGGGAACCGAGCCAGATACCGCTTTTTTCTATATTTATTGTTTATTCGGCTCTGGCTCTCGGGGACACCAAGCGGGCATTTGCGCCGTGGATTTTATTTTCGGGGGTGTCGCTTTTTTGCGGATTTTTAGTTCATCCAACTATGGCATATCTGGGATTGTTTCCGGCGATTGCTCTTGCCGCGCGCTGGTTGCGTCCCGAGGAGTCGATCCAGCGTGCTGGATTGCTTTTGAGTTTGGGAGGGTGCTGTGCCGCAGTTCTAGGTTGTGCGATGTATCTCAAGGCGCCGTCTTGGGTCCAACCTGAGATCGCTTCCAGATTCGAAGGCTGGGGGTGGGTGGCGGATATGCCTCGATTTCTTGTGGCTTGGCTACGAAATTTTAATGGGATCAATATGTTGGGCCATCTTCCCGGCTCGTGGCCTGGGGCTGAGAAGGTTCTGGATGCCAAGGTGGCATGGCCGATTTTCCAGTTGGATATTGCGATAGGGGTGGGATTTTTGTGTGCTGTGGGGTTATTGGTTTTTTGTGTGAGCCGTGATGGCAAGGAGGAGAAAGTGGCGCGGATGGCAGCGAGAAAGATTTTTGTTTTGCTGGTAGCTTTTCTTATCGGGACATTCTTGTTTGGCATTATGAATGGAACAGCTAAGGTGGCGGTGTGGTTTGACCGATACGGGTTCTGGGCGTTGGTTCCTGGGTGTTTGGTTCTGGGGTTTGGATATGCGGAAGCGTGTCGTCAATTTCCAAAGGTAGCGTCTTTTCTTCGAATAGGGGGCTTCCTGGTGTGCGCGGTTTTGCTTGGGATATGCTGGAATCTCTATTTTGCTTTTTTCTTAAAAACCGGTGGCGAGGCGCCGTGGCTTGGCACGCGGGTTGGGGAGAGGCAGGTGGCCTTGGTCGCTTCCGAAGCAATTCGGGTGTGGGAACTAAACCATGCGCCATCCAGCAAACCGGTTTTGATGTCCTCGGATTGGTTTGCATTCTGGCCAATCGTTTACTATATGCAAAGGGAGCGCGCTGCCGAGGAGTGGGAAATGATTTATGCTGGGGCCGAGGCACCGGAACAATTGCGGGGTAAAAACCGCTTTAGCGAGCGATTTGCGGGGCGTGAGGTGCTGGTCGCTGAGTTCGATGGGGCTGATGCATGGGAGAAGTGGAGAGAAGTTTTTCCTGATAGATCGTGGGATAAAAATACTTTGCTGCTGAAGGATATTGCAGGGCGGCCGAATCTGCGCTTGGATTTTCCGGTTTCCGGTGATGAGTAAAATGGCGCTTTGTGAGCCTCGAAAGATGAGGTTCCGGCGTTTAGCATTGTTTTAGATATGAGGAATAGTTTCATTTGGATTATCTTGGCGTTAATTGCAGTTGCCTTCACTTGGCATGTGGTTGCGTGGAGTCAACAGCATGGCAAATTGGCCGTTCCGCCGGACTATGATGACAGCCATAGTCTTGTGGAGGGTGCAGTGAGGCTTCTCAATTTTCAAGAACATGGGTGGAGGGCTGCTTGGGATGAATATCGCCTTCGGAATCCCCATTCGTTTTTACACTACTACTGGACAGCAGTGCTGTTCGCGGTGTTTGGAATTCATGAAGCGGTGCCTTATTGGGCTAACGCGTTGTTTCTTTTTGGTGTCTTAGGGGCGTTTGTATCGATGTTGCCGCGTGGGTTGCCAATAGCATGGAAGCTGGTCTGGGCGGCGGCATTTCTCGGAGTGCCGGTGTGTTTCCATGTTATCTTCGACTTCCGCTCCGAAGTCACAATGGCGGCATTGCTTTTCATGGGCTGTGCTTGTGCTCTTGAGTGGGCATGGGGAAAAACGCACTCCACGGCGTGGTTTTTTGCAACGGCGCTGTGTTTTGCGCTGGCCCTTGCGATGAAGCCGGTAATGTTTCCTTATCAGCTTGGTATGCTTGGCTTGTGCTCCATGGTTTACTTGGCGAGCAGGTTTTTTGTGGACAAGGGTCAAGCTTTGTCGGCGCAGGCGCCTGACCCGCTTGGGCCCAAATTGTTTAAGGCAAGTCTGTGGCTCTCGGCTTTGTGGACCCTCGTGCTTTTGCCGAGTCTTCCGCATTTCTGGATTTATCGGGCCGACATCTTCGGCTACATTCTGGGAGTTGCTTTTGAGTCGGATTTTTATAAGTTGAATGAGCAGCAAGGTGCACAGTGGTCTTTTCACTGGCTGGGGTATTCCGGAGTTTGGCATCTCGGAGGGCTTAATGTTCTCTTGATGTTGTTGGTTGGCATCGGTCTCTTTGGTCGATTTGTTCCAAAATTAAGGAAATTCGCGCCAGAACCTCGTTGGGTAGCCGTTGCCTTTCTCATGCTCGGAGCATTTGCCGGAATCGCAGTCAATGCGGTGCATCAACCTTGGTTTGGAATGACTTTTCAATTACTTTTAGTGACCGCCGCTTTGTCTTTTTTGGCCACGCTTTCAATGAATCCACATTTACCAATCTGGGTATGGCCAACATTTATTCTTGCTCTTTCGATTATGTGGCTGCCGGCTATTATAAACCGCTGGTTCCTTCTTGCGTGCTTTGTCTCAAGCGTCATTCCACTCGTCTGTGCCTTTGTGTTTCGCGGGAGTTTGAAGCACACAGTGCCTTTGGTTTGCTCGATTGTCTTTGGTTTGCTGTGTTGGAGAACAACTCAAGTTGCTCCTTATCACAAATATGTCGATAGGACCATTCAGGAGGAGGGGGAAATGGGCTTGGAATGGCGGCGAAATGGCCCAAGCCAAGTGATGGAAGTTTTGGCAGCGGACTGGAGGGATAGTCGTGAACCTGTCATCTGGTGTGCAAATTACGGTTGGGTGGATGGCAACACCATATCTTGGGAGGCTCTGAAGCAAGAATCGGCTTGGAAAGTTTACAACATGGGAACCATCTTCGGGCGAAAGCAAACGCCTGGCCCGGAGTTGCCGCAATATGCAGACTACCTCGTTGTTCCATCTCCTGGAATTACTGGAGAAATTGTGACACCAAATGGGATTACTGATTGGAAAGCCATCATTCGCAACAGCAGTAACTGGGAATTGCTGGGTGAAGTTAAAGCAGCCAAGGGATCTGTGTCGATTTATCGAAATCAGGTTCCAGTAGAGAAGAGGGATTTTTCAACTGCAACGGAATGGATTCGCCACTGCAACATAAATGGTCATGCGCGTTAAAAATCACGCTTGCAGAAAATTAGCTTGGCTCATGTGCGGAAAAATGTCCGAGGTCTTGATTTTCCTCGCCTGTCTGCTGTTGCCTCTGGCTTCACGCAAGATTTTGCGTCTTCCGGAGCTTGCATTTGCAAACTTTACGGACTCGGTTTTTTATCTTTCGTATTCGCAGTCTTTCCAAGAACTCTTTCTGCGGCATGGGTTCATTTATTATGCATCGCGGTTTGGGGCAATTTTTCCGGATTCGGTTGCTTTCAACCTTTTTGGTCCAACGGACGGGCCGGTTTTTTTACGGCTCTTTTTGGCATGTCTTGTTTCCGGATCGCTTTTTCTTGTTGGGCGGCTGTATTTTACTCCGCTCATTGGCATTTTGGCCTCGCTCCTATGGTCTTTCCAACCAGTGGCCGCCCGGCTCTGGTGCACGACCTATCTTGACTCGAGCGCGGTTCCATTTCTGATCCTTGGAGTGTGCCTGCTGCTTTTGTTCCGCACAAGCGGTGCGGCGGCATTATTTGCAGGCATTTTGCTCGCGTTTTCCGTTACCAGCCATTTGTATCTTGTGATCCTTGCGGGGTGTCTTGTGCCGTTGGTTGTTGGAGCGCGTTGGGGAGATCGTAGGGTTCTTTTCTGCAACCAACTTCCATGGCTCCTCGGTGGCTTTCTGCTCGCGCTTGCTGCGGCTTTTTATTGGTATGCGGTGCATTGTGGCATAGGGGCATTTTGGCAGCCCACACTGGAACTCATGCGCAAGATGTCGGGCGGCGATACCAATCTTTGGAAAAAGCCCTTTGCTGCCGCACTCTCTGAAACACCGCTCTGGTTTGCGCCGTTTCCATTCTTGGCATGGGCACTGGTCTCTTGGAAAAAACTGGATTCTTTTGGTCGGGGAGCATTTGGCGCAATGTTTCTTTCCACAGCGTTCTTCTGGGCGGGCGATTTGATCGGTGGCGCTTATGCGCTCTCGATGCCGTTTTATTTTTCCTTTCTGCTTCCCGTCTTGCTCTTTTCGCTCATCGCCTTTCTTGGAAATGCCGCACGGCATACCAAATCAAGCGAGGAATACTTGATCTTTGTGCTATGTGCCGCGTTCGCCTTGGCGGGGCCTATGATTTTGAAAGCCCAGTCGAAATGGCCTGTGCCGGTCACATTCTCACTTTGTGCTGTATCCGTGCTCGGCTGCAGTTTCTATTTTTTTCGCAGAGCATTCCGACAGACTGCGTTTGTTTTTTGTTTGCTGGCGTTTTCGTTTCTTACTTTAAAAACAGGCTTTTTCAGCCAGTTTTTGGCGGATGTCAAACTCTCCAGCCCGCTCGATAAAAAGCTGCCCGCAATTGCTGAAAAGATCGGGGCTTCTTTACCACCTGCCTCAAAGGGAGAAATTGTAAGATTCTGGTTTCCTGATGGCAATACCAACTTAAAGATGCTCCAATCTTTTTTTCTCCACACCTTCAGCCTGCTTCCGGGACAAAGTGGATTTTCGACTTATCCAAATGCGACTGCCGCAGATGCCACTGCAATCAAGGCTGCAGGTGTGCAGGATATTGTCCTACTCGATACTGACGCGGCTCGTCTGAATTGCGCGATGGACTCTCTCTCCCAAGCCGGTTTGTCCTTCGACACCGCGCAGGCAAATACCCATCGTCTCGGAAGGGAGATTCTTTTTGTGCAACGGCTTAAAATTCAAACGCCGGATTTTTCCTCATGGATGCCTCTCGACTTAAGGACAATCCAAGTTGCAAGAAATGCCGCAGTGGCTCTCGGAAGGCAATCTGTTATAGTAACCACATCGGACCGCCGCTGGAACTTTGATGCCCTTCTCCCAGTTCCAAAAACGAAGCAAACTCAATCGCATTTGATAGTTAAGCTCCAAGTTTTACAAGGCAGGGTCGAAGTAAGCTCTGTTTTTAAGGATTCCAATGGCGGCGAAAGCGTTACCGCATCCGTAGAGGCTTGGCCCACGCCAAACCCTGTGGAGTATGTATTAGAATCTTCTGGGCCTCGTCCCGTGGAAAACATCCTGATCAGGAATAAAATGCCGGATAGTGCGGTTTCAAAGGTCGAAGTCTACGAAGTGAAGCAAAGGTTAGACTAAAATTGGGTGGCAGGTTGAGGAGGGGTGGAAGTAACTGGTAGCGAGTAACTGGTTAAGAGGCTCTCGATGCTGGACTCTCGTCTCTCGACACTCCATTTTAGCAAAATCATTGACAGCAAAATCATTTTTGGAACCACGGATTACCCGGTCGATAAATTTTTTGCTATGGGGCGAATGGCGATTTTAGTTGACGTAGTTAAACATTACAATTATCGTTACCATTATGAAAACTGTAAGCATACAAGAAATGCGTTTTGAATTTGCTGGGGTGCGTGAAGCCTTGGAGGCAGGTGAAGAGTTGATTTTGACTTTTCGCAATCGACCGCTTGCGCGATTGCTTCCATTTGCATCCGCTAAATCTCCAACAGGAATTGATCCGGCTTTGCAATTTGGGGATGAGCCGGAAAACCTTGAGCCTTCAAGTAATAGTCAAGTTGATGCGTTGATTTATGGATGAGCGGATTGTGTTTTTGGATACAAGCGGCATATTCGCCTGGATCAACCAGCGCGACCCGAATCATCAAACTATGCTCTCATTGCCGCATGAACCGGGTTGTCGCCTTGTGACAACGGATTACATCCTCGATGAAACGCTCACGCTTTTTATGGCGCGAGGGATTCCACATCAAAGGAAACGCCTGTTGAGCATGGTTAATACTTCTGCAATCGTTCAACTGGTATGGATCGGGCAGGACTATTTTCGTGAGGCTTCTCAATGGATGTTCAAATATGAGGACCATCCATTTTCATTTACGGACTGCACTTCATTTGCTTGCATGGCTAAACTCGGTATCCGCAAAGTGGCTACAACCGATGCCCATTTCGAAAAAGTGGGCTTTATCAATTTGCTCAAAAATCCCACTTAGAGCAGAGAAATTTTGGACTAGTCTGGATGAAAAATAATAAAGTTTATTGGGCTATAGGCTTGGTTGTAGTCATATTTACGGCGATTGTCATTAACCACTCGTTTTCAAGAGGGCGACTTCAGTTTGAGGTTGATTATGAGGATGTGATTACATTCTTGGATGGATTGAAGCGCTACAGATTACTGGTGGATGAAGGTCAGGGAAGGCTTCAGTTTTTGTATCAGTATGCCGTGAACCCGCCGCATGCGCCCTTGCACAGTTTGCAAGCGATGTTATCTTTTGCCATTTTTGGGATTCATGACTGGGCGCCATATTTATCCAATGCGGTTCTTTTATTTGCTTTGCTGGCAGGATTTTTCTATGTGCTGAGGGATTTTGGAGTTTTATCTTTTGCTGCTGCAGCTTTGTTTTTTCTCTGCACCCCGCTGGCGTATCACACGATCGAGGAATTTCGGCCGGATTATCCGAGTGCGATTGCAACGGTGTGGGGGATTCTGCTGTATTTTCAGTTTTTGAGGACATCCAATCCCTGGCTGGCGGCGTGGGCTGGCGCCTGCTATGGGCTGGCGATGCTGGCGAAGCCGCCGGTTTTTCCTTATGTGCTGGCGATGGGTGGCGGGCCGTTTCTTCTTGGTTTATTTTTGGGTTTTCGGATCGATGGTTGGCGTGGTGTGTGGAAGGGAGCGCTCGGAGCTTGGCCTTTCTTTGCTGGCTGCGCGGTGGTGGCGGGACCTCATTTCCTGGTGGCTGCGCGCAAGATCATCGATTATTTCATCTTGAACCAGTTGGGTCCTGACTCCCACTTATGGGCTTTCAACGAGGGGTGGGGGCAGCGGATTGCTTACCATTTGACCGGCTATGGGGGCTGGTTGGGATTGGGGCGGCATTGGATGTTGGCTCTCGTGCTCTGGGGATGCGCACTGGCTGCGGGTCTGAAATTTGCACGGACTGACAAATCGGCTCGAATCCTTCTCGGCCTCTCGGGAATGACTGCATGGGCTTATTTTTTCTTGGTCATCAACCCGCATATGAATCCCTTTTTCGGATTGACCTTCCAAATCTTGCTTTTGTTTTCGGGCGCGGCTTTTTTGGGTTGGTTGGTCGGGCAGGGAACGGTTCTTTGGAAGAGATTTGTCTTTGGCGGAGTCGTTCTGGCCGTGTTGGGAATGGCGTTTTTGCTGGTTTTCCGCCTGCCGATTCGAAAGATAGAGTTCACCTTTGGTCCAGAGCAGCACAGGGAGTTTCTGCGCACGGTCAACGGGAATGTAATGGAAATTTTGAATCAAAACCGCAATGGCGGTGAGGGGCGTTACTGTCTGGTGAGCACCTATGGGGCTGTCTCTTCGCATACGCTCCAATGGATTTCTGACAAGGGCGAGAGAGGGTTCCGTTTTTTTGGTGTCTCGTATGAACCAATCGAAAAAGTTCGCGAAATGTTCGATGCGAATGAGGGGTCTGCCCGTGTGGATTTCGCGGTGGTCTCGGAACCTGGAATATTGGGCGTGCATGAGTTTTTGCCGAATGCGAAGACTTCTGGTCCGCTTTTAGAGTATCTCTCTGCAAGCCGGGAATATCGGGAGATCGGGCGCATTTCGGATCCCGAGGGGAAGGCGTACGTTATTTTTAGCCGCAAACCGAGGCCGGGCCACGAAGGCGCGCCCTGACAAAGGAGGTAGACAGGTTTGTTTTTCTGGGAAAATTATTGACAGCAAAGTTATTGTTGAAACCACGAAAATACACAACCGAGCGTCAGGGTGCGCGTGAGGAAGAGCAACCGGAGGTTGGCCCGAAGGGCAAGGGAGCGGGAGCGAACGAGTCAAATTTTTACGAAAGAATGGTTTGGGCGATACGGGTCACGCGCGGCGTGTCGGGGCTTTTGCACATTTACTCACAACCTCTTACTTTTTAAGTTTGATTTCGTGATTAGTGGTTTATTTCCGATATAATCATAGGTGCTCCCAAACAATAATCTTGAAATTCTACTTTAGAATATTATATTCTGCATATGAATAAATTTATCAATCGGGAGTCAGAGCTTGCCCAACTGGAGAGCCAGTTTGTCGGCAATTCTGGCAGTCTAGTTGTTCTTTATGGGCGTCGTCGCTTGGGCA